>Ga0182021_10007160_pt1 | contig 13211 bp, 6 predicted proteins | sample 612E3MmetaG_FD_120493 | JGI IMG/M metagenome (GOLD analysis project Ga0182021, IMG submission 120493) | Permafrost microbial communities from Stordalen Mire, Sweden - 612E3M metaG (Illumina Assembly) | ecosystem: Environmental > Terrestrial > Soil > Wetlands > Permafrost | place: Sweden... | reverse complement strand
GTGCTGAAAGAGTAATAAAAGCCTGTGAGCCATATAATGTAATTCATTTGGAAGATATTCTTATTCCTAATTCCGTGCAATCTTATGCCAAACTGGCTGAAGAATCATCAATTCCAATCGCCCACAGCGAAACACTCGCCACAAGATATCAGTTAAAGGATTTTCTGGAAGCCAGGGCTCTTGATATTTTCATGTTTGACCTCTGCTGGTGCGGAGGAATAACAGAGGCAAAAAAGATGTGCGATATGGCTGATGCATACCATATCCCTGGTTCTCCTCATACCTGTGGTGGACCATTATTGTATATTGCTTCAGCCCACCTGTCAACTGCTATTCCTAATTTTTGCTATATGGAGAGTAATTACTGGAAATATACCTATCAGTATCCATATTTCATAAATAATGTACCAGTACCTGTTAATGGGTACATTACAGCACCTGATGGACCGGGATTAGGGGTAGACATCAATCCGGACTTATTTAAAAATGGAGATGCAATTATCGAAACCATTGCTGAAATGTTATAAGAAAAAACATAAAATTCCATAAAATGAAAAAAGTACAGTTCATTATTGTTCTGCTTGTAATCTTGTATTCAGGCACTTATGCACAGGAATTGAAAATAGATACTTACACAAAGAAGACTTATATGATACCAATGAGAGACGGAGTAAAACTATTCACTGTAGTTTTATCACCAACTAAGAGCTCCGGATCCTACCCTGTTCTTTTACAGCGAACACCTTATGGATCGGATTTACCGATTAAAGAAGATTCTTCTGTGAGTGCCAATCTGTTCGGACCTTTAACTTCAATGGCTAAAGCAGGTTATATATTTGTTTTTCAGGATATAAGGGGGAAGTTTAAAAGTGAAGGAAAGATGCAGATTCATCAGCCGCTTATTCATTCCACAAATAAGGGAGCAATAGATGAAAGTACGGATACTTACGATTCTGTTGACTGGCTCATAAAAAATATTTCCGGAAATAATGGGAAGGCCGGAATATTCGGTATTTCTTATCCTGGATGGCTTGCCCTGGTTGGTGCAGTTGATCCGCATCCGGCATTAAAAGCATCTTCCGAACAGGCATGCATGGGCGATCTGTTCCTGGGTGATGATTTTCATCATAATGGCGCTTTCAGGTTAAGTTATGGGATGGAATATACCTACCAGGTAGAATTTGACAATACCAAAAGCAGCCATTTCCAATTTCCTCAGTTTGATCTTTTTAACTGGTATATTAAACTTGGGTCACTCAAAAATGTGAATGAAAAATACTTTCATAAAAAGATACCAACCTGGAATAATTTTGTTGAACACCCCGATTATGATGATTTCTGGCAAAAAGATTCTCCATTAAGTTATATTCCCTATCCTCAGATCCCTATGCTTCATGTTGGCGGGTATTACGATCAGGAGGATATTAACGGACCTCAGTTAATGTACAGGCATCTTGAAAAAAAAGATACTGCAAACAGAAATTTCATTGTTCTGGGCCCATGGAACCATGGTCAGTGGGGAAATATGATGGCTGACAGTCTTGGGAAAATATCATTTGGGAGTAATACCGCTGCATGGTTTCATGCTCTTCAGAAGAAGTGGTTTGACTTTTGGCTTAAAGGAGAAGGCGACGGAAAGTTTAATGAAGCTTATTGCTTTCAAACCGGAACTAATCTCTGGAAGACATACAATACCTGGCCTCCTAAAGATGCAGAGATCAAAAGACTATATGTTACCGAAGACCATGCAACCGGATTCACGAAACCTAACAGCATACAGGGATCTGTAAGCTATGTAAGCGATCCTGCGAATCCTGTTCCATATCGGACGCTGCCCATTGAAGCAACCTATAGCTATGGTAGCCGTTGGGATTACTGGCATGTTGAAGATCAGCGTTTTGTCAGTACAAGGCCTGATGTTGTGAGCTTTGAAGGTGACAGTTTAAACGAAAGTATTACGGTTACAGGAAACATAACAGCTCATTTGTTTGCAAGCACTTCTGCCTCTGATGCAGATTTTGTTGTTAAGCTGATAGATGTATATCCTGATTTTAACAGAAAAAGCATATTAATGAGCGGGTATGAGTTGCCTGTTGCCATGGAGGTTTTTCGTGGTCGTTTCAGAAAGAGCTTTGTAAAACCCGAACCACTTACTCCAAATGAACCCTCTGAGTTTGTTATTGATCTTCATCAGGTTAACCATACTTTCCTGAAAGGACATCATCTAATGGTACAGATTCAGAGTACCTGGTTTCCGATTATTGACAGGAATCCACAAAAATATGTTCCAAATATTTTCGAAGCTGAAGAAAAAGATTTCACCAAAGCCACACATATAATCTATTGCAACAGTAAATACTCCACATATATAGAATTGCCGGTTATGAAAGAATAGAGACACAAAATGTTGCGTCTCTACTCTATGGTTTAGAAAAGAATCCCCACTAGCATATTCCTTTACCATTTAATTTCAAAAGGAAGAACATTCCACCCTTCCATAACCAGTTTCAGATCATCATGTTTGAATGAACTTTTAATCATAGAAATATCAACTTCAACCTGTTTTTCATCACCAGGCAATAAAGTAAAATAGTTGTCGGTGAAAAATGATGGCAGAACAAGTTCATTCATTTGATTCACTATTTTTAACCGGATAAAGAATGCAGTTTCACTTTTTTGATTGGCAATTTTAATAACGGCATGACCGTCATCGTTCTTTTTGATTGAAGCATCAACAATCACCTTTTCCAGTTCGTTCAGCTTTTCGTATGAATGTTTTTTATTCGAGAGCCAGTAGAGGTTTTCATCAAGTAGCTTATCCTTGTCATTCAGTTGCAGTTTAAGAAAGAAAACCTCATTCCCACTTTTAGGTAATTCAATCTTGCTCAATAACATCACCTCACCAGCTTTAAGATCAACAGTGGTTTTCTTTTCTGATATCAGTTTACCATGCATATCAAATAACTTAATTTCAGCTGTGATACCGGTTGATTTTTCAGCAGTCTGATTCAGAACACAAATAACAGAATCATTTAAATTGAACTGAATGTGTATAGGTGCCGCACCATGCTTATATCCAAAATAGCCGCCTGTATAGTCGAGATAATAGTCATAGAATCCGCCCCTTAAAGCAGTCCATGGATTTTGATTCTTCCAGATCAGCATTCCCGAATACCAGTTCCACATTTTATAATTAAATCCCTCCTGTACAGCACGATATTGCTCATAACTTACGATTTGTGCCTTAAAACAAAAATCGCGGATATCTTTTACCTTACCATATCGATTGGGAAAATCGAGTAATGGCAGATATTTATGGTACGACCACGATTCTCCCTCCTTAAATCGTTGAGGGGGAACCATCTCATCTTCAGGAATGATTTTCTTTAATCCGTCGTAGTTTGGAATTCCTATTGAACCTGTCTCAGGGTTAAATGGGAATGACCGGTCGGTGAAAACAGATTCAGGTTCTCTTATTCCGTATGGCCCGTCACCAACACCACCTATGGTATTTGTCATAAGTTTAGGAGAAGTTGACATTTCCAGGAAATATCTTCCGTGATCATATATCGGAAATATATTTTCTTCCAGTCCTTTCAGGATATCGGGAGGAGCGAGGGTTTCATTTCCCCCGCACCAAAGGTAGAGGCTGGGATGGTTTCTGAGCATTTTGATCTGATCGACAACTGATTCGAGGAAAAGATCGTGGTTGTCGGGATAAGCTTTACGGCGGGCCTGCGACTCTTTCTTTTGAGGATCGAGCCACTCTCCGTTACAGTCACCTGAAACCCATAGATCCTGCCATACCAAAATCCCATATTTGTCACAAGCATCGTAAAAATCGGGGCGCTCAGACAATCCTCCTCCCCAAACCCTTATCATGTTCATATTCATATCGGCATGCATCCTGACTTCAGCTTCATATCGCTCTTTCGAAAGACGGAGCAGTGCATCTGAGGCAATCCAGTTACCTCCTTTAATAAACACCTTCTGACCATTTACTGTAAATACCCGTGCTTTAAGTTTATCATCAAAATAGTTTCCTGTTTCCCTGATACCGAATGGGACAAGTTCAGAATCCATGTTTGTTCCATCCTGGGCAGTAAAATTAATTTTTGCATGATACAATGGATGATCTCCCATTCCATTGGGCCACCATAAGAGAGGATTTTCAACTTTTATTTCGGGAATAGCTATAATCTTTTCTTCAAAAGGATTCATAGTGACTTTCAGGGATTTTGCAGATCCTTCAAATTCAATTTTTAATGTACCCTGTACTATTTGTGGTGAAATATTTTTCAACTCCACCGATGGTTTGACGTACGCCGGTTCCTGCTTTTTCCCCGGGTCTCTTGTTCCGGGAACCCTGGTTTCGATGTAAGGGTTTTTAATATCTACCGGTCCGGTTACTTCAATACAAACCTGATCCCAGATCCCTGTGTTTCTGTCGTGGATGGGACAGATCCAATCCCACCCTGCAGTGAATTGCATTGTTACATTGCGTCCGATAGTACCATCACCACCCTGTCCTGCTGCTGCATTTCCTACAGGATCTGGAGGGGCTACCCATACAGCCAGTTTGTTTGATTTCCCTTTGTCCAGATAAGGAGTGATCAGGAATTTTTCCCTGAGGTACATTCCCTCATGAGTCTTTGTGTTTACCCTTCTGCCATTAATAAAGATATCGGCAAAATAATTTATTCCCCTGAAATTAAGCCAAACCTCCTGACCATTTTTAATGTCCGGTGTTTCAAACTCGTTGTAGAACCAGTAGGTATAATAATCTCTTCCTGTATTATAAACGTCAGGAATAAGGTTATTATTCATCCCGAAAAATGGATCCGGGATCTGATTATTATGTAAAAGGGTTGTGAGTATTGTGCCGGGAACAACTGCATCCATCCAGCCTTCGGGTTTGAATCCGGCTGCTGTTATTTCCGATCCGTCCAATAATATGTCAGTAGCCCTTTTAGCCTTCCAGTTATCGTGCAGAAGGAATTTAGCCGGTTGTCCAAATCCGCATAATGGCACTATAATTAAAACAATCAGAAAAATGTTAAATCTTCTCATGTTATTTTTTTATGCGGCATTCCGATTAATGTTTTAACTCAGAATTGAGTGTTACTTCCATTATCAAATCTTTGCCGGCTGGCATAATAACATACCTTTCGGCAGCATTAAACGATTTCCAGACTTTCCCACGAGATACTTCATATTTTGCTTTTGGTCGGGTTGCTGGCAAAACAAGGGGGAAGAAAAAAACAGGCTTGCGCAAATCAGTAAACACAAATGAATCTTCATGGTGCTCCTGGTGACAGATTTGTCATTATTAACAGATATTGTCATTTGGAATTACTCTATTTTTCCAAGTGAGCCGGTTGATACAAAATTACGTCTTGAACAGACCTGTTTTTTCATTGTTGAAATCCTCTGTATATTGAAAGGTTAGAATGAATACGGTATGTAAATAAAGGTTGAATTAAAGATCAGAGAACTTATGCAGTTTTTTTTTGTAGAATTATATTAATTGATATAGAATTCATAATTTTAGAAAGTTTAATTGGTTTTAATAAATAAACATTATGAGCAATCAGGGAAAAAAGTTTTTTGCAAAATGCAAAGTCAATAAAAGTGTAACTGAATGGAATAGGTATTTTAGCATCCTATTTGGACTAGGCTTGTTAATCGGCCTGTTATCCTGTAAAGAACCTCCAAAAAGCATTAGTGGCTCGTCTATGCATTTCCTGCCAAAACCTCATCCAAATAGTTATGTTTGTTACCGGGCTTCTTCACCAATAAAACCCGATGGCATTCTTGATGAGAAGGAGTGGAGCGAGGTACCCTGGACGGAAAATTTTCAGGACATCTTCGGATCGTCAAAACCTGCTGCGCACTTAAAAACCCATATAAAATTGTTATGGGATGACACGAATCTTTATGTTGCAGCAGAACTTGAAGAGCCCCATGTTTGGGCGACGCTGAGGCAGAGAGATACTGTCATGTTCTTTGACAATGACTTTGAGATGTTTATTGATCCCGATGGAGATACACATGACTATTATGAACTTGAGGTAAACGCTTTTGGAAATCCATGGGACTTGCTTCTTCTTAAACCATATCGCGACGGAGGGCCAGGGCCTTATGTAACCGGTTGGGATATTGCAGGACTAAAGGTGGGTGTCCATGTTGATGGAACCATTAATAATCCGGGTGATAAGGATAAAGGCTGGTCCGTTGAATTAGTGCTTCCGCTATCAGCCTTAAGAGAGTGTATACCAGGAAGAGTGATGCCAAAAGCCGGTGATCAGTGGAGGATAAATTCTTATAGAGCAGAATGGCGTACCTTAATTGAGAACGGCAAATATAAGAAGGAGATAGATCCGAAAACGGGAAACTCCTTTCCTTGTTATGCCTGGGTATGGACGCCACAGGGGGCTAATGAAATACACATGCCTGAGATGTGGGGTTATCTTCAATTCTCATCAATCGTTGCAGGAGGCGGTACTGAAGCTTTTGTGCCCGACAAGGACTTCGACCTGAAATGGGCATTAAGATTGGTCTATTACGCAGAGTATGAGTATTTTGGAAAACATGAAACATATTCATCAAAATTAAGTGAAATAGGACTTTCAGAATCTGATTTCCCAAAGAACCTTTCCCTTCCTGTGATCAGTGCAACCCGAACAACTTTTGAATGCTCGGTTCCTGATAGTAAACAGAAACAGGGCTGGATAATATATCAGGATGGCAAAATTATCTATCAGTGATACTTTTAAAACAAAACAGACATTGATATTGGCTCTGAAAATTTAATCTCCGACAGTTGACAGACTGGGGTAATTAAATTGATTTTCAAGCTATTTTGCAAAAAAAGCTATCCTACTTAGTGACATAATTTTTATAAGTCATTAAAAGAAACGTAATGAATAATCAGCGAAATGAAATGAATACAACAGGTAAAATAAATAAAAGTAAAGCAAAAAGAAACCTATATTCTGGTATTATATTTGGATTAGGCTTGTTAATCAGCCTGTTATCCTGTAAAGAACCTCCAAAAAGTATCAGTGGTTCGTCTTTGCATTTCCCGCCAAAACCTCAGCCAGAGAGTTATGTTTGTTACCGGGCTACTTCACCAATAAATCCTAATGGCATTCTTGATGAGAAGGAGTGGAGTGAGGTACCCTGGACAGAATATTTTCAGGACATCGAAGGATCGGCAAAACCTGTTCCACGGTTAAAAACGCATGCAAAAATGTTATGGGATGATACAAATCTTTATGTCGCAGCAGAACTTGAAGAGCCGCATGTCTGGGCAACGCTGAGGCAGAGAGATACTGTTATCTTCTTTGACAATGATTTTGAGATATTTATTGATCCCGACGGGGACACGCATGCCTATTATGAGCTTGAGGTGAATGCTCTGGGTACCCCATGGGATTTGCTTCTTCTTAAGCCATATCGCGACGGAGGACCCCCTGTAACTGGTTGGAATATTGCAGGACTAAAGGTGGGTACCCATGTTGATGGAACTATTAATAATCCGGGTGATCAGGATAAAGGCTGGTCCGTTGAATTTGTTATTCCGTTATCAGCATTAAGAGAGTGTGCAAAAGGAAGAGAGATGCCAAAAGCAGGTGATCAGTGGAGGATTGATTTCTCAAGAGTGGAATGGCGCACTCTGATAGAGAATGGTAAATATAAAAAGGAGATAAATCCTAAAACCGGGAGACCGTATCCTGAAGATAACTGGGTCTGGTCTCCACAAGGCGCTATTAACATGCACATGCCTGAGATGTGGGGTTATCTTCAATTCTCGTCAATCGTTGCAGGAGGAAGTACTGAAGCTTTTGTACCTGATAAGGACTTTGACCTGAAATGGGAATTAAGAATGATCTATTATGCAGAATATGAGTACTTTACAAAATATGGAACATATTCGTCAAAATTAGGTGATATAGGACTTTCAAAATCTGATTTTCCAGATAACCTTTCCGTTCCCATAATCAACGCAACCCGTACAACCTTTGAAAGCTCGGTTCCTGACAGTAGCCATAATCAGGTTTGGACAATATATCAGGACGGCAGAATTATCTATCGGTGATACTTTTAAAACAATATAGACATTGCTATCGGCTCTAAAAGTTTCCTTAATGTAGAATTATATATATCAAGTCATTGAGTTTAACTTCGTCGGGCTCCGCTTCGGTTTAAGTAATATATTATCTTATATTTATAATTTCCGACAGGTAAATTTAATTATATGAAAATAAATAAGATAGAAGTTTTTTTCGTGCTTACAATAGTTTTTGGCTCTATTATAACCATTGGTTCAATCCAACCAAACTCTATTACCGGGAAATCAGACTTTAGATTAACTGTTGGAAACAGCCGTTCTTTACCTGATAGTTCAAGGTACCATTATGTAGGGATGGAAAAATGTGCTACTCCCTGTCATAATAACGACACTATGGGGTTCCAATATAATATTGTTAAGGGAAGTCCTCATGCGAAGGCTTTTGAAATACTATCTTCAGGAAAGGCAAAACGGTATACGAAAAATTCCAGTGTAAAGGGAAACCCACAGGAGAGTTTAACTTGTTTAAAATGTCACGTTACAGGAGCTGGTCTTGACTCAACATCTTTAACGGCAACATACAGGAAGGAAGATGGGGTAACATGTGAAGCGTGTCATAAAGGAGAATTCATTAAAAAGACTTTTCTGCCCAAAGAAAGCGATTGTTTAAAATGCCATAACAGTTCGGTTCATAAAGTGAAAAAGTTTGACTTTAAGGAAGAATGTGAAAAAATTGCTCATTCAAGGCCAAAATCTAAAAAGGTCACCTCCTAAGACGTTAATATATAGCATTTTGCAATTTAAATTCCCTTTCATAATTGGGAAGGAGGGTTTCTTTCCAAAGATCAACTTCCTCCCTGGGGAGAATCTTTCATAAAATTATTATCATCTTCCTCTTTGCCTTTTTTGAATTCAATCTTTCCGAATTTATATGTAAAACTTATCCCGAATGAGCGGATTGGTAACTGGCGAATACTATTTGATGTGTAGTTTTCGGTGTTAATTGTAGTCACCTGTCTGACATATTTACTGAAGGGATTTAAGGCTGTAAATCCTAAACTTCCATTTTTATCCCAGAACAATTTTCTAAAGGAAAAGTTATAAATAAAAAACTGCGGAACTTTTCCCTGTATATTATTTGATGGCGCACTATACATTCCAAAGAAATCAATTACAAGATCTTTTGGTAACTGATAGGTTGCATTCATATTTAATCTTGTCCTGAATCCTGTTGAAAGATTGCCTGTCAGACTACTTACGATATAACGGTGAGTGACCATAAGGTTACCACGGATATTAAGTTTCTTGGTAATAGGATATGAACCAGATGCACTGAAACCTGAATTATATTCTTTACCTATGTTCTCACTTTTTGTAACAGAGACATTATTATAAATTGAATCGCCTATCAGGAAGGCAGGATAAAATGTTGTCATCTGTTTTACATCCTGGGTGTTTATGCGTTCTATTAATGCGACATATACGTTTCCGCCCTGTTTAAAGGTACTACTGTAACCCAATTCAAAATTATTTCCAATTTCAGGTTTCAATAGTGGATTACCTGTTGAAATATTATATGGGTCGCTTAAATTCATAAACGGATTCAATTGACGATATCCCGGACGTTCTATTCTTTTACCATATGCAAGCTTAACCGATTGTGTTTTATTGAAATTATGTGAGAATACAATTGATGGAACAAAAGTACCATATGCAGGAATAGAGGTATTTTTGGAATCAATATTAACATCAGTATATTCGTATCTTGCTCCTGCTTTAACATTTATGAAGTGAAATAATGGAAAAGATGTTGAGAGATAACCTGCGTAAACTTTCATAGTATAATTCAATTCATAGGATTGTAATGCATCTGCTAAAAACTGATCGGTAAATGGACTGTAATCACTTACTATTGCATTACTGTTAAGATTCTCATACGTTGTTTTAACTCCGGTTTCAACTATAAAATCCTTAGTTACCGGATGTACATAATCAATAGCTACCTCTGTTTGTTTATCTGTGCCGGGGTTGATACTTGTTGATCCCATAAAGGGAATTGATTCTCCTTCATATGTTTGTGTCTGTGTGTAACTGCTATTGGGTTTCCCATTACTGGCATTATACCTGACGTCAAGTTCCTCTCCCTCCTTTTTAAATTTCTTTTTATAGTCGAGGCTCCAGTCAATTGAGCTGATCTTCATTCTGCTATCTGCATTTCGGGTAGTATAAATATCTGATACCGGGTTAGCCAAAAAATCTATTGTTGATTGCTCCTGGTAAGTAAGTCCGCTGCTCATATTACTAAATTGATTATATCCGACAGATCCTGTTATGATGTCGTTTTTTGTAATATCCCAATCGAAACCAGCACCGGAACGGAAGCCATTTCTTTCAAAGTCAGAAACGCTCTGCTGATATAATGAAGTAGTTCTGCTCAATACAGAGTCAGTACTTAAGCGGTTCTGAGTGTTTGGCATCTTGGATTTTATCTGGGCATTGCCGCCAAAAAAACCATTTATCCCAAAATTATTATGCCGGAGGTTCAGATTTACAGAACCATTTTCCATTCTTGACCCTCCTGATAAGTTTATGTTTCCATTAACCCCCTGCATTTTATTATCATAGAGAATAATATTGATAATTCCGCCTGTTCCCTGGGAGTCATACTTGGCACCAGGATTGGTAATAGCCTCAATACTTTTAATCTGACTGGCCGGAATAGAAGCCAGTGCATCAGCAAGACTGTTGCCAAACACACTTGATGGTTTCCCATTTATCAGGAAACGTATATTTGCATTTCCCTGCAATTCTACATTACCATCAACATCAACTGTTACCTGGGGTACTTTTTTAAGCACATCAATTGCTGCACCGCCTTGTGAACTAATATCGTTAGATGCATTATAGACTATCTTGTCAATTTTATTCTCAACGACCGGTTTATCTCCGACTATTTCGACATTTTGAAGACTATGTGTTGAAGGTGCAATGGAAATTGTTCCCAATAATATGGAACGCTTATTGGCACTTATGACGACATTGTCTATTGTACTTTTTTCATAACCAATAAATTCGATATTGATTTTATAGTTGCCATAAGGAACATCCGATATACTAAAAACCCCTTTTGCATCCGCAATAGAACCGTTAATTGTCTTTCCTGATTGGGCATTTATTATGGATATTGTTGCATATTCCAATGGTTGATTTATGGATTTGTCATATACTTTACCGGAGATTTTGGTATTTGTTTTTATTTGAGCCGTTAATCCGGAACAAGAAAGAACATAAATTATTAAAATAAAAACAGTTGATTTAATAAAAGTCGAATTCATAATAAACATTACTTGTTTGAATTACTAATCAATTTCCCTAAGTGATTAAACAGGAGGTGCAAAGGAAGAGAATGAATTTATAGAAAACTAAAAAAGGGTGTTAAAAAACATTAATAAATGGAAAAGAAAGATTGATTTTCATTCATGGTGCGATTATTTAAACATATATTTCCAAAATAATAAAGACTTCCTGCCGTTTTAAAAAAGATTAATAAATACCCTTATTGAGAAGATTCTTTGATTCTTAATCTGAGATGAGATGGAAACGTATTCTCAGCCATGGATTATATTTGCATATGAAAAACTTTCTACTCCTTACCATTTTGTATTTGATTCCGGTTTCCCTGTTTTCACAGAAAATCTCAGTGCGTGTAATAAAGTTTGAAAAATCAACAAGATCCGAATGGCAGATACTTGATGATCAATATTACCCTGTTTTTTCAGGAAATGAAAACTCCGGACAGGATTCCGTTTCTTTTAACCTGGAGGCAAACAAACCGTATATTTTTCAAATCTCGGTTTCCGAAATAAGTAATTCTGATACAAATTTATACTCGCTTCAGATTAAAGATGAACCTATTCTGATGATTCGTTCAGAGATAGGTCCCGGCGATCATTTTTTCCCGTTTTTTACCGGAATGAAAATTACTGATGCAAAGATCACAGGGGGGACCAATACACTCATTTCCGAATTTCCCTGGCAGATATTTTTATTGGCAGGAGATGCACAATGCGGAGGTTCGATAATCAGCAATAAATGGGTTGTGACGGCAGCTCATTGTACGCAGAATAGTCTGGGGAATACTTTGTTACCTTCCGAAATGTCAGTAAAGGTGGGTGCAAATAATCCATATAATACTTCAGAAGGGAAAACCTATAAAGTAAGTGAAATAATAGTTCATGAAAGTTTTGACAGCCTGACTCTTAAAAATGATATTGCACTATTAAGAATAAGTGATTCAATTAATTTCCCGAATGCTGTACCAATTAGCCTGATAAATTCTGTCGACGTGGCAAATGGGGCAACAGATCCCGGAGTATTGTCAATGGTAACAGGTTGGGGATTGACAAGTGTAACTCCTAAGGTTTTACCCACAATTCTGCAGAAAGTTCAGTTACCTATTATATCTGCCACACAAGCCTCTACAGTTTGGTCCGATATTCCTTCCACAGATCTAATGGCAGGATATCTGAATGGGAATAAAGATGCCTGCAACGGTGATAGTGGTGGCCCATTGGCGGTATTGGTATCAGGCGAGTATAAATTGGCAGGCATAGTAAGCTGGGGAAGTCAATCCTGTAATACCTATGGTGCATACACAAGGGTTTCAGATTTTGAAACATGGATCAAGACAAAGACCGGATATAATCCACCAACTCCTGCCGGCGATTCAATAATTTGCCAGGGCATTGAATCCAGTCTGTACTCAATTTCTAATTTACCGGCAGCATCAGCTTATGAGTGGGAGCTATTACCTGTCAGCGCCGGTGTCATTACAGGAAACTCCGGGAATGCCACTGTTTCATGGAATTTAAATTACACAGGAAGAGTAGCTGTAATGGTCAGGGTTTCTATTAGTGGAACTATTTCAAACTGGTCAACTCTTAATGTTAATGTCGCTAAAAACACAAAAATACTCACTCAGTCAAAAGATACTGTGTTATGCGACAAACAACCGGTCGTTCTTAATGCAAGCGCCGAAGGATATAATCTGATTTATAAATGGTATAAGGATGGCATTCTTGTTCAGTCAAGAACATCCGGGCAATTAAGTTTTGCAAGTGCCTCAACTTACAATTCG
>Ga0182021_10007159_pt1 | contig 13213 bp, 9 predicted proteins | sample 612E3MmetaG_FD_120493 | JGI IMG/M metagenome (GOLD analysis project Ga0182021, IMG submission 120493) | Permafrost microbial communities from Stordalen Mire, Sweden - 612E3M metaG (Illumina Assembly) | ecosystem: Environmental > Terrestrial > Soil > Wetlands > Permafrost | place: Sweden... | reverse complement strand
CTTCTTCGCCGTCGGCACCTGCAAGATCGACGCCAACCAGGTCGCCGGCACCAACTGGAACGCCGCGGTCCAGGTCCAGCAGTCGGTCACCGTCGGCAAGGGCACCCCGACCATCACCTTCACCAGCACCGCGCCGGTCGCGGCCGTGGTGGGCGGCGCCACGTACACCGTGACCGCCACCTCGCCCTCGCCTGCGACCATCGTCTTCAGCATCGATGCCACAACCACGAGCATCTGCTCTATCAGTGGCAACGTCGTGAGCTTCCTCGCCGTCGGCACCTGCAAGATCGACGTCAACCAGGCCGCCGGCACCAACTGGAACGCCGCGGTCCAGAAGCAACAGAGCTTCGCCGTTGCCGCGACCGTTCCGGGCAAGCCGACAGGCGTCATCGGCACGGCCGGCAAGGGCAAAGTGACCGTCAGCTGGACCGCACCCGCAATCAACGGCGGGGCAGCGATCGACGGCTATACGGTCACGAGCTCGACAGGCGGCCGCACCTGCTCACCGACGCTGCCGGGTCCGCTCACATGTACTGTGACCGGGCTGACGCCCGGCACGAGCTACACCTTCACGGTGACCGCCCACAACTCCAAGGGATCGGGCGCGTCCTCCCTCCCATCTGCAGTGGTCAAGCCGCTTGCCCTGACCGTTCCCGGCGCCCCCACGGCCGTCAGCGGCGTCGGGCTCAGCACGGCGGCGGATGTTCGCTGGACCGCTCCCGCCGATGACGGCGGAAGCGCGATAACCGGGTACAAGGTGACCAGCACGCCGAGCAGCAAGACCTGTACCACCACAGGAACCCTGACTTGCCGCGTGACGGGCCTCCTGAATCACACTGCCTACACCTTCAAAGTGACCGCCACGAATGCAATCGGCACGGGTGCGGCATCAACCGCATCTACGAGCGTCATCCCGCGAGTCGGCGCCACCTTCGTTGCGCTCACGCCCAGCCGGATACTCGATAGCAAGACCGGCCTGGGTCTCACCAGCGCTCTCAAGGCCAATGTCGCGGCCACCTTCCAGGTAACCGGCAAGTTTGCGAGTGATCCGACCCGGAACGTTCCTTCGAACGCCAGCGCCGTCACCGGCGTGTTCTCGGTCTCGGGCTCAACGGCCGCAGGCTGGGTCGCTCTCACCACCGTGGCCAACAACGCCCCCGGTGTCGCCACGGTCAACATCAACTTCCCCAAGGGCGATTCCAGATCGAGTGGCGTGACGGTGCCCCTGGGAACTGGCGGAGCGGTGTGGGTCACCTTCGGCGGCGCCACCACCGGCAACACGGTCCAGGTCAGCTTCGACGTGACCGGCTACTTCGTAACGGGCACGTCTGGTTCGACATACCTGACCTTGACCCCCAATCGGCTCCTCGACTCCCGCGGCACGAACGGCGGAATGTCCGGCGGGCTCACGGCTGGTGTGCACCGGAACTTCCAGGTAACGGGACGCAACGCTTCGGACCCGACCAAGTTCGTGCCGGCCTCTGCCATCGCCGTTACGGGGACGCTGACCGTCACCGGTCAGACCAAGGCCGGCTTCCTCTCGCTCGGCCCCGATGCGCTGAATGCTCCGACGACCGCCACCATATACTTCCCGACGGGCGACACCCGGTCGGCCAGCGTCACCGTGAAACTGGGCGCCGGCGGCATTCTGTCGGTCACGTACACGGCCGCGGTCGGGGCGACCACCAACGTCATCTTCGACGTTACCGGCTTCTTCGTGCCGGGCACAGCGGGCGCGATGTACGTGCCTCTGACACCCGCCCGGATTCTCAACACGCCTACCAAGCTGGGTCTGCCGGGCTCACTGCGTGCGAATATCGGCGTCTCGTTCCAGGTCACCGGACGCGGGAGCGTCCCGACCGGTGTCGTGGCCGTCACGGGCACGTTGTCGTGCACCAAGCAGACAGCCGCAGGCTACCTGGCGTTGACCAAGACGGTGACCAATGCACCGTCAATCTCGACGCTCAACGTCCCGGTTGGTGATCTGAGGTCGACGGGTGTCACGGTTCCCCTCGGTACAAACGGCATTCTGGGGATCGTGTACTCAGCCGCTTCGGGCAAGACCGCCGACGCGATCTTCGATGTCACCGGCTACTTCGTGATGTAGCCGCTCTCCGGAACCGCTCGAAGGCCCCGGCATCCGCCGGGGCCTTCGGTTTCGACGAGGATCGTGCCCCGGCCGCGATGTCACGGGGTCACGGGTTATGTGGTCACGCGGTGAGCTTGGGCAATACCTCGCGGCCGAAGAGGTCGATCCAGGCCGCCTGGTTTCGGCCGGCGTTGTGCAGATATATCTGGTCGAAGCCGAGGTCGAGGAACTTCTGGATCTCACGCCGGTGGACCTCGGGGTCGGCCGACATGAGCATTCGGCCGGTGAAGTCCTCGGGCCGAACGAGCGCCGCCATCTGCTCCAGGTCCTTGGGCGAGCGGATGTCCTGCTTTGGAAAACGCATCCCGCCGTTGGGCCAATCGATGACCGCGTTCGCGACGGCGTCCGCGTCGGTCTCGGCCCAGGAGAGATGGAGTTGCAGGATCTTGGGCATCGTGGCCGGGTCCTTTCCGGCTTCACGCGCTCCCTCGGCGAACTTCGCGAAGATGCCGTCGATCTTCTCCTCGGGCGCGCCGACGGTGATGATCCCGTCCGCGAATTGCCCGGTTCGCTTTGCCGTCACCGGGCCGGCCGTGGCGATGTAGATCGGAGGCGCCTTCTCCGGCAGCGTCCAGAGGCGGCAGGTCTCCATCTTGAAGAAGCGGCCGTCGTGCTTGACATCTTTGCCGGTGAAGAGCTTGGCGATTATCTCGATCGCTTCGAACATGCGATTGATGCGCTCCGGCGCCTCCGGCCAGTAGCCGGCAACGACGTGCTCGTTGAGGGCCTCGCCGGACCCGAGGCCGAGCCACGTTCGCCCCGGGTACATGACCTCCAGCGTGGCCGCGGCCTGGGCGACGATCGCCGGATGCATTCGAAACGACGGGCAGGTCACTCCGGGGCCCAGGTCGCCCCGCGTGCGTGCCCCGGCCACGGCCAGCACCTCCCACACGAATGACGCCTGGCCCTGTCGCGGCACCCAGGGCTGGAAGTGGTCTGCGGCCATCACGCCGGAGAAGCCGGCGGCATCGGCTCGGGCGCAAAGGTCCAGGACCTCCGAGGGCCCGAACTGCTCCAGCATCGCCGCGTAGCCGATCTTCGCCTGCGCCATCTCGTCTCCTTGTAGGGTCCGATCGAGTCGCTAGTCGCCCGAGAGATGCTCGAACACCCGCCTCGGGCGAAGCCTGAAGGTCACGCGGCGCTGGGCCGCGAAGCCGGCGATCTGCGCATCGGCGGCCGCCTCGTCCGGCTCGTAGCGCCGGGTCAGGTCGGCAATGACCGCCTGACCGACTTCCGGATCGTCGTCGATCTCTACCTCGCCGCGAAGGTATATGTAGTCGTAGGCGTCGGCGACGATGAAGGACATCCGGCGGTCACGTTGAAGGTTGTCGGGCCAGCGACGTCCGACGCAGCTGTTGAAGACGATCACCTCGCCATCGAGCCGGTACCAGATGACCGCCTGGTGCGGGCTGCCGTCCCGGTTCAGGGTGGCCACGATCGCGAATCGCGGCGCCTCGAGGAATCGGCGGGCAGATGCCGACAGGGTGGGGGAGCACGGTGCGGTCGCGTAGGGGGCAGTCATCGGCCTCGTCGCTGTGAGTGGCTCAATCGCCTCGATGGTAGCGCTCAGCGCCGCGGGCCGCGCGGGGAGCTGCTTCTGCGCGGGCGGGATTCGGCCCCTCTAAGGACCGGAGGCCACTCGCGGTCGGACCGCGCCGTCCCAGCCGGCCGCATTCGAGACGACCAGCGTCAGGTCGTCCATGTCGCGCAGACGTCGAGGCTGGACAGGAACCACTGACGATCGACCGAGCAAATAGCCCTGGCCGAAATCCACTTCGCGATCCTGGAGTGCCATCAGGTCGCGGCGGTTCTCGATCCCCTCGGCGATGGTCTTGGCTCCGATTCGGCGGCTGAACGAGACGAATGCCTCGACCAGCGCCTTCTTTGCCTCGGCATCCTTGTTGCCGATGCCCTGGACGATTTCGCGGTCGATCTTGATGATCGTGGGCTCGAGGGCCGCGATTATCGTGAAGCTCGCGTAGCCGGCGCCGGCATCGTCGATCGCAAAGCCGAAGCCGAGGCGGCGCAGGGCGCGGACCTGCTTCTTGAGGCGGGGCACGTCGTGGAAGGCCTGCTGCTCGGTGCACTCGACGATGATCTGATGGGGCGACAGGCCAACCGATCGAACCTTATCCGCCAGAACCTCGGCCTCAAACGACGGGGCGAGCAGGCTGGCGGGCAGGAGATTCACCCCGAACCGCATTCGCCCTCCGGCGGGGTCGGTGTCGGCCACTTGGGCGATGCGAGCCAGCGTAGCTTCGACGACGAAGTTGTCCAGGTCCACTGGGCGGTCGGACTTCAGCGCCGCTTCGACGATGTCGCTGATCGTCTTGGATCCCATACCGGGGCTCAGGCGGAACAGGCACTCCCACTCGTGCGCCTTCAACGTCGAGAGGTCAGCGATCGGCTGGAATTCGACATGGTGCTCGTGGCAGGCGAAGAACAGCGACATCAGCTTTCGGCTGGTGATCTCCGGCGTTTCGCCCATGCCGATGCGATCGCCAAAGCCCGAGATCTGAACCGCACACCCAAGCGCCACCAGGTAGCGCTCGGCGGGGGGCTGGGTGGAATCCACGTCCGCAAGACCCCAGGCGGCATCCTTAGCCAGAGGAGCTACGACGTCTTCCGTGAGGTCCTGAGCGGTAGCGATAAGACACCAGCCCGAGCCCGCCAGCTCGATCACACGAGCTGCAGGAGTCACTTGCGTCAACAACGACACAAGTCGGCTGTCGCGGGTCCACAGGAGCCGCTCCACCGCCCCTTGTCGAGTTCTGACGAACCGCACGCTGGTTCCTCGCCTAGCCCTGCGACCCTCCACGGCGGCACCTTGGCCGGGAGACGGAACCGGCCAACGAGGGTCAGGAGTGTCTCATCCTGGCGCACCTGCGCCCGTCCTAAGAGCTACTCGTACCGGGCGACCATTAGGACGTCGGTACCATACGATGAATTTCGGCGTTCGACCATATCGCTCGCACACATGTTGCCCAGGTTCTCCACCGTTTGTCCACACCTAACCTCACAGATTCGGTCCCGACCTGCCCTAACCAGCCCTGCGGCGCTTGAGATTCCGTTGCTTCGGATCGACACATTCGCCGTTTGTCAATACGCCGGTTATCCAGATTGGCGGGCCGGGCTTCCGGTCGAGCCGAAATGGATCAGGTGGTCGCGGTGATTCGCGGTGAAGTGGAGGGTTGGCGGGCGGGCGTAGACTCGATGCGAAGGGGAGGGGCGCCAGCCCCACCCTCGGACCCGCAATTGGCGCCGGACGCCTGGGTGCATTCTCGCGAGCCCGTAGAATCGTGTAATCGCACCGCCGGCCAGATCCGGCCGAGCCAGGAGCCACCGTCCCAGCCACAGGGCCCATCTGGAGTAGCCGATGCCGCAAATCCACCTTCGCGCCGAAGCCGGGGACTACGCCTCCCTCGTGCTGCTCCCGGGCGACCCCAATCGCGCCACCTGGATCGCCGAGAAGTTCGACGGCGGCCCTGGAGCCGCCCATCAGGTCACGTCGCATCGCGGCCTGCTCGGTTACACGGGGACCTACCACGGCGTCCCTGTCAGCGTTCAGACGAGTGGCATGGGCGGCCCGAGCATAGCGATCGTCGTCGAGGAACTCCTCCGACTCGGCGCGCGCCGCCTGATCCGCGTCGGGACATGCGGTGGCATTGGGCGTGGCATCAAGACCGGCGACATCGTGATCGCCGCGGCAGCAGCCCCGGTGGACGGTGCCACGAGAACCTACCTCCACGGCGACCCGTACGCGCCCACGGCCGACTTCGGCCTTGTCAGGTCGCTTGTCGACGCGGCCGTGCGCCGCGGCCAGAGCCCGCATGTCGGGCAGGTGGCCACGGTCGACGTCTTCTACAACCCCGACTCGGACTACTTCTCCAAATGGCGCAGCCGGGGCGTCCTGGCCTTCGAAATGGAGAGCTCGGTCCTGTACTACCTCGCGGCGCGGGCGAGGGCGGCCGGCGCCGAAGTGGCCGCCGCCACCATCCTCACCGTGAGCGACGTACTGTCCGAAGACGTCACCTCGGAAGAGTCGTACCTGCCTCTCGATGAGTTGAACCGATCGATCGAGCGGATGATCGAAGTCGCCCTCGAAGCCGGGACCGCCGACTGATGCCGGCTTCGTCCGGGGAAGGCCCCGCCGACGAGCGCACGCTCGGCCGGTCGGTTGCCTTCGGCTCCGAGCTGGCACTGGCTATCGAACTGAGTCACAAGGCCGGCCAGATCCAGATGGATCGGTATGAGCGACTGGAACGAATCGAGGCCAAGGGGCCGCGCGACGTCGTGACCGAAGTCGACCATCTCTGCGAAGCCCTGGTGATGAATTCCGTCCGGGAGCGATACCCGAACGACGCCTTCTATGCCGAGGAAATCGGCGAGGTGGCGGCCGCCGGCGACGGGGAGTCGGACCGGGTCTGGATCGTCGACCCGCTCGACGGGACCGTCAACTACGCCAATGGGATCCCGTTCTTCTGCATCTCGATCGCTCTGATTGCCGCCGGCAGGCCGGTTGCGGGCGTCGTGTACGACCCGACGCGCGACGAAACCTTCGCCGGCGCGATCGACGGACCGCCGTTGCGGAACGGCGTGCCCATCAGAGTCGGCCGGAAGGAGCGTCTCGAGGATCTGGTCGTCACCCTGGCAGTCGGGGGACGTGGCACGGCTCGCAAACGCCGCGAGGCGGTCAAGAGCATTCGCGCCCATCGCTCCATGGGTTCGGCGGCACTGACCCTTGCCTACGTGGCCTGCGGCCGTTTCGACGTGTACGCGCAGGGCGCTGGAATATCCGCCTGGGACGTAGCCGCCGCCGGGCTGATCGCCGAGCGCGCCGGCGCGACGGTCACGAGCCTGGACGGCGGACCCTGGTTCGACATCTCGCGGCCGGCCAAGAAGTGGTCCTGCCTCGCGGCGGCACCGGGACACCATGCCGCGATGCTGGAGATGCTCAAGTAGGTTCGCGGCCGCCTCGTGGCCTCGCCGCCTCGCCGCCTCGCCGCCGCGCTGCCAAGCCGCCGCGGCTCAGTCCTGCCAGAGGTGCGGGCGTCCGGCCAATCCGCGCGCGCCGAGCTCGTCGCACAGAGCGGCGAATGGTCCGCGCCGCGCTCCACGCCAGCGCAGTTCCTCCGGGTCGGTCTGAGGAAGCGGCACGTCCCGGCGAAGTGTCGCGAGCTGCCGGTATAGCAACGCCTCGTCCCAGTGGGCCCGCAGCGTGACCGACAGGCCGGGCGCCGACCGCACGTCCACGTGCCAGTCGCCCACGGCCGCCGGAATTGCCTCCAGGTGCTCGAACCGCGCCAGCACCGCAGCCGCCGACCGCGCCCCCCAGCCCTTCAGTCCGGGGAAGCCGTCGGCCGAGTCGCCGACCAGAGCGAGGTAGTCCGGGATCGACTCAGGCGCAACGCCCCAGCGTTCCCGAACGCCCGCCTCGTCGATCGTCCGTTCGCGCCGCCGGTCGCGCATGACGACCCGTTCGCCACGCACGCATTGGGCCAGGTCCTTGTCCGGCGTGCAAATCCAGATCCGTTCCACGCCGGGCCTCTCCTGCCATCGAGCGGCCGCGGTCGCAAGCGCGTCGTCGGCCTCGAATTCGACCATCGGCCAGACGGCGACTCCGAGCGCCTCCATCGCCCGCTCGGCCAGAGGAAACTGCGCCAGCAGTTCGGCCGGAACGCCCGCATCGGTCTTGTAGCCGTCGTAGAGACGGTTGCGGAAGGACCGAATGACGTGATCCGTGGCGCAGCCGACGTGCGTCGCGCCCTCATCGCGAAGTAGCGTCAGGAGGGTGTAGATCAGGCCGGTGACCGCCCCGACGTCACGCCCGTCGGGTGCCAGGACCGGAGGGCGCGGGCTGTAGTGGGCCCGGAAGAGCTCATAGGTGGCGTCGACCAGGTGGATCTGCACCGCGGCTTCACCGCGCTCCGGTACGATCGCCGACCACTACCACGCCCGCGGCTGCCAGCTCGTCGAGGGCGCGTTGGCCGTCGCCCCGCGTGAGATCGACGGCGCGAACCGCATCCGCAAGCACGGCCACCTGATAGCCCAGCCGTACGCCGTCGAGGGCCGTGGCCAGGACGCAGTAGTCGGTGGCAAGCCCGCAGACGACGATCCGCTGCACGCCGCCACGACTGAGCGTGCCATCGAGCTCAGTCGGGATTGGAGGGCCGCCGTCGGGTTCCCGCATCGAGAACCCCGAATAGCCGTCTTCGCCTTGAGTACCCTTGCGTACGATCGGCCCGCGAACCGTAAGGTCGGGATACAACTGCGCCCCCCACGTTCCCTGGACGCAGTGGGTGGGCCAGATGCCGCCGTCCGCGGCAAAGTGGGGAGTGTGGGCCGGGTGCCAGTCTTGCGTGTAGACGACCACGGCACCGGCTTTCAGCGCTTGAGCGACCTCTGCGTTCACCAACGGCACGACTTCCGACCCGCCGTTGACATACAGGCTGCCGGCGGGGTCGGCAAAGTCGTTCTGGACATCCACGATCACCAGCCCAACTTCGGGGCCGTAACGCGTGTTCGTGTCCAGAGCCGACCACTGGCCGCTATTCGAATCTTCCCAACCGCCCGACATCTCCTGTTCGACCTCCTGCCCAAGGCCAGCCCCGAGGCTCGTCTGCGCGCGGCCGGACCGCGCGTCTCTCCGGCTTTTTACGCGATGGCGTCAGAAGGTGCAAGCGAGAGATGCAGAGAGATCAGCAACCGAGTCGGGCGGAGCGCCACCGCTGCACCGACGGACCGTCCGCCTGCACCGGCCGAGCGCCCCCGCTGCAATGGGGCTGCAACGGTCGCGCCCCCAAGCGAATAGCATCCGGCACGGGGTGCAGGTTAGGATCGGTCCGGTGATCTTTCTTCTGACATAAACCCCGGAGACGCCGGTGACGGGGCGTCTTCTACTAAAGCAAGCGGCCTGGGTCCCCCTCCCCGGGCCGCTTGTCTCGTCTTCGCCCATATGGAACGGCGTCGCCCGGCTTCTGCCCGGTATTTCCTCCGGCACCGTCGGTTCTCGATCCGTCCACGTCGAGCAGGTATCCGATCCCCTGGAACGTCTTGATGCGGCCCGGCTCGACCGGCTTGCAGCCGAGTTTGCGCCGGACGCGACTGACCCAAACCCTCAGGTACTGCAAGTCGTCGCGATACTCGGGCCCCCAGACTTTCGTCAGCAACTCAGTGTGCAGCACCACTTTGCCAGCGTTAGTGGCCAGGTGCTGAAGCAACAGCCATTCGGTACGTGACAGCTGGACGAGATCGCCCCCGCGAGTGACCATGCGCCGCTCCAGGTCGATCTCAATGTCGTCGAAGCTCACGATGCCACCGCCTGGGGCCACGCCGAGGGCCCTGCGGAGCACGGCCCGGACGCGTGCCGCCAGCTCGTCCAGGTCGAAGGGCTTGGCCACGTAGTCGTCTGCCCCCAGATCCAGGCCCTTCGCCTTGTCCGAGGTAGAGCCCTTCGCGGTCAGCAGGATCACCGGAATCGGCCGCCGCTCGCGTAGCTGGCGCATGACCTCGATGCCGTCCATGCCCGGCATGACGATGTCGAGCAGCACGATGTCGGGTCTGACCTCCTCGGCTTTCTGGAGAGCCTCCTCTCCACCCGAGGCGGTGACCACGCGAAAGCCTTCGGCACTCAGCGCGAGAGACACCAGCTTGGTGATTCGTGGCTCGTCGTCGGCGACGAGGACCAACGGTTGAGCGCTCAACAGCCCTCTCCTCGTGGCAGCGGCCAATCGATCCGGCGCGTTCGTTCATGGTCGAGGGTACCTCATTACTTTGAGCCGATTCCGGACTCAGGGCGAGGAGCATTTGGCGAGGTCAAGATCGGCGCCCTTGTGTTCTCGCCTACGGTCCGGCGACCTACCCGAACGACGCCACTCGTCCAATCGGCTACGCTGCCGTTTGGGTCCATCGCGGGCGGACACCTTCTCCGCCGCTACGGTCCGGAGACACAGCCGACCATGTACTTCGACCAGTTCAAGCAGCAGTTGCCCGACACGGATCCTGCCGAGACGCAGGAATGGCTCGACGCGCTCGACCAGATCCATTCCCAGGAGGGCGACGAGCGTGCCCGATTCGTCCTGTACAAGCTCCTCAAGCGCTCCCGACAGTTGCACGTCGGACTGCCCCCGCTGACCCAGACCCGCTACATCAACACAATCAGCCCGGAGCAGGAGCCCTTCTTCCCCGGCGATGAGGAGCTGGAGCACCGCATCCGGCGGTTGATCCGTTGGAATGCGGTGGCCATGGTGATGCGGGCCAACGACCGGTTCACAGGAATCGGTGGGCACCTGGCCACGTACGCCAGCGCCGCGACGCTGTACGAAGTCGCCTTCAACCACTTCTTCCACGGCAAGGACGGCGGCGGCTCAGGCGACCAGATCTTCTTCCAGGGCCACGCGGCTCCGGGCATCTACGCCCGGGCGTTCCTCGAAGGACGACTCAGCGAAGAGAATCTGGACCACTTCCGCCAGGAGGCCCTGTCGGGTGGTGTCGGGTTGCCGAGCTACCCGCATCCGCGGACGCTCCCGGATTTCTGGGAGTTTCCAACCGTATCGATGGGTCTGGGCCCGCTGGCCGCCGTGTATCAGGCCCGACTCAATCGCTACCTCGCCAATCGAGGCCTGGCCGACACCTCGGCCAGCCGAGTCTGGGCTTTCCTCGGCGACGGCGAGATGGACGAGCCGGAGGCGCTGGCAGGCATTTCGCTTGCAGCCCGCGAGGGCCTCGACAACCTGACGTTCGTCATCAACTGCAACCTGCAGCGTCTCGACGGGCCGGTTCGCGGCAACGGCAAGATCATCCAGGAGCTCGAAGGTCTGTTCCGCGGCGCCGGCTGGAACGTCGTGAAGGTCATCTGGGGCCGCGAATGGGACGATCTCCTCGCCCGCGACGTCGACGGCGTGCTGGTCAACAAGATGAACGAGCTCCTCGACGGCGATTTCCAGAAGTTCTCGGTCGCCGGCGGGGCCTACATCCGAGAGCATTTCTTCGGCCCGGACGCGCGGTTGCGCGGCCTGGTGGAGAACCTGAGCGACGACGAGCTGGCCAGGCTGCGCCGAGGCGGGCACGACTATCGGAAGGTTTATGCCGCCTACCGGGCCGCGACCGAATACCACGGCGCCCCGACCGTGGTTCTGGCAAAGACGATCAAGGGTTGGGCCCTCGGCCCCGGCGTGGAAGGGCGCAACATCACCCACCAGGCCAAGAAGCTCTCGGAGGCCGAGCTGCGGATCTTCCGCGACCGGCTCGAGCTTCCGATCCCGGATTCGAAGCTCAAGGAAGCGCCGTACTACCATCCCGGACCGGACGCGGACGAGATCCGTTACATGGTCGAGCGGCGCCAGGCCCTGGGTGGGTTCGTGCCGCGCCGCGTCGTGCGAGCCAGACCGCTGCCGGCGCCACGTCCCGAGGTCGACGCTGAGTTCGCATCCGGCTCCGAGATGGCGGTCAGCACCACGATGGCCTTCGGGCGGCTGCTGCGCAATCTGATCCGCGACCCGGAGATTGGGCCGCGCGTCGTGCCGATCGTCCCCGATGAAGCGCGCACCTTCGGCCTGGACCCGCTCTTCAAGGAAGTGGGCATCTATGCCTCGCTGGGCCAGCGCTACGAGCCGGTCGATTCCGATCTGGTGCTGAGCTACCGCGAAGCGACGAATGGGCAGGTGCTTGAAGAAGGGATCACCGAAGCCGGCTCCGTCGCCTCCCTCCAGGCCGCCGCAACGGCCTATGCCACTCACGGCCTGAGCCTCATCCCGTTCTACATCTTCTACTCGATGTTCGGCTTCCAGCGCACCGGCGACCAGTTCTGGGCACTCGCCGACGAGCGTGGACGCGGCTTCGTCATGGGGGCCACTGCCGGTCGGACGACGCTCATGGGTGAGGGACTCCAGCACGACGACGGGCATTCGCACGTGCTCGCCTCGGTCGTCCCGAACATCCGCGCCTACGACCCGGCCTACGCATACGAGCTGGCGGCCATCGTTCGCGAGGGGATCGACCGCATGTTCGTCCGCGGCGCAAGCGACGGCGCGTCGCCCGATGTCTACTACTACATCACGCTCTACAACGAGAATTACTCGATGCCCAAACGGGCGGCCGACCTGACGGACGAACAGATCGTGCGCGGCATCTACCGGCTCCTCGCGGCGCCCGACCTCGGCAAGGACGCCCGCGGCGCCACAGGTACGCTAGCTCGGACCAGGGCGGGCTCGAAACCGGGCGCGAAGGCGGACGCGCTCCCGGTCAGGCTCGTCGGCAGCGGCTCGATCCTGCAGCAGGTCGTCGCCGCCCGGCAGGTCCTCGCAGAGCGCGGTATCGCCGCCGAGGTATACAGCGCCACATCGTTCCAGCAGCTTCGCGCCGACGGCCTCGCGGTCGATCGCTGGAACAGGCTCCACCCCGAAGCGGACCCGCGCGTGCCGCTCATCGCCGAAGTTCTGCCCGACGGCGGGCCGGTGGTCATCGCCACGGACTGGATCCGGACATACCCAGATCTGGTGGCCCCATGGCTGCCTGCGAACCGCCTCGTTCTGGGCACCGATGGCTTTGGCCGCTCCGATGCTCGCGAACCACTGCGCCGGCTCTTCGAGATCGATCCGCCGCACATCGCAGCGGCCGCAATGGTGGGGCTGGCTCGGGCAGGGCGGCTCTCGGGCGGGGAAGTCGCGGTCGCGATGCGCGAGCTGGGTGTGGACCCCGACGCTCCCGACCCGCGCTCTCTGTAGCTCGTCTTACCCCGGCTGGAGGCTTTCCCCACCATCGGTCAGGGACGCCGCCCAGGAACCTGGCGCCCAGATCTCGATGATCACGGCGCCGGTCACGTTGACGAGCATCGTCGGCCCCTTCTGAATATGCCAGTCGGACATCGCGGCCAGGGGCGTATGGCCGTGGAGCCACAGCGGCGGCCGGAGGCGGCGCATCAGCCACGAGTAGCCTCGGAAGCCGCGATGGTATCCGGCGGGGCTGGCTATGTCGCCCGCGCCCAGCGGGGGAACGTGGCTGATGAGGATCAGTGGCTCGGCTCGACCCAGTCTGCGCAGAGCCAGCCGGAGAGCTTGCGACCAG
>Ga0182021_10007157_pt1 | contig 13213 bp, 14 predicted proteins | sample 612E3MmetaG_FD_120493 | JGI IMG/M metagenome (GOLD analysis project Ga0182021, IMG submission 120493) | Permafrost microbial communities from Stordalen Mire, Sweden - 612E3M metaG (Illumina Assembly) | ecosystem: Environmental > Terrestrial > Soil > Wetlands > Permafrost | place: Sweden... | reverse complement strand
TCGACCCGCTCGCCGCCCTCGACCGCTTCGCCGCGCTCGATGACGACGACGTCGACTACAGCGAGACCGAGCAGTACTGACGCACCGCCACTAAGACCGGAGAACAAGAATGCCTACACCCACGAAGGGCCCTCGTCTGGGCGGTAGCCCGTCGCACGAGCGCATGCTGCTCGCCAACCTGGCCAGCCAGCTGTTCGAGCACCGCCGCATCACGACGACCGAGACGAAGGCTAAGCGGGTTCGTCCGCTCGCCGAGAAGCTCATCTCGAAGGCGAAGCGCGGCGACCTGCACGCGCGTCGGCTCGTCATGTCGACGATCACCAACCGCGACATCGTCCACGTCCTCTTCACCGAGATCGCCCCGGCGCTCGCGGACCGCGAGGGCGGCTACACCCGGATCACGAAGGTCGGCAACCGCAAGGGCGACAACGCCCCCATGGCCGTCATCGAGATCGTGACCGAGTCGGTCGAGGAGGGTCGCAAGAACCGGGGTCGCGCAGCCAAGGCTGAGCCCGCGAAGGCGACCACCAAGGCCGCGCCGAAGGCCAAGGCCGTCGAGGTCGTCGAGGAGACCGAGCCGGTCGTCGAGGACGTCACGAAAGAGGACGAGGCGGCCGAGAGCACCTATGGCGAAGGCTCGTACGTCGGGGAGAACCCGCCGGAGGGCTACGACATCAAGGGCAACGCCGACTCGATGAAGTACCACACGACTGAGTCGCCGTGGTACGGCCGGACGATCGCCGAGGTCTGGTTCAACACGACCGAGGCTGCCGAGGCCGCCGGCTTCGTCGCCGCGGTGGCGGACAAGGACGAGGACTCCACGTCCGAGTGAGTCTGATCTGATTCACCCACGAGGCGCTCCCGGGATCCGGGGGCGCCTCGTGCGTCGATAGAGTCGCCGCGGTAGTCCAGGGAGGAGACCGTCAGTGAGGATCGCGCAGCTCGCGAACTTCGTCGGGCCGACCTCCGGGGGCATGCGCCGCGCGATCGACCAGCTGGGCCAGCGGTACGTCGCGGCGGGTCACGAGCGGCTGCTGGTCATCCCCGGCCCGGAAGACAGGGTGACGGAGAGCGACTCGGGCATCGTGGCCCAGGTGCGAGGCGTACGTGTCACGGGCGGCTACCGGATCATCCTCGCCATGGGCGGCGTCCGCAGAGCGCTCGAGCAGTTCGCGCCGACCTCGGTCGAGGTCTCGGACAAGTGGACGCTGGCCGGCATCGGGGGGTGGGCTCGGCGCCGTGGGGTCGGCAGCATCCTGTTCAGCCACGAGCGACTCGACGACATGGCCTCGGACTTCCTGCGGGTCGACGTACGTCCACTGGTGCACCTGCGGAACCGCGCCCTAGCGAAGGACTTCGACCGGGTGGTCGTCACGACCCGGTACTCGGCGGGGGAGTGGGCCGGTACGAGCGCGCGCCTGGTCACGGTCCCGCTCGGTGTCGACCTCACGACCTTCCACCCGCCCGCGGACCTGCCCGTACCGGGCTCGGCCATCCGGCTCATCCACGCGGGACGCATGTCGCGCGAGAAGTACCCACAGCTTGCGATCGCCGCCGCCGCTGAGCTCCACCGGCGCGGGGCGCCGGTGGAGCTCACCGTCGCCGGCACGGGCCCGCACCTCGCGTGGCTGCGTGAGCAGGCCGGGGACGCGCCGGTGCGCTTCCTCGGCTACGTGGACGGGCGCGACGAGCTGGCCCGCCTGTATGGACAGGCCGACATCTCGTTGTCCGTCGCCCCTACCGAGACGTTCGGGCTGGCGGTGCTGGAGGCCCTGGCGTGCGGGACACCGGTCGTCACCGCCGACCAGGGGGGCGCCCGGGAGCTCGTCGACGACAGCTGTGCGGACTGGGGAGCCGCTCGGGCGTCGGCGCTCGCCGACGCCGTGCAGCGGCTCCACGCGCGGCTGGTGGCCGATCCGTACGCCCTGCGTCAGGCGGCCCGGCGACGCGCCGAGCTGTACTCGTGGGACACGTCGGCGCAGCTCATGCTCGACGCGCACCGCGACGTCTCGCCCGACTAGCGGCGCCACTCGTCGGGCAGAAGCGCATACCCGTAGCCGTCGAGCCAGCGGCCCGAGCGGTGCAGGGACTCGGAGATCGCGTGGGACTCTCGTCGCATGCCCAGCCGCTCCATGAGGCGCCAGGACGGCGTGTTGTCGGCGAAGCAGTTCGCGACGAGACGGCGCAGGCCCAGACCCTCGAAGCAGATCCCGATCATCGCCGCCACGGCCTCGGTTGCCAGGCCACGGCCTCCGTACGACGGGTCGAACGCCCAGCCGATCTCGGCCTGGACCCCACGAGCGGCGTCCTTGACCTCGGTCTGTGCCCACGCGTCCTCGACGTGCAGGTACAGGTCACCGATGACGATCCCGTCGTGCTCGACGGCGAGCGTCACCGCCTGCCGGTGCGAGTCGACAAAGTACTCCGAGAAGGCCTGCTCGTCCGTCGGCGCCGTCGTGATCCAGTCGTACACGGCCTCGAGCTGCCGGTACCGCCAGACCGCCGGTGCGTCATCCGGGGTGACGCGCCGGATCAGCAGCCGTTCGGTGCGTACCGGCCAGGTCAGGTCGTCGAGCGTTCGGGGCACGGCCCCAGTATCCCAATCCCCGCCGGACGATCCGTTGAGGATCGTGATCGACTTGCCCTCCTGGGATGTTCTGGACGGTGTCACCCGCGAGTGGGTGCTGTCTGTGACCGCCATTGACTCGACCGACGGAGCGCCAACAGGTCGTCCTGAGGTCGGCAGATCCCCGCCAGCTGGGCTGACGGGGATCGGTCGAGCTGCTCAGGCGGTCAGATCAGCCCGGCGGTCTGGGTGACGGCGCGGTCGTACCGGCTCTGGACGTCGGTCCAGTTGACCACGTTCCACCACGCCTTGGCGTAGTCGGCCTTCACGTTCTTGTACTGCAGGTAGAACGCGTGCTCCCACATGTCGAGCTGCAGCAGCGGCACCTGGCCGGCAGGCAGGTTGCCCTGCTGGTCGTACAGCTGGTTGATGTTGAGGCGTCCACCCAGCGTGTCCCACACGAGCATCGCCCAGCCGGAGCCCTGGATGCCATTGGCGGTCTCGCTGAAGTGGCGCTGGAACTTGGTGAAGCCGCCGAACGTCTCCGCGATACCCGACGCGAGGGAACCTGTGGGCTCACCGCCGCCGTCGGGGGACATGTTCTTCCAGAACACGGAGTGGTTGATGTGACCGCCCAGGTGGAACGCAAGGTCCTTCTCGAGCTTGTTCACCGCGGCGAAGTCGTCCTTGTCGCGCGCCTCGGCGAGCTTCTCGAGGGCTGTGTTGGCACCCACCACGTACGCGTTGTGGTGCTTGCTGTGGTGCAGCTCCATGATCTCGCCGCTGATGTGCGGGGCGAGTGCGCCGTAGTCGTAGTCGAGATCGGGCAGCGTGTAGACCGCCATGTTGTCTCCTCCAAGCGTCGGTGTTTCTTCTCTTCTGGGCTCTATACCCCATCTGTTGGGGTCAACCCTGGCCCAGGACGGGCTATTCCTGCAGTCTGCAATGGCATTCTGTCAGCGCCCACAGGCCATGTCTGTCCATCCGACCGACCCCCGACTATCGCTCGTGGAGCCCACTGGTGTTCAATTCGCGTGTGCCAGCACTTCGCGTCACCGACCTCGTCAGGTCGTTCGGTGACAAGCGTGCGGTCGATGGGCTCTCCCTGTCCGTACCGGCGGGCTCGATGTACGGGCTCGTCGGCCCCAACGGTGCCGGCAAGACCACGACGCTGTCGATGGTCACCGGCCTGCTGCGTCCCGACGCGGGCACGGTCGAGGTGCTGGGCCATGACGTGTGGTCGGATCCGGTGGCCGCGAAGGCGCTCATCGGCGTACTGCCCGACGGGCTCCACGTCTTCGACCGGCTGAGCGGGCGGGAGCTCATCCGCTACGTCGCACTGCTGCGTGGGCTGGACCGGCGGGTGGCCGAGACGAGGGCCGAAGAGCTGCTGAGCGCGCTGGGCCTCGCGGACGACGCTGAGCTGCTCGTGTGCGACTACTCCGCGGGCATGACGAAGAAGATCGGCCTCGCGTGCGCGCTCGTCCATGCGCCCCGGCTGCTCATCCTCGACGAGCCGTTCGAGGCGGTGGACCCCGTCTCCGGTGACATGATCCGGCAGATCCTCAAGGCCTTCGTGACGTCCGGCGGCACGGTGCTCCTGTCGAGCCACGTCATGGAGATCGTCGAGGCGCTGTGCGACTCGCTGGCGGTCATGGCTCACGGACGCGTACGGGCGTCGGGGACCCTCGACGACGTACGCCAGGGGGAGAGCCTCACCGAGAAGTTTCTCGACCTCGTGGGCGCACGCCACCTCGAGTCGGAGTCGCTGGCGTGGTTGCACTCCTCGTAGGGCTGCGGTTCCGGCTCCTTCGCCGCAGCCTCAGCGGCTCGGGCCGCCACCGCGCCGCACTGACGGCGGTCGCGATCGTCTCGTTCCTGTTCACCGCGCCCATCTGCCTCGTCCTGACCGGGATCAGCGGGACGGACGTGGTGTTCGCGCGGGCGGTGACGGTTCTCGTCGGCTTCTCGCTCATGCTCGCCTGGATCTGGCTGCCGCTGTTCCTCACCGGCACCGACGACGCGCTCGCGCCGAGCCGGTTCGCGTTGCTGCCGATCCGCGCGTCCCGGCTGCTCCCCGGTCTGTACGTCGCCGGTCTGCTCGGGCTCGGCTCCCTCCTCACGGTCCTTGTCGGGCTCTCCAGCGTTATCGGCTGGACGAGAAGCCTCCCCGTCTTCCTGGCCGGGCTGCTGGGCGCGACCCTGGGTGTCGTCACGGCCACCCTCATCCCGCACGTGCTCACCTCGGCGTTCTCCGGGGCCCTCGGTTCCCGTCGGTTCCGGGACATCACCGGTCTGGCGGTCGTGGGCTTCGCGGTCGGCATCACGGTCGTGCTGCAGCTGGCCAGCTCGGCGATCAAGACCACCAACGGCCCCGACGCGGCGATCGCCGCCCTGGACCACGCCGCCACCGTGCTGTCCTGGACACCGTTCGGCGCTGCCTGGGTGCTGCCCGCCGACGTGGCTCAGGGCGACATGGGAGCGGCGCTCGGCCACGCCGCCGTAGCCGTGGTCACTCTGGCCGCGCTTGTCGTGGGCTGGTGGGCGGCTCTTCGCCGGGCTCTCACGACCCCTCTGGACGTGCCGGACATCGTCGGCCGGGTCACCCGCGACAGCGTCGTCGACCGGTGGTTCTCCGGGTCGAGAACGACCGTCATCGCCGGCCGGCTGCTCCGCTACTACCGACGGGACCCCCGTCGGCTACTCTCGGTGTTCTCGATGATGCTGGCGCCCGTCCTCGTGGGTGTCTCCGTGGCGGGCGTCACCGCCGCCGGCGGCCGCGCCGGTGGGATCTCCTTGCTCATCGTTGCCCCGCTCCTCGGCATGCTCCTGGGACCGACCTTGGCGTTCGACATCTCGTACGACGACAGCGCCCTCTGGACCCACATCACCACGTCGGTGAGGGGCTGGGAGGACAGGCTGGGCCGACTGCTGGGCTTCAGCACCGTGGCGGTGCCCATCGTGGCCCTCGTCCTGGTCATAGGGGTGCTGGCGACGGGGACGGAGCATCTGCTCCCGTTCGCTGCGGCGACCGTCGCGGTGACCGGTGCCGCACTCGGGGTCGGCTCGCACCTCGGCAGCATCATCCAGGTCCCGGTCCCGCCACCCGGCAGCAACCCGTTCGGCAAGGGCTCAGGCGGCGGTCCACTCTCGATCGTGGTGAGCCTGCTCACCGTCGTGCTTGCGCTGCTCGTGTCGGCGCCGGCGCTGGCCGTGGCGGCCCTCTCGTACAACTACGCGTGGGCCAGGTTCGCCGCAGTGCCGATCGCCCTGGTCAGCGCCGCCGGCGCGATCGTCTGGGGCGTCGTGATGGGCGGCCGCCGGCTCGATCGCCACTGGCCCGAGGTGCTCCGCGAGGTGACGTACAAGAACTGAGACGGCCACGAGGGCACCGACTCGTACGTTCGGCGCCCTCGCGGAAGGTGGTGGTGCGCGTCAGTTGCTGGGCTCTTCGGGCGCAGCCTCGGCCACGTCCGCAGCCTTGTCCTTGACCGCGTCCGCGGCGTCGCCGTGCAGCACGTCGTCGACCTTGTCCTTGGCACCCTCGTACAGGTCGCCCGCCTTGTCCTTGGCACCCTCGTACAAGTCGCCCGCCTTGTCCTTGGCGTCCTCGAAGACGTCCTTGGCGTCGTCGAGCAGTTCTGCGGCTTTCGCCTTCAGGTCATCAGCGAGTCCCATGTGTGCTCCTTAGCCAGGTGGTGAACCGCCGACGTCCGGCAGATCATCCGAGTCAGTTCATAGCACGCGCGGCGGGTCATCGGCGCTGCTTTGCCGAACTCAGGGCCGACGGATCGCGAACACCCGGAACCCCTTGGCGCTGGCCACGCGCTCGCAGTCCCAGCCTTGGTCCTCGAGCCAGACCGAGAGCGAGTCCGCTCCGAGGTTCCGCGCGACGACCATCCAGGCGGTGCCCTCCGGGCGAAGACGGGCGAGCCACGTGGTCAGCAGCTCGTGGAGCGCGGCCTTGCCGATCCGGATGGGCGGGTTGGACCAGATCTCGTCGTACAGCTCGTCCGCCGGTACGTCGCCGGGCAGGACCGTCAAGACCCGGTCGCCGATGCCGAGCCGGTCGGCGTTGGCGCGTGTGAGTGCCAGAGCCCGCTCGTTGACGTCGACCGCCGTGATCCGCGCCTCGGGGTTGCCGAGCCCGAGCGCGATCGTCAACGGTCCGACGCCGCAGCCGAGATCGAGGAGCTGTGCGGGACCAGGTGGCGGCTCCGTGGAGCGCAGCAGCACCGCCGTGCCGAGGTCCAGGCCACCGCCGGAGAAGACGCCTTTGGACGAGTCGAGCTCGACCTCGGCGTCCCACAGCCGCATGGGGACGCGGAACGTATCGGCCTTGCCGGTCGGCGTCTCGAAGTAGTGACTCATGCGGGCTCCTCGGGCAGCGTGCGGGTCGTCCTGGCCTCGGCGGCGCGGGTGGCGAGCTCGGAGTCCGCAGGGTAGCCGACCTCCTCGAGGGTCAGCCCATGGGCGGGCTGGACGGTGACGTCCCCGGCCCGTTCCGGCGCGGTCAGCAACGCCCGCAGCCACGCACGGTCGCGGCGTCCCGAGGCGACAGCGGTCAAGGCACCCATCAGCGAGCGCACCATCGAGTGGCAGAACGCGTCCGCCTGGACGGTGACTTCGATCGTGCGATCTGCGAGCCGTACGGCCTCGACGTGCTGCAACGTGCGGATCGTGGTCGCCTGGTCGCGTCGCTTGCAGAAGGCGACGAAGTCGTGGAGCCCGAGCAGGTCGGTGCCGGCCGCGGTGAGCAGGGCTACGTCCAGCGGCTCGGGATGCCGTACGACATGGTTCCGGAGCAACGGGTCGAGGTCGGCCGGGTCGTCCCAGAGCCTGTACACGTAGCGGCGCCAGATCGCGGAGAAGCGGGCATCGAAGCCGTCCGGCGCCCGGGTCACACGATGGACGGCGATGTCGTCGGGGAGCGCGCGGGGCAGCCGGCGAGCCAGGATCTCGCCGGTGTCCTGGAGTCCCATGCGCCCGGACTCCGACACGGCCGGCAGCTCGACGTGGACGACCTGGCCCCGGGCGTGGACGCCGGCGTCGGTACGGCCCGCGCAGGTCAGGCGCGGCGGCTTGTCGAGGGCGAGGATGCGGCCGATCCAGTCGCCGAGGTCGCCCTCGACGCTGCGCTGCCCGGGTTGCGCTGCCCAGCCGATGAAGGCCGTGCCGTCGTAGGCGATGTCGAGCCGCCAGCGGACGAGGTCGGTGCTCATCGGCGGTAGCACAGGTCGTACACCGCCCTGCCCGCGGCGATCCCGCGCGCCTCGTACTTGGTCATCGGCCGCTCGTCGAAGCGGGGTGCCCAGCCGTCGTGGATGTTGGTGAGCGACGAGGCGTCGAGCACCTCACGCATCGCGAGCGCGTAGTCCTCCCAGTCGGTCGCCACGCGGAAGAGCCCGCCCGGCCGGAGGCGGTCGGCGACGAGCGCGCACGTCTCCGGCGAGACGAGGCGCCGCTTGTGGTGGCGCGACTTGTGCCAGGGGTCGGGGAAGAACGCGTGGACGGCCTCGAGGGACGCGGGCGCGACGAGCCAGCGCAGTCCCTGGACCCCGTCGGCGAGCACCACCCGTGCGTTGGTCAGGCCCCTGGCGGCGAGCTTGCCCACGGTCGACGCGATCGACGGCTCGAAGACCTCGAAGCCGACGATGTCCTGGTCGGGATGCGCCGCGGCGGTCGCCACGAAGGAGTCGCCGTTCCCGGCACCGATCTCGACGACCAGCGGCGCTGTACGGGCGAAGACGGCGGACCAGTCCAGCGGCTCCTGTGGCGCCACGGACGTGGACATGGGGCCGCGGTCGACCTCCACCAGGTACGCGTCGCGGTGGTCGCGCCACGCGCGCTCCTGCGACGGGTTCATGCGGGCGCTGCGGCGGACGAAGCTCACGATGTCCCGCTGCGGACGGGCTTCGGCTTTCACCACGCGCGACACCCTATCCAGCAGGCGACCCTGATCGCAGGCCGCGGGTCCCGGGGTAGGACTGGGGCAGCCCATGACGCGCAGTGACGGACCACCGTGTTCACTGGACGAAGAAGGGCGCGCCAGGTTGGCGCGAAACACATGCGTACGTTGCTCAATCTCATCTGGCTGATCTTCGGCGGGCTCTGGCTCGCGCTCGGCTACTTCCTCTTCGGACTGCTCGGCTGCCTGCTGATCGTGACGATCCCGTTCGGCGTCGCATCGCTGAGAATGGCCAAGTACGCGCTGTGGCCGTTCGGGAGCGCGGTCGTCGAGAAGCCCGGCGCCGGCGCGGGATCGGCGATCGGCAACGTGATCTGGTTCATCGTCGCCGGGGTCTGGCTGGCGGTCGGGCACGTCGTCACCGCCTTGGCGCAGACCATCACGATCGTCGGCATCCCGGTCGCGCTGGCGAACCTCAAGATGATCCCTGTGACCTGCTTCCCGTTCGGCAAGGAGATCGTCCCCACCTCCAGCCTCGCGCCCGGCCAGAGGCCCCTGCACTCCTTCTGAGCCCTGTCCTCCCGCCTGGCGGGGGACCGACGTGAACGACGGGCCCCGTTCCGGCTAGCGTGATCCCTCGCGAAGGGAGTGCTGTGAGCTCGTACGGGTATGTCTTCACCTCAACGGTTCTGACGTTGTGGGTGATTCTCGACCCGCCAGGTCTCCTGCCGGTCTTCCTGGGGCTCACTCGCCGGATGTCCCCGCGTTCCCGGAACGTGGCAGCGCGCCGTGCGACGCTCGTGGCGCTCGCAGTGACAGGCCTGTTCGGCCTGTTCGGGCGGTTCATCCTCGACTACCTGCACGTGTCGGTGGGGGCGCTCCAGATCTCGGGCGGCCTGCTGCTCCTGCTCGTCGCGCTCCAGCTGCTCACGGGTCACTTCGACGAGTCGTCGTCCGAGGAAGCCCCCGAGTCGAACGTGAACGTCGCGATCGTGCCGCTGGGCACGCCGCTGCTGGCCGGTCCCGGCGTCATCGTCGCGATCATGATCGCCGTACAGGGCCAGTCGACCCTCCTCGGGTACGTCGTCGTCGCCGTGGCGCTGCTCACCGCGATGCTGGGCGTGTACCTCACGCTCCGCTTCGCCGAGGTCATCCGCCGCGTGCTCAAGGAGGCCGGCATCACGCTCCTGACCCGCATCGCGGGCCTGGTCCTGAGCGCCATCGCGGTGCAGATGATGGCCGACGGCGTCCTCGCCTTCATGAACCGCTGACCGAGACGTACGAACGCACCTGACGGGCCCCTCGTTCAGCCCCCACTCGAGGCGTCAGGGCGAGAGCGGCCGACAGGTGCGTCCGTCCGTACGGGTCAGCTGTGGTGAGCCTTGACGGCCTCGTCGACGAGGTTCTGGGGCATCTGCTCGTAGCCGTGGAAAGCCCGGGTGAACGAGCCGGAGCCGTGCGCCAGCCCACGAAGGTCGATCGCGTACCGGCTGAGCTCGCTCGCGGGGATGAGCGCCCTGATGATCGCGTGGTGGGCGTCGTCGGAGTCGGTGCCGAGCACGCGGCCGCGGCGGCCGGAGACGTCGGTCATGACCGCACCCATGAACTCCTCGCCGACGGTCACGACGACCTCGTCGATCGGCTCGAGCAGCGTCACGGTCTTCGCGTTGGCAGCCTCGCGCAGGCCCAGCGAGCCCGCGGTCTGGAACGCCATGTCCGACGAGTCGACGGAGTGCGACTTGCCGTCGACCAGCGTCACGCGTAGGTCCACCAGCGGGTAGCCGGCGAGCACGCCCTTCTCCAGCTGACCGCGGACGCCCTTCTCGACGGACGGGATGAACTGGCGAGGTACGGCACCGCCGACGACCTTGTCGACGAACTCGAAGCCCGCGCCACGGTCGAGCGGCTCGATCTCGAGCTGGCACACCGCGTACTGGCCGTGACCGCCGGACTGCTTCACGTGGCGGCCCTGGGCCGACGCCTTCGCGACGAACGTCTCGCGCAGCGGCACCTTCAGCTCCTCGGGCTCGACCTTCACGCCGTAGCGCTGGACGAGCCGGCCGAGGAGCAGGTCGACGTGGCCCTGGCCCATCGTCCAGAGCACGATCTGGTCGGTCTCCACCGTGCGCTCCAGCCGTACGGTCGTGTCCTCGACCGCGAGCCTGGCCAGCGCACCGGGCAGCTTGTCCTCGTCGTTGCGCGAGGCGGCGCGGATGGCGACGGGAAGCAGCGGCTCGGGCAGGTTCCACGGCTCGACGGTGGCCGGTCGATCCTTCGCGGACAACGTGTCCGCGGTCTCGGCCTTGGACAGCTTCGACACGTACACGAGCTGGCCGGCGATCGCGACCTCCACCGAGGTCGTCTCGATCCCGGACGGCACCGACAGGGGACCGACGCGCTCGTCGTCGTCGTGGTCGGGGTGCGCGGGGTCGGCGGCACCGGTGAACAGGCTGCGGTGGCCCGAGACGTGGACGACGTCGTCGACCTTCAGCGTGCCGTTGTAGATGCGTACGAGCGACAGGCGGCCTGCGAACTGGTCGGACGTCGTGCGGATGACCTCGGCGACGAGAGGGCCGTTCGGGTCGCCGGACAGCGACTCGAGCTCCTGGCCGTTGGGCGCCGCGACGCGGAGCCGGTGCGTGCCGGGCTGCGGGAACGAGTTCTCGATCACGGTCAGCAGCTGGTCGGTGCCGATGCCGTTGAGGGAGTTGATCGGTACGACGGGGTGGAAGCGGCCGTGGAGGATCGCGGTCAGGAGATCGGCGAGCAGCTCGTTCTCCTTGAGCTCGTCGCCCTCGAGGTAGCGGTCCATGAGATCCGCGTCCTCGGACTCCTCGATGATCCCCTCGATGAGCTCGGAGCGGTACTGCTCGATGATGCCCAGCTCCGCCGCGTCGGCGGCTCGCGTCACGAGGCTGCCCGAGCTGTAGTCGTGGACCTGCTGCGAGACGAGCGACAGGTTGCCGGTGATCTGGCCGCCGTTGACGAGCGGGACGTAGCCGGGCTGTACGGACTTGCCGAGCTCGTCCTGGAGGTCGGCGAGGGCGGTGTCGAACGTGGTCCGGCCGTCGTCGAGCTTGGTCACGACGATGGCGCGCGGCATGCTGACCGCGGAGCACTCGTGCCAGAGCGCGGCGGTTGCGGCGTCGATGCCGTCACCGGCGGCGACCACGAACACGGCCGCGTCGGCGGCGCGCAGGGCTGCGCGGAGCTCGCCCACGAAGTCCGGATGGCCCGGCGCATCGAGGAGGTTGAGGACGACGTCGCCCGTACGGAACGCTGCTAACTGCAGAGCTGAACTCCGTTCGAGATCCTCCTTCTCGCCTCTGTAGCTGGCCACGTTCGATCGCACGAGGTGCTCGAACAGGGTTGTCTTCCCGGAGCCACTGGAACCGACCAGGACAACGTTGCGGATGGCCGACGGATCATCGATACGCGCAAACGGTGCGTTCGTCTTCGAACTCATGCTCGGGAAGATACACGGCCCACCCACTGGCCGTGGCTGGTACCCCACAAGGGCACACGTACCTCTCATGGCGCGCTCTAGAGTGACGAGCATGAGCACCCCTGTCCTCGCGCTGGTCGCGAACGCAACAGACGGCACGGTCAGCACGTTCCGGATCGCGGACGGTCGACTGGAGCGGTTGGCCGTGAGCGCAGTCGGGCCCGGCTGCTCGACGCTGGCCATCGACCCCGAACGGCATCTCGTGTACGTGGGGGCCAAGCCCTCCTCGATCGTGACCTGCTCCCTGGACACCAACACCGGGAAGCTGACCACCTGGGACGAGGCGGCCGTGCCGGGCTCTCCGACGTACCTGGCGCTCACTCCGCACGGCGACCGGCTGCTCGGAGCCTTCTACCACGAGGGGCTGGCGATGTGCTGGCCGGTGGACAACGGGCACCTGGGCGCGCCGTCGCCCGCGGTCAGCCACGCCAACACGCACAGCGTCGCCGTCACGAAGGACACGCGCCACGCGTACGTCGTCTCCCTCGGCGAGGACGCCGTCGTCCGGTACGAGCTCGGCCAGGACGGCTCGCTGACCCATGGCTCGGCCGCGGCGGCACCGCCAGGCTCCGGACCGCGGCACATCGTGCTCAACGCCGCTGAGACCAGCGCGTTCGTCGTCACGGAGTTCTCCGGAGAGGTGCTCCACTACGCCCGGGACGGCGCGACGGGCGAGCTGACGCTCACCTCCCAGCAGTCCATCGTCGATGCCTCCGCGGGGCTGACGCACAGCCGGTACGGCGCCGACCCGACGGCCGAGCACCTCATCTGGGGTGCGGATGTCCACCTGGCGTCCAACGGTCGCTGGGCCTGGGCGAGCGAGCGATCCGCGTCGACGATCGCGACGTTGCCGCTGGGGCTCAGCGGCGAACCGGAGCCGGCCACAGCCTTCACCCCGACCGAGGCCCAGCCGCGCGGTTTCGGCGTCACACCTGATGGGGAACACCTTCTGGCCGTGGGGGAGCGGTCGACGACCGCGACCCTGTACGAGATCGGCGCCGACGCCCAGCTGACCGTCCTCGACCGTCAGGAGACGGGCCACGGGGCCAACTGGGTGCGCTTCGTGTAGCGGACGTTTTGCCGATCCGGAGCCCCGGCGGTAGTGTTAGCCGCTGTTGTGCCCGGTGTATTCGACCCGTGGCGCCCGCAGTCTGGATAGCTCAAGCGAGAGATTGGTTCGACCCGTGTCTACGTACAGCCCGAAGCCTGGCGAGATCACCAGGAACTGGCACGT
>Ga0182021_10007156_pt1 | contig 13214 bp, 11 predicted proteins | sample 612E3MmetaG_FD_120493 | JGI IMG/M metagenome (GOLD analysis project Ga0182021, IMG submission 120493) | Permafrost microbial communities from Stordalen Mire, Sweden - 612E3M metaG (Illumina Assembly) | ecosystem: Environmental > Terrestrial > Soil > Wetlands > Permafrost | place: Sweden... | reverse complement strand
CTCACCACCGGCCTCAGATCTCACTTGGACTATATCTCCTCCCAGCTCTCCCTGTTGTCAGAGACAGAGGATCATATAGAGGCAGCCCGGGCCTTCCTGGAGAAGAGAAAACCCCTTTTCACCGGCAAGTGACGACGAGACGTTGGTTGAGCAATAGACGACTCATTGACAGGACATGGGAAAACTATTATTGTCTGTAGGTCTTCGACGTGAAGGAGGTAGAAAGCCATGGTGAGGGGAAAGCTCTGGTTCCGTTGCGCAGCAATGCATGACCCGGTAACGCCGATGGTCGTGCAGCCTGCCCTTGTTGGATGGGAGGCTAAAAGAAGAAGGGTCGATCTGACCATAGAGAGGGCTTTCAACGGAGAAGAACTCGTCCGCCGCATGAAGGGCTGGGTAACCACAGAACCGGCTGAGGTGATCGATGTGGTGAAGAGGTACGGCAAACTGAAGGTACTCGACGACCGGGAACTCGTAATCGAGTTCGAGGAGGAAGAACGTGCCGACCTCCTCCAGAAGGAGCTGAGTGAGAAGTTCCGGGGCGAGGTCGATATCGAGATAATCAAGAAAAGCAAATGAGAGGGGGAAACATGGATTTGATCCAGGTAATGCAGGAGAGAAAGAGCATACGGGCCTTTACGTCCAAACCCGTCTCCAAACAGCTCATCGAGGAGATACTCTCCCTCGCGGTCCGGGCCCCTTCTGCTATCAATCTTCAGCCCTGGGAATTCATTGTTGTGGCGGGGGAAGAAAAGGAGCGGTTAAGCCGCAGACTCCTCAGGTCCTATCGGGAAAAGCAGATCTCCTGCAGCCCTGGAAATGTGAAACCACTACCTGAGCATTTCACGGCCCGGGGCATAGAATCCTTTGAGGGGATGAAGCCGTATCTCGATAAGATGGGGCTGGACTTTAACCGGTTTGTCAATGAAGGAAGCTGTAATTTCTATGGGGCCTCCACGGCCATCGTCATCTGCCTGGACAACTCCTTTTCGAAGGCCCGTCTGGTCGATATCGGGGTCGGCCTCGGCTACCTCGTTCTTGCCGCCCACAATGCGGGTCTCTGCACGTGTCCTATCGGCCTTATTACTGCTTATGAAGATGAGGTTAAAGATGTGCTCAGTATTCCGGAAGAGAAGGACGTGGTCATCGCGGTTGCCCTTGGCTATCCGGACCCGGAGAGCCCGATCAACCGCTTCACATCACCCCGGGAGACTGTCGATGCATTCGTGAAGTGGAGGGAGTGAGGCACGGATGGAGAGTGGGAGAAGGGGGCAAAGGTAGTGACGAGTGAGGGGTCCAGTCCAAAGCAGGAAACGATGAGTGGACGTCGAGGGACGAGGGACGAACGTCACGCCAAGGCGTGACTGGGACGAGAGACGCCAAACTCACATGGAAGATGGAAAAAAACTGGTGAAGGATGGAGGCAAGGACAACGGTCCCTGTCGTCCTAGCGACCACGCACGGCGGGGAAGCGGTCGTCCATCGGTTATTTCTTCGCTTCCAGGCTCGCCTTCAGCAGTTCTCCAAACTCACTGATGTTGGCTGCTTTATCCTTTTCAACAGAGCTCTTATACTGATTGTATTCTTCTTTCTCCATCTTCTCGGACACGGCCGTGCGGCTGAGGGAGACCTTTCTCTTTTCCTCGTCCACCGTGGTGGCCACAACCTCCATCTGTGTTCCCGGGGGGAACATGCGGCTGTGGTTACTCCCTTTCGGCGTTCCTACCTCTGAGTTGGGGAGCAGGCCGGTAAGACCACTCTCCAACTTCACAAAGATGCCATAGGGCATCACCCTCTCAACAACGCCCTTCATTACATCGCCGACTGAAGGGAGGGGAACATCCTCCTGGACCGTCTTTGGCTCAAGGGTGAGGGAGATCTTCTTGTTGGCAGCATCAACGCTGAGGACATAGGCATTCACCCACTGACCCACCTCAAGCACGTCCTTTGGATGCTGGACCCTCCTGCCGGCCCCCAGATTCGAAATATGGATCAAACCGTCGATACCGGGTTCGAGGTTAACAAAAGCCCCGAAGGGTGCCAGACGAACGACCGTCCCCTCTACCTGGCTCTCTGCTATATATCGCTCGGCGACGCTCTCCCAGGGATTCGGCTGCAGGGCCTTAAGGCTCAAGGTAACGCGATTCCTCTCCCAGTCCAGACCGATGATCTTTACTGTGACTTCCTGCCCGGCTGAAAGCACATCTTCCGCCCTCTCAGTGCGCCCCCAGGCCATCTCGCTTAAAGGGATCATGCCGTCAATTCCACCCAGGTCGACGAAGGCGCCGAATTTCTGGACGGACCGGATCCTTCCCACCATCTCCATACCCACCGAGAGGCTCTCCTTCAGCTTCTTCGCCTGGACTTCCCGCTCTTCCTCAAGCAATTGGCGACGGGAAACGATGATATTCCTTCCATCCTCACCAAATTCGATGATCTTGAACAAGTAGACCTCAGCGATGTGTACCTTGCTGTCCCGGCCTCCTCGGATGTCCATCTGCGAGAAGGGGCAGAAGCAGCGGACACCGCCTGCGTTCACCTCATAACCGCCTTTCAACTCTCCCCTTACCTTTCCGGTTATTGGCACGCCTGCATGATAGGCATCTCTCAGGCCCGCAATATCGATAGTGGAATATCCCTTTGTCCTGGTAGTCAATTTCCTCAGGCCACTCTGGACGCCCACAAAAAAGAGCTCTACCTGCTCCCCCTCACGGATCTTGTACCCTTCTTCTCCATTTGAAAATTCCGACAGATCGACGACACCTTCGCTCTTTCCGCCAAGGTCAATGTAGACCCATTCGCCTGAGATGCGAACGACCGTGCCCTTCACCTTCTGGCCGGGCATTAATCTCCCCGGAATCTTGCTTTCCTTCTCGAAAAGCTCCGCAAAGCTCTCCTCGGCCTCAAGGGCTTCTTCCGTTATACCCTCACCGGCACCTTCCGTTTCTTTTGTATCATCCAGCATAATACGCCTTTCCTCCAATCCTACCCCACACTGGCTGGGGTTTCGATCTCTGTCTCAAATCGGCATTCTTCGACAATTGTATGCAAGCAGGAATTGATCTGCGGCCCATAGTTTACAACCTCTTTGTCCTGATGTCCAGTGTCAAGATAGCGATTAGTGCAAAGCAATGAGCGATGAGCGTAAATAAACCCAGCCCAAGAACACAGCGTCCGCACCGTTGACTTACCCCGCCCCCCCATTCTACAATGGTCTCCAAAAGGCATTCCCCCAGTGATCCTCATCCATCCCCCTGTATCCAAACCGTCAGAACCTCCCATCGGGATCGCTCACCTCTCAGCGGCCCTTTCGGCCCACGGGGTTCGCCATTACCTCCTCGATGCCAATCTGGAGGGCCTGCTGCACCTTCTTCACCGGCGCCACGATCCCGCTGATACGTGGACGCGCCGTGCGCAGCGGAATCTCTCACGCAATCTCGCTGCTCTGAAGGATCTTGGAACCTATACGAATATGGACAGGTACAGGCGGGCAGTCCTCGAACTGAACCGTCTCCTTCACACAGGCACAGACGCACACGGAGCCCGTGTCAGCCTGGCTGACTACACCGACGCTGCCCTCTCTCCCTTAAGAAGCGACCATCTCCTCTGGAGTGCAGACCATCCGGAAGAGAACATCTTCTATCCCTATTTCAGAGACAGAATCGTCGGTCTCTTCGAAGAGGCTCAACCCTCTCACGTCGGATTCTCTCTCAATTATCTGAGCCAGGCCCTCTCTACTTTCGCGATGGTCGGGTTCATAAAGCGGGACTTCCCCGGCGTGAAGCTGGTCCTCGGTGGCAGCCTTGTCACGTCATGGCTACGGGGTAAAATATGGTCCTCCTCTCTTGAAGGCCTCGTGGATCATGCGGTTGCAGGACCGGGCGAGTCTTTTCTCCTCTCCCTCGCAGGTGTGGCCGATGGCCGGCCGGGCACCCTCCCATCCTACGAGTCCCTGCCCCTGGATAACTACCTCTCCCCGGGCCGAATCCTTCCCTACAGCACGTCAAGGGGCTGCTACTGGAACAAATGCTCCTTCTGCCCCGAGAGGGCAGAAGGGAATAGATACGCCCAAGGCTCCCCTGGCCGTGTCGCAGCAGACCTTACAACCCTTACTCAGCGGCTCAGGCCTGCCCTCATCCATATCACTGATAACGCAGTGAGTCCGGCGATGATGCATGCGCTCTGCGCCAACCCGCCGGGCTCTCCCTGGTACGGCTTTGCCAGGATCACACCTCAACTCACCGATGACGATTTCTGCAGGGCCCTGAAGGACTCGGGATGCGTCATGCTGAAACTAGGTCTGGAATCGGGAGATCAAGGCCTCCTCGACTTGATGAATAAGGGGATTGCGGTCTCTGTCATGTCCCGGGCCCTTCGCAGCCTGAAAAGGGCTGGCATTGCAGTCTACGGCTACCTGCTCTTCGGTACTCCCTTCGAGTCTGAACACGAGGCCCGGGAGACACTCTCTTTTGTGGTGAGTCATAGCAACACCATAGACTTTCTCAACGTGGCGCTTTTCAATCTCCCCCGCAATAGTCCGGACACTGGGAAGGTGAAGACGAAAGACTTCTATGAAGGAGATCTCTCACTTTACACGGACTTCCTCCATGCTCGGGACTGGTCGAGAAGAAAGGTCCGTCTTTTCCTCGAAAACGAGTTCAACAGACACCCGGCTGTCAGACCTATCCTTAAACGCCGGCTTCCCCATTTTACATCCAACCATGCCCCCTTCTTCGTCATGTAATACCAAGTCGCCTTCATTTGCACACCTTTGTTGTCTCCTCGTCGCTCTCCTCGACGTACTATGATGTACGCCCGGGTACCCGCTTGCGGGTGGGGCTACTCGTCGCCGCCTCGGTGCGCTTTTGATTGCAACTTGGTATAAAGCGACGCCGGACGTAGCGGGAGTTCCTCCGGAATAGGTTCCACTCATATGCACTTTCCGGGCAAAGGTAGGCGGAATTGCCATGCCTTCACTTCTGTCGCTTTTTCTTTGACAAATACCATTAGTGACTGTATACATTCCTATAGGTGCGGAAATGCTTCATGGCCCTCCTCAAGCCGATCACTTGCCATAACCACCCCAGCGGCTCGATCCCGCTACGAAGAGCGGTGGGGCCCCAAGGAAGAGGCAGGTATGAAGTGCAGCAACTGCCAGTCGAATAACCGCGAAGGGGCGCAGTTCTGTTCCCGGTGTGGGAAGGAACTGGGATTCACGTGCAGGTACTGTCAGGGCAGTTGCCCACCGGGCGCCCTCTTTTGTGACCACTGCGGTCAGAGCCTCACCGGCGAACAACAATCCGAGGTCATACCTTTACACAAGACGCCATCCTCTTCCTCCTTGGATGGCGAGAGGAAACTCCTAACCATCCTCTTTGCCGACGTTGTGGGCTACACAACCATTGCAGAAAAACTGGATCCTGAAGAAGTCCACCATATCATGGATGGCTTATTCAAGCTCCTCATGGAACACATAATCTCCTATGGCGGCACTATTGCGCAGTTCATGGGGGATGGGGTCATGGCCCTTTTCGGTGCGCCCATCGCCCACGAAGACCACGCACAAAGGGCCTGTCACGCAGCGCTCTCCATCCAAAAGGGCGTAACGACCTATGGCGGGATTCTGGAACGGGAATACGGGGTCGAGTTTCGAATTCGCGTCGGGATCAATTCCGGGCTGGTCGTAGCAGGCGTTATCGGTGACGATCTCCATATGGACTATACTGCCCTCGGAGACACGGCGAATCTTGCGTCCCGCCTCCAGTGCCTTGCTGCCCCCGGTTCCATCCTCGTCTCCCAGAAGACCCATAAGTTGGCCAAGGATTACTTTGATTTTCAGCCCCGGGGCACGGCGAAGGTCAAAGGCATGGAGAAAGTGGTAGAGACGTACGACCTGGTCCGGGCCCGTGAACAGGAGACGCGGATGCGGGTGGCAGTGGCAAGGGGCCTGTCCAAATTCGTGGGTCGGGAACAGGAGATTGCCACACTCAAAAGGGTCTTTGAGAAGGTCGAATCGGGGTCCGGCCAGATAGTGGGCCTCGTCGGAGAGGCCGGCGTCGGTAAATCGAGACTCCTCTTTGAATTCAGGAACCTCCTGAGGAATAGGGATATCACCTACCTGGAAGGCGAGTGTCTCCACTATGGCAGTTCAATGGCATACCGGCCTATTCTGGATATCCTGCGTTCCTATTTCACCATCAAAGAGGGTCAGCAAGAGGCCCTCGTGAAACAAGCCATCGATGATAGGCTCAAAGATCTCCCCGGAGACCTTACCTATGTTCTTCCCCCTCTCCACGAACTCTTCTCCCTTTCCGTAAAGGATGACCTTTACGCAACTCTCGATCCCCAACAAAAGAGACAACGTATATTCGAGGCCATCAGGGACATACTTTTGAGGGAAAGCCAACGCAAGACCCTTGTCGTCGCCGTCGAGAACCTGCTCTGGATCGACAACACGTCGGAAGGATTCCTGAACTATCTCATCGGCTGGCTCGCCAATGCCCGGGTGCTGCTGATCCTTCTTTACCGTCCCGAGTACCTGCCCGGGTGGAAACAGAAGTCGTACTATAACGGGATCGCGCTCAACCGACTGGCCCCGGCCGCGGGTCCCAAACTGATACGATCCCTTCTGAAAGGGGGTGACGTGGCGCCGGAGGTCCTCGATCTGATCATGGCCAGGGCCGGAGGAAATCCGCTCTTCATCGAGGAGCTTACCAACGCACTCGTGGAAAACGGGCATATCCGGAAGGCCGGAGGCAGTTTCGTCCTGAGTAAAGGCCTGTCCGAGATACACGTACCCGACACGGTCCAGGGCATCATCGCAGCGAGGATAGACCGGCTTCCGGAAAACCTGAAAAGGCTACTCCAGGTGGCATCGGTCCTGGGGAAGGAATTCGCCTTTCCCATCCTGGACAGGATCACGGATTCTATCCAGGACACAAAGAGCCGGCTCTTCGAGCTGCAGGAACTGGAATTCATCTATGAAAAAAGGCTTTTCCCTGAACTGGTCTACGTGTTCAAACACGATCTTGTTCAAGAGGTGGCTTACTCAGGCCTCCTCTTTCGCCACAGACGCCGGATCCATGAGGCGGCTGGAGTTGCCATAGAAACCCTCTATGCCGAGAGGATAGGGGAATTTTACGAGCTACTCGCCTATCACTACTCGAAAAGCGACAATACGGAAAAAGCTTACCTCTATCTGAAGCTGTCAGGGACCAAGGCAGTGCAGAATTCCTCCCAATGGGAGGCGTTCCGTTTTTACAAGGACGCCATAGACCTCCTGGACAAGACGGAACAGACAGATGCAGTCAGGGCCGAGCAGATGGAAATCAGACTTCTCGCGGCATCTCCCATGCTCTCTCTCAGCTTTCCGGAGGATTCACTCCGGATACTGCAGGATGGGGAAAAGCTCGCCAGACAGATGCAGGCGGCAAAGTACATTACGAGCTTCTGCAGTGTCATCGGCCTCTGCTACTCAATAAAGGGCGATCTTCCCGCAGGCATGAAATACGGGGAGACCTGTTTCAGGATAGCTGAGAAAACCGGCGACGTGGAATTGATAGCCCCCATCGCCTTTGACCTTGGCAGCAACTACATGGCTCGGGGGGATTTCCTCAAATTAACGGCAGTCACCCCGAGGGTCCTCTCTCTCATCGAGAAGGAGGGCAAGGAATACGACTGTTTCGACAGAGGATACAACATCTATTCCGCCCTCTTGGGCTTCCACGGTTTCGGCGCGGGCTATACCGGCGATTTTGAGAAGGCATGTCTGTTGTGCAGCAAGGGAAGAGACGTGGCCGCCAGGATCGAAAATCTTTACAGCCTCGGTTTGATCGAAGTTCTGCACGGCTACATTCTGTGCCATCAAGCCCAAGGAAAGGAATCTTTGCAACACTTCCGGAATGCCATAGAGTACCTTGAGAAGGGCCAGATCTTTGTCCTCCTCGGCCTTGCCTGGAGCGGCCTCGGCTACGGCCACCTCTATCTCGGCGAATTGGATGCCGCCCGGAACTATATCGAAAAGGGCCTCAAGCTCCACGCCGAGGCAGGCGCCAGATACAACCTCTCCGTCCATTACTGGTTTCTCTCCATGGTCTATTATGAACTCCAGGAGTTCTCCAAGGCCCGCCATTATGCCGAAGAAGCGGTTCGCTTGGCGCATACGTGCGGTGAGCGCTACTATGAGGCTACATCACGCATGACACTGGGGAGGATAGAAGCAACGGCAGGTGATAGGGGATCACTCAAACGAGGAGAAAAAACTCTTCAGCAGGCGATCCGGGTACTCACCCGTCTGGGCGTAAAGAATATGGCCGGCGCCGGGTACATGTGTCTGGCTGAGACCTGCGCCTTGACAGGTTTCGGGGAGGGGGTGACAGAGGCCCTTGAGAAGGCGCATGAGCTCTTCCTGCAAACCGATGCGACCAACTGGCTTATAAAGCTCGAGCTGCTGACGAAAAGGGTTGCCGGTACTATTTAGCGGCCTAACCCCCTGCCTCGGCCTCGGCGCGGCTTCTGCTCCTCGCCGGTCTCCGTTTGTCCATCCGGTAGCAACTGCCCTCAAAGCTTTTCGCAAAGCTCTTCATCTCCGACGCCACCTCGACAATTTCCCCGTAGTGAGAGACGGCCCGGTACCTGTTATCTACGACGCCGATGGAAACGGTTATCAGAGGAAAGGTCTTCGCGTTCCCCATGCGGTCCATCGACTCTACATACCCCCGAATCCTGTCTTCCGGATCGTAAAAAGTCGGCACTATCCGGTCAAAAGCTTCAATGATCTCTTCGGAGGCCTCTGCGGCGAGCAGTGGTTCCATGACGAAGACAAAATCATCGCCACCCACATGCCCCACAAAGCTGTCCAGGGGCTGCTTGTCCCGCACCATGTTGAGTATGAGCCGCCCCGACATCTTGATGACCTCATCGCCACGGCTGAAGCCGTACTTGTCGTTGTAGGGCTTGAACTGATCCAGGTCCAGATAGGCGAGGGCGAAAATCTGCTCCCTGTCTATGCGCCCCTGTATCTGTTTATTAATGGAGATATTCCCGGGAAGCCGGGTGAGAGGGTTCACTTCGGCAATCCTCTCCGACCTCAGGATGGCCAGATCAACCCTTGGATGGATGTCCCTCTCGAGATCGGGCCTCCATATGTAGTCCTCCGTGAAAAGGATGTCCCAGGGAGGAAGTCCCTCTTCCTCCTGCAGAATTGCGAGAACGGGAAGATGGCTGAACATGGGGTCCTGCTTGAGGTTGCTGAGCACACTCGTGGAGAACGTATCATCCCTGTGCAGATCTATGACAATGAGATCAGGTGGAGCGTTGTAAATGGAACCGACGGCTGCACTCAAATCGGCAAAATCGATGGTCTTGTACGTATCTCTAAGGAGACCATAAATAATGGTCCGCAAGAGTATATCCGGGGAGATGACAACAACTGTTTTAGAACTCAGAAAAAAGTTCCTCCGTTTCCTCGAGAAATTCTTCCGTCTCCCTCAGAATTCTCGTTATGGCCCCCCCCGAAAGGGACAGCATTTCCCAGGCCGCCACGCTCACCGGCTGCACAACACCATCACCCGCAAACCCAAAACCCCTTGCCCTCACTAAAACGTCGGCTACATGGACTATTGCCGTTTCAAGAGGCGCCGTCCGTGCACTTGAGGGATCATGGTGGTGGGCTATGACATCGAGCAGCGTCTGGGGAAAATTCCATTTCTGGCCTATCCACGTCCCCGCATCTGCGTGGGTTATCTGAAAAAACTCCTTTTCTGCAGCAAAGATAGTCATGCCGGAGCCCTTCGCATCCATTATGATCTGTCCATATTCCTCCCGGAACTTGAGGGCCAGCATAACTTTTCCCATGTCGTGAAGAAGACCGGCCGCTGATACCTCCTCGGGCTCCTTCAGACCTCTTTCCTGCGCAATCAGCCTAGCGGCGATGCCGCACGCCATCGAATGTTCCCAGAGTCCGGCCATGCCTTTCTGGATAAGGTCAAACACGGAGACCCCGAGAAGCAACCCCTTCACCACATTAATACCCAAGAGAATAACACCCTGCTTGACCGAAGATATCCTCCTCGGAAACCCATAGATAGGTGAATTCACCATTCTCAGGACCCTGGTTGTGAGCGCCGGATCGTTGGCGATAAAAGCACCAATTTCACCAAGAGATATCCTCGGGTTCTGAAGCGCCTCCAGAAGTCGCTTAAGGGTACCGGAGATAGTGGGCAGGTTGTCCACATTTTCGATCCTGCTCCGCAGCGCCCGCCTTTCAAGACTGTGCATAAAGACCTTCGATATACTTCCTCACCGTCCTTTTCAAAAAGTCCATGTGAGGCTCCCCTTCCACGTTGCGGAACCGCCCGTCGAGCCCGGCCAGAGCCTCCTCCCTGGGCACTGAGGGCTCGGACATGCCCTGGATATATGCACCCATTATGTCCGTTTCGGAAAGCCGGCCGATCAGCCGTTCCGTCAGCTCCATCCCCTGGCCCAAAATGACCATACCCGCCTTGTTGGTCACCGGACGCAGTAATATCATCCCCCCCCGCAATTTATCTATCGGGACCCGTGACAAAGCCTAACCTCCAGCCCTCTTCAGTCCATCCCTCTCGGCCCGCACGCAAAAGCAGCTTCTCTCAAACGCAAAACTTCGGAAGACCCGCCTCCTGCTCACGCGCTGTCGGAAGAAGATAGCAGGAATACTTCCATTCATCTCTCCCGACACTTCTCTACAGCTACCCCAAGGAACTTCTCATATTATCGGCAGTGCACCCGGATACTAAAGACGGGCCGGTTGCGTTGAGTGGGGGGAAGGGGTTACAATACAACAGTATGAGAATGAGCATTATTCTTCTTTTTCTCCTGTGTGTGCTGACCGGGATCGCCCAGCATGCCCCACCCTGTGGGCGGGGCCAAGGGGCGCATACAGTTGGGCCTCATTCCCATCCGGGAAGCTCCGCCCTGTTGGGGGAGAGCTTCACTTTTCCTGCGCAGGCAGGGGCCGCAGAATTGTCCCCGGAAGAGGCTGTCAATGCCTTTCTTAAGACCCTCGATAGAGAACAGGTTCTCCCTCTTCCCCCCGCTGCCTCGCAGGGGCACTCATTTCTCCAGCCTTCGGTTACACAGGACCAAAGGACAAATCTTTCTCTCCATCCCCTCACCACCGGCCTCTCTTTTTTGCATCCACGAACCCTCACCCACTCCATTGATACGGTGAACTCGTATCTTCTAACGACAACCGTGCGGCAAAACCAGCCCACCTATGTGGGCTACGCTCAGATAAACAAGGTGGCAGTCACGGACCTGAAGAGGATTTCAGAGAACGAGTACAAAGCTGAGTTTATGCTGGGCTACACGGTTGGCCCCTTCGGGAGCCTCCTTTTTGGAAGGTCGGTACAGTTTCAACGCCCCCAGGATGCGCTCCTCGATTATCAAGATAACGGCTGGCGTGTTAAATTCATCAAGACCTTCTGATTCAGGACCGGGGTTACAAAACTTGACAAAGGCGGGACTTATCTAGTACTACTCAAGGCATGCTGAACAAGGCCATCACTGTCAGTCTCGCATTCTTCATCGCCGCCATTCCCCTGTCGGAATGCAAGGCTATCACGGGCACTGTTACGACGCTCGACATCTCTGCGCGGACCATCGCCGTAAAATCCGGAAGCAGCACTATCCGCTTCGACCTATCAAACCCCGTACTGAAGGGATACAAAAATCCGGCCCAAATCCGCAAGGGGGACCGGGTACAGATCAATTATACTGCCCACGGGGTACGGGTGGCCAAGGTCATGGGTGAGGTGGTTGCACCTGAAACGCCTTCCCCGAAGGTGGAGAAGTCTGTCATGAAGCCGGGAAGACATAGTTCGAAGGTCCAGAGAATAAGGACCCGGGGATCAGGATTCGATGACGTGGACGCAAACAAGGACGGGAAGGTCAATCCGGTGGAGTTAAGCGTGATCGTTCCTAATCTCACCATGGAGCAGTTCAAGGGGTTTGACAAGAACAGTGACGGGACCCTCAACAGATCCGAATTCCGGACCGTGAACCCGGGACAATAAGTTTTCCTCCTCCATGTTCTTCCAGGGCCTTCAGGAACGTGCCCGGAACAGAGACAATCTTCCCTCTGCTGTAGTCGAAGGTAACAAAGCCCGCTTCTGCGAGGGCAACCAGGGTCTCTCCCTTTGTTACACGATGGAATATGCGGAACCCATTCCTGCTGAACTCGCCCACATGGGTTTCTATGCGGAGTTCATCGAACATATAGCCCTCGGCCTTGAAATTGACCGCCATGTCCCCCATAATGATGCCCGTCCTGCCATCCCCAAGATCTATTTCACTCAAACCAATAGAGTGAAACAAGTAGGCCCTCCCTGCACCCACAAGGGCGACGATGGCATCGTGCCCCATGTGTCCGCCGTAATTGATGTCCCGTGGCTGAAGAGTCATACTGTAATAGAATTCGTAATCCGGTTGTTCATGCAGCCTGATCCGCGCCATGAGTAGCCCCTTTGATTGCCCCAGTCCCGTATGAGGTCCCGATCCTCTCATGTACCACGTCTCGCGGCCCCTGTCAAAAGGTAATTGCTAGAGACTCAGCGTCCTGCCCCACTCCGGGATGCCTTACCGGGCTCCTCACGGGCCGCCTTCAAACCTACATCGAAGGCCTTCAGGTTTAGCTCGGCATGGCGAGGGGAAGAGATGCTATCTACCACTTTTCTCGCCGCGTCACGATTGCAGAAGAAAGTAGCTTTGCCGATTGCAAAACCCAGAAGGATCACGTTCGCCACAGCGGGAGACCCCAATTCTACGGCGAGGGAGGTGGCATCGACCGACTTATGCTCCCCCTCGGCCGGCGTATTTATGAAAAGGTCTCCCCCCTCTTTTAAGAATCCTGCGTGAAGTTTCAGATTGTCTGCCGTCAGCACGAGACCCTTGTCGGCATGGCCCCACCGGACGAGGGGGCTGTGGAAACCGCCGACCTTCACATGAGAAAGGACGGTGCCGCCGCGCATAGCCATGCCGTGTATCTCTGACGTGAGTACATCAAACCCGCAGAGGAGTGCCGCCTCAGCAAAGAAGCGGGTCAGAAAAAGGACCCCCTGCCCCCCCGTGCCGCTCACAATAATCTGCTCTCTCATACCCTTCCTCCATTCTCCGGAATGATCGCCTTCTTCGGGCAGACGTATTGGCATATGCCGCAGCCTGCGCAGGTGTTCCTG
>Ga0182021_10007155_pt1 | contig 13214 bp, 11 predicted proteins | sample 612E3MmetaG_FD_120493 | JGI IMG/M metagenome (GOLD analysis project Ga0182021, IMG submission 120493) | Permafrost microbial communities from Stordalen Mire, Sweden - 612E3M metaG (Illumina Assembly) | ecosystem: Environmental > Terrestrial > Soil > Wetlands > Permafrost | place: Sweden... | reverse complement strand
TGCCCGCAGGCGGTGCACAGCATGCTCGACGAGTAGCCGCGGCGGTTGATGAAGAGGATCACCTGCTCGCGCCGCTCGAAGCGGTCGTGCATCTTGTCGACCAGCTGCCGCGAGAGCGCCGTGACACCCCGCGCGCGCAGCATCTCCACGCGCATGTCGACGATGTCGATGGCCGGAAGCTGCCGGTGGTCCACGCGCTTCGTGAGCGTCGCCAGGCGGTATTTGCCGGCGCGGACGTTGGCGACCGATTCGAGCGACGGTGTGGCCGAGCCGAGCACGCAGACGGCGCGGCAGAGCTTGGCCCGGTAAACCGCCACGTCACGCCCATGATAGCGGGGCGTCTCGTCCTGCTTGTAGGCCGGCTCGTGCTCCTCGTCGACGACGATAAGGCGCAGGTTGTGCACCGGCGCGAAGACCGCCGAGCGCGCGCCGACGACCACGCGTGCCGCGCCTGTCGCAAGCGCCAGCCAGCCGTCGAACCGTTCGCCTTCGCTGAGATGGCTGTGCCAGACGACGACCTGGTGGTTGGGGGCGATGGCCTGCAGCCGGCCGTGCAGGCGCGCCACGGTCTGTGGCGTGAGGGCCACTTCGGGCACGAGGTAGATGACGCCCCCGCCGGCCGCGAGCACGGTTGCCACGGCATGCAAGTAGACCTCGGTCTTGCCCGAGCCGGTGATGCCGTGCAGCAGATGCGTGGCAAAGGTGCCGCGGTCGAGGCTGGCCCGCACCGCGGCCACGACGGCGGTCTGCTCTTCGTTGAGTGTGGGGGGGATGGCCGCCACCACCTCGCCATGGGCCCAGTCGTCGGCATACCCCTCGCGCGCGAGGGAGCGCGTCTCCTCGCGAGCCAGCCCGCGCTTCACAAGCGCCGCGGCGACCGCCGCGGTCAGGCCGAGGCGCGACAGCACCAGGGATTTCTTCTGCGGTTTGAACTGTTGCTGGAGAAAAGCGTAGAGCCGCGCCTGCCGGGGCGCGCGCCGGGCCAGCGCGGCCTGCTCGTCGGCGGCAAGAACGCGCGCCACCGCCAGCCGTTTCTCCAGCCGGGGCGCCGTGCCGCCGCGCACCGCCGCCGGCAGCATCGCCTCGATCACCGTGTCGAGCCCCGCTGCATAGTAGGCGCTCATCCATCGCGCCAGCTGCAGCAGGTCGGCGGACAACGCGGGAAACGGGTGCACCACCTGCGTGACCGCCTTGAGCCGGTCGACCGGAAACCCGCGGGGCGCGCCGATCTCGCCGACAATGCCCAGCCGGTGGCGGTTGAGGACCGGCACGCGCACGAGCGAGCCGACGGCCACCGCGGCGCGCAGCGGCCCGGGCACACGGTAGTGCAGCAGCTTGTCGAACCCCGCGAGCGGATGCACTCCGACGATCATGGCTTGTTTGTGACGGAGCCACGGCTCGGCTGGCAATGCGGGAGTTGCCCGGCTGGCGCGCCCGCCGACCCGCCCGGCCTACCTTTAAGTTGACACTCCCGCGCCCCGCCGGGAAGTTTCCGACGTGAGCACCGAAGCGTCCCGCGTAAAATTCAAGGCCTATCTGACCGAAAAAGGCCTGCGGGTCACCAACCAGCGGCTCGCCATTTTTGACGCCGCCTTCGCCCAGCAGGAGCACTTCACCGCCGAAGAACTGCTCGTGCATGCCCGCGCCCTCGACGAATCGGTGTCGCGCGCCACGGTCTACCGCACGCTGCCGATCATGACCGAGAGTGCGTTGCTGCGCGAAATCGACATCGGCAAAAGCATCAAGTTCTACACGCCCAGCCGCGACAACCGGACGCAGCAGGCGCAGGTGATCTGCCTCGATTGTGACAAGATCTTCGAGATCAACGCCCCCTTCATGGAATGGTACGGCAGCACGGTCTCGTCGAAACTCGGACTCACGCCTGTGTCACAGCGGCTGCAGGTCAGCGCGCACTGCAATGTCTACCAAAAGACCGGCCGGTGCCCGCACCGCAGCAACTGAATTTCCACATGGCGAAGCCGTCCCCCGACAACGAATTCGACACGCGGTTCTTCGAAGCCGTGCACCAGCGCGATCCGCTGTTCCCTGACGTGGTGGAGCTGCTCGGCGGACTCTACACGAAACAGGGCCGGATCGCCGACGGCCTCAAAATGGACCGCAAGCTGGTCCGGCTCCGGCCCGACAATGCCACGGCCCACTACAATCTGGCCTGCAGCCTCGCGCTCAGCCGTCGCCGGGCCGAGGCCCTGCGATCGCTCGAGCACGCCATTGCCCTGGGCTATGACGACTACGACTGGATGCAGCAGGACCCCGACCTGGAGGGGCTGAAGGAGCATCCGGCCTTTCAGAAGCTGCTGGCGAAACTGCAACCGCAGAGCTGAGCAAGCCGTGGGCAGGAGCGGGCCTGCCCGCCAAGCTGACGATCAAACTGCCCGCCAGGGTCCATTGTGAAGAAGACCTTCCGCATCATCACCCGCCTGCTTCGGGACACTCCCGTCTTCTGGGCGACGCTGGCCTTTGCGGTCTACTACTACTACGCGCAGTTCGTGGTCACGGTCAGCTGGAACGCGATCGAACTGATCATCGCCCAGCATTTGCTCGACCATGGCGCCTACGCCACCAGCATCGATTATCCTTCCGCCCTGACCTGGCGGCCGGTGCTGCCGACCCTGCTGGTGACTTTCCTGCGGCTCTGGACCGATAATCCCATCACCATTTACCAGCTCTTCTGCGGAATCACCCTCGGCTGCCTTGCGGGGATGATGTTTCTCTCCGCCAAGATGCTCTGGGGAAGAATGGCCGGCCATACGGCGGCGTTTCTCACCCTGGTCTGCCCGGCAACGACGGTCTATTTGATCGACCATCCCCATTCCTACTCGCATTTGGGCGCGCTGCTGCTGCTGGGGCCGGCCCTTTTCACCGCCTTGTTTTTATTGCGGGAGGCCAACGCTCCGAGACCACCATCTGTCAGGCTGTACGCCTTGGCCGGCGCGCTCTGGGGATTGTGTTACCTCTGTCGCAGTGAACTGGCGCTCTTCTGCGCCGTGCATTTTCTCCTGCTGCTCTTCCTCCTGATCCGAAGGAAACAATCCCTACCCCGTCTGGTGGCTTACCTGGCGGCCTTTCTAGTCATCTTTGTCCCTTACAACCTTTACGCGGGCCATGTCGCCACGCAGAACGGCCTCCTGATCAGGAAGGCGATCTACGGCATGTATATCAGCCAGGGCTGGGTAGACCCGCCGCCCAATGTCGGCCCTGACATCGAGGCCGACGGCTATGTCTATGCGCAGAAGCTCTACGGTGATCCCCTTAAAAACGGGGAAAGCCTGTTCACCGCCATCGGGCACAACGTGCCGGCCTTCGAAAGGCGCGTGCGGCTGAATGCCGGCGCCTTCTATGCCAAATTCCTAGATCCGGGGTTTTTTCTCCCCTGGTGCGGGGTGGCCATTTTGGGCCTCGTGGGTCTGCTGGCGGGCGGGATGGTCCCGCGGTCTGACCGGCGCTACGTCGTTTTCCTGCTCGGCTTGTTTCTCTCCGTTCACTTCATCCTGATCTATCACATCGATGCCCGCTACCTGACCATCGCGGTGCCGCCCCTGCTTTTGCTCACCGCGTGTCTGCTGCACCAGGTGTTCGGCTGGTTGCGCCGAATGCCCGCGCCTTTTGGCGTCATCCTGACCATCGCCGTGCTGGCCGGCGTCGTCTATGGTTCCCGCGATCAGTTCAGGCGGGTGGCGCACCATCGGGAGCCAAACACCCAGAGCATCCCGGCCCTGCGGTCGCTGGGGGAGCATTTCCGTTCGGTGGTGACCCAACCGCCGGCCGGCGGGAATCGCGAACCGCATGTGTGGCTGGTTTTCCCGGACCGCTCACCGCTCCATGCCGAGGACCAGTTCCTGCTGGCCTATTTTTCCCGCACGGCCTGGGTGAACCGCGGTGCCGAGGGGCCCTTCCCTCGCGGCCGGTTTTACTCCTATCGCGATTGTCCGGATGATTATCGGTACGTTCCCGCAGAAAAAATCGGCGATGCCGCGGTCACTGATGGAGGCCGAATTGTCGGCGAATGCGACAATCCGGTCTTGGGGCATTATTATCTGGTCCGCCTCGGGCGTTGAAGTGGAGCGGCAACGACGCGGAGCCTACCCGATCTCTCTGGCGCCGTGTCGCCAGCCGGTCACCCGCGGCCAAAATAAATCTGGGTCTCGTAGTCAAACCGCACCCGGCCGTTTTCCTGGTGCGTCTGAAAGAGCTTCTGCAGGGCGGCCAGCATCGGCGCGTGCTGCGGGTGATCCACGGCCGGCGCATAGGAGGACGAGAGCAGCCGGCCCTTGAGCGACTCGTAGTCAAACACCTGTTGGTTGGGCAGTGTGCGCCGCTGGAAACCGGTCGTATAGAAACGCTGCAGTGCCGCCGCGTCGATTCGTTCGTGCTGCACCTGCGCGTAATCCGTGCCGAAAGTCAGCAGCAGCTTTTCATAGCCGCGCGAAAAGGCCGTGGTGTCTTTCAGCCGCGTATTCCACAGCAGGACGACCCAGCCGCCGGCGCGGAGGATGCGCCGGAATTCTGCGCGGGTTTTCTCCGGGTCAAACCAGTGAAAGGCCTGCGCCGCGACCACGCAGTCCACGCTTCCGTCCGGGAGCGTGGTCGCCTCCGCCGTGCCGCTGACACTATGGAAATTCGGCCGCCCGCCGAGCAGCCGTTCCGCCGCCGCCCGCATCTCCGGATTCGGCTCGATGGCAAACACCGTGTTGCCGTTTTGCAGGAACAGTTCGGTCGAGATACCCGTGCCCGAGCCGACATCGGCCATCACCGTCCGCGGCGTCAGCCCAATGCCCTCGCGCAGCCGGTCGAGCACGCCGGCCGGATAATGCGGTCGGTGGCGGACGTAGTCGTCCACGCGATTGGAGAAGCGCCGGGTCGGGTCGGGTTTCATTGGGGCCGGGGTGGTGACATCCAGGCTGGCGGCGCCGTCGCGGCTGTCACCGCAGTCCGAAAAGTTGTTGCAGCACCAGCTCGAGATCGCGGCCCACCGCGTAGCCCGAAGCATGCGAACGCACGAGCACCTTGGCGCGGTGCTGGACGACCGAGGCATGGTCCACCTCCAGGATGGTGACATGGTTGTTCGTCAGACCCATGACCTCCGCGGGCGCCAGCGGCCGCCACGCAAACGGCAGCCCGGTCCAGTCGAACTGGATCTCCCAGCCGCCGATCGGTCCGGCCGGCAGCGGCGCCTGGAGCAGGCTCGGATAGCGCTGGATAAAGTCGGGCACCTGGTGCGTCGCGATGCGCAGGTGCACCTGGGCATGCATCCGGTCGAAGTAATCCTGCAGGTTGCCCACCCGATGATCCCGCCATTGATCGAGAAAATCGAGCGGATCAAAGCCCATCAGGTTCATGCCATTCCACAGACCGTGTTCGTTGGGGCTGCCGAACCGCTTCCAGCTGTACCAGGCCTGAAACTCGCGCGTCACCATCACGCCCATCTCAAAATGCAAGTGAGCCCGGTCGCGCGGAATCGCGTAGCCGCCGGCCGAGTGCCCCATGATGGCGATGATCTGCCCGCGCTCGACGTGCGCCCCCGGCGCGATGCCCGGCATCACGCTCGCGAGGTGCGCATAAAGGGTGTAGACCGCCGGAGTCACGTCGGGGTGCTCAATGACGATGTAGCGGCCATAGTTGCTCTCGCCCGGCCGCGCATTGACGTGTCGTACCACGCCGGCCATGGCGGCGAAAACCGGGTCGCTCGGTTCGCCACGCCGGTCGCGAGCCAGCGGCTTGATATCGATGCCCTCGTGAAACTGGAAGCCGTTGCTGCGCACGCAGCCGAAGCAGCCCGATTGCGGCTCGCCGGAGACGGTCGGCTGGATGAAGGCCTCGATCGGGCGGCCCTCCGCCCAGGCCTTGTTGGGCGTGGGCCAGACAATTTCGAGGCGGTCGCGGGCTGCCGCGGCGACGGCGGTCAGAAGGATCAGGAAGAAAATGGTGAGACGGCGCACAGGTATGGGAATGCTCCAGTGAGAAAAACCTGACGGTTTATTCAAATTGATTCGCTCAGGCATGCACGGTTTCCGCCATCGCCTCCATGATCTGCGTCCCCATCGCGTCAGCCAGCAGCCGGCCGCGCAGCGTCAGCTGCAGGCGTCCGCCCGCGTCCATGTTCGCCAGTCCTTCCTCCACGAGCCGGCCGGCCAGCCCGCTGACATTCTCCCACCGCGCCTCGGGAAAACGCGTACGCAGCCCGGGCAGGTCCACCCCCTCGTTCATGCGCAGGCCGAAAATCAGGCTGTCCTCAGCGAGGACGCGGGGCGTCAGCTCCACGCGGTCGACCAGGGCCAGGCGCCCGGCATCCAGATCAGTCAGCCACTTCCCGAGGTCCGCCACGTTGCTGCTCCGCCAGCCGCCGAACTGCGAGGCGGCCGAAGGGCCGAGGCCGACCCATTCCTCCATCCGCCAGGTGTTGAGATTGTGCCGGCATTGATGGCCGGGCCGGGAAAAATTCGACACCTCATATTGCGCGTAGCCGGCCGCCTCGAGCCTCTCCCACGCCTCGGTGTAGAAGGCTGCCTCCTTTTCCACGTCGCGGCGCACCCTCCCCTGCGAAAGCTTCACGAACAGCGCGGTGTCCTCCTCGAAGGTCAGGCAATAGGTGGAGATATGATCCGGCGCGAGCCGCACTGCCGCGTCCAGATCGGCGCGCCACGTTTCCAGTCCCTGGCCTGGAATGGCGAAAATCAAATCAAGGTTCACGCTGGCGAAGCCGGCGGTCCGCACCGATTCATAGGCCCGCAACGCCTGGGGGAGCGTATGGTGGCGGCCCAAGGCCGCCAGCAGCGCCGGCTGAAAGCTTTGCACCCCCATCGAGATGCGCGTCACCCCGACCTCCTTCAGCGCCGCCAGCCGCTGCGGAGTCACCGACGCCGGCGCCATCTCGACGCTCCACTCCTGCGGCTGGCCGCCGCAGCGGCGCCGCACGATCCGGCCCAGTTCGGCCAAGGCGCGCGGCGACAGCAACCCCGGCGTGCCGCCGCCCCAGAACACCGTGTCCACCGGCCGGTTCCACGCCACCAGTTCCCCTTCGCGCGCCACCCCCGCAAGGAACCGGCGCACGCCCGGCGCTGTTGGCTGAATCTGGTAGAAAGCGCAAAAGTCGCAGGTTGACGCGCAGAACGGCACATGCACGTAGAGACCCAGTGCCGGAGTGCGCCGAGCTTTTGCTTGCGCTATAGCGAGTTCGAGCATTACAAGAACCGTCTGACAGACTGCCGGCGCAGCCGCCGACCATCCTTCCGAAAACCAATGCACATGACACGCCTCTCTCAAGCGAGCAGAATATTTCCCGGCCTCGCGGCCGCTTTCGGTCTTCTGTTGCTGGCCGGCTGCAACATCACGATCACCAACCTCACGTCCGATGAATTGAGGGAAAACCCGTCGCAGCTTTATACCATCACCGCACGCGTGACGCCGACTTCGCGCGACCTCGACCGGTCCAGCCTCCAGGTAAGTGCGGTCGTCGACGGACAGAACCAGCCGATGCGGAAGAGCACGCTGACGAATGACGTCTACGAGTTCGACTACCAGCTGCCGGTCACTCGCAATGAGGCCGCCTATTACATCCTCGTTCGCTATCGCTTCAACTCGAGCTCGCCCAGCAACCACTACGAGGCCTACTCCGAAATCTACCACTTCAAGGTCGTGCGTCGTTATGCGCTGCCCCTTGAGGCCAACCGCGGCCCGGTCGGCGCGCGGGTGAGCGTGGCCGGTCGCGGCTTCACCTCGCAGGATGCCGTCTATCTCGACACCACCCCGGCGCGCACGGTCTACGAGTCGCCCAGTTCGCTCAGCTTCTTCGTTCCTCCCGTCGAGCCCAACCGCAATTACAACGTCGCCGTAAGCGGCGGCGGCGCCACCCTGTCCGTCGGCGTGTTTCACGCCGATGCCAGTGGCGTGACCGTGACACCTTCCTCGCTGACGATCCGCAGCGGCGAGCAACAGACCCTGGAGTTCACGATGCCCAGCACTGCGCCGCAGGGCGGTCTGCTGCTCGATGTGACAACCGACATTCCCGAGAGCATCATCATGCCGGAGATCGTGGTGCCGGAAGGCGCGAACAATGTTGTCGTCACGGTCCAGGGCGGCAAACCCGGCGCCGGCGCGCTCTACCTGAAGGGCTTCGGCCAGGGTGAGATCACCATTCCCGTGGCCGTCACGTCCAAATAAACCGGCAGTTTTTCCCAAGCCGGCGCGTCAACGCGCCGGCTTTTTTGTTTCTTGCCGGCCGGGGTTTATCCCCGGCCCTTTTCCCCCAGTTCCAGCCGCACCACCAGCGGCCGGTGATCGCTCGCCTCGCGTACGCCGGGACCATCGTAGATCTGCGCCCGGCCGCCCGCCACGGCGGATAACAGTCCCGGCGAAACGAGGACATGGTCAACCCGCCCGTAGGTATCGTCCTTGAAATAGGTGTACGTCCAGGATTCGCCGCGTTGATCGACGGCATCGAGCAGCGTCGTGATGGCCGTCTTGCCGCGTTTCGTGAGCAACCGCAGCGGCTTGCTGTCCTTGGTGTCGTTGCAGTCGCCAAGAACGAGGAAGCGCGCCGCGGCGGGATCGGGAAACCTGCGGAGGATATGGTCGCGGATCGCCTCGGCCTCACCGGCCCGGCACAGCGCCGAGCCGGGATCGTCCACGCGCTCGGTAAAACGGCTGCGCAGGTGCACGACGAACAGCGTCACTTCGCCGCCAGCCGCCGCCAGGTCAACCTCGAGCACCCCCCGTTTCACCTTCTCCTGGCCGTTGAAATAGCGGAATTCGAGACCGGTCTGGGTTTGCACGTGAAGGAGCGGAAGCCGCGAGAGCACGGCAACGTGCCGGTCGGCGTCGGCGGCCTCCGCCAGCGCCGCGTGCGGGTAATCGACACCCCCGGCGCGCAGGTCGCGTTGCAGTTCCTCGAGGTAGGCGGCCGGGCCCATTTCCTGCAGCGCCAGCACGTCGGCATCGAGGGCGCGAATCACCGCGCGCAGCGCCTCCTTCGCCGCCTCGGGCTTGGGATAAGCCGGACGATAGATGCCCTCGACCCGGCGGCCGGTGGCGAGGTAGTTTTCCACGTTGTAGGTCGCGATGGTGAGCGTTTCGGCGCGGCCAGCGCAGAAAATTATCAATCCTGCCAGGAAAACCCGAAGCAGCTGGAGAAGGGCTGTCTGGATGCCGGAATTCATCTCTGCTCTCTCCGCGCTTTCCTGTTCAGACCGTCTTCGCCAGGGCCCGCTCCCGCTCCAGCAGTGTCGGGTGCGAATAATAGAAGCCGCTGTAGAGCGGATGAGGCGTGAGGTTGGTGAGGTTCTTCTGCGCCAGCTTGCGCAGGGCCGCCGCCAGAGGAGCGGCGCCACCGACGGCGTCGCGGGAGAAGGCGTCGGCCTCATACTCGTGCCGCCGCGACACGAGGTTGAGCAGCGGCAAAAACCAGAACGTCGCCAGTCCGCTCAGTAGTCCGAACAGCAGGAACGTCGGCGCCAGCTCGCCCGGAGGAAACCCGAAGGCGGCGTTGAACCACACGCTGCGCCCCAGCCAGGCGATGAAGGCAAAGCCGCCGAGCTGCAGCACCGCCGAGACGGCCAGCATTTTCAGGATATGTCCGCGCTTGTAGTGGCCGATCTCATGGGCCAGCACGGCCTCCAGTTCCGGCTGGGCGAGCTGGGCCACAAGCGTGTCGTAAAGCACGATGCGCCGGAAGCGCCCGAAACCGGTGAAAAACGCATTCGAATGCGCCGAACGCTTGCTGCCGTCCATGATCTGGATGGTCTGCGCGCGGAAGCCGGTGCGGTCCGCGAGCGCGAGCAGCCGCGTCCGCAGGTCGCCCTCGGCCAGCGGCGTGAGTTTGTTGAAGAGCGGCAGGATGAGTTTCGGATAGAGCACGATCATCACGAGCTGGAAGCCAAAGAGCAGCGCGAAGCCCCACAGCCACCACAACCCGCCGGTCCGGCGCACGAGGCCGAGCAGCGCCCACAAAAGCGGAAAGCCGATCAGCAGCAGGAGCAGCAGGCCCTTGAGCTTGTCGGTCACCCAGAGCCGGAGTGTGCTCTGGTTGAAGCCGAAACGCTGCTCGAGACGGAACTGTCCCCACCAGTCGAACGGCAAGGAAGGCAGGCTCAGCAGCGCCCCTACGGCCAGCAGGAAAAGCGCGCCGCTCCAGGCGTGAGCCGGCGCCAAGGTCCGGAACGGGGCATACAGCCATGGCAGCAGCCCGCTGAAAACCACTACGGCCAGCACCACAGCCTCGTAGATTTCCTCGAGCGAACCCAGCCGCAGCTTGGCGAGCGAGTAGTCGACGGCCTTGACGTAGGTCGCCTGGTCCATGATGGCCGCCATCGCGGGAGGTGGTCCGGCCGCATGCCACCGGACCTCGGAGGCGTTCAGGGCGTTGAGCAGCAGCTGCGCCGCGAGCCGCAGCCCGATCAGGACGGCCACCAGGGTTAGCACCATGACAGCACTTCAAACGCTTTCGCGGGGCGTGCGAAGCCAAAAGCGCATGCCCCCCGGCCATGACCCGGGGCGCGCCGTGCGATCGGCAAAGAGGGATTGAAATCCCCCCGCTGGCGGGCATGGTATGGACGCGTGGAAGCCGACAACAAACATGCCAAGCTCACCTTCGAGGCGGCGCTGGCCAAACTCGAATCCATCGTCGAATCGATGGAGTCCGGCCAGGTGCCCCTCGCCGAGCTCCTCGCCAAGTTCGAGGAGGGCAGCAAGTTGCTCAAGGTTTGCGAAGTCCGGCTCAAGGATGCCGAAATGAAGATTGAGCAGCTCAAGAAGCAGAAGGAAGGCGTCGCCTTCACGCCGTTCGAAACGGGGCGCGGCAGCTGACCGCCCGGGGCTTCCCCACCGATCCCAGGATGAATCCATCCGCCTCCGACTCGACCGCCGCGCCTCCCCTTCTGCCGCGGCTGCTGGACCAGATTCGCAGCCCCAATGACGTCAAGGCCCTCCCCGCGGACCAGCTGCCGCGTCTGGCGGAGGAATTGCGCGACGAAATCATCACCGTCACCTCGTCGAACGGCGGGCATGTGGCGCCCAACCTCGGTGTCGTCGAGCTCACCATTGCGCTGCACCGCGTCTTCAACACGCCGGAGGACCAGCTCGTGTTCGATGTCGCCCACCAGGGTTACGTGCACAAGCTTCTCACCGGCCGCCGGGGTGAGACCTTCCGCCGGTTGCGCCAGTCCGGCGGCGTGAGCGGCTTCCTCTACCGCCCCGAGAGTCCGCATGATTGTTACGGCGCGGGTCACGCCGGCACCGCCCTCTCCGCCGCGCTCGGCATGGCCACCGCCCGCGACCTCCGCGGCTCGCACGAGCACGTCGTCGCCATCTGCGGCGACGCGGCGTTCACCTGCGGCATCACCATGGAGGCGCTCAACAACATCGTCGCCTGCACCAAGCGCCTCATTGTCATCCTCAACGACAACGAGTGGTCGATCGCCAAGAACGTCGGCGCCATGGCGAAATACCTCAACCGCCTCAGCACCAGCTCCACCTACAACAAGATCCACCATGACCTGGAAAAGTTCTTCACCAGCCTGCCGCACGGTCCCGAGATGCACCACCTCTGGGTGAAGTGGAAGCGGGAGACCAAGGACTTTTTCGTCGAGTCCAGCCTGTTCGAGAAATACGGCCTGCGCTACCTTGGTCCGATCGACGGCCACAACATCGGCGAGCTCGTCAAGAACCTCGAATTCGCCAAGCAGAGCGACGGTCCCATCCTGCTGCATGTCCTCACCAAGAAGGGCCAAGGTCTCGAAGCCGCGCTGAAGTCGCCCGAGAAGTTCCACGGGCTCGGTTCCTTCGACCCCGTATCCGGCGAAAGCCGGAAGCCGGCGCCCGGCACGCCGCCCAGCTATCAGGACGTCTTCGGCCAGGCCCTCGCCCGTTTTGCCAAGGCCGACCCGCGCATCATCGGGATCACCGCCGCCATGCCGAGCGGCACCGGCCTTTCCTTCCTCGCCGCCGAGTGCCCGCGGCAGTTCTTCGACGTCGGCATCGCCGAGGAGCACGCCGTGCTGTTCGCCGCCGGCCTGGCCACCAAGGGCCTCCGGCCGGTCTGTGCCATCTACTCGACGTTCCTGCAGCGCGCCTACGACCCCGTCATTCACGACGTCTGCCTGCAAAACCTGCCCGTCGTGTTCTGCCTCGACCGCGCCGGCCTCTCCCCCAATGACGGCCCCACGCACCACGGGCTCTTCGACCTCGCCTACGCCCGCTGCGTGCCCAACGCCGTCATCATGCAGCCGAAGGATGAGGACGAACTGGTCGACCTGCTGCACACCAGCCTGCAGCTCAACGCCCCGACGTTCCTCCGCTATCCGCGCGGCGCCGCCCGCGGTGTGCCGTTGAAATCCGAGCCGGTGACCGTGCCCGTCGGCCAGGCGGAGTTGCTCCGGCCCGGTTCGAATCTCATGATCTGGGCGCTCGGCCCGATGGTGTATGACGCGCTCCGCATCGCGGAAAAACTCGCCGCCGAGGAGGGGCTTTCCTGCGGCGTCGTCAATGCCCGCTTCGTCAAGCCCCTCGACCGCACGCTGCTGCTCAGCCAGGCTGCGTGCATTCCGCTGCTGGTCACCATGGAGGACCACGTGCTCGCCGGCGGCTTCGGCAGCGCGGTGCTCGAAGTGCTGCACGAGGCTGACTGCCCGGTAGCGGTCGAGCGAATCGGCTGGCCCGACCGCTTCGTGGAGCACGGCACCAGTGTGGACGTCCTGCGCGCGGCTTACGGGCTGTCGTTCGACGACATTTACCGCCGGGTGAAGGAGCGCTACCGCAACCTCAGCACCACGGCGGTGGAAATCGACGCGTGAGGCGGCCGTGACCGTGTTTCATGGCGGCGCAGCCTTAGCCGGGCGGCAAGCCGGGATGCTGCACGCTGCGGCATTACTTGTTCAACAGGTGATCCGCGGCCAAAACCATGAAGAGATAATCCGTCGTGCCGCCGCCGAGCACATATTCGGTCTGCTGCCACAGGTAGGGCCACTCGAGCAGTTCGGGGAAATCCGGGCGGATCAAGGCGGTGCCCGAGCTGATGCCGCCGGGAATGTACGTCCAGTCCGCCCGGTTGAAACCATAAGCCACGGTAAGCGACTTGGCACCGACGCCCGAAGCGAATGACGCGGTGTTGGCGCCGGGATGGCAGCCGAGCACAAAGTTCATGGCGCTCAGCATGGGGTCCACGGGGAAAATGTCCGGGCAGGCCGTGTGCAGGTAATATTGCT
>Ga0182021_10007154_pt1 | contig 13215 bp, 12 predicted proteins | sample 612E3MmetaG_FD_120493 | JGI IMG/M metagenome (GOLD analysis project Ga0182021, IMG submission 120493) | Permafrost microbial communities from Stordalen Mire, Sweden - 612E3M metaG (Illumina Assembly) | ecosystem: Environmental > Terrestrial > Soil > Wetlands > Permafrost | place: Sweden... | reverse complement strand
GGCACCGATTGTCAGCGACCACTCCTTCGCCAAGGACTCAACGACCGAGGGCAGCTCGTCGAGCCACGCAGCGTTCCCGTCGGCGATGACCTTGTTCCGCACCTCATCGGGGATGTCGAGCATCACGCGGCTCCTCCCATGCGACGAGACTAGAACAGCAGGCCGTTGGGTCGCGTTCAGGCTTGGGCAGCGTGATCGCGGGGACTTGCCGACCAGGCCACCATGCCGACGAGGTCGTGCCTCCTTTGTGCTAGGCCACCCTGGATGACCCGGCGCTGCCGACCAGCCGCACGATGACGTCTAAACACTCACTCTCATGCCGCGACCCGAGTACCCGCCGCGGCGACGTTCTTGGCCTTGGCTTCGGCTGAGTGACGATCCCCGGTGGTGGGGCTCAGTCACCCAATCCCGTACCGAGCTGACGCGCGGTCTCGACCCAGCCGTGCTCGACAGGGACGAGCTTGAGCTTGCCGGCGACTTCGGCGAGGGGTACGAGCTCGAAGCCCTCGCCTCGCGCAGCGGCCATGACGCCGAACTCGCCCCGCGCCACAGCGTCTGCGGCGGCGGTGCCCAGCCGAGACCCCAGCAACCGGTCAGCCGCACAGGGGATGCCGCCGCGCTGTACGTAGCCGAGGATCGTCACGCGGCTCTCGAGTCCGGTGGCCGCCTCCAGCTCGCGCGCCAGCTTGAAGGTGTGCTCGCGCTGGCTGTCCACGACGTTCGCGAGGTGGGTGCGTGCCGCCCCCTGCGCCTCGGCGGTCTTCGACGACTTCACCAGCAGCTCGGCCGCGTCGTAGTCGGCCCTGTCACCGAGGTCTCGAGCTCCCTCGGCCACCGCGACGACGCTGAACGTGCTGCCGCGCTTCAGGCGCTCCTTGATGGTGGCGCTGATGCTCTCGACGGAGTAGGGGATCTCGGGCAGGAGGATGACGTCGGCGCCGCCGGCGATGCCCGCCCCGAGCGTGAGCCAACCCGCTCGGTGCCCCATGATCTCGGTGAGGATGATCCGGTGGTGGCTGTGGGCCGTGGAATGCAGCCGGTCGATCGCCTCGGTCGCGATCTCCATCGCCGTCGCGAAGCCGAACGACGTGTCCGTACCGGCGATGTCGTTGTCGATCGTCTTCGGCAGCGTCACGACGTTGAGGCCCGCCTGGGACAGGCGCAACGCGTTCTTCGCCGTACCGCCCCCGCCGAGCATGACCACCGCGTCGAGACCGAGCTTCGCGCAGTTCTCGAGCACGATGTCCCGCATGTCGCGGACCTCGCCGTCGACGCTCATCTTGTGGACCTTGTCGCGGCTGGTGCCGAGCACCGTGCCGCCGATCGTGAGGATTCCGGACAGCGCGCGGTTGTCGAGCTTGAGGTAGCGGTTCTCGACGAGCCCTCGGATGCCGTCACGGAACCCGATGAGCTCCATGCCGTGGTGGCCGATGGCCGCCTTGCCGAAGCCGCGGATCGCGGCGTTCAGGCCAGGACTGTCGCCGCCCGCCGTGAGGATCCCCACACGCTTAGCCATCCGACGCCTCCTCATAAGAGTCCTCAGGCTATCCGCGAAGAGTCGGCTTCGGCACTAGTTCCATCCACCACCTCGCTCCCACCCGCCACGTCGCCGCCGAGGAGATGACGGGGCTGCCCGATCTTGCGCGGCCACCAGAACGCGTCGCCCAGCAGGAGGGCCAGCGCCGGTACGAGCACCGTCCGTACGACCAGCGTGTCGAGCAGGACGCCGACGCAGATGATCGTGCCGATCTGCGCCAGCGCCACGAGCGGCAGCACGCCGAGCACCGCGAACACCGCTGCCAGCAAGATGCCCGCACTCGTGATGACGCCACCCGTCGCCGCGAGCGACCTGATCATCGCCTCGCGGGCGCCGTGGTCACGGGCCTCCTCGACGGCTCGCCCGACGAGGAAGATGTTGTAGTCGATGCCCAGCGCGACGAGGAACACGAAGGCGAGAAGCGGGGTCGAGGCGGCCATCGCGTGGAAGCCGAGGACCTTCGTGAACAGGACCCACGACAGGCCGAGGCTCGAGACGTACGTGACGAGCACGGTCGCCACGAGGATCAGCGGCGCCACGACCGAGCGGAGCAGCACGATCAGTGCGACCAGCACCAGCCCGAGGATGAGCGGCAGAATGATCGCCAGATCCCTCGAGTTGGAGTCGTTCGTGTCCAGCGCCAGCGCCTCCGTACCGCCGACATGGGTGTCGGGGACGCCGGCCACGGCTGTACGGATGTCGCGGATCGCCTGCTGCGACTCGGCGGACGAGGGCGCCGTCTTGAGGGACACCACCAGCTCGGTCACTCCCCCGCCGGTCGCGCCGGCCGTGACGGAGTCGACGGACGCGACCGTCTTGATCGCGGTCGCCACCTTCGTGGCGTCAGCGGTCGTGTAGACCCTTGTGGGGTCCACGCCTCCAGCGCTGAAGCTCTCGGCGATCCGGTCGGCGGCGACGATCGCCTCGGGGGTCTTGATGAACTGCTGTGACTGCGTGAGCCCTGTCTTGAGTCCCACGATCGGCAGCGCGCACAGGATCAGCACCACGAACGTCGAGGCGGCGAAGACGGCCGGACGCTTGGCGACGGCATCGCCGATCCGGCGCCAGAACGACCTTGTTTCGGTCATGCCGGCGTCACCGGAGCGCGGGATCCGCGGCCAGAACACCCAGCGGCCGAAGCAGACGAGCGCGGCGGGCAGCACGACCATGACGAACGTCGCGGCGATCACGACGCCGATCGCACACGCCAGTCCGAGGCCGCGCGTGGACGGGAACAGCGACAGCACGATCGACAGCAGACCCACGAACACGGTCACCGCGCTGCTGGTGACGGTCTCGACCGTACGTCGCCAGGCTCGCGCCATTGCCCGGCGCCTGTCCTCCGTACGCCGCAGCTCGTCCCGGTAGCGCGAGATCAGGAGTAGCGCATAGTCCGTACCCGCGCCGAAGACGAGCACCGACAAGATCCCTGTCGTCGACTGGTCGAACGTCATGCCGAACGCATTGAGGATGTGGGTGGACGCGGAGGACGCGACCTGGTCGGCGAGGCCGACCACGGTGAGCGGGATGAGCCACAGGACGGGGCTGCGGTACGTGACGATGAGCAGGATCGCGACGACGAGTGCCGTGGTCCCGAGCAGCTTGAAGTTGGCGCCGTCGAACACCTTCGCGAGGTCGGCGGTGATGCCCGCGGGGCCGGTGACCTGTGCGGACAGACCTGACGGCTTCCCGTCGTCGAGCACCGCCCGGATCCCCGTGACCGCGTCACGGGCCGTGACCGCCGAGGTGCCGGCCACGGTGAGGGTCGCCACCGCTGCGGTGCCGTCCTCCGACGGGATCACCGGACTCCCGACGGTGACGCCCGAGACCGAGGTGACGGCGGCCAGGCGCCCCTTCGCGTACGTGAGGTCGTCGGTCGTGAGCTTGTCCGTACGGCTGAACACGACGACCGCCGCCAGCGAGTCGGTGTCCGGCAGGGACTGCGCCAGCTGTACGGCGGCGCGAGAGTCCGAGCCGTTGGGGTACTGGTCGGTGGGAAGGGCGTCATGGCTCGCCGACCCGATGAGTCCGATGACGAGGCCTGAGCCGAGAACAGCGATCACGGCGATGATCACCGACCACAGTCGGGATGTCAGTATCCGCGCGATAGCGTGCATGTCGTTCCTCCAGTAAGATGTCTCAGCAGGTACCTTACCAGGTTGCTAAGTAGGTGAGTGATATTAGCCAGACGTCCAAGCCCTGGACAACCGATGCGGCCCGCCGCAGGAACGCGCCTCCCCTCGAGGGCGAGGTGCCGGGTCTGCGTCAGTCCGACACGCTCCAGCTGGTCATGGAGCTCACCGACGTGTCAGGCCTCCTCCCCCATGCGCTGGCTCGCCGCACGGGTCTAAGCGAGTCCGAGCTGCACTCCCTCCGACACCTGCTCGGCGGTCCCTTGGGACCCAACGACCTCGCTCGTACGCTCGGCGTCACGTCTGCCGCGTCGTCCGGCATCGTCGACCGCCTCGAGGCGCGCGGGCACGTCTCGCGCCAGCCGCATCCCACGGACAAGCGCCGTACGGTCGTCGCCATCAGCGCCTCCGGCCGTACAGAGGTGCTGTCGCAGATGCGGCCCATGTTCGAGGCGCTCGTAGCCGCTGACGCGAAGCTCACCGACCAGCAGCGCACAGTCGTCGAGAGCTACCTCCGGGACATCACCGCAGCGATGCGCACCCTGCTCTGAGCGATACGCACCTGCTCTGAGCGACGGGCGACGGCCCTGGTCAGAGCATCTTCTCGACCGTGTTGAGGTTCCGCGTGGTGGTGGCCACCCTGTACTTCTTGGCGCTGGTCAGCTTCGAGAACGGCGTGTCGAGCGTGCTGCCCTTGGGACAACGCCAGTAGACGATCCTCCCCTTGGCCGACACCTTCTCCATGCCCCCGACGTCGGCGCTCCCGAGCTCCTTCGCGGTCCCCGCCGCGTCGCAGAACACCACGTAGCGGTGGTGGTCGTCGTCGGTCTCGAAGGGATACCCCTCCACGATCGCTGCGAGCTCGCTGTGCGAGAACACCTGGACGTGGGCGTCGTACGAGAACGCCTTGCTCAGTACCGCCTCCACCTCGGGCTGCACCTGGTTGGCCTTGAGGTCGGTCTCGCAGGTCACGTTGCCCGACGCGACGTAGGTCCTGACGTCCGTCAGCCCCAGGGCGCCCAGCACCCGTGTGAGCTCGGCGGACGCGACCTTGATGCCACCGACGTTGACACCCCTCAGGAAGATCGCGTAGCGCATGGCATGACCGTACGGCGTGACGCCTGGGTTCAACAGCCCCGGCGGCTAGGCTCACCGCGTGCAACGTCTGTGGGTGCGGTGGCTGGGCCTGTTGGTCTTCGTCGTCGTGCTCGGCGGCATCTTCATGCGGCTGGGCGAGTGGCAGCTGCACCGCCTCGAGGCGAGGAAAGAGAGCAACGCGGTCGTCACCGCCCACGAGGACAACCCCGTCATCCCGCTCTCGCAGCGAGGCTACGCCGTCGTCGAGGACGCCGACCAGTGGCAGCGCGTCACGGTCACCGGCACGTTCGACGCCAGCCACCAGCTCGAGGTCCGGTACCGCTCGAACGACGGCGCCACCGGTACGGAGGTGGTGACGCCTCTCCGCACTCAAGACGGCAAGATCGTGCTCATCGACCGCGGGTTCATCGTCCGCGGGGCGGGCGAGGCACCGCCATCCTCGCTCCCCACTCCCCCCACCGGCACCGTGACCGTCATGGGTCACCTCCGGCGCAGCGAGAACGGCTCGGCTGAGGCGATCACCCCTGCCCTCGGAGCCGTACGCCTCATCAACGCTCCCGCGATCGCGACGTGGCTGGGTACGGACGTGGTCGACGGCTACATCGGCCTCTTGGAGGTCACGCCCACACAGGACGGCCCGTTCCTGCCCGTCGCCACACCCACCCTCGACGAGGGACCGCACTTCTGGTACGCGGTGCAGTGGTTCATGTTCACCGGCATCGCCCTCACGGGTCTGATCGTCTTCATCCGTGGCGACATCGTCACCCGGCGCAAGCTGAAGGCCGAGGCGGCCGCAGCAGCGTCGGACGCCGCGGGGGCCGGTCCAAACGCGACGGAGGTGGCTCCGGACGCGGCACCGGCATCCGCCGACGGCACGTCGTGAGCCTCGACGTCGCCGCCGGGTTCCTCGTCTGTCCGCTCTGCCGGGGCACCCTGGAGCTCGACGCCTCCAGCGCGCATTGCCCCGCGGGGCACAGCTTCGACGTCGCCCGGCAGGGTTACCTCAACCTGCTCGGCGGGCCGCAGCCCAAGAACGCCGACACCGCCCCGATGCTCGAGGCCCGAAGCCGTGTGCTCAGTGGGCTGTACGGGGAGGTGGTCGCTCTGGTCGTACGCGCGGCCTCGGCCGTCGGCGCCCACGTCGTGGTCGATGCGGGCGCAGGGACCGGACAGTACGTCGCGGCGGTCCTCGAGGCGCTCCCTGACGCGATCGGGATCGCCACCGACGTCTCGGTAGCGGCGGCAAGGCGGGCAGCCGGTGTCCACCCGAGGCTCGCCTCCATCACCGCCGACACGTGGAAGGGCCTGCCGGTCGCCGACGGCGCGGCCGACGTCGTGCTGTGCGTGTTCGCCCCGCGCAACCCAGCGGACTTCGCGCGCGTGCTCGCGCCGGCGGGCCACCTCGTCGTCGTCACGCCGGAACCGGACCACCTCCGCAGTCTGAGAGCCGCGTACGGGCTGCTGGATCTCGACCCCGACAAGGACATACGCCTCGAACAGTCGCTGGCCGGGGTCTTCGAGCTCGTCTCCTCCGACCGGCTCACGCGAGCGGTCGATGCCACCGCCGAGGAGGTCGCCGACGTCATCGCGATGGGCCCCAACGCGTTCCACAGCGACCCGGCGACCAGCCCCGAGATGCTGGAGATCGACGTGCGGTGCCGCACGTACAGGCGGCTGTAGTCGTTAGAGCAGGGTGCGGACCGCGAGCGCGACCTGCCACACCGCGAAGGCCGCCAGCACGAGCGCGGACCCGATGTTGATGCGGCGGCGCCACCTGTCGTCGAAGCGGGTACGGCTGGCCGACACGATTGTCGCGAGGAAGAGCCACCATGCAGCCGAGCCGAGGAAGACGCCCGCGATCATTGTCACCGGCGACACCGAGCCCTGGACACCGGCCGCCAGCACGCCGAAGACGGCGATGAACGAGACGATCGTGGCCGGGTTGGCCAGGGTGAGAAGCACGGTGCCACCGAACGCGGCCCACACCCCCCGAGCCGTGGTCCTGGCGGCTTCGGAGGCGAGAGGCGCCCGCCACGTGCGCCACGCCAGGACGAGGAGCAGCGCCGCGCCACCGATCGCCAGCGGCACGCGCGCCGTGGTGAGCGCCGCGATGAGCCACGTGACGCCAAGGGCTCCGACCGTCCCGTACGTGGCGTCGGCGACGGCCGCGCCCAGACCGGTGGCGAGCCCCATCCGGAACCCGCGGTGAAGAGTGCGCTGGATCGTCAGCAGCCCGATGGGGCCGACCGGCGCCGCGACGGACAGCCCGACGACCAGCGCCTTGAGGAAGACGATCGCGTCGAACATGATCCGAAGCGTAGGGATTCGGCGGGGTCGCTCAGGCTAATATCCACGCCGGCACCGGGTGGCGCGTCACGCCTCGTGCGACTGATGCGCGAACTGGGCCTCGTACAGCTCCGAGTACAGCCCACCGGCGGCGAGAAGCTCGTCATGGGTGCCGCGTTGGACGATCCTTCCGGACTCCACCACGAGGATCTGGTCGGCCGCCCGGATCGTCGACAGCCGGTGAGCGACCACGATCGCCGTACGACCCTTCATTGTCTCGTCGAGCGCGCGCTGCACGGCCACCTCCGACTCGGTGTCGAGGTGCGCGGTCGCCTCGTCGAGCACGACGATCGACGGCGCCTTGAGCAGCAACCGCGCGATCGCGAACCGCTGACGCTCACCGCCCGACAGCCGGTAGCCGCGCTCCCCCACGACGGTGGACAGGCCGTCCGGGAGGCGACGTACGAGATCGGCGACCTGCGCGTCGGTGAGCGCACGCCACAGCTCGTCGTCGGTGGCGTCGGGCCGGGCGTAGCGGAGGTTCGCACCGATCGTGTCGTGGAACATGTGGGCGTCCTGGGTGACGTACCCGACGCTCGCCCTCAGCGAGTCGAGGCGAAGCGTGCGGACGTCGTCGCCCCCGACCAGGACGGTGCCGCCGGTCGTGTCGTACAGCCGCGCCACAAGATGGGTGATCGTGGTCTTGCCGGAGCCCGACGGCCCAACGAGCGCGACGGTCGTGCCGGGCGCCACGACGAACGAGATCCCGGTGAGCACCGGCCGGTTCGCCGACTCGACGATGCCGACCGCGGGCTCGAGCGACGGCAGCGAGACCCTGGCCGCATCGGGGTAGGTGAAGTCGACGTCACGGAACTCCACCGAGGCGATGCCGGACGTGTCACGCGCCCCCGGCAGGTCGGCGATCGTCGGCGCCAGGTCGAGCACCTCGAAGACCCGGTCGAAGCTGACGAGCGCGCTCATGATGTCGATGCGTACGTTCGTGAGTTGTACGAGCGGCCCGTACAGGCGGAGCAGCAGCCCGGCGAGCGCGGTGAGCGTGCCCACGGTCAGCAGCTTGTCGATGGCCAGCCACCCGCCCGCGCCGTACACGAGGGCGACGGCCAGCGACGAGACCAGCGTGAGCGACGTGACGAAGAACCGGCCGATCATCGCGATCCGGATGCCGGTCCGCTGCACGGCCGCGGCCGTCACGGCGAACTGCTCGTGCTCGTCCTTCGCGCGGCCGAAGAGCTTCACGAGCAGGGCCCCGGAGACGCTGAACCGTTCGGTCATGGCTCCAGACAGCTCGCCGTTGAGCTGCTGAGCCGTACGGGTGAGGTCGGCCAGCTTCGTGCCGACGAGGCGTGCGGGGACCAGGAAGATCGGCAGCAGCACCAGTGCGGCGAGCGTCAGCTGCCACGACAGGGAGATCATGGCGACGAGCGTCACCGCGAGCCCGACGATGTTCGACACGACTGTCGAGAGGGTCGACGTGAACGCCTGCTGCGCGCCGAGCACGTCCGACTGGAGCCGCGAGGTGAGCTTGCCCGTGTGCGTACGTGAGAAGAACGCCAGCGGCTGGCCCGTGACGTGGTCGAAGACCTGGGTCCGCAGCCGGAAGATCAGCCCCTCGCCGATACGGGCGGAGAACCACCGCATGATGACCGTGATCCCCGCGTCGGCGACGGCGACGCCGGCGACCGCCAAGGCGAGTACCACCACGAGGCGTCGGTTCCCGGCGAGTACGCCCTGGTCGATGATCCTCTGCAGCAGCAGGGGCGGTACGACACCGGCCACGGCGTCGACGATGACGCAGACCAGGAACACCGCGATCGCTCCGCGGAAGTCGCGGGCGTAGGAGAGGACGCGACGGATGAGGTGCTTCGACAGTGGTGTGGACGTGACGCTCGGGTCGCGCGACATCCGGCCCATCATGCGGTAGCCCCCGCCGCCCCCCATGCTCATCGGGGGGCGTCCGTCCAGGTCACTGAATCCCGGCCCAGAGGGCGGTCGCAGCCGCGGCAACCGTAGCGATCGTCTGCGTGCCGGCCCCGGTGACCACGATCGCGCCCTTGTCCAGTGGGAGCGTGCAGGAGGCGACCGTCGCCGAGTTGGAGGAGACGGTGCCGCAGATCGCCGGACCGTTCAGCGCTGCTCCGGTGTAGGCGCTCGCGATGGTCGTGACGTCGGCCAGTGCGGTGACGACGACGTTGAGCGTGTCGTTCGCGTCGTTCGGGTTGGCGTAGACGACCTGCTGCTCACCCGTTCCTGTCGCAGTGCTCGCCTGGTAGGCGCCGAATGCTGCGGGCAGCTTCAACGTCGAGAGAACCTTCGGCGCGACCGAGGGCCGCGAGATCGTGCTGGACGGCGTGGCCGATCCCGCCGACGAGGCGGACGGCCCTCCGGAGCCCGTTGCCGACGAGGTCGCCGACACGGACGTCGAGGAGATCACCGAGGGAAGGACCGCCGGAAGAGGGGGCGCAGCCTTGGCGCAGCCTGCGAGAAGGACCACCGCCGCAGCGGCACAGGTCACGGCACGACGCATATCTCTCCTCTGGTTGCCTGCCCATCGTGCCACCCCGATCCACGACAACCCGGGAGCGACCCGGCGCTCTAGGCCTGTTCGCCCACGAGAAGAGCGCGTGTCGCCGGCAGCTGCAGGAGCTCTCGCGTGTCCGGCACGAACGGCCACGACGGGTCCTGCAACCTCTCGTACAGTCTTGCCGGCTGTTCCCACCACCCCTCGGCGACCTCTCCGTCGGCGAACCGTACGGGTCCGTCCCAGGTCGTCACATACGCGTACGCGAAGTACGCGGTGTCGGCACCGCGGTACCACCGCTGGACGAGAGGAACCAGCACCGGCCTCTCGATGCCGAGCTCCTCCGCCAGCTCGCGCGCGGCGGCCTCGTCGGGGTCCTCCCCCGCCTGCAGGACGCCACCAGCGGCACAGTCGTGACGTCCCGGCCAGATGTCCTTGGTGTCGGCCCGCCGATGCACGTAGATCTCGCCGGTCGACGTGCGGACGATCACCGCCGTCGCACCATGCGCCAGGTTCTCTGACCGCATTTGCGCTCGTGGCGCAGTGCCGACCACGCGCCCCGCCGGATCATCGGGGTCGTAGATCGCCACCACTTCGCTCACGCGGCCATCCTACGAGCGCTCCGTGATGCCAGTGGCCGCACAACCAGACGCATCGGTGGGCCCGTTCAGAGAGCGAGGCCGATGGCCAGCGCAATCACTCCTAGAGCTGGGATCACGCCCTGCTTGAGCGCCGCAGCTGCCTTGTCGGGCGAAGAGATCAGCAGCACCAGCGCCGCGGCAGCCATCGACCCGGCACCGGCGAAGACGAGCGTTGCTCCGGCGACCCTGGCTCCTGCTGCGACAAGCACGATCCCGACGGTCACTGCGATCGCGAGGAACAGGTTGTAGAAGCCCTGATTGAACGCAAGCGCCTTCGTCGTCTCCGCCTCCTGCTCCGAGGTGCCGAACGTCGCCCGCGCCCGCTTGCTCGTCCACGCGATGGACTCCAGGTAGAAGATGAAGACGTGGACGATGGCGGCGACGCCAGCTAGCACGAGGCCTGTAACGAACATCACGGCGTTCTCCTTCGGTGGGCTCAGGCGAGACTGACGAGGTCGGCGTAGTCGGGTGACCAGAGGTCCTCGACGCCGTCGGGGAGGAGCAGGACGCGGTCGGGGTTGAGCGCGTGGACTGCGCCCTCGTCGTGGGTGACGAGCACGATCGCACCGGGGTAGGTGTTGATGGCCGCGAGGACCTCCTGGCGGGAGGCGGGGTCGAGGTTGTTGGTGGGCTCGTCGAGCAGCAGCACGTTGGCGCTGCTCACGACGAGCTTGGCCAGCGCCAGACGCGTCTTCTCGCCACCCGAGAGCACCCCGGCAGGCTTCTCCACGTCGTCGCCGGTGAACAGGAACGAGCCCAGCACGCTGCGTACCTGCGTCTCGTTGAGGTGCGGCGAGGCGGTCATCATGTTCTCGAGAACCGTTCGCTTCGTGTCGAGCGTCTCGTGCTCCTGGGCGTAGTAGCCGAGCTTCAGCCCGTGCCCTGCGTGGATCTCGCCGGTGTCGGCGTCCTCGACGCCGCCCAGGATCCGCAGCAGGGTCGTCTTCCCGGCGCCGTTGAGCCCGAGCACGACCACCTTCGAGCCGCGGTCGATGACGAGGTCGACGTCGGTGAAGACCTCGAGCGACCCGTACGACTTCGACAGCTCCGTCGCCGACAGCGGCGTCTTGCCGCAGGGCGCAGGCTCGGGCAGCCGGATGTGGGCCACACGATCGCCCTTGCGCTCGTTCTCGAGGCCGGCCATGAGCCGCTCGGCGCGCTTCGCCATGTTCTGCGCGGCGACGGCCTTGGTCGCCTTGGCGCGCATCTTGTCGGCCTGCTCCATGAGCTGCTCGGCCTTCTTCTGCGCGTTGTGGCGCTCACGCTTGCGGCGCTTCTCGTCGGTCTCGCGCTGCGCGAGGTAGGTCTTCCAGCCCATCGCGTACTGGTCGAGCTCCGCCCGGTTGGCGTCGAGGTGGAACACCTTCGTACACACGGCTTCGAGCAGTCCGGTGTCGTGGGAGATCACGACGATGCCGCCGGGGTAGTTCTTGAGGTAGTCCCGCAACCAGACCACGGAGTCCGCGTCGAGGTGGTTGGTGGGCTCGTCGAGCAACAGCGTGTCGGCGCCACCGAACAGGATCCGGGCGAGCTCGACGCGACGGCGCTGGCCGCCCGAGAGCGTACGGATCTGCTGTGTCATGACACGGTCGGGAAGCCCGAGGTTCGCGGCGATCCGCGCCGCCTCCGACTCGGCGGCGTACCCACCGGACGCCATGAGCTCGTTCTCGGCCCGCGAGTACGCCGCCATCGCCTTGTCGCGTTCCTCGTCGTTGTCCGCGGTCGACATCTGCTGCGAGTAGCGCTCGAGCCTGATGAGCACGCCGTCGAGCCCTCGCGCGGAGAGGATGCGGTCGCGGGTCGTGATGTCGAGGTCGCCGGTGCGCGGGTCCTGCGGGAGGTAGCCGATGCTGCCGTTACGGCTGACGGATCCGGAAGCCGGCAACGCCTCACCCGCAAGGATCTTCGTCAGCGTCGTCTTGCCGGCGCCGTTGCGGCCGACCAGACCGATCGTGTCGCCGGGGTTCACCGGGAACGACACCGGGCTGAGCAGGAGCCGAGCCCCTGCCCGAACCTCGACATTCGTCACGGTGAGCACAAGGAGCCATTCTTCCAGGCTCGCCGACCAGGGCGAAACCGGCCGAGGTCTGCCGGACGCGCCGGGCGTGGAAACTCCTAGGCGTCCAGCCCCAGGAACTGCCGCATGGCGTCGAGCTCGACCTCCAGGGCCGACGAGTACGCCGCGTCGAGCGGCGTGCCGTCGGCATAGCCGATGTCGGCGACCAGCTCGCCGCCCCGCACCGCGAGGTTCGCCCAGCCGACGACCTTGTCGCGCCACAGCAGGGGCAGCGAGTAGTAGCCGCGGATGCGCTGAGGGGCCGGCGTGTACGCCTCGAACTTGTACTCCCAACCCCAGAAGAGCTCGAACCTGTACCGGTCCCAGACGAGGGGGTCGAACGGCGCAAGGAGCCGTACGAGCGGCTTGGGCGCCCATCGGGCCGTGGGGTCCTCGTCGGCCGGCCAGAACCACTGGACGCCGTCCACGGTCGCGCTCGCGTGACGTTCCTCGGCGAGGAGGAGCCCTTCGAGGCGGCGGTCACGCCACTGCGGGGCGCCGTAGCCGAGGAGCGAGCCGAGCTGGCGCAACGTACGGCGCGGCACCGGCGCGTACAGCCTGATCGCGACGTCGAGCAGCTGGGCGAGCGCCTCGTCGGGGTCGAGGGGCGACACGGGGCGGTCGGCGAGCGCGTACGTCCTCGTGCCGGACGCCCGAGACACGACGCGCAGCATCCCGCGGTAGTGCAGGCCGTCCAGCAGCTGGGTGGTCGCGTTGGAGCTGCCGCCGAACCAGTTCATCACCCGGCCGTGCTGGAAGTGGTCCTCGACCTCACGCGGGTGGACCGTGCCACGGTCGCGTACGAACTCCAGCACCGCCTCGGCCTTGGCACTGGTGGCCTCGTCCCACTGTCTGCGCGCCTCCCGCGGGTGCATGAGCGCGGCGGTGGCCCGCGGGAGGTAGCCGTAGTTGATGAACGCGTCCTC
>Ga0182021_10007153_pt1 | contig 13216 bp, 5 predicted proteins | sample 612E3MmetaG_FD_120493 | JGI IMG/M metagenome (GOLD analysis project Ga0182021, IMG submission 120493) | Permafrost microbial communities from Stordalen Mire, Sweden - 612E3M metaG (Illumina Assembly) | ecosystem: Environmental > Terrestrial > Soil > Wetlands > Permafrost | place: Sweden... | reverse complement strand
TGATCGTGCCTTCCGTGGTCAAGAAGTTTCCCCGCACGAACACGGGGCCCACGTGCACCTGCCAGCCCGGCCTTATGTTCCAGACGATGGTGACGTGATCGCCATCCCGTTCGATATGGGACTCGACGGTGGCGTTGCGATAGCCCTCGTCGCCCAGCAGGCGTTTGAGCCGTTCTTCGTCGCGGCGCACGAGGGCCGGCTGGTAGGGTCCTCCTGGCATCGTACGCAGCGATTTTCGCAAGAATGCGTCGTCGCGGGGCAGGGGCGTGGCGGGGTCGAGAGAGACAAAGCGCATGTCCGACACCCACACCAAGGGGGCTTCCTCTATCAGGAAGCGCAGGTGGAGCGCGCTCGACTCTCGCCAAACCGGTTCGTCCTCCCGCAGGATGGCAGCCTTGGGGCCCCTGGGCGCCGGCCGCCACTGACCCGGGGCGGGCGCAATTTCAGCACGCACCTTGGTTCCCGGGCGACCGATACTCTCGTAGTAGTCGACTAGGCTTTGCACGTCGAGCTCGATCTGGCGCGGTGTGGCGAAGCCGCCTTGGCCAAAGCCGATGGCGCCGAGAAACGGAAACTCCTTGGTTCGAATCTCCTCCGCCAAGATGGAAGACGACACCTTGTGGTTGCCCACGAACGCCACCTCGCGCACTTTCAGGACCGGGCCCTCGTCGATGGTGAAGACTACGCGGTCAGCCTCCTCGTCGATGCGCTCGCGCCGCCAGGTAATCTTGACCAGCATGTGCCCCCGCTCGCGGTACGATTTTTCGAGGTTTTCTGCGGCGACCGCCGCCTCGACATCGTCGTACACGCCACGCGACTGGGCGGAAACGTCGTCCGCCAGGGCACCGGCAGAACGGGAGCGATTGCCCTCGAATGCCAATTCGATGCGCCGGCGCTCTTTGACCTGGATGCCCAGGTGCACCTTCTTTTCACTGTGATCCACGCTCGAGATCGGGTCAAAGTCATCCGTGACGCGTGCGCCGGGATAGCCGAGCTTGGCATAGCGCACGCCGAGAGCGGTTTCGTCGATGCGCAAGATATTCCGGCGGAATGGTTCGTAGCGCAGCCACAGCCAGCGCCAGAAGTGCCAGTCCAGGTGGCGAAAACTGTCCGCAATCGCATCGGCGGGGATGGCGCGGTTCCCGGTGACGACTATCTTGCCCAAGGGATAGCCCGGCCCTGGCTTCACCCGCACGTCCAGATTGACCCTGGCTGGGACCGTGTTCGTGCTGTGGGCCACAATATGCACGTCTGCGTCCTGAAACCCCTGGGCATGCAGATAGTCGCGCACGCGGCTCGCTTCGGCGTCGAGGAAGGCGTCCCGCCGTTCTCCCGGCGGGGGCAGGGCTTGTCCGTTGCGAAGGCTAAGCTGCCGAAGGATTTCTTCCTGGCGCACGCCCGGACGGATGATGGGCTGGTTGCCCGAAACGAAGATCTGGCGGACTCGATCGAAAGGCCGCAAACGAATCTGGAGGTGAGTTCCACCCGCGTCCGTCTGGACCGCCACATGGGCCTGATAGCCCACGGCCTTCAGCAGGTTTTCCAGTCGAGGAACCGTCCCGATGGGTGTCCCGACCCGATCGGCTTCGCCTGACTCGACGAAGGGTCCGTGCAGCGGAGCGATGGTGGCCACCAGACTTTCGATGCGACCGGCCGGATCGGTTGAGCCCTCTATCGCGACCGAGACAATGCCTGGACTCTGGGCCGTGGCTCGGTCAGGCGGTGGGAGCACATCCCTTTGCGCTCGTGCCACGGCGGCGAAGCTCGTGGCCAGCAGAACCCCGGCAAACGCGGCGTGGGTAGTCTTTCGCAACAAGGGCTTCAACACGATCTCAGCGAGTGGATTGACAGATTCCGGTCATGGCAGGCTTATGAACCGAATCGGGTAGTCGACGGTCAGCTCCAGTTTCAAAGCACTCACTTGGTCGGTAATGCCCTGCTGGGGCGAGTAAGTGAGCTGCTCGCCGATGAGCCGGAAGGTGAGGTAGTCGCGGAGCCAGGCGTCGGCTTGGGCCCGGTAGCGCACCTGAGTCTGAAAACCCCGCAGATAGGACAGCTCCAGGGACAACTCGCGACTCGCGCGCGCCAGTACCTTCACCTCAAACCCGTCCGCGCCCACGGTGGGACGCAGATTCAGTTTGTGGCCGGTCAGGGTTTGCAGGGTATCGTCGATATAGGGCTCGACCAGGTTCGCTACGGCATCGCGCGAGGCTTGGCCCATCATGTCGATTCCGCTCTGCGCGTTGATGCCAATCGCGCGCCCTCCCGTGCTGATGTCCTCGGTAGTCCGTCCGGAGAGAAGCAACATCAGCGTCTGGTTGCGGTCGAGGCCCTGCGCGGTCGACAGATCGATGGCCGCTTGGTTGATGGGGCCCGTGATGCGCATCTGCACCGTGTGCTCGTTTCCGAAAGCGTCGGTCAGTAGATTGGTGGCCTCCAGGTTGAGCTCGGGGGTATCGCCCGCAGCCAGCGACTTAGTGGGAACGAAGGTGATGTGGTTCACGTTCGGCGTCAGTTCGAAATCGCCGCGTAAACCGAGGATGTGAAACCGCCCGTCAGTAGGCCGAACATCCCCGGCCAGGGTGGGTGCAGACAGGGTTCCGCCGACGAGAAGGTCGACCTGCAGGTAGATTTCCGGCGCCAGGTTGTTCTGCACCATGAAGCCGTCGCCCAGGGTGCGCACGCGTAGACCAAGTTCCAGATTCTCAAGCAGAGGCATGCCCTCCCAGAAGGGGCGTGATTCGGACTCGTTGATGCGCGGGGTGAGCATCAGGTTGCGCACATTGAAATCCTGAGAGTATCTCCCGGAGACCAGACGCACGTCGCCGCCCAGGCTGAGTGAATCCTGCAAATCACCGCTCAGCTCCAGGGTGAAGGAAAGATCATCGATCTCAACGCCCGGCGACCGATAGACCAGGCGCTCGCCCCGAAGCGGCAGGTCCACTTTGCCCAGTATCAACTTCGGGCGCAGGCTGACAATGCGCACACGCCCGGGGCGCACCCCGGCGGCGCCGATCAGCAATCGACCGTCGTCGTTGACCCGCACCTTGACCTCGCGCAGAAGCAACTCGTGGCTCGACAACTCGACCGTGCCGCTCTCGACTGCCACCCGGCTGCTGATGCCGCGCAAGCGCATCTGGATCTCGCCCAGATCGATGCGCGCCGACAGGTTGGGCTCGGCCAACGTCCCTGACACCTTGGCGTCGATGCGCGCACTGCCCGAGACGTCTGACACGGCGTCGGGCGCCAGCGACTCCAGCAGCGAGGCACTCACCTCACCATTGGCCTGCAAGGCCAGGGTGGTGGGCACGAAGTTGGCGCCCAGGCCGGCACGGCCACTCAGACGGAGGGTGGCCCCGGCCACCGATACCGTCAGGTCCTTGAGATCCACCGCATCCGATTGCAGGTGGAGCACGCCCGAAGGCACCGCTATCGGGGAATGGAAGCCCGCGGGCACGGCGGTCACTGGGCGGGAGATGGCAAGGGTGCCGTCTACCAGCGGCTGCTTCGTGGTTCCAGAGACCTTCACCTCCAGACTCACGGCGCCCCCAAGCTTCTCGATCCTCTTGCGCAGGAGCGGTTGCAGCAGCTCCAGATCGAGTTGGCCCGACAGCGCCGCGCGTAGCGATTCACCCTGCAGTTCGCCCGTCACGCTGAAGCGACCAGCGTCAGTGATGAAGCGCGCCTGCTCAAGCACGATGTGGTCGCCCGCCACCATCGCGCGCAGGTCACCGTCGTTCTGCAGGCCGATTCGCCGGGTCGAAACCTGACCGCCGGGCTCGGTGATTTCTTGGCTGATGGAGGCCGCGAGCTCGGTCAGCGTGGTCTGGATGGCAAGCGGTATTCCCGGCTGAATCTCGACGCCGACATGTCCCGACAAGACGGCGTGAGCGTCAAGATCCTTCAACTGCCCGACCAGCTCGTCGATCTCGCGGTTACCCCGAAGCTGCAGGGCCAGGTCTTCCAGCACCAAGTGGGTGAAGAACAGGCTTCCCTTGGCGCGCAGACCGGCGGAACTGAGCTGGGCAGTGGCGTCGACAGTGAACCGATTGAAGAGCGTGCCCTTGACGCTGACGCCAGACTCCATCGCGCCGAGGTTCAGGGTCGCATCCCCCAGGGCGACGCCCATGACGACAATCCCGTGCAGCCCGATGGTGCCATCGATCAGCGGGGCCTTGCTGCTGCCCGACAGGCGCAAATCGACGGACAGCAGGCCGACCGCCGGCACATCAACCCGGGCAGCCGCCAGCACCGCGGCCACCGGCAAGTCCGTGATCCGCAGTCGCCACTCTATGGGCATGGCCTTGGGGACAAAGCGCATGTGGCCCTCGATCTGAATCTCGCCGCCCGTCTTGCCGCTGGCCTGCAGCAGGCGCACCGCCACACCCTCCGGGTCCACCTCCAGGTCAACGCCGGCAATCTGCCAACTTTGCCCCAAGACATGTGCGGTCAGCCCGGCCGGCATCGTGAAACGGATTTTCGGTCGGCGGAGCGGACCGGATGCCGTCACTGCGAAGGAAATGTTGCCGGACACTAGACCACCCGTGATCAGCGACTGCAAAGCGATCTGCTTTCCTTCCAGTCGAAACTCCAGGCCGGGCGAACGCAGCATGTGCTGCACGGTCTTTTCGAACAGCTTGAGCGTTCCACTGCCCGCCAGAGTGCCGCCGGCCACTTCTGCCGCCAGGGAATCCACCTGCAGCGAACCGTCCTGCAGATGGAACTTCGTCTCCAACGACGGCACCGAAGGAATCCCATTCGTGCCGCCGATACCCTTGACCTCGATCTGGCCACTGGCGCGCGGCTGCTCCATGGTGCCGGTCACGTCCACCGCCACTGACGCCTCCTGCGCCAAGGACGGCAGGCCGAGCGAGCCCAGCAGGCGCGGCAGATTCGTGGTGCCCACGCGCAACCCCAGGGCCAGGAGACGCTTGGCAAATTCGATCTTGCCCTTAACATCCACGCTGGCGCCTGGCACTTCGATGTGAAGGCCCGATGTGCTGACCTCGGCAGGTGAGGCGCTGGCCTGGCCGCTCAACCGCAACGAGCCGGGCAATGACATCTTCTTGCCCGTCCGCTGGAAAGAAAGGTCCAAGCCTCTCAATGTTCCCCGCTTGACCGCCGACATCGTTTCATCGAATTCCGCCGTCGCTGACAGCTGGCCCTGCAGCTTTCCGGCGGCCAGCTTGCGCAGCCCGGCGGGCAGATAGCTGTCCACCGTGAAATGGTCGAAGCGAACCTGCATATTGAGCTTGGGGACCAACAGATCCAGCTTGGTCGAGAAGCGTGCCCCGCCCGGCGACGAGAAGGACAGCTCCTCCAACTTGGTATTGGGCGCCGCCGCCTTGGAGTTGGGATCGAACTGCATGCCCGCGCGCAATACCAGATTCTGCACGGCGTACTGGTCGTAGGCGGCATCCAGGCCGGCGATGTCGGTGTTGATGGCGATGCTCACGTAGGGCCCCAGGAGATCAGCCGTCACCCGGGCATCTGCGCCGCCAAGGTGAAGCCCAGGGATGTTCATCGGCTTCAACACGGCATTCAACGCGTCCGCGGCGTCGCGGAACTCGGTGTGCATGTGAATCGCCGACACCGACTCGGCGGCATAGATACCGTTGAAGAATCCCTTGCCCACCAGCATCGTGTTCCCGGTCTTGCCCGCGGTCAGGTCAAGGAAGATGTCGTCGGAATACTCGCGCAAGGTGGCGACTTGCTTCACCTTCACGCTGTCAAACGGCAGCACTTGGTCGAGCACCGTCAGGTATCCGCCCCCGCGGGCTTCAAGTCCCACGGCTTCCCAGCCGCAGAAACCGTCTTCGACCTGCAGCCACGCGGACGCGTGCAGGTCGCGCAGGTCGAAGCCCCAGACATGCGGGAAGTCGAACACCACGCGCAATCCGTTGAGCTGAGCGTTGAAGATGCGAACCGCGAAGCCCTTTTCCGGCTTGGCGTCCGGCGGTCGCTGCGCCGGGGGTGATGGGTGCTTTGGATCGAACGTGGCCAGAAAGCCGATGCCCTTCTTGGTCTTCTTCATGCGACCAAAGCGCCAGTACGAGTTCGGTCCTACCTCCAGGTCGTGCATGAAGAGGCCGGCGCCGTTGATGAGCTGGTGGAGTTCAAGCTTGACGTCAAGGTGGGGCACGTCCACCACCACGGTGCCCTCAGGGTCGAAGAACTTGACGCCATCCACGGAAAACGGGGTAGGGCGCTTGAGCAAGATGTCGACCAAAAGACGCGCCGGCCAGCGAATGGATCGAAACTCCAGCTTGCCGCGCATCTCGGGCAATACCTTGGCCACGAAGGCGCCCATGCGCTCGCCCTGCAGAAGAAACACCGCCCCGGTCACGGCCAGGCTGACCAGGCCCAGCAGGCTGGCCAGCACGATGCCGCTCCACTTGAGAATTCGTCGTCGGATCGGGGACGCCACGTACCCCCTCAGATTAACCCGAAAAACCAAACGCCGAGCGGAATTGCAGCCGGGTTCGTAGTAGTTTCATTCACACCATGGATGGCACGCTCTACATCGTAGACGCGCTCAACTTCCTGTTTCGCGCCTTTCACGCACTGCCGCCCCTTTCCAACAGCAGGGGCGTTCCCACCGGCGCGGTGTACGGGCTGTGCCAAATGCTGCTGCGTATCGAACGCGAGTGGCGCCCCACCCACCTGTGCGTGGTCTACGATGCGCCGGGACCCACCTTCCGCGACGAGATCTTCGCCGCGTACAAGGCCAACCGGCCACCCATGCCCGCAGACCTGGTGGCGCAGATCGGTCTTTCTCACCAGGTGGTGGAAGCCTTCGGACTCCCCGCTCTCTCTCTGCCAGGGGTAGAGGCCGACGACGTGATCGCCACCTTGGCGCGACAAGCTGCGGCGACCGGCCTGCGGGTCGTGATCTGCTCCTCGGACAAGGATCTCATGCAGCTTTGTTCCGACCGGATCCAGATGCTCGACACCATGAAGAACAGGCTGCTGGGACCGGCCGAGGTGCAGGAGAAGTTCGGCGTCCCGCCTGATCGACTAGGCGACCTTCTGGCCCTGATGGGCGACAGCGTTGACAACGTGCCTGGGGTCGCGGGCATCGGGCCGAAAACCGCGGCCGATCTCATCAGCCAGTATGGCTCGCTCGATGGGGTGCTGGAGCATGTGGCTGAGATCAAAGGCAGGAAAGGTCAGTCCATCGCGTCGAGCCGCGACGCCATCGAGATCTCGCGCAAGCTGGTCCGTTTGCGCGAGGACGTGGCGCTGGGACGAGATGTTCAGGACCTTCGGCGCACCGATCCCGACCGTGACCGTCTCGCCGAGTTGTTCGGGGACTTGGAGTTCACCAAGCTGCTCGCGCAGGTCGATGGTGCCCGGGCCGCGGCGCAGGCTGCGCAGTCGGTGTTCGCCGGCGGCGTGACGGGTGCGGAGCCGACGTCCGCGACTGCGGAATTAGCCAAGCCGCCGGCGCTCTTGCCCAACCAGGACTCAGCCAGACGCGCCGTGGAAGGACAGAAAGCAGGTCATTCTGCGCCTTCCGCCGCTGCACCCGAGCTCGCCGCACTCCCTCTGCCGCCGGAGATCATCGCGGATCGCGCAGGCCTCGATCGTCTTTGCGCCGCCCTCCGCACGGCCCAGGTTTGCGGCGTGGCCGTGCTGGCCGAGGGCGAGCCCACCCCGCGCGCGGCGCTCGTGGGGCTGGCGTTCGCCTTGGGAAGCGGTGCCCGCTTCTACCTGCCGGTCGGTCATCGCCTGCTGGGCGCGCCGCCCATGCTGCCTGCTACAGAGGCATTGGCAGCGCTCGGGCCGCTCTTGGCGTCCTCTGAGATTCGCAAGTACACCCACGACGCCAAGGTCCTCGACGTACTCCTACGCGTGCGCGGAGTCACCCTGGGCGGGTTGGCCGGCGACTCGATGTTGGCTGCGTATCTGCTCGACGCCGGGCGCGCGCCGTATGAGTTGGCTGACCTCGCTGCCGCGGATGGGGCAGGGGATGTGGCCCCGCGGCTGACCTGGCTGGGCAGCGGTCGCAGCGTGCGGCCGGGCGGTGAGGTTCCGGTCGAGGAGGCCAGCCCCAACCTGTGCAGCGAAGCCTGGGCGGCGCTTGCCCTTGCCCATCGCCAGGAGCAGGCGATGGCTCCCCTGGGACTGACCAAGATTTACCGCGAGGTCGAGCTGCCGCTGGTTCCTGTGCTGGCGCGCATCGAGTGCTGGGGCATTCGGCTCGACTGCAACTACCTTCGCCAGCTCGGCAACGGGGTGGCGCTGACCATCGCGGCCCTTGAACGCGAGATCCATGCGGCCGTGGGATTGCCCTTCAACATCAGCTCGCCCAAACAACTGGCGGAGGTTCTGTTCGGCAAGTTGGGCCTGCCCGTGATCCGCAAGACCAAGACCGGACCGTCGACCGACGCTGACGTGCTGGAGGAGCTGGCCGCCCTGCACCCGATCCCCGCCAAGGTGGTCGAGTACCGCGGCCTGACCAAGCTCAAGGGCACATACATCGATGCCTTGCCAGCCTTGGTCGACCCGCGCAGCGGCCGCCTGCACACCACCTTTAACCAGGCCGTGGCAGCCACAGGCCGGCTGTCTTCCAGCGATCCCAATCTGCAAAACATCCCCATCCGCTCCGAGCTGGGCCATCGCATACGCAACGCCTTCGTGGCTGATCCCGGCTATCAGATGGTGTCAGCCGACTATTCGCAGATCGAGCTGCGAGTACTGGCGCATTTTTCGCAGGATCCGGCCTTCCTCTACGCCTTTGCCGCGGGCCAGGACATCCACCGCCGCACCGCCGCAGAGGTCTTCAACGTTGCCCTGGATGCGGTCAGCGGCGAGCAACGCCGCATCGCCAAGGCAATCAACTTCGGCCTGGTCTTCGGACAGACCGACTTCGGGCTGGCTCAGACTCTGCGCATAGCGCGCGCCGACGCCCACTCCTACATTGAACGCTACTTCCAGCGCTACGCACGCGTGCGCCAGTACATGGACGAGGTTATCGCCGAGGCACGACGCACGGGCTCGGTGTCCACCCTGCTGGGTCGCACCCGATCTCTGCCGCAGATCAAGTCGAGCCGGCCCCAGGAACGCAACTACGCCGAGCGTATGGCCCGCAACACGCCCATCCAGGGCTCGGCTGCCGACCTGCTCAAGCTGGCCATGATCCGCGTGGACCGAGAAATGGCGTGTTTCCCCGATGCGCGTCTGCTGCTCACGGTGCACGACGAACTGGTCTTCGAGGTCAAGACCGACGAGGTCGCGGCCTTCTCCGCCTGGGTCAAGGGCGTAATGGAGTCAGTCTATGCCTTGCGGGTTCCCCTGGTGGTCGACGTGCACGCCGGCGCAAACTGGGGAGCGGCACACTAACTACTTCTTCCGGCCGCCGGGGACAGACTTGTCGCCCTTGGGCTGGCTGTCGCCGCCCTTCTGGTGCGCGGCCCAGCCCACCACCTGGGGCGCCTGGCCTTCGAGCTGAATGGTCTGCGCTTCGGGGGGCAGGACCGCATTGCCCTCGGCCAGCATCTTGCCCTGCAGGTCTTCCAGCTTCTTGTGGATGATGAGCCCGTTGGACGCAGCGAATCCGGTGATCGAGTTGATGGAGAAGGTGCCGGTCACGATAACCTGCTCGCCCGGCTTGACGGTCAGAGGCTTGAGATCGCCGGTTTCCCAGTCCTTGATGGGGTAGTCGGCCACCAGAAGCGCGCGCTCTCGCTTGGTGCCAGGGTTGTCCGCGACGAAGAAGTGCGGCTGGTCGCAGGGACGGCAACCCGCCCGATCGATCGCGATCGGCGCGACAAGGGCGTCGCCGCCCTTCTTCATGGCCTTCTTTCTCTCCTTCTTCTTCTCCTCGAAAAGTGCGTCGTTGCATTTGCGCAACTCGGCAGGGCACTCGTAGACCTCAGTCAGATAAGCTTTGACCCGCACGTCCTTGTCCATGTACTTGTCTTTCTGCTTGCGCAGACCGAACACCGACAGCTCGCCGGTCGGATACTGGACAGGAGCACTCGACACATTGAAACTGGGCGAGGGCGGCAGGTTCACCTTAACCGGCGGGAGAGCCTGGCCCTGAGCCAGTGCCGCACCCGACGCCAGGGAAGCCATCGTGAAAACCGATACCATGGAAATTCGGAGCATGAGTTTCCCCTCTTCGAAGGCCAGCAGCCGCGGACCGCGCGGCCCATACGTGAGGCTCCTGCATAACATGGTCATTTGCAGGCCACAAGACCTGAGAACTGTCTGCCTCGCGTTGCTGGTGTCGCTGGCTTGCGTCGTCTGCACCCGGCACCACGCCAATCCGCGCCGGCCGACCGCCACGGCGCCACGGGATGACGATGCCGGGGCACTGAGCCCCCATCGGGCTACCCGCCCGTCAGTCGGCGTCAGGTTGCCTGCTGTCGCCCCCAAACCCTCCCGCCCGGATCCCTATGGCGGGACGCTTCATGTCCACCTGGAGGCCGAGCCGCCGCACCTCAACCCGCTGCAGGACCAACTGCAGGTCATAGAGCGCGTGGTGGGCGAGCTCGTCTATGAGACCCTGATCGAGTACCGGGAGAACCAGTATCGGCCAGGCCTGGCCGAGAGCTGGGATGTCTCGGCCGACGGCGAGCGCATCACCATCAAACTGCGCGCCGGCGCGCGCTGGCATGACGACCGCGTGGTGTCGGGGGTGGATGTCCAAGCCACCTTCGAGCCGCTCCTGCGCGCGGGCAATCGCCAGTCCCCCTTGCATGCCGCGCTGGAAGACATCGAGGGTGTGGACGTGCTGCCCGAGCATGCGGCGCGTTTCCGTCTGCGCCGGCCCTCTGACCTGGTTCTGCGTGCCTTGTGTGAGATTCCCATCTTGCCCGCCGAAACCCTGCGCAAGGCGGGTTCGGCGGTCACCCAGTTGGGGCGCCAGCCCGTCGGCACTGGCCCATTCCGGTTCTCCTCTTGGGAGCACGGGAAGCGCATTCGCCTGGTGCGCAGCCGGCCCGCCGAACCGCCGCGACCGCCGTTTCTCGACGAGATCGTGTTCGAGATCGACGGCGATGGATCCCGAGCGCTGGTCCGAACCCGACGGGGAGAGATCGACATCCTGCCGCGCGTGCTTGACCTGCTCTACCCCGACCAGGTGGCTCCATCCACCCTGCGGGACACCTTGGAGCTATGGTGGCTGACGCCAGATCGCACCTCGTTCGTCGTGCCCAACCACCGGCGCGGGCCGCTTGGCGACGCCCGCTTCCGCCAGGCGCTAAGTCTGCTGTGGGATCGGGCGCGTTTCGCCGACGAGATCCACCACGGCCTGGCGCGTCCCATCGGCGCGCCCACTTTCGCCGAGGTTCCCCCTGACCCGTTGGATCGCACGCAGGCCATTTCTCTGCTGGAGACTGCCGGGTTCCGCGACACCGACGGAGACGGTGTGCGCGACGTGGGGGGGGTGCCCATCCGCCTGACATTTCTGCTTCCCTCGGCAGCGCGCAGTCTGGCTGCCGAGGTGCGCGGCTTCGCTCTCGATCTGCGTCGGGCCGGTCTCCTGCTCGACGCAGTCACCGTCGACGCGAGCACCCTGCAGGCGCGCCTGGAGCGTGGCGATTTCGACCTGGCGACCCTCACATGGGACGGCCGGCCGGACGAGGATCCACGGCCGCTTTTCGGCAGCCAGGGGCAACTCAACTTCATCGGCTATCGCTCCGAGCCTTTGCAGTCCTTGCTCGACCTAGTGCGTTTGGCCCCGGGCCCGGTGGCGCGGATGCCTGCTTTGCAGCGTGTCGGCGAGTGGCTGGCCGCCGAACGTCCGGTCATATTCCTCTACCGCCACGACGTCCCTGCGCTCGTGGCAAGACGTGTGCACGGCTTGGCCGGCGTGGGCGATCGCCTGGATCTGCGGTCGGTGTGGGTCGATCCGTGATCGGGCTTGCCGGCGCCTGCCTGCTTCTGGCTGCCTGTCCCGCGGCCGCGCCGGACGCGAGCGGCCCCGGGCAAGGCCAAGTCGCGCCCGTGCCGGCACAAGCGGCCATGGATTTCAACCGCGAGGGCAAGGTCCTGTACCGCGCGGGGCGTTTCGCCGAGGCCCGCGCAAAGTACGAACTTGCCAAGCAGGCGGCCCCGGACTTCTTGGCCCCGTGGCTCAACCTGGCTTGCGCCTACGCGCGCGAAGATCGCTTTGCCGAGGCGACGGAGCAGGCCGTGGCACTGATCCGCCACGCGTACGTTCCCGGGGCGCGCGATGTCATGGAAGCGGCCGATCTCGGGGCGCTGCAGATCCGGCCCCCGTTGCTGGCCAAGCTGCGGTCCGCTCTGGCCGAAGCGTCGACCGACTGGGGCAAGGCGGCGCGAGAAGGGTTCCTCTTCGTGGCGCGCACCCACCCTCCAGTCAAGCTGCAGGGGCAGGGGGTCCTGGTGCTTGGGATGAATCAGGAGATCTATGCGTGGCTGCCGCGTTCGGGACGCTTCCTTCCGATCACGGCGGAAGACGGACGCGTCTTGGCCTTCGTGAAGTCGCCGGATGGTCGCCGGGTCGTGTTCGTGCGCGCTGGCCGCCTGATCCGTACAGCCGGTCAGCCGGACCTCTTGCGCGGTCTCGGCTTGCGACAGCTTGACCTTTCCAGCATGGCTCTCGGGCCGGTTGTCGAATTGTCCGGGGATGTGCGGCAGTTGACCATGTGGTTTTCCGGCGGTGGCGGGGTCGAAATGGAAGTGGTCCGGCCCGCAGGCACGTTGGACAGGTTCCGCTTCGACGGCGAAACCCTGGCGCCGGCAGGAGCGAGCCCGGGCCGCTTCCTTCGATCGGTGGTGTTGAGCCCGGCGGGCGTGGCGCCAGGCACCCGCGTGGTCGCAGACGCCGCTTGCGGCTTTTCAGCGCGCGACGAAGCCGACGCGCAAGGCATACCCCGCGTCCGTATCTCAACGCATAAGGGCAAGGGGTTCTTGCTCGACGCCCGCTACGGCGCCGGGCTCGATGGGCTGCCCTTCCCGGGCCCGGTCGCCCCGCCAAGCAAGGCCCTGTCCCCGGCGAGGAAAACGCGCTAGAGGGCAAACGCAAACCCGGAGTTGTCGGAAGCCCTGCTGCGAACGAAGACGCCGATCTGCACACCATCCAGAAGCGCCGCGAACCGGTGGATGACTGCCTCAGGGGTGTCGGCGGAAGCCATAGAGTTCGGCCATGAGCTGTTCCAGCGCCTGTCGTTCATCTTGCTCGGATTGCCGCAACCTGATCCTGGCGAGGGCGAGATCTCGGACCGCTTGGCTCATCCGGCAG
>Ga0182021_10007152_pt1 | contig 13217 bp, 12 predicted proteins | sample 612E3MmetaG_FD_120493 | JGI IMG/M metagenome (GOLD analysis project Ga0182021, IMG submission 120493) | Permafrost microbial communities from Stordalen Mire, Sweden - 612E3M metaG (Illumina Assembly) | ecosystem: Environmental > Terrestrial > Soil > Wetlands > Permafrost | place: Sweden... | reverse complement strand
TGAAGAATAGAGGCGATACTTATCTTGATCTAAGCGGTTATAAAAAAGGAATTATCTTCGTAAACGGCCATAATCTAGGAAGATTCTGGGAGATAGGACCGCAGAAAAGATTGTTCTGCCCCGCTCCGTGGCTGCTTAAAGGAGAGAATGAAATTGTTGTTTTCGATCTGCTTCAGACCGAGGCAAAATCTGTGGTCGGCTATAGGACGCTGATTAATTAGTTTTCTAAATCCGTCTGACCACCCCTACGTGGGGGGTGTCTCAATAGTAATCTCTTTTGTGGAGCTTAGTGACTTTGTGGCAATAAAAAACCTTCTCTTTTCAACAAAATAATCAACTATTGCCACCAGGGCACTAAGGCACTAAGAAAAACTTTTCCTTTTGAGACAGCCCCCAAATGAGCAAGGCTGTCAGGTTAGTGATCTTATCTTTAGGCCAAGTCTTCTACTTAGCGAACCTCATGCCGAATCCCCAAAGAGTGCGAAAATGATCTGTCCCGGCAAGTCGGGAGGGTGCTCATCGGGGCCAGAGCCAGCCGAAAATTCCGGCAGTCAGCAACGCATAGATCAAACCGTCGATAGTGGATTTAACGGTCATGCTCCACGCCCGTTTATACCAAATAGACATTTGCCAAAGCGCGCCGGAATATCCGAGGAAGGCCGAAGTTCCTACAAACCTGAAAACCTGGAGGTAGGTCGCGGTAACCGGCAACGCCCGTCCAGCTATATACGCGGCGAAGAGCCCTACAACCAGCGAATAAACAAACCATAAGAGAAGATTCTTCGCCATACTGCCCTGACCGTTGGGCATAACCGTAACAATTAATACGGGTCCTTTATTCAGTTTTTCAAGAAATTCCGGAGAACGCATATCTGCCATACTAGCCGGGCGGGGAACCATATAATCGCCCGGAGGTATCGCCAACGGACGGAGCGAGTCCTGCACCTTTTCTTCATCAGGCATTTTAGGATAATCGCTCTTATGCCACGGCAGCAGCATATGCATAATTGAACTTGCAATAAAAACAACAATTGATGAAAGGAGAAGCGGAAGCCAGAGTAAATGGAGTCCGGTCATATGACCCTCCTTAAATTATTTGTGATTATTAATAAACTTTGCTGTGAAGGAATACAATTTTAAAATGAGAAAGTTTTTTTAAATAAGCAATATTATCGATCTTTGACAAATCCCGGGAAAGGGCAATGAAGCTGGCGATAAAAATATTTATTGAACAGCGGAGAAAAATTAGTATTATGGTGCCGATCAGCCGAAAATGATCGAATAGAATAAAAATCCGACCGTCATAATAATAGAGAATCCCAGGATCGACATCAGCAAATAAAATGCGACATTATTGATTTTTTTGTTTTCTTCAAACATTCCAATCCTCTGTTTTATATCTTTTGTTCTAAAACGGTGAAATTAATGGGGAAAAGATACTTATTTTTTACTCAAAAAATTCAATAATTCCTTCTATTTGTTTTTGATTTTCTACCGATTTAAACGAGATTTGTAACCCTAATGAATGGAATTTCCGGATGACTGTTTCCCCGCTTTTAATTAAATATAAGAACCCGCTTCTCCTGGTGGCATTTTTGATTCTCCTGGAAAATATTGCCTGGATCATGGAGCCGACCCTATTCGGTAATCTTATTGATGCATTCATCAGCAGAGCCAGCGGGGAAAAGGAGACCAGGCAGTACGGTCATATAATCCCGCTGATTTTTTGGGTCACGGCCTATCTTATCAATTCGGGATCGGGAACAATACGGCGGAAATACGAGCCGAGGGTTTTTCAAAAAATTTACGTTGAGCTGGTTACTAAGATAGCCGAAAGGGGCAGGAGTCTGGGTATTGATACTTCGATAATCGCGGCCAGGGCTCATCTTTCTCAAGAATATGTCACATTTGTCCAATATAGGGTTCCCGAAATTGCCGAACAGACTATTTCGATTTTGGGAGCTGTTATTGCCCTTACGTTCTTCGACTTAAGAATATCGCTCGTCTGTCTCTTTATTTCTCTTCCGCTCTTTATTTTAAGCAGTCTATACAGCCGCAATGTGGTTAAACTTCACGGCCTGCTGCACGACCAATATGAATCTGTTTATAATATATTTACTAAAAATGAACCGACCCAGGTGACTACGGTCTATTCTTCAATGGCGCGGATACAGCAGACCATTGCCGGCTGGGGCGCCGCTAATTTCGGCATTATGCGGTTCGTACTGCTTTTGATATTCCTGTTTGTTCTTTATATAGCTATAGATCTGGACGATTTTTCCACGGGCAGTATTTATTCAATTGTGGCATATCTCTGGACATTCGTAACTTCGGTGGAATATATTCCGGAATTGCTGGAAAGCACCGCTTCGCTGAAGGATTTGTCGAACCGGCTCAAAAGAGAAGAATAATATTAAATGAATGTTAAACCTAATAAAACCGAACTTGTAAGGGGATTAAGCTTAACTGCCGCGGTTATGCTGGTAGCGGGTTCAATGATAGGCTCCGGAATTTTTCGCAAACCGGCTACAATGGCTGATCAGCTTGGCTCACCCGAGTTATTAATTATCGTTTGGATCGCCGCGGGGCTGATAACGTTTATCGGAGCTCTCTGTAATGCGGAAGTTTCCGGAATGATCGACGCTACCGGGGGACAGTATGAATATTTCCGGAGGATGTACGGTGAGTTTACCGCTTATCTCTACGGCTGGTCGAATCTCTCCGTGATTCAGTCCGGAAGTCAGGCGGCTATTGCTTATGTTTTTGCGGAGTATACTGGATACTTTATAAAGTATCCTCAGCTACCCCAATCGATCCAAAATTTCGCGCTTTATATTCCTCTTGTCGGCGATATTCACCCGTTTGTTGATTTCGGCACTAAAGCCGTTGCTATAATCGTTATCCTCTTTTTATCGGGGGTGAATTATCTGGGAGTGATCGTCGGAGGCAGGATTCAGACGGTCGTCACTTATATCAAGATTTTTACAATCATAATGATTTCCGTTCTGTTTCTTTCTTTGGGAAACGGGAGTTTTGCCAATATTTATACACGTTTTTCCCTCCCCGCGCAATCGGTTTCGCATTTAATAGCAATGATCGGCCTTTCATTCGCCGGCGCATTCTGGGCATACGATGCGTGGAATAATCTCACTTTTGTTTCAGGTGAAGTTAAAAACCCCCAGAGGAACGTGCCTCTTGGCCTTCTCTATGGAACACTGATTGTGATCGGAGTTTATGTTCTAATCAATATAGCTTTTCTTTACATTCTTCCGGTAGGCGTGATGGCTAAATCACCCCTTGTTGCCGCCACGGCCGCGGAAAAGATTTTCGGCACCAACGGGGCCTCCGTGATTTCCATTGTTGTTATTATCTCAACGTTTGGGGCTCTGAACGGAAATATACTTGCTACAGCGAGGGTTCCGTTTGCAATGGCCCGGGCTAATCTGTTTTTTAAGAGTCTCGGAAAAGTACACCCCAAATACGGTACGCCTCATATTTCTCTTATCATCCAGGGAATCTGGTCATGCGTGCTGGTCCTTTCCGGTTCGTTCGATACGATCACGGATTATGTAATGTTCGCTTCCTGGCTTTTCTATCTGCTCGGAGCTTACGGGGTTGTTGTACTCCGCAGGAAAATGCCGCGGCAATATCGTCCTTATAAAGTGTGGGGATATCCTTACACGCCCATTCTTTTTATAGTATGCGCGTTTCTCTTTCTTGTTAACACACTGATATCCGACACACAAAACGCCATGATGGGATTTATACTGATTATAACGGGACTTCCGTTTTATTATTTCTGGAAAAATAAATTAAAGGTTACGGTCTGACGTAGAGATCCCCCCTTGGCGGGATCTCTACTTGAACATTTGATAGAGGATATAACCGAGTACAAGAATCATTGAAAGCGCGATTATTCCCAGAAGGGAATAAAGGTAGAGCATAACCGGCGAGTATCTGAATTCCGTGCTTGCAATATTTTGTTTATTAAAAATCATTACTTTTTCTTCCGGATTAATCCGCGCTCAATCTTCTCAAGCCTTTTTTAGCAACGTCGCTGTTCGGATTAAGCTTTAATGTTTTTCTGTACCAGTTAATAGCTTCGTCGTTGTTCTGAAGCTGATGATAGCATACTCCGATCATTTCAGTCAGATGCCAGTCGTTCGGTTTCATTTGATAGATCTTCGTAAAATAGGTGGCGGCAGCCGCATAATTCTTTTTCAAAAAAGCACGTTGCCCCAAAAATCCTTCCGCTTCAAAAATCTGATCTTTATATTGCGCTTCTTTGCCCGCGGCCAGTTTAAGAATTCTCACATATTGTTCGGCAGCCTGTTCCATCGAGTCGACCTTGGTATATGCTTGCGCAAGCCAGTAATTAGTTGTAAAAGTGGTGTCGGACAACTCCCGGGCTTTAACAAAGGCGGCGCGCGCATCATTAAATTTCTGGTCGGTAAAGTATGCGAATCCGAGATAACGGTAAGCCGGCTCGTAGTTAGGATCGACTTTAATCTTTGCCAAATAATATTTTATAGCAAGCTCGTTGTTTTTATTGCGGAAATAATTGTTGGCCATATCCATAAAGAGACTTGACTGTGTAGAGTCTTTTTTAACAACTTTCTCATAATATCTAATGGCCAACGAATCGGCTTTAATACTCTGATACGCGAAACCCGCATTTTTCAAATCGTTAACGGTCAGCAATGAATCGGGCACTGCCGAATAATATTTTGAAGCCTCGTCGTATTTTTTCAATGCGAACGATGAAACGGCCGCGTTTTTATTCAGTACATTATTCTTAGGGAATTTTTTCAATCCTTCGAGCGCGAAGTTATATGCTTTTTCATAATTTTTTGTTTCAACCATGGCGCGGGTAATTTTTTCATAAGCGTCTTCTGTTTGATCAAGCGCGATATATTTTTCATACAGAACCGCGGCATCGGCATAATGTTTTGCCTGGTACAGGATTGTCGCTCCGGCCAGATATGCTTTCGCGTTCTTGGGATCGATAGCTACAATTTTGAGATACTTGTTTACCGCATCCTTATATCCCTTCTGTTTAAAAAGAAGCTCGGCTATTTTAAACTTCAGCGGTATATCAAGAGAGTCGAGACTTTCGGCCTGCGCATAGTTGGAAAGAGCCAATTCCGCGACATTCATTTTAGCGTAAGCATCGCCGAAGTATTCGTACAATTTTTTATCGTTGACATTTTTCTCGCGTAACTGTATCAATAGTTTTAGGGCTTCGCCCACGTCGCCGTTCTGCAATATATCTTTCGTAATTGTCAGCGCCCTGGAATAATCCTTCTCCCTGATCGCTTTTTCGGCATCGCCCGTAGTGCTCTGAGCATGAATGTTTAGAATTATTACGAAACAAAGTCCGAGAATCTTTAAAGCATTTCTTTTCATGTTTCTACCGTCTGTTTAGTTCAACCATTTTTACGGGAACAGTTGCTGGTCCCAAATTATTTTTCGATACGATCTTCTGACCTTCATAACTCGTTAAAAACGTCGCGAAACCGGAGGCAATGCCCACCCCGGGGTCATTAATTAAAATTGTGGTCGTTCTGATCAAAGGATATGTCTCGCTTACGAGGTACGCGACATATGGTTTGAAATAGAGGGCTTCCCCGTCGCTTCTTGTTTTACCAACCTCTAAAATTTTTATCCCTTTCACGCCCTCGACCGAGTTCAGGCCTACAAAACCCAATCCTTTATTAGTTGACTTTACCCGCTCAATTACTTCCGCTTCGCTTTTCACCAGCGTTACGTTTTTCAGATCCTTTTTATCGCCGAACCGGTCTTTAAGATATTCATAAACACCGGAGTTGTTCTCGGGGACAAATAATTTGAATTTCGGTGTAGGTTCAGAGAATAGAGCCTGAATACCCTCGAGCGTTATTTCATCTGTAGAACTCCTTTCTTTTACAATCGGAACAACCGCGTCATAGCAGAATTTGAATCCGCGAACATCCGGTTTCATCTGCTTAAAATACTTTTGCTCTTCCTCATTCAGATTCCGGGAGCTTATAAAGAGCCTGGTCTCCCCGTTTAGAACCGCGGCGATTCCTTCCCTGGCTTTGACGGAAACAATTTCAATTTTGGTTTGGGGATAGAGTACCATGAAAGTATCTCTTTCGGCTTTTACAACATTATAAAGGGATTCGTCGACGTAACATTTCAACGAACCCTTAACTGGCGTATCTTCCTTTTCCTGGCATCCCGCAACAAACAGAGCCAATAACAGAAGAAAGATCGATCTCGTTTTACTCAATCTCCTCATTGTTTTGCCGTCTTTTGAATAGCGTTGAAACTATTCTGAAAGTTCCATACAAGAAAAGAACAACCCCCATCATCACCCTGAAAGAGGAGGGCAAATACGGGGGCATAATATTCGTAAACAAAATTGCTAATCCGAGTAAAATAAAAAGCGTCCCGGCTGTATAAGCAATGTATGTCATTAAGTTTTGCATTAATTTTCCTGCAGCGTAAAGCGATACGGCAAGACAATCCAAACGGCAATCGGGTGATTGTTCTGTAAAGCCGGCGTAAATGCCGATTTCATAGAGGCGTCAACCGCCGCCTGGTTAAACAGTTCCGAATCACTCTTAATAACCACAGCCTTCTTTGGCCTGCCTTCCTTATCGACCAGTACTTTAACAAATACTTTACCCGTAATTCCGGCTCTTTTAGCTATCTCAGGATATTCCGGTTTCGCCGCGACCACCATTTCCGGTAATTTTTCGACCGCGGTGAAAGCATTAATATCGGGATCATCGCTGTTTTCTTTCGGTTGTTCGATTTTAATATCCTGGGTAATCTGAGTAGTGCCCTGACCTAGATCCGTCAAGGTAGGAGCCTGCTGCTGACTCATCTCTTGTTGCGTTGCAATTGTTTGTTCCGGTGGAGCCTGATCGTCGGGAACCGGAACGGGCACGCCCACGGTAGGCGGCGCAATCGGGCCCGAGACATTAATCTGGGGCGGAGCCTCCGATACCGTTGGAGCCGGTCCGAGTTCACTGTACTTCATCATCTTCACTGTCGGTATATTATCCACGTCTTCTTTTGTCATTGCCTGGAAAAAATAGTAGGACCCGATCAGGAGCAAGTGGATAAAGATTGCAACTGCCAACCCGATGGCAAAATTTCTGGGGTAGAGTCTTTTAAGTTCAAAGGCTCCGTAAACCCCGCTGTTCTTAATTGCGATAGTTTCTGACATTTCTTCTCTCCGAACTTAAATGGTTGCTTTAGACATTTCTTTTTTATCGATGTCTGTCATTGGAGACAAAGAATATCTTCCAAGGTTAGCAAGATTTAATTCGTCTATAATATCAATCATAGCGTGGTACTTGCTTTTCCTGTCGATTTTTATCAAAACGACAAATTTGGGATTTTCCTTTTGTCTCTCCTGTAAGAATTTCCTCAACTCCGAAAAAGAAAATTTATGAGGAATTTCAAAACCTATATTCCAATACAAATTCATCTGTTCATCGCAGCGTATTGTTAACAGGTTTGATTCCGCCATTTTTACTTCGGTTTTATTGTCGGGAGGAAGATTTATTTCAAGCGTATTGGGTTTTCTGAAAACCGTTGTTAACATGAAAAATGTCAGAAGCAGAAACGCCACGTCAACCATGGGGGTCATATCGATTCTGATCGAAACCCTTTTTTTCGCTTTTTTCTTACCGTGTTTTTTGTGGCTGCCACCACCGCCGCCACCAACATCTGCACCGGCCATTTTCTACTCCTTTATCTATTTATTTGTGTAATTAGTAACCATTGCAAACCTATTGATCAGGGCTTTCTGCAGAATGTCCATCACATCGGACACCTTGCCGTACTCCGCCTTTTCGTCGGATTTCACAATTGTTCGCAATTTCGGATTCGCAATTCTTGCCTTCATCAACAGATCACCCAAATTCTCCATCTTCACCTCGATTGCCTGTCTTAATCGATTCTGCGTTCCAAACATGCTTTCCATAAGTATTGTAGAATCAAAACCAAGATAAACTTTCCCGCTGTCGCTTACATTCACTGTCATTGTATTCGATTCGGGAAGCTTAGCCTCCGAGTGAGAGAGTGGTAAACTGATATCCACTTCTTCAGGTGGCCTGAACTGCGTGGTCAACATAAAGAAGGTAAGAAGCAAGAATGCCACGTCCACCATCGGCGTCATATCTATCCTGATTGCGACCCTGGCTTTTTTAATGCGCGGCATCAATCACCTCACTTGGATTTTAATAGTTGGATTACATTGTATGATGCTTCATCAACCTGGAACGTGAAGTTATCAACTTTATTTACGAAAAAGTTATAAGATACGATACCGATGATAGCCACTATAAGACCGCCCGCGGTATTGATCAAAGCTTCGGAAATACCTGTGGCGAGAGAAATGGCATCAGGAGCGCCTGCCTGGGCAAGAGCCTTAAACGCGCGGATCATACCGATAACCGTTCCGAGAAGACCTGTCATTGTAGCGATCGACGCAATTGTCGAAAGAGCAATCAAGTTTTTTTCAAGGAGCGGAGTTTCAAGCATCATCGCTTCTTCAACCGAACGCTGAACTTCAACAAGCTGTTTTTCGGCATCGATTGACGATTTACCGGAAGTCAATTCTTTATATCTCGAAAGCGCCGCCTTCAATACGTTTGCTACCGAACCTCGCTGCGCATCGCACGATGCAATTGCCTCGTCAATTTGTCCGCCTCTGATCTGATCGATTACGCCCTTGAAAAATTTAGGAATAGCTTTTTTTCCAGCTGCTTTTTTTAATGAAAGCGATCTTTCTATTATGATTGCAACGTCCATAATGGAAAGTGTGATCAAAAGAGCTACAAGAGGACCACCGGTATATATCTGACCCATGTAACCAATCGGTTTTCCGCGCGCGGCATCAGAAAAGTTTGCGGGGTTTCCTAATACCAATTCAAAAATTGCAACCGATACGATGAATGCAATAACGAAAAGGAAGACAATAAAAGCGGATTGTTTCATTTTACTCTCCTTTAAATAAAATAAAGTTAATTATAGTTACTTATTTACAAACACAATTAATATGCCGTAATTTTAGGCCTTGTAAATACTTCTTTTTATCGCTAAAATCAAGCATTTGTTATTCCACTCGGGCAAATTGGAAAAGATTTCATTTAGAAATGAAAAACCGGATTTCAAAATGAAATTGCGATAAAATTTCATGATTTACAAACCAAAAAGCTTTCGCTTGCGCCATAGGGTTGTTTCCGAAATACCGAGTAACCGGGCGGCTTCTTTATTATTCGGATATGCATTAAGGACATCACCGATATGCTTCTTTTCGATCTCCTCCAGCTTGATAGGGGAAGTTTCACGCTCTTTCATTTCAGTTTTCAGTATTTCGGCCGGGAGATAACCCGGTATTACAAGATCGTCCTTCGCGAAAACCAGGAGCCGCTTGACAACCATTTCAAGTTCCCTTACATTGCCCGGCCATTCGTATGAAGAAAGATATTTAAGAGTCTCTTCCGAGAACCGAACGGCTTTATTCGCGGAATATTTCTTGGCAAAATGCTCGACCAATACGGGAATATCCTCTTTTTTATCCCGCAGAGGAGGCAATTTTATCTTTACACCGGCTATCCGGTAATAAAAGTCCTCCCTGATGACCCCGGTGTGCAGATCCTCTTCAATTTTTCTATTCGTCGCGCTGATAAGGCGTATATCCACTTTTCGCGAAAAACTCTCTCCCACCCGCTCAAATTCCATACTCTGCAGGAAACGGAGCAGTTTTACCTGCATTGATTTCGGAATTTCGGCCACCTCATCAAGAAAAACAGTTCCCGTATCGGCCAGTTCAAGTCTTCCTATCCGGTCCTTTATAGCATGTGTGAATGCGCCCCTGACATGACCGAACACCTCGCTTTCAAAAAGATTTTCGGGAATTGCCGAACAATTTATTATAATAAAAGGATTATTCTTCCTCTTGCCGTTTTCATGGATGAATCTCGACAAAACCTCCTTTCCGGTCCCGCTTTCGCCTTCAATCAGAATCGGAATATCGCTGTCTGAAATATCGACTGCCGTTTTCAGAAGTCCGCGCACGGCGGAGTTTACGGTAATAAAGGTCTCCTTCTCCTGCATCTGATCGAGCTGATAAGTGAGACCGATAATCTTCTTCGACATCTTATGATACTCAAATACCCTTTCCACTATATAAGTGAATTCCTTATGCGTGAACGGCTTTAATATATAATCGTAAGCACCGTTTTTCATTGCCTCTACCGCCGATTCAATAGTTCCATGCGCGGTCATAAGCACGACCGTAGTATCAGGCGAGATCTTCTTTATTTCCGAAAGCACCTCGATACCGTTTAACGGCTGCATTTTCAGATCAATGAAGGCCAGATCAAAATAAACTTCCTTTGCCCGTTTTATCCCGTCTTCCGGATTCGAATACGCCTCCGGTGTGTACCCGCTCGAGGCGAGCGAGAGTTCGATCGTCTTTAAAATATTTACTTCATCGTCAATAACAAGGATTCTTCCCTTATACATTACACTACCGGTATTGTTATTTGAAAAGTGCTTCCTTTGCCGAGATCGCTGAAGGCTTTTATTTCGCCGTTGTGCAATTCGATTATCTCTTTTGCAATCGAAAGACCCAGTCCGAGACTGCCCGGAGCCGTATCGTCGATCTGAATGAATTTATCAAAAATCTTTTTCAGATTATCGGAACTAACGCCTATTCCCGTATCGGAGATCTCAATCAGAAGACTGCCGTTATTCCGCGTAAGCATGACTTTAATCTCTCCCCGCAATGGAGTGAACCTGAGCGAATTGGAAACAAGATTTTCCATCGCGCTTATCATATTATCGTAACTTCCCAATATCATTGCACCGCCGCTGTGATCCTCAATCTCAAGTTTAATCTCCTTTTCCTTTGCCTGGATCTGAAACTTCTTCGAGATATGCTCGGCAAGTTTACGAACCTCGAATTTATCAAATTTGATCTTGCCGATATTCGATTCAAGTTTGGTCATCTCCAATATTTCATAGACGAGACGGTTCAGCCTGTCGAAATCCTCTTTCATCGAAACTATGAGTTCGGATTGTTGTTCCGTAAGTTTTCCGACTACCCCGTCCTCAAAAATCCCGAGAGCCATTCCCATCGATGTAAGCGGGGTCTTCAGTTCATGCGACACTTTCGCGATGAACTCGGATTTCATCCTGTCGAGCTCCTGGTATTTCGTAATATCATTAAAGACAATTACAGTTCCCTCCATTCCGTTTTCCGGAGTTTCAAGCGAAGCTGCGATAATCTTATAATATTTCTGCAAACCGTTCCGGTCTTTAATGTTTATTATGTCTTCCTTCTGATACGGGTCCGTGGTATTTTGACCGTGTTCGTTTTTCAACAGCTCGGCCGGTTTGACAATTCTTTTCAAATCAGCGGGAGTTCCCGCGATATCTCCGAATATTTCATTGAATGCCTTGTTTGAAAGAAGCGGATTGAAACTCTCGTCGACCATCAGCACGGGTTCGTTCATGCTTTCGATTATAAGTTCGGATTTTTTCTTTTCATAGAGAATCTTATTAAGGTTAAGCTGCTCGTAATTCTGAAGCTTGGCGCTCATTTTATTGAACTCTTCGGCAAGACTGCTTATCTCATCGGCATTTTCGTCGATCTCCAGTCTTTCTTCGAAATGGCCCTCGGCAATATGTTTAACGGATTCCCTCAGTTTGGTAATCGGCTGGACAATATAATCGGAAAACTGTGTGCCGAAGACCAGACTTATCGCGATTGCGCCGAACAAAATAACCAGGATAAATATTGTGGCGGTTTGTGTGATATCCTTGACTTTCGAGACTGAGTTGTCAAGAGAGATATGGTTTATCTCAAGTATAGAGTTGTTTATCCGCTTCAGATTCTGGACTTCATTAACGAACCGGACATAATCGCTACGCAGAATCAGACGTTTGTTAACGATATAAATATTGTAATCGATATTGTCGTATACATCTTTGATAAATCCCTGGTATTCACTGTTCAGCGTATCGAGCACGTCCTTCTCATTGTCGGTTGAAGTTGAAACACGGGCTTTATTATACCAATAAAAGAAATCGCTTTTACCCTGCTGGAAATGGTTCTCTCCCGTTTCGAAATTCTGATTATACATAACCACAATTGCCCGGAGCTGCTCATCGAGCGATTTACCCATATTGTCCGCGGCGACTATACTGGCATAATTCTCCTGCATCGTCAGTTTAATCGATTCGTTCAAACGATAAAAATTATAAACGCTCCAAAGAGAAGCAAAAAACATAATCAGCAGTATAACCATAAAACCAAGCAGGATTTTGCTCCGGAGAGTCGTAGTGTAGAGTTTAATCATTGTGTAATAATACTATTTTCTCCTTATTTAAAATAGTGTAATGATTTGCTTAAATAAACATCTTTTTAGGAGATAGAAGATAGAAGTTAGGAGTTAGAATAAACCAAACTATCTCCTATCTCCTATCTTCTATCTCCTAACTTCTATCTCCTACTTCTTGCCCCTGTTGTTCATTTCTATTTATTTTGGTCAGTTAATAAAAATAGATAATAAATGAAGATGACTAAAATGAAAATCTATAAGAAGCTAATTTGTCTGTTTTTCGCTCTGTCACCCATGATTCTTTTCGGACAGTTCGGATCGCAGGATTCCGGGGGAAAGCTTTCACCATTCCAATCGTGCTATGACGTAAAATATTACGACATCAACCTGACCATCGATCCGGAAATGAAAGCAATCGGCGGTTTTGTTATCATGAAAGCCGAAGCTCTGAAAGATATAAGGAAAATATTGATCGATCTTGACCGGGCATTTCAGATTGACGCGGTAGAGTTAATTGAAAGCAACGGTAAGGAACTCGATCTTAAATTCACACATGACAGCGGGAAAGTATGGATCGATTTTCCCCGGTCGATCGGACATAGCGAGGTTTTTTCAATTAAAACTATTTATGCCGGCGTTCCCATGGTTGCAAAGCGGCCGCCATGGGATAACGGTTTTATATGGCAGAAGACGAAAGCCGGAATTAATTGGATCGGCGTTACATGCCAGGGCGGCGGTGCCGACATTTGGTGGCCTTGCAAAGACCATCCTTCGGATGAACCCGACTCCGTTTCACTCCATTATACCGTGCCGGCGGATCTGGTCTGCGTTGCCAACGGCAAACTAAAATCGGTCGAGGATAATCATAAC
>Ga0182021_10007151_pt1 | contig 13217 bp, 9 predicted proteins | sample 612E3MmetaG_FD_120493 | JGI IMG/M metagenome (GOLD analysis project Ga0182021, IMG submission 120493) | Permafrost microbial communities from Stordalen Mire, Sweden - 612E3M metaG (Illumina Assembly) | ecosystem: Environmental > Terrestrial > Soil > Wetlands > Permafrost | place: Sweden... | reverse complement strand
TTGTCGCACCGCGTGCGCTACGCCCTGCGTGCCAGCGCGGCGGTGCAGTCCATGCGACGCAGCAGCGAGGGACTGGCCCGCGCTCAGCGCCTGGCCGGCATGGGCAACTGGTTCGTCCTGTCCGACGGGACGCTGGAGTGCAGCGCCGAATTGCTGCGCATCTATGGCGCCACCGAAACCGATCCGCCGCCAATCGACACCGGGGAGCTGCTCGCGCGCGTGTGCGAGGTCGACCGAGCGCGCGTGCGTTTGGCTCGCGCGCGGCTGGTCGATGCCGGCGAGCCGTATCAGATCGAGTTCGCGGTCCAGCGCTACGACGGTGCGATGCGCTCGGTATTCGAGCAGGCCGCGCCCGTGACGTCCAAGCCCGGACGCGGTGCCGAATTCGAGGGGATCACGCAGGACATCACCGAACGCGTGCAGGCCCAGGAGCGTATCCGGCAGTTGGCCCACTTCGACGCCACCACCGGGCTGCCGAACCGCCAGTTCTTCACCGACCTGGCCGGCCCGTCGATCGAGCTCGCAAGGCGCCACGGTTCAATGTGTGCGGTTCTGCACGTGGACGTCGATCGGTTCAAGAGCGTCAACGATGCGCTCGGCCGTGTCCATGGCGACGCGGTGCTGGTCGAACTGGCCGAACGGATGCGAGAGTGCATCCGTGCCAGCGACTTGGCGTCGCTCCATGCCGCCGGGCCGGCCACCCCGTGCGCGCAGGGCACGCTGGCACGCGTGGGTGCCAACGCGTTCACGTTGCTGATCACGGACCTGGCGGCACAGGGCCACGCCGCGCTCGTCGCGCAGCGGCTTCTCGATGCCGTGGGCAAACCCTTCGAGGTGGCCTCGCAGCGCCTGGTGCTCACCGCCAGCATCGGCATCGCGATCTTTCCGGACGACGCGCAGGACATGCCCCGGCTGACGCGCTGCGCCGAGCAGGCCGTGTACGCAGCCAAGGCCGCCGGCCGCGCGCAGCATCGATTCTTCAATGCGGCGATGAACGAGCAGGCGATGGACCGGCTGCAGATGGAAGCCGATTTGCGCCGTGCCATCGTCCAGGGCGAGCTGGTGCTGCACTTTCAACCCAAGGTCGACGCCGCCAGCGGGGCGATCGTCGGAGCCGAAGCGCTGGTTCGCTGGCAGCATCCCGAGCGGGGAATGGTGCCGCCGATGGCGTTCATACCGCTGGCCGAGGAAACGGGTCTCGTCGTGCCGCTCACGGACTGGGTGCTCGAGGCGGTGTGCCGCACGTCGCGCGGCTGGCGCGATGCCGGGCTGCGCAGCCTGCCCCTGTCGGTCAATCTGGCAGCCACCTGCTTGGTGGACATGGTGCTCGTGGACAAGCTCGACCTGCTGATCGCACGCTTCGGGCTGAGCCCGACCGACCTGATCCTGGAGATGACCGAGACCATGCTGATGGTCGACGTGCAGGCCGGCATCGCGCTGCTCCAGGCGCTGCGCGCGCGGGGCTACGGGCTGTCGCTGGACGACTTCGGCACCGGCTACTCGTCGCTGAGTTACCTCAAGCGCTTCCCGATGGATGAACTCAAGATCGACCGCACGTTCGTGACCGACGCTGCGCGGGGCAGTCGCGACGGCGCACTGGCCGCGGCCATCATCGCCCTGGGTCGCGAGATGGGATTGCGGGTCGTGGCCGAGGGAGTCGAGACTCCCGAACAGAAGCGATTCCTGCTCGGTCACGGCTGCAGCGAGCAGCAGGGCTTCTTGTACTCACGCCCACTGCCCACGGGCGAGTTTGCACGACTGCTGCGCGCGGGCACGTCGCTGCCGCCGCGCGAGGGCGCCCCGCGCCCGACGCCGCATCGCGCGCCCGGTGCGCCGCGCCTGGCGGACGACGCACGCTGAGCTGCGCCCGCCGCGCGCACGGTCACGAGTTCACCGCTCAGCGCTTGTGGGCTGGCAGGAGCCCTGCGCGACGTGCGCGCAAGCCGGTGCGCCGAGAACCCTCGCGCGGGCAGTGGCCTCGATAGGCGAGGGCGTCGTCATCCCCCAAGAACCTGCGGGTCCCGACGGCGCTCCGGCGTATCGCTGGCTTTGCGCGCTGGTCGAGTTCCGGCCATGAGTCACCTTGTCCGGGTGCGGCGCCCGACCGCGCGTCCCGACCCGAAGCGATCGCCCTGGACCCGGTTGCCACCGTTAGCGCCGCCGCGGGCCAACCGTTGTGCGGGCGTCCCGCCGCCATCAGCGATGTCGGATCGGCTCAGCGATCCCCGGGGAGGCCCGGCACTCGGCATCGCCGGTGTCGGGAGCCAGAGTTCGTGCTCGAGGCCGCCGACGGCAGCGGCTCGAGCCCGGCGGGTGGGCGGACGAACGCCCTGCGAAGCGACGCCAGCGCGTGCATCGTCATGCGCCGTGCGCACAGCACGCTGGCGACGTGCTTCGGCAGGAACGGGCCGAGCGGCGTGTACTGCGGACTGGATGTTGCGCGCGCATCGGTCGGTGAACGAGGCCACGCCGAACAGGTGGCGATGCGCGTCGTCCATCGAGATCGGCTCGCCCTGCGCATCGGGTTGACCGATGACGAGCCCAGGGTCCAAGACACGGTCCGGTTGTCGGGCCCGTGTCGCGGAACCCCGAGGCGCGTGAACCGGCTCGGGCCCAAGCTCACGCGCGACTGCTCGGCCGGTGTGGACGGGATGGTCAGGCCGTCTTCAGTACGCCGCGGCGCACCTGGTCGCGCTCGATCGACTGGAACAGTGCCCTGAAATTGCCTTCGCCGAAGCCGTCATCGCCCTTGCGCTGGATAAATTCGAAGAAGACCGGGCCCAGCAGCGTCTGCGAGAAGATCTGCAACAGCAGTCTGGGTTGGCCGCCTTCGGTGCTGCCGTCGAGCAGTATGCCGCGTGTTTGCAGCTCCGGCACCGGCTGACCGTGGCCGGGCAGCCGCTCCTCGAGCATTTCGTAGTAGACGTCGTTCGGTGCCGTCATCAGCGGGACGCCGGCCAGCGCCAGACTGTCGATCGTCGCCAGGATGTCGTCGGTGAGCAGCGCGACGTGCTGGATGCCCTCGCCGTTGAATTGCATCAGGAATTCTTCGATTTGGCCCGATCCCTTGCCCGACTCTTCGTTGAGCGGTATCCGGATCTTTCCGTCGGGAGCGGTCATGGCCTTGGACGTGAGGCCCGTGTAGTCACCCCGGATGTCGAAGTAGCGGATCTCGCGAAAGTTGAAGAGCTTTTCGTAGAAGGAAGCCCAAAAGGCCATGCGCCCGCGGTAGACGTTGTGGGTGAGGTGGTCGACGAGCAACAGGCCGTGGCCCGCCGGATGACGGTCGATGCCTTCGATGAATTCGAAGTCGATGTCGTAGATGGACCGGCCGTCTTCGTACCGGTCGATCAGGTACAGCGCGGCCCCGCCGATGCCTTTGATTGCGGGCAGGCGCAGCTCCATTGGGCCGGTCGGCATCTCCAGCGGTTGCGCACCGAGTTCGAGCGCTCGCGCGTAGGCCTTGTGCGAGTCGCGGACCCGAAACGCCAGGCCACAGGCGCAGGCCCCGTGCTCGGCGGCGAAGTATGTCGCTGCGCTCTTGGGCTCGCGGTTGACGATGAAATTGATGTGCCCCTGCCGGTACAGCACGACGTCCTTGGAGCGGTGCTTGGCCACCAGCGTGAAGCCGAGCTTCTCGAACAAGGGCTCGAGCACGTGGGGCACGGGCGAGGCGAATTCGACGAACTCGAACCCCATCAGGCCCATCGGGTTTTCGTACAGATCTGCCATGGAAATGCTCCCGTCGTTTGGGCGCGAGGTTTCAGCTCGACGCCTGAGGTTCATTGAAATGGGTTGCGCGTGTGCGCACGCCATCATCGACGCCTTTGGCCGGCTTGGCCAGGGCATCGTCGCCGGCGGCCCGCTCGACCCGAGCCACGCCGCCACAGCGCATCGCTGGCCGTTCGCTCGACCCGCGCCCGGCCAGCACGCCGGCCCGTATTGTGCACGGGGCCTTGCCGGGGCGACGGCTCGTCACGGCCGACTCCCTCGCGGGTGTCGTGTCGGCCGGTCAATCGATTCTGATGTCGGCCTTCTTGACGAGGACGGCGTAGCGGGCCTGCTCGCTCTTGAAGAACGCCGCCGCGACTTGCGGCGTGGTCGGCGCGATGACGTTTTCCTGCTTGGCCATGGCCGCCTGGACGTCCGGCGAGGCGAACGCGGCAACGACGGCATCGTGAATTCTCTGGACCTGGGCGGCGGGCAGCCGTGGCGGACCCACGACGGCGAACCAGCCGGCCACGTCCACGTCCGGGAATCCTTGCTCCGCGATCGTGGGCAGGTCGGGCAGTGATGCCACGCGCGAGTGGCCCATGACGCCGATCGCGCGCAGTGCACCGCTCTTCAGATGCCCCTGTACCGCGGGCAGGGCGACCACGCCGAGTTCGACCTGGCCGGAGATCAGGTCTGCCATCTGTGCGCTGGTCCCCCTGTACGGGATGTGCTTGACGTCGGCGCCGGCCGCATCGACGAACATCGCACCGGCCAGGTGGATGATGGTGCCGTTGCCCGAGGAGCCGTAGCTGTAGGCGCCGGCCCTGGCCTTCAGGAAGGCCTGCAGTTCCTTGGCGTTCCTGGCCGGCACCTTGGCCGGATTGACCACCAGCACGAAGGGTGTGCTGCCGATCACGCTGATCGGCGTGATGTCGTTGATGCTGTCGTAAGGGAGCTTTTTGAAGACGGCGGGGTTGACTGCGTGGTTGTTGGAGACGACACCGATCGTATTGCCGTCGGGCATCGCCTTCACGATGGCGACGGTGCCCGTGATGCCACCGGCCCCCGGCAGGTTCTCGATGATCACCGGCTGCCCGCCCAGGGCCTTGGACAGCTCGGCCTGCGCAGCTCGCATGATCGTGTCCACGCCGGAGCCGGCGGCCACGGGCAGAACGATGTGCAGCGGGCCGGACGATTGCGCCTGCGCGGCAGCGATCGCGCCGAGCAGCATCGCGGCGCAGATGGCGCGCAGGGTTCGGCGTTTTGTCGTCACGGTCATCAGGGTCTCCTGGGCTGGTTTCTGGGCAGCGGGCCGGAGGACTCAGCGGCGCACGAGCGCGGCGAGCACTTCGTCGGTGTTCTCGCCGACCTTGGGCAGGGCGTGTCGCACGCCGGGACGCCGACCCCCCATCAGCAGCGGCAGCAGCACGACCTTGGTCGTGCCGCCGTCGTCGGTGATCATGTCCACCAGGCCGCCGCTGTCGAGCAGATGGCGGTCGTGCACGAGCTGGTCCGGTCGAACGATGGGGGCGTAGGGCAGCCCGGCCGCTTCAAGCTTGGGGCTGAGCTCCTCGATCCGGTGGTGAGCCAGCGTATCGCCCAGCCACTTCAACAGTTCGGGTCGCAGTGCGACGCGTTGCGCGTTCGTGGCCAGCGCCGGATTCTCGGCCAGGTCCGGCCGATCGATCACCTTGCACAGGATCTGGAACTGCTTGTCGCTGGTAGCGCCGACGAACAACTGCTCGTCGTCGGCGAGCGTGAACACGTCGTACACGCTCCATGCCGACACGCGCGAGGGCATCGGCGGCGCCGGCTCGCCGGTCATTTGCACCTGCTGCATGTGCTGGGCTGCCAGCAGGCAGCAGTTCTCGAACAAGGCGCTTTGGATTTCCTGACCGTGGTCGGTGCGCTCGCGCTCGCGCAGGGCGGCCAGCACGCCGATGGCGCCGAACATGCCGCCCATGATGTCGTTCACCGACGAGCCGGCCCGCAGCGGTCGACCCATCGGACCGGTCATGTAGGTCAGCCCGGCCATGTTCTGGACGACCTCGTCGAGCGCCAGCCGGCTCTCGTAAGGACCGGGCAGGAAGCCCTTGTGCGAGACATAGATCAGGCGCGGGAATTTCTCGGCGAGCGTTTCGTAGTCCAGACCGAGCTTGGCCATCAGCCCGGGGCGGAAGTTCTCGAGCAGCACGTCGCATTGGCCGATCAACTCCAGCGCCGTCGCATGACCGTGCGGGGTATGGATATCCAGCACGACGCTCTTCTTGTTGCGGTTGAAACTGCGAAAGAAGCCGATCCCCAGGCCCGGCAGATGGCGGGTCTTGTCGCCGCCGGGCGGCTCGATCTTGATCACTTCGGCGCCCAGGTCCGCCAGGATCATGCCGCAGGTCGGGCCCATGACCATGTGGGTGAATTCGATCACCCGCACGCCCGACAGCGGCAGGTCGTTGTCGTCATTCATCGTCGTTGCTCCGTCGTATCGTTCGGCGCACGGCCGCGGAAAGTCTTGGGCAGCCCAGCGCGCCACAGGGCGCCATGGGTCTGCTCACCGCTCAGCCAGCCCGCCACGCGGGCGCGCAGTGCCAGCAGTGCGGGCAGGTCGATGCCGGTGTCGATGTCCATCGCGGCCAACAGGAAGGCCAGGTCTTCGGTGGCAGCATTGCCGCTGGCACCCGGTGCATGCGGGCAACCGCCAATGCCGGCCAACGACGCGTCGAAGCGTGCCATGCCCAGCTGCAGCGCGGCATGCACGTTGGCCAGCGCCAGTGCGCGGGTGTCGTGGAAATGGCCGCACCAGAACCTGTCGCCGGCGATCTTCAGGGCCTGCTCGAACAACCGACTGACGGACCCGGGATCGGCGTAGCCGACCGTGTCGGCCAGGCTGACACGGTCGGCGCCCGCATCCAGCAGCGCCTGCATCAATCGCAGAACTTCGCTCGCCCGGACCTCGCCCTGCAGGGTGCAGCCGAAGGCGGTACCGACGCCGCCTTCGATCAGGGTCTTCTTGCCGCTCGCGTCGCGCGCGGCGCGGATGCGGGCCAATTCGGCGACCCCCTCGTCGGGCGTCTTGCGCAGATTGGCCAGGCTGTGCGCGCGGCTCGCGGACAGCGGCAACAGCATCAGGTCGGCGTTGCCCTCGAGGGCGCGTTCGGCCCCTTGGAGGTTGGGCACCAGCACCGTGGCAAAGAGCCCCGTCAGAGTCTTCGCGTAGGCCAGCACCTCGGCGGTGTCCGCCAACTGCGGCAGCAGTTTGGGAGGCACGAACGAGCCGACTTCGATTTCGCGCTGGCCCGCGGCAAAGGCTGCACGGATCCACTCGAACTTGTGCGCGCTTGGCAGGATTGTGCGGATGCTCTGCAAGCCGTCGCGCAGGCCGACTTCCCGGATGATGGCGTGGGTGGGCATCGATGCCATGAACTTGTCTCCTGCGCGCACCGCGGGCACGTGGGCGGGGCGGCTCTTTGTGGGGTGGAACGGGTGCAACTTTAGAAGTTCCTGAAATAATCACAAGTGGTATTTTGGAAGCCATAAACTTCCAAAAAGGAACTTCATCAAAGGGTTAACCCGATGCCCGATCTGGACCTGAAGTCGCTGCGGCTGCTCGTGGCCGTGTGCGAGCACCGCAACATCAAGACCGCCGCGCGACTCGAACACATCGAGCCGTCGGCCATCAGCAAGCGCATCGCCCAGCTGGAGGCGACTCTAAAGACCACGCTGCTCGTGCGCGGACGGCGCGGCGTTCAGCCCACCGTGGTCGGGCAGGCGTTGCTCGAACACGCGCGCAACCTCTTGTTCACCGTAGAGCGCATGCAGGCCGATGTCGCGTCGTTCAACCACGGCATCAAGGGACAGGTCCGGCTGGTGGCCAGCGCCTCCGCGATCGCGCAGGCGCTGCTGGACGACATCGCCGGCTTCTTGCGTGAGGCGTCCAACCAGAACATTCAGGTCGACATCGAGGAGCGCGTGTCCAAGGATCTCGTGCGTGTCGTCGGCGACGGCGCGGCGTCACTGGGCGTGTGTTGGGACAGCGTCGATTTCCAGGGCCTGGAGCGGCGGGCCTATCGCGGGGACGAGCTGGTGCTGGCCGTCCACGTCGACCATCCGCTGGCCGGCCGCTCCAGCGTGCGCTTCGAGCAGACCTTGCAGTACGAGCATGTTGGGCTGCCCCCGACCACGGCCGTGTACTCGATGCTGCAGCGCGCCGCCGCGCGCAGCGGGCGGGCGCTGAGCTACCGCGTGGTGGTGTCCAACTTCGACGCGGCCCTGCGGGTCGTCGAGGCCGATCTGGGGATCAGCGTCATCCCACGTCAGATTGCCGCGCGGCACGAGCGCGCGCGACGCCTGTGTGTCATCACGCTGAACGAGACTTGGGCCAGACGACGATTCGCAGTGTGCTTCCGGACGATGGAGTCACTGCAGCCACCGGCGATCCGATTGCTCGAGTACCTGAGCGCGCGCGCCGACGCCGATGCGTGAACGCGGCGGCGGCGGCGCCGCGCGGCGGGCGCGGGATCAACGACCAGGTGCAGAGCCGTCGTCGCGCGGCAGGTACAAGCGGTCTGCATACGTGGCCAGCCAGTGCGGATGGAAGGCCACGAGAATGGCCGTCAACATGCCCGTGATGAACGCCTCCCCGAACGACGCCAGCACCTGCGCGATCAGCAGGTCCCCGGTGGACGTGCCGGTGGGTGCACCGTGCCCGGCCACCGACAATGCGCCGGCCGCGGTGCAGGCGGCCAGTGTGCCCAGGAATCCACGCCCGAAAATGTAGATGAACAGGTGCCGTGGCAAGGCGTGACGCACCACCGCCCCTGCGCCCAGCGCCAGCGTGGCTGGCGCGATGCCCAGCCAGACCAGCCGGTGCGTGGCCTCGATCGCGTCCAGATGGGCCGCCAGTGCCGTCACCGCCGCCACCGGCAGCATCGCCACGACGGCCAACGGCCAGCCGGCCAGCAGTACCAGGAATACCGCCCCGGACATCGGTTGCACCAGCGCGGCCGACGCGTAGCGGTCCATGCCCCACAGCAGCGGCATCACCGCCCACGCCACCATCCAGGGCCACGGTGGACCGCTGCGAGGGAGCTGGCGCCAGGGTCGCAACGCCGCGGCGATCCCCAAGGCAACCACCGTCGCGCAGCCGTTGAATACCGGCCAGTCCACGGCGGTCAAGGTCGTCGTCCGCGCCGTCCGGCGTGCGCCGGGACAGGCACGGGCAGGTGCATGCGCATGGCCTTAGCGTTCAGCGGGCCGCGCCGGCGGCGGGCCGGCCGACCGACGGCAGCAGCACCGCCACGATGCCCAGCAGCGGCAAGTACGCGCAGACCCGGTAGACGAAGTCGATGCCGGTGTGGTCGGCCAGCATGCCCAGGGTCGCCGCGCCCAGGCCGCCCATGCCGAAGGCGAAGCCGAAGAACAGGCCCGAGACCGCGCCGACCCGCCCCGGAATCAGCTCCTGTGCATAGACGAGGATGGCCGAAAAGGCGGAGGACAGGATCAGTCCGATCACCACGGTCAGCGTCGTCGTCCAGAACAGATCGACATGCGGCAACCACAGTGCGAACGGCGCGACGCCCAAGATCGACGCCCAGATCACCGGCTTGCGCCCGATCCGGTCGCCGATGGGTCCGCCCACCAGCGTGCCCAGTGCCGAGGCGAACAGGAACACGAACAAATGCAGCTGAGCGCTTTGCACCGACACGCCGAACTTGTCGATCAGGTAGAAGGTGTAGAAGCTGCTGATGGCAGCGATATAGAAGTATTTCGAGAAGATCAGCAACAGCAACACGCTCACGGCGCGCAACACCTTCGCGCGGCTCAGTGCCGGTATGGCGGCGCGCCCGCCGGCCTTCGCCCGCGACGCGGCGTGCTGGGTCGCGTACCAGCGGCTGACCTGGAGCAGCAGCACGATGCCGAGCAGCGCCGCCAGGCCGAACCAGGCCACGCTGCGCTGACCGAACGGCACGATCACGGCCGCGGCCACCAGCGGTCCGAGCGCGCTGCCGGTGTTGCCGCCGACCTGAAACAGCGACTGCGCCAGTCCGTGGCGCCCGCCCGAGGCCATTCGTGCCACGCGCGACGACTCGGGATGAAAGATCGACGACCCGGTGCCCACGAGGGCGGCGGCCATCAGCACGAACGCGAAGGTCGGCGCCGCGGACAGCAGCAGCAAGCCACTCAACGTGAATCCCATGCCCACGGGCAGAGAGTACGGCGTGGGATGACGGTCCGTGTACAGGCCCACCAGTGGCTGGAACAGCGACGCGGTGAGTTGGTAGGTCAGCGTGATCAGGCCGATCTGCCCAAAACTCAGATGGAACTCGCCCTTGAGGATCGGGTAGATCGCCAGGATCAGCGACTGCATCATGTCGTTGATCAGGTGCGACGCGCTGATGGCACCCAGCACGCCGAAAGACGCGGCGGGGCGTTCGCCCGGGCGGGGCATTGCGGAACCGGCGATGGTCGACATGGCGGCAGGGATCCAGGCGTCGGGCGACGCACCATCGCCGCCTGGCCCGATTATCCGCCCGGCCGGCCGGCGGCGCGGCCGCGCCCGCGGACCTCGCGCGGCGCGCGTTCGGCCACCGGGCCGTCGCAGTCACCGACGCCGGCGTGCGCGCGGAGCACCTCGCGTGCGGCCCGGCGCCGCAGTTGGGTGATCTGAGTGCTGAGTGCCGCAGCGAGCGCCCTCCACGGCCTGTGCACGTCGCTGCCCGCGGCATCGAATCAACGCGTGATCAGGTGATCATGTCGTTGCCGACCTCGAACCGGACCGGCTCCGCGTGCGGATCGCGAATCACGCCGGCGGGATCTTCGCCGCGGTCGATCGCGTCGAGCTGGCGTTGCAGGAACCTGCGCAACGTGACGATGCCCTTGTCCGTGGTGGCCAGATGCTCCTCGGAGTGCCAGGCGATCGGTCCCTGGCTGACCTGTGCCTCCAGGTCGCCCGGATACGCACGGTGCTCGGCCTCGGTGAGTTCCTCACAGAGCTTGCCGTTCAGGCGCGAGCGCATCCCGGCGAGTTCACCGGTCCAGCGGACTCGTCCGGCCACGTAGATCCTGAAATGGTGGTCGTCCATCGGCAAGATCCAGCCGATCGACTCGACGCGCCCGTACTGGCCGATGCGCGGACTGGGGATGACGCGCCGCGTGGACACGGCGGCCTCGCTGATGCGCCGCAGCGTCGAGACGTCGGCCAGCCTGCGCAGCGACGTGGTGCGCACGCCCGACGGCGAGACCTCCCAGTCGACCTGTGGCATCGCGCTCATCTGTTCGACGAACTGCGTGCCGCTGAAGGTCGAATCCAGCACGACGACGCGGAACGGATCGACCAGGTTCTCGTAGTGCTGCAGCCAATTGCACGCGATCACGGGCGGCCCGCCGCCGCCGATGCTGCTGTCGTCGGCCTCGATGAACTCGTCGCTCGCCAGTGTCTCCAGCGCCTCGTAGCGCGGCAGCGCGGGTTTGCGCTGCGCAGGCCCAAGTCGCGCACCGGGTCGTACGGCAGGTTGGCGTGCAAGATGGCTTCGTTGATATGGGTCAGCGGCAGCGTGACCAGCCACGTGTAGCCGGCTGGCGCCGCCTTGGCCACCGCGTTGGCGGCGATCACGCCGCTGGCGCCGGGTCGCGGATCGACGACAACGGGCTGTCCCCAGCGCTGCTGGAGCTTGTCGCCGTAGATGCGGCTGATGCCGTCGATCGGGCCGCCAGCGGTGCCGAATGGCACTGCCCGGATCGGGTGGTTCGGGTAAGGGGCCTCGTCGGCCCGTGCGACGTGCCGGGCCAGCGGCCACCAGGCGGCGCCGGCCGCCACGACCCAGCGTCGACGCGTGCAACGGTATGGGCGAACGACGGGTGCGAGCATGGTCGGACTTCGGCGATGCGACGTGTCGGCAGTGGCGCGCCGTCGCTCGAGTTTGCCCCAACGCAGGTGCACCCTTGGCTTCAGGGTACACCCTGAGCCAAGGGCGTCGCGAGTCCCGCCCGCAACTGCGGCAGACCCCACCTGCACGGCATGCCGCGGTCTTGTACGATGGCGCCACGGCGTGCCGGTCGCCGCGCGTTGCCGGGGCCGGCCCGCTGCCCGACGCGCGCGGGCCGCGGCGCACCCAGTGTCCAAGGAGGTTCCATGGTCAACCCTGCTCGTCGGCAAACACTGGCCGACGTGTTGCACCGCAGCGCCCGGCGCACGCCGGGCAAGCTGGCCGTCGCCTGCGGCGCGACGCAATGGACTTACGCCGAGTTCGACCGGGTCTGCGAGCGTGTGGCCGCAGGATTGAGTGAACGTGGCATCAGCCGCGCAGACCGCGTCGCAGTGCTGGCACGCAATTCACACGGATTTGCGGCCCTGCGGTTCGCGCTCGCCCGGCTGGGCGCCGTGCTCGTGCCGATCAACTTCATGCTCAAGGCCGACGAAGCCGCGTACATCCTGCGTCATGCCGGCGCCCGGATGCTGGCCACCGACAGCGGACTGGCCGAACTGGCGCGTGCGGCCGCGGCGCTGGACACGGCGGTGCAGGATTTCCTCTGGCTACCCTCGGAGGAGCCGAGCACCCCCGTGGCGGGCATGGTCTCGTTCGACGACCTGGCCGCCAGCAGCGCCCCTGCTGCGCAGCCCGAGCTCGCCGCGGACGATCTGGCGCAGATCGTCTACACGAGTGGCACCGAGTCCTTGCCCAAGGGCGCGATGCTCACCCACGACGCCGTGATCTGGCAATACGTGAGCTGCGTGGTGGACGCGAGCATCGCCCACGACGACCTGGCGCTGCACGCATTGCCGCTGTATCACTGCGCCCAGCTCGACGTCTTTCTCGGGCCGTCGTTGTACGTCGGTGCGAGCAACGTCATCACGGCAAAGCCCACGCCCGACAATCTGCTGCCGTTGATAGCGCGCCACCGTATCACGTCGTTCTTCGCGCCGCCCACCGTGTGGATCTCGCTGCTGCGTTCGCCGCTGTTCGACACGACCGACCTGACCAGCCTTCGCAAGGGCTACTACGGCGCCTCCATCATGCCGGTGGAAGTTCTGCGCGAGCTGGCCGCGCGGCTGCCGGCGGTGCGGTTGTGGAACCTGTACGGACAGACCGAGATCGCGCCGCTGGCCACGATGCTGGGTCCGGATGACCAATTGCGCAAGCCCGGCTCATGCGGTCGCGCGGTGCTCAATGTCGAGACCCGGGTGGTGGACGACCAGATGCGCGACGTGGCGGTCGGGGAAATCGGCGAGATCGTGCACCGTTCTCCGCACCTGATGCTGGGGTATTTTCATGACGACGAACGCACCCGCGCCGCCTTCGAAGGCGGGTGGTTCCATTCAGGTGACCTGGCCACGATCGACGAAGAGGGGTACATCTCGGTAGTGGACCGCAAGAAGGACATGATCAAGACCGGCGGCGAGAACGTCGCCAGCCGCGAAGTCGAAGAGACGATCTACCGCATGCCGCAGGTCTCGGAGGTCGCCGTCGTGGGCGTATCGCACCCGCGCTGGGTCGAGGCGGTGCTCG
>Ga0182021_10007150_pt1 | contig 13218 bp, 7 predicted proteins | sample 612E3MmetaG_FD_120493 | JGI IMG/M metagenome (GOLD analysis project Ga0182021, IMG submission 120493) | Permafrost microbial communities from Stordalen Mire, Sweden - 612E3M metaG (Illumina Assembly) | ecosystem: Environmental > Terrestrial > Soil > Wetlands > Permafrost | place: Sweden... | reverse complement strand
GTCCGATGCCCAGAAGGAGAAACGCCAAAAGACTTTGAACGCTCGCTTTGAGATGGGCGGGAGCAACACGGTCGCCGAACATGTAGGCCGCTACGTAGAGGAAGGCATAGGCCATACCATGACAGAGGAGCCCAATCAGGGCGAACTGGAATCCCACCAGAGTGAAGATGAAATATCGAACCGCCCAGGCGCTCATGCCGATCACCAAAACCCATTTAAGGCCGAATCTGGCGACACAAAAAGGAAGGATCGCCATGAAAAAGAGTTCCGAGAACTGGTTGAGGGTCGTCAGGGCAACCGGCGCCGGATAACCGGATTCGCTCAGGTAGGCAACCACGGACGGGAAGAAGTAGTTGCTTCCAAAAATACTGACCATAAACGCACAAAGGACGAAGATGGTAAAAGTGGGAGATTTGAACATGGCCAAAGCCCCAAGGCCAAAGACGTCCTTCTTCGCCCCTTCGGCGGGAGCGCCCTTGGGTGGGGTATCGGGGAGGGTGAAGGAGTAAAGTCCGAGGAAGATACCGCAACCACCGCCAATAAAGTAGAAATTCGGACTGGCGGCGCCACCCGCGAGAATTTCCACGACCAAATTCACCAGGATCCAGCCAGCGGTCCCAAAAATAAAGACTTTAGGCGCCGAAGCCGAATCCGGAATATGTTTGAAAACGACGGTGTTGATTAGTGGGATGGACGGCATGAAGCAGATTCCGGAGATGAGCATTAAAACCATCAGCGACCCAAATGGCACCACGACCGCCCCCGCTGCCGCCCGGGATTCCGCCTGGACACAGATGACACCACAGGCCACCAGAGCTGCCCCACTGATCAGATGCAACAGGCCAAGAACCTTCTGGGCGGAAAAGTACCGGTCCGCAATCGGACCAATGAACATCGGGGCAATAATCGCTCCCAATGGAATCGCCATAAAGAGGTACCCAATGTGAGGGCCGCTCATCTTCCCATTGAGGTAACCCCCAAGGGCTACAGACCAACTCCCCCAAATCGCAAATTGCAGCAGATACGCCAACTGCAATCTCGGGTAAACACAGCGCACTTTGTTTTCTGTCATTCTAAACTCCTGCTCGTTTTCGGTTGAATCAATTGATCCCCTTAAGAAAGGGTTGCAATCCACAATCCGTGTCTTATGGCAGAAACCTGAGCCGGGTTCAAGCGAAAAACTCGTTTAACCTCGGATTCAGCGATTGCTTTGCCACCCCAAGGTGTTATAGTGCCCGTCGAAAAAGACTCATGCGACAAAAGGTTTGAAACGGTGTTATGAACGTTGGCCCAGAAAAGCCGCGCTCTGGCAAACCGCCGGGGCGCCATGATCGAAGGGGGTTTTTCCGCCGCCTGAGGCGGTGGTGGTCCAACTCGTGGATAGTGGATTGGTATTCGCGCTTGGGCGATTGGCTCTTTAAGTGGTGGCACCCTCCTTCCCGGCGCGCGTATCCCAGTTACGAATATCACGGCCGATCTCATGCAAACCGTCTATCCCGGGCCTGGGGGCGATTGCGGCATCGCATCAGAAACTTAGGGCCGGCCCGTCTTTTCAGGACGATGCTCAGGCGTTTACACGACTGGTGGTATCCGCCCTTAAAAGATGCGTATCCCACTTACGGCGGCTACGGTGGCGGCAAGCGAAGCCGGCTGGCGATGGCCCGGCGGCGTTTACATCGTCTCCTCATGCGTTCTGCGCTTGCCCGGCGGTGTGGAGAGATCTACGACCGGCTTTACGGATGGTGGTACCCGGTCGTGGACGACCCTCACTCGTACTACGGCCATTACTGGCCTAAACGAAAAAGCCGGCCGGTCGTAATGTGGGGGAGATTCAGGCGCCTGGTTCGCAATTCCTGGCTCGGCCAGCGCTATCGCGAATTGCTGCATCGTCTCTATGATTGGTGGTATCCGCCCATGGAGGCCTCAGCGTTCGATTATCAGCATTATCATCGCCGACCAGTCAGCCGCCCGGTGCAGGCCTACCGCCGCTGGAGGCGATGGTTTCGCCGGACCTGGGTGGGCCGTGAATTCGGCTGGATTCTGGACGAGGTTGCGGTCCTGTTGGGTTTCCTGCGACTCGAGGTGGCGCAGACTTTTTCCACCTCCCGGATCAAGAGGTTCCTGTCGCGAAAGCAGAACCTGGCTGCCCTGGCGGTTTTGGTCCTTGCGCTCGCGACCGGGTACTACTATGGGCAGCCGCATTACCGCCATTATATTGAGCAGCGCTATGCCCGGCAGGCCGGGCAATTCATGACGAAAGGCGACTTCGCCCGGGCCTTTTTGCGCGCACGACAGGTGTTGGAAATCAATCCGGACAATGCGGCCGCCTGCCGCGTCAATGCCGAGCTGGCGGATTGGGCCAATTCGCCGTTCGCGATGTATTGGCGCCAGCGCACGGTGCTGCTGGAGCCCACAGTGACCAACCGCCTCGCCTTGGCTTCGACGGCGCTGAAAGCTGAGCCATTCCCCTATTCGACGGCAGCGAAAACGCTCGAGGGCATTGAACCGGAGTTTCGACACGCCGCCAACTATCATCTGGTGGCTGGCGCGTTGGCGATCAGACTCAACCATCTTGCTGAAGCCGAGCAGCACTATGCCGAGGCGCTCAAGCTCCAGCCCGACAACCCGGTCACCCGGATGTCCCTCGCCGTGGTGCGGCTCCAATCCAAGGACTCGAAAATCGTGGCGGACTCGCGCATCACTCTGGAGTTGCTCAGCACCAACGGCAAACTCGGCATTCTGCCCTTGCGCTCGCTGGTGGCCGAGAGTGCCGCGATGCGTGATTTCGCCAGGGCCGAGCGGCTCTCCGACCAGTTGCTCACCAACGCCCAGGCGTCGTTCGGCGACCGGATACTGCACCTGTCTATTCTGCATGCCGCCGGCCGGACGAATTTTCAAAGTTTCCTCAAAGAAACGGAGCAGAAAGCTTTGCGGCACCCCGTCTATATTGGAGAACTGGCCGCTTGGCTCAATCAGTTTGGTTTTGCCTCCGAAGCCTTAACCTGGCTGCATGAGCTGCCGAGCCAGGTCTCAAGCCAGGGATTAATTCCACTGGCGCTGGCCGATTCCTACGTCGCCCTCCGGGAATGGAAGAAGTTAGAGACTTATCTCGGGGAGGAACATTGGATTGGACAGGATCACGTCCGGATTGCAATGCTGGCTCTCGCGCTCAGGAACCAGTCGGGCAATCAAGACATGGCATTCGCCTGGGACAGGGCAATGCGCCTGGCCTCGGACACCCCGTCGGCCTTGAATACGCTGGCGCAAATGGCCTTGAACTGGGGCTGGACAGCCGAGGCCGAACAAGTGCTCTGGCATGCAGCCGGCAAGTTTCCCAAGCAGCCCTGGCCGTTGAAGTCACTCCAGAACCTCTATGCCGCCCGGCGCGACACCGCAGGGCTCCGCCGGGTGTGTCAAGCCTTGATGCGACGAGACCCGCAGGACAAGCTGGCCAGGAACAACTTTGCCATGCTCTCATTGCTTTCCGGCAAGGACCTTCTGACTGCCCACAGGCTTGCCGCCGAACTCTACACCAGTGAACCTGGGAATTCCATCTTCGCTTCCACCTATGCTTTTTCCCTTCATCTCCAGGGCAAAACCAAGGAAGGGCTCGCGGTCCTGCGGGCCTTGAAACCACAGGAGCTGGCCAATCCAGGCGTTGCAGTCTATTACGGCATCCTGCTTTCTGCTGCCGGCGAGGCCCAGGCCTCGAAGGATTGCCTGGCCAAAGCGGACAAAGCGTTTCTGCTGCCGGAAGAACTAGCCCTGGTCACCTCGGCCAGGAAGCTCAATTGACCACTTTCCCTCGGTTTTTTCAACCAGTACTGCGAAGCCTTGTGGTGGTGAAAGGGCAGGAGGGCGGGAAGCAGGCGCGCGGTCACCTGGTGGTTCTCGCAGAATAGAACGTCGCGATCTTCTTTGCCAGAGTGGTGGCGATCTGTTCGTCCGTGTTGGTGAGGATGATAATGGCCAGCTTATCGTCGGGAAACCGTTGAATGGTCGCCGAAAAGCCGGAGGTCGAGCCGCCATGGCCGATGTTCCTGTGTCCGTCCACGGCCTCCACAAACCAGCCGAAGCCGTATTTCGTGGCCTTGCCATCGTTCAGTTTGGCTGGGGTCCACATCTGCACTTTGCTGGCAGCACTCAGCAACATTTCGCCGTCCAGTGCGACATTCCATTTTGCGAGATCGCCCACGGTTGAAGCGATTGCCCCGGCGGAAGAGACTTCCGTCAAATCGTAATCGCGGTTGATGTGGACCTGGTTGGTTTGCTCGTAGCCGGAGGCGCGATTGGGGATGACCAAGCCGGGCAAGCGGTTGGTGGTCGCGTTCATGCCCAGCGGTTGGAAGATCCGCTCGCTCATGAAGTCCCAATAGTTCTGCCCGCTGGCGTTCTCGATAATGTAACCGAGCAGACTGAAGCCGGTGTTGGAGTATTTCCATGACTCGCCCGGCGCAAACTCCATCGGCTCCCGACCGATGGCGCGGATGAACTGCGATTGCGTGAGGTGTTTGGTCAACTGGAAGCCGTCCAACCCCGTGTAACTTTTGATGCCGGACGTATGGGTCAACAGGTGCCGGATGGTGACGTTGGTCCAGGGGCCGGGGATATTCGCGAGATGGGCGGCGAGCTTGTCGTCCACAGAAAGCTTGCCGTCCTGCGCCAGCAGGAGAATGCCCGCCGCGGTGAACTGCTTGGTGACCGAGCCGATCTCGAAGACCGTATCCGGTTTGACCGGCACGGCCAATTCGAGGTTGGCCAGCCCGTAAGCTGCCGTCTTGATCGCCTGCCCATTTTGAATGATCGTCAGGGCGACCCCCGGGATGCGGTGTTGGTCCATTTCGGTTTTGATGTAGTCGTCCACCCGGTCGGCGTAGGCGAGGGGTAACGCGAGGAAAGCCGCTGCCAGGAGCGAGGAGATAAGAGCGCGGTGCTTCATGGAGTGAACATACCCGTTGCCATTGTGATGAGGCCAGAGCAAACAAAAAACCGACAGGAAAATTGAAGACAGGAAAATGAAAGAAGCGGCGAATGAACCCGTTTTCCTGTCTGCATCTTCCTGCCAGCGATTCTTCTGCCTACCCTCGCCTGGTTGGGGCTCCGTCGCACTGTGTCTTTAGCGTCCTTTGCGTGAGGTTTCAGCCCCCGAGCTATCCGACCCCGCCCGTGAGGGTTTTCGGCCCGCCCTGTCCAAATAGTCAAATGACCAGCGTGCAGAAATGGCCGCTGAGACTCCGCCGGCACGGTAGCCCGGCAAACCATGGAGCGGTTTATGTCGAACTATTATTACGTAGCGGTTGATCCTGAAGGAGTGGAAACGCGCGGCACACCGAAGGTCTGCTCAATGGGCAGCCCATGCCCGCTTTCACCCTGTTCGTCATGCGGATCAGCGAAGCCGTTCAACACCAGTTCCCGCTGGTCACCCTGGTGGTGGCCGCGCTCGGCATCGCCGTCCTGCTCGCCCTGCGGACGACCTGGGGCCGTTGGACCTTCGACCATCTCAAGCTGGCGCTACCCATCGTCGGGCCGGTGTTCCGCAAAGTCGCCATTTCCCGGTTCAGCCGCACCCTTGGGACCCTGGTCAGCAACGGCGTGCCGATCCTGCAAGCCCTGAGCATCGTCAAAGAAACCGCCGGCAACCTCATCGTCGGCCAGGTCATCGCGTTATTCCTGCCCCTGGTGCGGATTGGCCTGTACATAGATGGGCCGCCGGAACATTAATGAAGCTACTCGCGTGCTTTGGAGTCAATGATGATTGTCACCGGGCCGTCGTTGGTGAGGCTGACGAGCATGTGGGCTCCGAACTCGCCGGTCTGGATGGGCTGGCCCAGGTCCTGCCCGAGCTTTTGGATGAATTGCTGGTAAAGCGGCACGGCGACCTCGGGGCGGGCCGACCGGCTGTAAGAGGGGCGATTGCCTTTCTTCGTGCTGGCGAACAGCGTGAATTGGCTGACGAGCAGGATACCGCCCCGCACTTCCTGCACCGAGCGGTTCATCACGCCCTGGTCATCATTGAAAAGCCGCAGCCGGACGATCTTGCCGCTCAGCCATTCAATGTCTTCCGCCGTATCAGCTTCCTCGATGGCAAGCAGGACGAGCAAGCCGTGTTGGATGGCGCCCTGGATGGCGCCTCCGATGGTGACTTTAGCCTCGGCGACGCGTTGGATAACGGCTCGCATCAGTGGGACTTGGTGGGCAGGCAGCCGATTCTGGCGAAGGCTAGCAGGCACGCCAGGAATCCCACAATCAACGGCCACGGATTGCCTTTCACCATGAGCAATATGCCCCAGACCAAAATGAAGCCGATCGCCAGATGGGCCAGGATCGCCAAAAGGAGTTTCATGGGAACAGGGTAGCGCGATTCGCCCTGGGCGCAAGTCGCCCCTACGCGAGCGGATATTGCCGGCACCATCACATAGTAGCGTAAGCCTCTGGCTTGCAAGTGTTACGGCGAGCCTCTGGCTTGCCCGCCGAGCCGGAACCAAAAGCCCCAAGCGCCAATCCGGAGGATTGGCAGGACAAAGGCAAGCCGGAGAAGGTGTGAAAAAATTGACAATCGTGAAAATTCGCTGTCGTAAGTCGTTGATTATCAATGGGCGCATTTTGTGCTTTTCGGGCTTTTGTCATTTTTTCACACCTTCGGAGGCTCGCCTTACTACGGAACGGTGGTGGTTCTACAGATAGGCCCCCTCCTTACGCCAGATGGCGCGTTTGGCGTTTGGGGAGCGCGGAGCGGGTTCTGCGCGTTGATGGCGGCGGGCTTTTTGCGGGCAAGAGGTCTTTCAGGAAGCTGGGTTTGTCGTGCCGGCCACCGCGGCGATAATCGTGCCAGATCACTTCGGCGGTTTTCTGCGGATCGAGGTTGAGTTCGCCGGTCAGGAAGTTGAAGAGCAATTCCATCAGCCGCACGAGCGCGATGCTGTCGGTGCGCCCGACGCGCGCATGCAGCCATTCGTTCCACCGCATGAAGGCGTGAAAGGGCGAACCGTCGCGGCTCCAGATCAGCGGCGCGCTGCCGATGAAGTTCCCGCTGTTGCCCGCCAAATCCCAGTAGCGCGCGAAACGGCGCAGCGTCTGCATGGTGGCAAAATCAATCAGCCTGTTCTGGAGAATTTCGTAAGGCGGATGCGGGTTATAGACCATCTGCCATTCGGTGTCGTGCCGGACGATGGGAGTGCCGCGCAGCCGCTTGAGGATGCCGACCTGGATTTCGTGCGGGCCGAGGGCGAGCAGCCGGTCAAAGCCCGCGGCAAAACTCTCGATGGTCTCGCCCGGCAGGCCGGCAATCAAATCGGCGTGGAGGTGGACGCCGGTCTGGCGGCGGAGAAAGCGGAGGTTATCTTCGAGCCGCCGATAATTCTGGCGGCGGTGGATCAGGGCGGCGGCTTGCTCGTTAAAGGTCTGGACTCCGATCTCGAACTGGAGCGCGCCGGGCGGGAACCCGGCAATCGCTTCCCGCAAGGCCTCGGGCAGATGGTCCGGCATCATCTCGAAATGGAAGAAATGGCCGGGCTGGCAGCGTTCGAGGCAGAATTCGAGGATAGCTCGGCTAGTGTTGACATCGAGGTTGAAGGTGCGGTCAACAAACTTGAACTGCCGCGCGCCGCGGTCGAGCAGGCGTTGCAGAGCACCAAATAAAGAGGGCAGGGGAGCCTGCCGCACCGGGATGTCGAGCGAGGAGAGGCAGAATTCGCACGAGAAGGGACAGCCGCGCGAGGCTTCGACGTAAATGATGCGATGCGCGATGTCCTGGTCGTCATAGAGATCGTATGGCAACGTAAGCTGCGAGAACTCAGGCAGAGGGGCGGAAATGATTTTCGCCGCTGGCCGCTCCCCCGCGAGCAGTTGGGCGCAAACCTCGGCGAATTTCAAGTCCGCCTCGCCAGTGATGACGTAGTCGGCCAGTTGCACGATGGGCTGGGTCTCAACCTCATAGCTGACTTCTGGTCCACCCAGAATGACGACGAGGTCCGGTCGCAGGCGCTTAAGGGTGGCGACCAGTTCGGTTGCAGGCGCCACGTTCCAGAGGTAGATGCCGAGCCCGATGATTCTCGGATTCCCGGCGAGCAGGACTTCCGCGATGTCAACCGGGCGCTGGTGGATGTCAAACTCCAGGATGGACGCGGCGCTTTGGAGCGGGCCGAGGTTGGCGAGGAGATAGCGCAGGCCGAACGCGGTGTGGATGTATTTCGCGTTGAGGGTGGTCAGAACAATCTCAGCCATCGTGGCGGGCAGATTAGCAGTAAACAGGGTGGGCGGCAATGTAGCACGCTTCCTGCCGGCAGAGGGGTGCGCATCTAATACGGCCGCGATGGCGTAGTGGGGTAAGCCTCCGGCTTGCCAAGGTGTCAGCAACCCTCTGGGTTGACCGGCGAGGCGAGGCACGCGGCTGGGCTCCACAAGCCGAAGGCTTTTTTGGACCCGGCAAGCCGGAGGCTTACCCCACTACTTGGTGGCAATGATGAAAAGCAGCCGGGGGAGGGCAGGAGGCGGAAGGCGCAGAGCTGGCATCGCCTGGGGGCAAGGCGCGCGCGCGGCGGCCTATTTCGCGTCCAGGCAGCCGCGAACGGCCTCGAGGAGCTTGGATGACGAGCAGGGTTTCTGGAGGAAATAAGTCTTGCTGCGCCGGAAGAAATCAGTGTCCTTGCCGATGACTTCCGCGCTGTACCCGCTCATCAGGACGACCTTAAGCGTTGGCCGGCTGGCGCGCAGTTGCTCGGCCAACTCGCGCCCGGTAACGCCCTCGGGCATGACGATGTCGCTGAGCAGCAACGCGATTTCCTGCGCGCGGCTGCGCCAGAGTTCGAGGGCTTCCGGGGCCGAGGTCGCTTCGTAAATCTTGTAACCGTGGCTCTCCAGCACCCGCCGGGTGATGACGCGCACCGCGTAGTCGTCTTCCACCAGCAGAATCGTTTCGGTGCCGCCGGGAAAGTCGGCTTCGGTTTGGGGGGTCGCCGCCGCTTGGGCCGGCGACGCGATGGCGGGCAGAAAGATTTTGAAGGTGGCGCCCGCGCCGGGCGGGCTGGAGACCTCAATCCAGCCCAGGTGCTGTTTGACGATGCCATAGACCGTCGCCAGGCCCAGGCCGGTGCCCTTGCCCACTTCCTTGGTGGTGAAGAACGGCTCGAAGATGCGCGGCATAAGCTCCGGCGCGATGCCGGTGCCGGTGTCGCTCACCGTCAGGCAGACAAATTCACCGGCGCGCGCCTCGGGGTGGGTCTGCGCGTAGGCGCCGTCGAAACGGGCGGTGTTCGTCGTGATGAGCAGTTGGCCGCCGCCGGGCATGGCGTCGCGGGCGTTGACGACGAGGTTGAGGAGCACCTGCTCCATCATGCCGGCATCCGCCTGGATGAAGGGCAGTTGCGGGGCGTAATCACACTGCAAACGGATGTCCTCGCGGATGACCCGATGGAGCATTTTGGTCAGGTTGGCAATCACCTCGTTCAGGATGAGCGGCTGGGATTGCATCACCTGTTTGCGGCTGAAGGCGAGCAACTGGCGGGTCAGGTTGGCCGCGCGTTCCGCGGCGGCGACGACGTGCTTGAGGCCGGTGCTGGCTTCCGCCGTGAACTGGTCCCCGCTCATGAGCAGCAGTTCGGCATTGCCGCGGATGACGGCGAGCATATTGTTGAAGTCGTGGGCGACGCCGCCGGCGAGCTGGCCGACCGCTTCCATCTTTTGGGACTGGCGCAGTTGTTCTTGCGCCGTCCGCACCACCTCCTCTGCTTGGGCTTGTTGGATAACTTGAGCAAGGGCGCTGCTCAGTCCATCCAGCAGGGCGTCTTCAGCCGGCAGTATGGGGTGCCTGGCAAAGAGGGCGAGCACCCCCAGCGTCTCGGCGCCGGGAATTCGGAGCTGATATCCGGCGAAGGAGACGAGTCCCAGCTCGCGGGCCCATTGGTGGTTGTGAACGCGGGGATCGTTCGTCACATCGTTGCTCAGGAACTTGTGATCTTGGCCTGACGCGATGCGTCCGATCTTGTAGGCGCCGAGCGGGACCCGGCGGTGGGCCTGGCCGTCTATGTGGGTGTAGCGGCCGGAACTCGCCAGCAAGTGCAGACACCGGTCGCGGTCACGGCAGATATGCGGCCCTTCCTTGGCTTCGGCATGGACACAGCCGCGTTCACACAAGTCGCCGGGCTGAATCAGCCAGACGCGACAGAAATCGGCTCCGAAGAGCCGGACAATGTGGTCGGTGACACTCCTGAGTTTGTCCTTCAGCGGGGCGGGCGCGAGCAGCGACTGATGGAGCAGGTTGACGCCTTGCTGCCACCGGAGGAGGGTTTCGCGTTCCTCCTCGGCGCGTTTGCGCTCGGTGATGTCGCTGGAGATGCCGCAGGTGCCGATGATGCGGCCCGCGCCATCCCGCAGGGGCAATTTGGATGTCAAAACCCAGCTCACGGCGCCGTCGAGCCGGGTTTCCTTTTCTTCGAGGTCCAGCAACGGCTGGCCGGTGCGGACGATTTCCTGCTCGTGGGCCAAGGCTTCGCGCGCGTGTTCCGCGGAGAAGAAATCCGCATCCGATTTGCCGACGGCCTGCGCCGGGTTGCTCAAGCCAAACAACCTGGCCATGGCCGGATTGACGCGGAGAAAACGGCTGGCGGCGTCCTTGAAGAACACGCGGGCCGGGAGGTTCTCCATCAGGGCGAGCATCAAGGTCTGTTCCTGCCGCAGCGCCTCTTGCGTCCGGATGCGATCCAGCGCGCCGCCGCAGTAGTCGGCCAGGGATTGCAGGGCATCCAGGCTGTGCTGGTCATAAGCCTTCGGCGTGTAGCTGTGAAGGGAAAGAACGCCGACGACCTCGGCGCCGGCACGGGCGGCAACGAGCATTATGGAGGCCGAGGGGCGCGCGGTATCACCGAAGGGCCTGGTGTCGGGCAACATGACCGGAGCGCCCTCTTTCAAAGTCAACTCTCCGCCAGCCTCAATGACCCGGCGTTCGCGCGGAGTAGGCGGCGCCTCGGGGCAAGCGGGCGGGAAATCCACATGCTGGCCGTTGATCGTATCCCGGTTCAGCACGTAGTAGAGCCGGTCCTTCTCCGGCGAATACAAATCGAGCGTGCAGGCGTCCCAGCCGAGCAAATGATCCGCCACATCAACGATGATGTCGGCGGCTTCCCGGGCGCTCTGGGCGGCGCTCAGCCTTTCGCCCAAATTGGAAAAGGCCGCAATCTGCACCTCGGCCCGTTTGCGCTCGGTGATGTCGTGGACAATGCCGATGACCCCAATGATCTCCCCCGCGGGGTTCCGTAAAGGAGCATCGGTCTGGAATATCCAACCCGATTTTCCGGTTTGGGGAATGTCGAAGTGGAAGTCTATGCTATGAGCTGGTTCTCCGGCCAGGGCTTGCTTTAGGGAGGTCAGGATGCCCGCTTCCTGGAGGAACGGAAAGACTTCGGCGGGGTGCTTGCCCAACACCTGGCTGGCGGGGAAGCCCATCAGTTGTTCCATAAACGGATTCCAGACCTGGTATTTCAGGTCCCGGTCGTAAACGATGATGCCCTCCTGCGCATTGGCTACGATCTGCTGGTTGAACTGGCTTGACTCCCGCAAGGCCTGATCGAGCTGCTGGCGCTGCTGCTCCTGTTCCAGGCTTTGCAGCGCAAAAGCCAGGTCGTTCGCCAACTCCTTCAGCAGGGCGATCTCCTCCTCATGGAAAGCGTCCGTGTGATACGAATAGACCGTCAGCACGCCCCGGACCTCCTCCGCCCGCATCATAGGCACGGCGGCGATCGAGGCATAGCCGCGGGCCAGCGCGGCCTCTCTGCACAGCTCAAACCGGGGGTCCGTGGCGGGGTCCTGGCACACGCAGGGCTGGCCCGTGCGCATCGCGGTCCCGGTCGGGCTTAGGCCAGTGGGGGCCTCATCCCAGGTGATCGTGACGGCATCCAAGTAGTCTGCTTGCTTGCCGGCGCGGGCAGCCGGCACCACCCGTTTGGAGGCCGGCTCCGGGAAGCCGATCCAGGCGAGCAGGTAGCCGCGAGTCTCGACGAGGATGTCGCAGGCCTGGGACAGCAGTTGCTGCGGGTCCTGCTCCTGCACGATCAGCTTGTTAACACCCCGGATGGCCCGGAGAAGAAGGTTCAGTTCGCGAACGTGTTCTTCGACCCGTCTCCGCTCCGTTGTCTCTCGTGAGATACCCACGATCCCGGTCACTTCGCCCCGCTCGTTGAAGATGGGCGACTCGATCGTATCAAACCAGCGCCTTTGGACCCGGGCGTCGGAGAATTGCTGCTCGACGTGAATCGGTTTTCCCGTAGCAATCACTTCTTGATCCACGCGGGCCAAACGCTCGGCGTCTGCCGGGAGGGTTTCAAACAGGGTTTTCCCGAGAATATCCTCCACCCTTCGGCCATAAAGGACGGCCAGGGGTCGGTTGCAGGCCAGGAAATGGCCTTGGACGTCCTTGAGCCACGCTGGGTCGGGAATATGGTCCAGGATTGCTTTCAGCAGACCTCGGCTCTTGGTGAGTGAGGCTTCCGCGCGCTTGCGCTCGGTGAGGTCCACCACCACGGCGAGACATTCCTGCCCGTCTGCGGAGCGCGTGCCCTCGATCCGCACGAAGAGGGGGTATTGCCCGTTTCGCGGCCGCGTGACTTGGCAGCACTCTTCCACGCCGAGACATTCCTGCTCGTCTGCGGAGCGCGGGCCCTCGATCCGCGCGAAGAGGGGGTATTGCCCGTTTCGCGGCAGCGTGATTTCGCAGCACTCTTGGGCCTGGCTGGCGAAGACTCTCTGCAAGAAATCGCCGAAGGCGCGACGGTCGCCCTCGGCCACGAACAGACCGAAGCGCCGCTTGAGCAGCCGGGAGCGCTCGAGGCCGAGCAGCCGCGCCCCGGTCAAGTTCAACTGCCGGATCACCCCCTCGGGGTCGAGGGTCAGGTAGCCCGCCGGGGCGAAGTCGTAGAGGCCGGTGTATTGGGCCAGAAGCGCGTCCGCGTTGGCGCGCGCCTGCTGGAGATCCTCGTTCTGCATCTCCAGTTCAACCTGGTGCACTTGCAGTTCGTGGACGAGCCGCGCGGTATCTTCCGCCGTCCTCGGGTCTCCGGCTTCCGAGCTCAGACTCTTCCGCGGCTCGCTCAGCCGGTCTTCGGCGCGGCGGCGCAGCGTGGCGGCGTTCGGAGGCTGGTGCTGATTCCTTTTTATGATTTCGGTGAGCATGCTGGATCGCCGGGTGGGTTGAGGACGTTCTGAATCGCGGCCATCAGTTCGCCGGCT
>Ga0182021_10007149_pt1 | contig 13218 bp, 9 predicted proteins | sample 612E3MmetaG_FD_120493 | JGI IMG/M metagenome (GOLD analysis project Ga0182021, IMG submission 120493) | Permafrost microbial communities from Stordalen Mire, Sweden - 612E3M metaG (Illumina Assembly) | ecosystem: Environmental > Terrestrial > Soil > Wetlands > Permafrost | place: Sweden... | reverse complement strand
CGCCGCCTCATCCGGCCCCAATCCGCGTCGAACATCATCCAGGAAATCGCGCGCGTGTTCGCGGGCCGGAACGTGCAGCTCCTGGCGCCCCTCGTCCTGGGCCGGACGGGCACCTACGAGGAGCTTTTCGCCCGCCTGAAGAAACAGGGCTACGCCCGCGTCCGGGTGGACGGGCAGATCCGGGAGCTCGACTCCGCCATCAAGCTGGACCGCTACAAGAAGCACACCATTGACGCGGTGATCGACCGGCTCGCCGTGTCGGCCGCCGCCCGCCAACGATTGGCCGACTCCGCGGAGACGGCGCTCAAAGAATCCAAAGGGTTGATCATCGTCGCTCCCGCCGACGAAGGGAAGAAAGGCGAACGTCTCTACTCCGAGCGCTTCGCCTGCCCGGATTGCGGCCTGAGCCTGCCGGATGTGGAGCCCCGCCTTTTCTCCTTCAACAGCCCTTACGGGGCCTGCCCCTCTTGCGACGGGCTCGGCGTGAAGCTTGAAATCGCCGAGGACTTGGTCATCCTCGATGAAAAGCTGTCCGTGGCCGAGGGCGCCCTGGCGGCGTGGTCCAACCCCGTCACGACCCGCACGCACCGTTGGAAGTCGTCCTGGGCCGGTTACTACAATGAAATCCTCCAGGAAGTCTGCCGGCGCCACAAGATCCCGATGGACAAGCCTTGGAAATCGCTTTCCAAAGAAGAGCGGCGGATCCTGCTCCACGGCGGCGTCGAGCACAAGTCCCCTTGGGGCCGCTCCGAGAAGATCTTCGAGGGCGTCATCGGCAATTTAGAACGCCGCTACAAGGAATCGGAGTCGGATTTCGTCAAAGAGGAGGTCCGGGAACGGTTCATGCGCAGCCGGCTCTGCCCCGATTGCCGGGGAGCGCGGCTCAAACCCGCGGCCCTCGCCGTGACCGTGGCGGACAAATCCGTGCAGGACGTCGTCCGCATGAGCGTCCGCGAGGCCCGCGATTTTTTCAGCGGGCTGGCCCTGGAAGGCCGCGAACAAGCGGTGGCCAAGCCCGTCTTGAAGGAAATCCGGGAGCGGCTGACTTTCCTCGTGGACGTGGGGCTGGACTACGTGACCTTGGACCGGGAGTCGGCGACCCTGGCCGGCGGCGAGGCCCAGCGGATCCACCTGGCGACCCAGATCGGTTCCGGATTGGTCGGGGTCATGTACGTGCTGGACGAGCCCACCATCGGGCTTCACCCGAGGGACAACGAAAGGCTTTTGGGCACGCTGAAACGCCTTCGGGATTTGGGCAACACCCTGATCGTCGTCGAACACGACGAGGCCACCATCCGCGCCGCGGACTGGATCGTCGATCTGGGCCCCGGCGCGGGGGTCCACGGGGGGAGGATCGCGTACTCGGGGGCCCTGCCGGGCCTCCTGAAGGCCGAGTCCCTCACCGCGGATTACCTGCGCGGGGACCGCCGCATCGAAACCCCGCGCGAACGGCGATCCCCCGACGGGAGGTTCTTGGAGGTCCTGGGAGCCGCCGAGCATAACTTGAAGGACATCGACGTCAAGATTCCGCTCGGTCTCTTCGTCGCCGTCACGGGAGTCTCCGGGTCCGGCAAGTCCACGCTGGTGGACGACATCCTGCGAAAGGCCCTGGCCAAGAAGCTCCACGGCGCCAAAGAGGAGCCGGGCCGGCACCGGGCCTTGAAGGGCGTGGAGCACGTCGACAAAGTCGTCGTGGTGGACCAAACGCCCATCGGCCGCACCCCCCGGTCCAACCCGGCCACCTACACGGGGGCGTTCGGGCCCATCCGCGACCTCTTCGCGCAACTCCCGGAATCCCGCCGCCGGGGCTACAAGCCCGGGCGGTTCTCCTTCAATGTCAAAGGAGGCCGCTGCGAGGCCTGCCAGGGCGACGGCACGATCCGGATTTCCATGCAATTCCTTCCCGACGTCTACGTCCGCTGCGAGGAATGCCAGGGCCGGCGCTTCAACGCCGAAACATTGGAAGTCGCCTACAAAGGGAAATCCATCGCCGACGTGTTGGCCATGCCCATCGAAGAGGCCTTCGCATTCTTTGAAAACGTCCCGGCGATTTCACGGATCCTGGCCACGCTGGTGGACGTCGGCATGGGTTACGCGGCCATCGGCCAGCCGGCGCCGCACCTTTCGGGCGGCGAGGCCCAGCGGATCAAACTCGCGGCGGAGCTTTGCCGCCGCGCCACGGGCCGCACGCTCTACATCCTGGATGAACCGACGACCGGCCTCCACTTCGCCGACGTGGAAAAACTCCTGGGCGTCCTGCGCCGCCTCGTCGAAGGCGGCAACACGGTCCTCGTCATCGAGCACAACCTGGACGTCGTGAAGACCGCGGATTGGATCGTCGATCTGGGACCCGAAGGAGGCGAAGGCGGGGGACGGATCGTCGTCGAAGGAACGCCCGAAGCCGTGGCTCGATCGCACGAGTCGCACACAGGCCGCTTTTTGCGCGAGGCCGGGACCGCTCATCCTCCGACGGGAAAAAGGGACTTGTAAATTTTTCTCGCGCCACTTGACATCGCGGCGGCCATGAATTAGGATATCCACAACCTCGTTTCCCGACCCTTCTCTCCCTGTGAAAAGTCTCTCGGACGCGTTCGGTGAGGGTTTTTTGCTCCTAGCCGTTGGTAAAAGATGATAGATAGTGGCTGATTCTGGCTTATCAAGATAAATCCACAGCAATTATCCACATATGTGGATAAATCTGTGTATAAGTGGGGGCCGAGCCGTGTTAATCAGCAAAACCGCCGAGGATTTGTGGTCCGACGTTGCCGCTCAAATCAAGAGCGACCTTAAAGAAGAAACATTCAATTTATGGCTTAAGCCTGTGAAAGCATTGAAGTGGGAAGACCAGCTTCTCACTTTACAGGTCCCCAACCGGTTCTTTTCCGATTGGGTCAAAAAGAACTGCCTTAAAACCATTGAGGATCGGCTCAAGGCGCTGACCGGACATGACGCCGCCCTGGCTTTCGAGGCCGCCCAAGAGATCGAACCCATCCTGAAGCAGGAAGAGGCCCGGGTGGAACCCCTGCCGGCGCCGAAGCTTGAGTCCCGCTTCGAGGGGATTGAAGATCCTTTCAACCCCAAGTACACCTTCGACACGTTCGTCGTCGGCCCCTCCAATCGATTCGCCCAGGCCGCCGCCGAAGCCGTCGCCAAGGATCCCGGGCGGGCTTACAACCCTTTGTTCCTTTACGGCGGCGTGGGTCTGGGAAAAACCCACATCCTCAACGCCATCGGCCACCACATCCGGCACAACAGACCCGGCGCGCGAGTCCTTTATATCAGCTCGGAGAAGTTCATCAACGAGTTCATCGATTCTTTGCGTTTTGAGCGAATGAAGGAATTTCGCGCCAAATACCGAAGCGTGGACTGCCTCTTGATGGACGACGTCCAATTCCTCGTGGGCAAAGAAAACTCCCAGGAGGAGTTCTTTTACACCTTCAACACCCTTTACGACTCTAAAAAACAGATCGTTATTACTTCCGATCGCACGCCGTCCGCGACCAAAGTCGGCGACCGGCTCGTTTCCCGGTTCGAGTGGGGGGTCGTGGCCGACATCCAGCCGCCCGACTTGGAGACGAGGATCGCCATCCTCCGCAAGAAGGCGGCGTCGGAGAACATTTTCGTCCCGGACGACGTGATCTTGTACATCGCTTCCCAAATCCGCGCCAACATCCGCGAGCTGGAGGGAAGCTTGATCCGCATCGTGGCCTTTTCCTCCTTGACGGGCACGCCGCTCACCGTGGATGCGGCCCGCGAAACCCTCAAGGATATCGTCCAACAAAACGACGCATCGCGCCCCGTCCAGATTCCCGACATCCAGGATGTCGTGGCCCACCATTTCAATTTGGACGTGAAGGACATGAAATCCAAGCGCCGCACCGACGCCGTCGCTTTTCCCCGCCAAATCGCCATGTACATGGCCCGCACTCTCACCGAATGTTCCACAACGGAGATCGGCGAGGCTTTCGGCGGCAAAGACCACACGACCGTCATGCACGCCTGCAACAAGATCAAAACCAAAATGCAAGGGGATCCCTACTTCACCGCCCTTGTCAACAAGATCACCCAGCAGATCCGCACGGCTGTTTCTTTGGACAGCTATCACTCGCGTTGACGCGGTCCTATCCCCCCTATCGCCGCCACCGGGATAAATTTGTTAATCCCGCGCGAACAACTCCTCAAACGGTGGATTCACTTTGTTATCGGGCATACTTTGGAAAACCAGGCTCGCTTTTCCCCACCCTCATCCACAACCGGCCTTTTCTCAACTTCGATTCCCATCAACACATTTCGCCTTTCTCACCCCGCCTTTCCACTTCTCCACACCCCCTACTACTACGACTACTATTTTTCACTATAGAACCATTAGGTCAACCGCGAAACTTCCCGTATTTCACTCCCTATGCACATTCTCATCGCGCCGGATAAGTTCAAGGGTTGTCTTTCGGCCTTTCAAGCCGCCCGACTCATAAAGCTTGCCCTAAGAAAATCGGCACCCCAGGCATCGTTTCAACTCCTGCCCCTGGCTGACGGCGGCGAAGGAACCGACCGAATCCTCCGTCAAGCGCTTAACGGCCGCCCAAAGCGAATGCGGGTTTGCGATCCTTTGGGGCGTCCGGTGTCAAGCGGCTGGGTTTGGTTTCCAAAAACCCGCACGGCCCTAATTGAACTGGCTCAACCCTCGGGTCTCTGGCGACTGCGCGCGAAAGAGCGGAACCCCCTTCACACATCCACATTCGGAACGGGCCAGCTGGTCCGCGGCGCCCTTGCCCTTTCTCCCCAGGCGGTTTGGGTGGCCTTGGGCGGGAGCGCAACCGTCGATGGAGGGGCGGGCCTCCTTCAAGCTCTGGGCGCGCGGCTCCTTCTAAGCAAAAAACGCGCTCTCCTCCGCCCCGCAACCGGAGCGGACCTCGATCGCGTGCGCGATTTGGACTTGTCCTCGTTGGATCCCCGCTTGGCTCGCGCGCGAATGACCGTTCTTTGCGATGTGGACAATCCTCTTTTCGGCCGCCACGGAGCGGCGCGCGCGTTCGGGCCTCAAAAAGGGGCGTCTCCCCGGGCCGTCGCCCGCTTGGAGCGCGGCCTGCGGAATTGGGCGCGAGTCTTGGAGCGCGCGACGGCGCGGCGGATTGCCGGAACCCCGAGCTTGGGCGCCGCGGGAGGAGCCGCGGCGGCGCTCTACGCCGCGATTCGGGCCAAGGTCTGTTTGGGAGCTCAAACCGTCATGGACGCCTCGGCTTTTGATGAGGAGCTTAAGAAAGCCGATCTGGTCGTAACCGGTGAAGGAACGGTGGACCGCTCGACGTGGAAAGGAAAAGTCGTGGGACAGGTTGTGAAACGGGCCGCCCGGACGGGGATCCCCGTCGTCATCCTGGCGGGACGTCTGGGCCCGGGTTGGAAGCCGCCCCGGGCACGGGGCCGAATTATTTTCGAGGAATTAGGTCGCGGATTCCCCCGCGCGGAGTCCATGGCCCGGGTCGGATCCCTCCTGCCCGAGGCGACGAAGCGCGCCCTCCGGGAATTGCCTATTCGGTGATGTCGGGTTCTCCCGTTTCTTCCTCGTTGGGTTCCTCGGGCGCGAACTCCGTTGGAACGGTCCCCGCCTTGAAGGCTTGCAGGACGACGCGACGCGTGGTGGGCAATGCGAGCAGCCCCGTATCGGCGTCCACCTTGGCGAAGACGATGCCGGGCGGGGCGGGGAAGTCGCGAACGGGAATATACCGGCCCGCCTCCCGCATGAAATCCGTCCACAAGGGAACGGTCACGCCCGCCGATGTGATCTTCTTGCCCAAGGGCAGGAAGTCGTCGTACCCCATCCATACCGCGGCGGCCAAATCCGGCGTAAAGCCCACAAACCACAAGTCGCGCAGATCCTGCGTCGTCCCGGTCTTGCCCGCGACGGGCCGGCCCAAGGTGGAGGCATAGCGCCCCGTTCCCTCCTGGACGACCGCTTCCATGAGGCGAAGGATCAAATAGTTTCCGACGGGATTCACGGCCACCGCCCCCACGGGAGTCGTCTCTTCCAGGACCGTGCCGTCCCGGTCCAGGACCCGAAGGACGGAATAGGGGACCATATGGATGCCGTTATTGGCGAAGGTGGCGAAGGCGACCGTCATTTCCTGGACCGTCACGACGGAGGAGCCAAGGCCCAGGGACAAGACGGCGTCCAGGGGACTTTCGATCCCGCAGCGCTTGGCCGTGTCCACGACGGCGCGAGGGCCCACCCGGTCGATCAACCGGACGCTGACGAGGTTCCTCGATAGCGCGAGCCCCCGCCGGAGAGTGACGGGTCCCAGGAATTTATCGTCCCAGTTTCGCGGAGCCCAGATCGGGTCCTGGTATTCGTCGGGCTTCTTTTCTTTGAGCTCGAGGAGCTCGGGCGTGTAGTAACCCGTGACCATCTCCCGGAGCGCGGCGTAATCCGTCGCCTCGGCCACGAGTTGCGGGTGGGTCGTCACGTCCGTGTAGGCGACGGGATAGTCGTTGACGATGGTGGCTCCGGTCAACCCCGAGTCCAAAGCCGTCAACCACACGAACGGCTTGAAAGAGGACCCCGGCTGCCGCTTGGCTTGAGTGGCGCGGTTGAACTGGCTCTTCTGGAAATCCCGCCCGCCGACCATGGCTCGGAGCCCGCCCGTCCTCGGGTCCACGGCCACCAAAGCCACTTGGACGGGAGTGGGTTCCGGACCGAACTCCTCGGGCTCGCCCTCCTTGACGTCGGCCCCCTTGTCCCGGGCCGCTTTCCAGGCGGCGTATTTCTGGAGGATCGCCGGGGGGCACTTCTTATCCTTGACGAGCCCCTCCAACCGCTGGACGGCGTACTTGTCGTCGAAATCCTGAGCATGAGCCCGGCACGATTTCTCGGCGGCCAATTGCATGCGCAAATCCATCGTCGTGTAGATGGACAGACCGCCCTTGTAGAGCTTTTCCCCGTATTTCGGCTCCAACTGCCGCCGGATCTCCTCGATAAAATAGGCCGCCGTGGCGACTTCGTTGGGGACACGGGGCACGCGCACGGGCTCGGCGTGGGACTTCAACTCTTCGCCCTCGGTGATGAAGCCCAACTCCCGCATGCGCCCCAGGACGACGTTTCGCCGGGCGACCGCCCGGCGGAGGTCCTTGAAGGGGGAGAAGCTCCCCGGGTTCTTCGGCAGGCCGGCCAGGAGGGCGCAATCGGAGAGCGTCAAAGCCTGGGGGGTCTTCCCAAAATAAACCTTCGCCGCCGCCGACACGCCGTAGGCCCCGTGGCCGTAATAGATTTGGTTGAGATAGAGCTGCAAAATTTCATCCTTCGCGAAATTACGCTCGATCTGGAGGGTGAGAAGAAGCTCTTTAAGCTTCCGGGCGACCGTCCGTTCTCGGGTGAGGAATATGTTCTTGGCGAGCTGTTGAGTGATCGTGCTCGCTCCTTGCCGGGCCCGGCCGGCGCGGAGGTTCGCCCACAGGGCCCGAAAGACGGCCTTCACGTCCACGCCGGGGTGCTTGTAGAAGTGCTCGTCCTCGATGGCCAGAGTGGCCCGCTGGAGGTCGAGGGGAATCTCCGTCAAGGGCAGGAGGGTCCTTTGCTCGACGAAAAGCTCGCCGGCCACTTCTCCCCGGACGTCGTACACCCGCGTGACCAAGGACGGCGTGTAGCGATCGAGAGAGTCGATGGCGGGCAGATCTTTAAGGAACCGCCGCGCGACGAACGCCGAACCGATCGCCACCGCCGAGAAAACGGCGACCAGCGTCCACGCGGCCCGCCGATGATGGTGCAAAGCGTCGAAAATCATCGGATCATGATCCTATTTTCTGAATCGGAGGGCAAAGGGTGCGGCGAGCGGCGTTGACGGCTCTCGGGGCGAAAGATATGATTTTTTCACGCCGAGACGGAGCGAAATCGCCCGTTCTACAAAAGGGGGCACCCTGTGGAATCTTCCAAGATCGCCATGACCGCCAATGAGGTCGGACAGTATCTCGGCGTCAACTCGACCTGCGTCCAGCGATGGATTCGAGAAGGGAAGCTCAAGTGTTTCAAGACCGAGGAGGGCGACACCCGCATCTTCCTGAAACAGGTCTACGCCTTCGTCAAGGTCCACGGCTTCCCCCACACGTCGAAAGCCCGGTTGTCTTGAGGCGCCCGCCTAACGGTTTGACGACACGATGAAGCCCTCTTCGACTAAGGAAAGCGCCGGCCAGGGCGTCAGAAGGCGGGACTATGCCGCCGAGGAGAAAACGCTCCAGGCGGCGGTCGCGAAGGCGCAAAAAGGCGGCCCCTACGACATCCGGCTCGCCAAGAGCCTGGTGGAGCTGGCGAACCTCTACAACCAGATGGGGCGCTTCGCCGAGGCGGAACCCCTTCTCACCCGAGCCTACGCCCTCTACGAACACCTGTTCGGCCCCTCCCATGACACCACTCTCGAAACCTCGCGGGCCCTCGCGGAGGTCCTATCCCTGGTGGGGCGGTTCCTGGAAGCCGAGACCCTGCTTTTGAGGAACGTCCAAATCCTGGAAGAGAGTTCGGTGCGCGACGGCGCGCCCCTGGTGGCGGACTTAAAAAACCTCACGGAGATCCGCCGCCAACTCGGAAGGCCGGCGGAGGCCGAATCCCACCTGGCCCGGGCCATAAAAGTCGCGGCGGTCGTCTACGGCCCCTCCAGCCCTGAAACGGCGGACCTCCTGACGGCGTTGGGGCGGCTGGCCATGGATCGGGGCCGCCCGAACGAGGCGGAGGCGCATTTCAAGCGGGCGCTCGAGATCGTGCGGGAAACGTACGGAGACAAGAGCCTTCAACACGCCTTCCTTCTCGAGAAAGCCGGGTTCCACCATCAAACCCGCGGCCGGTGGGACAAAGCCGAAGCCCACTATCGCCGGGCCTTGGACATTTTCGAGGAGTTTCATGGGCCCGCCCATACGACCGTCGGCGTGTGTCTCATGAAGATCGCCGGCCTGTACTTCGCGCAGGGGAAAGCCGCCAAAGCCGCGCCGCTCGTGAGCCGCGCCCTCGCGATCCGAGAGGCGCTCCTGGCCGCCACCCATCCCTCCATCGCCTCGGCCCTGTCGCTCCTGGCCGACCTCCGGGCCGCCGAAGGCGCCGTGGGCGAGGCCGAAGATCACTACCAGCGGGCCTGGATGATTTACGAAAAGGCTTACGGTCCGGAAAGCCCGCCCGTGGCCCTCTGCGTCAACAACCTGGCGGAGCTCTATTTTTCCCAAGGCATCCTCGACGAGGCCGAGCGGTTGGTGCGGCGCGCCCTGGACATCCACAAGCGGCTTTTCGGACGCAACCACGTGGAAGTGGCCGCCACGCTCAAGAATTTGAAAACGGTGCTCGAAGCCCGGAAGAAGATGCCCGAAGCGGCGGAGGTTCAGCGGGAGATTCGCGAAATCCGCTCGCTCCTCCAACGGGAACGCGCGGCCTGATCTTTCCTGAAAATAACGCGGCCCCCCGGTCCGTCGGACCGGGGGGCCGATTCGTTCTAAGAAGTCATTACTTTTGGGCGGGTTTCTTGTTGAGGACCGGCGTCAGAACGATTTCGACGCGGCGGTTCTGGGCCCGCCCGTCCGGGGTGTCGTTTTCGCCCATGGGGTGGTACATGGAGCCGCCCACCGCGTAAAGCCGCTCGGGGGGCACGCCGGCCTCCTGAAGGACCTTCACGACCGCCGTGGCCCGGGCCGACGAAAGCTCCCAGTTCGAAGCGAACTTTTTCGCCGTGGAGCGCCCGATGTTCCGGTTGTCCGTATGCCCCTCGACGTGAATGAGATGTTCCGACATGCCTTTGAGGGAGTTGGCGACTTTTTTCAGCACCGAGACGCCGGCGGTCTTGACCACGGCCGAGCCGGAATCAAAGAGGATCTTGTCCACGAAGGTCACGGTGAGCCGGTCGTTCATCTTTTCAAGCTTGATCGTCTTTTGCTCCAACTCGGACTTGAGGGACTCCTCCATTTGCTTTTGGGCGGCGTCCAACTCCGCCAAGCGCTGCTTCGCTTCTTCCAAGTCCTTGGCGGCCTGTTCCAGCGCGGCCTTTTTCTCCTCCAGCTGAGGCTTGAGCGCCTCCAACTCGGACAGCGACGTCTGGGCTTTGTCGAGCTCCTCCTGGGTGGCCGACAACTCGTCTTCCAGGCGCAGATACTCGCCCTTCGAGACGCAGCCGCCCAGGAGCAGGGCGGCCAACGCCGCGCAAAGAAAGGATTTCATCGGGGACCTCCGAATGATTTTGTGCAAGGAACGGCGGAATTGTAGCAAGAAAGGACGCGGGCGGCGGCAGGCGGGGCGCGCGGATTGTTATATCATGCGATCGTCATGTCCACGGAATGGATGAGGGAGCCCCCGGAGCCTTTCCGATCCGGAGCCGGTTCGCCGTGCGCGGGTTCCGCGCCGCAGTCAACCGGCGCGAAGTACCGATGACCCGCCGCCTGGGCGGCCGGAGGGCCCGGGTGGCGCTTCGTCCCGCGCGCGCCCGCTATCGGACCCGGGCGGCCGTCTCCATGGCCAAACCCCTCGTGGTTTTGGCCGCCGGGGCCGGGGCGCTGTTCTGGGGCGGGTCCGCGGCCCGTCAAGCCTGGGCGCGCGCGGATTGGAACCGGGTGCGAGCCGTGGTCCTCGTTCCCGTGTCGCCTCAAGATGGGGCGCCGCCCAACGGGTTGGAGCGCGCGCTCGGCGTGAGCGTCGGAGATTCGTTGTTCGGGTTCTCAGCGGGGGGGACGGAGAAACGGCTCCGACTTCAATTTCCCGAGCTCAAGTCGGTTCAGGTGGGGCGGACGCTCGCGGCCCAAGTCCGGGTCGTCTATCTTCGCCGCCGCGCGGCGGCCAAAGTCTGGGACAACGGGCAATGGCTTGGAATGGACGAGGAGGGGGGGGTGTTTCCTTTGAGGGTCTTCGCCCCCGAAGACGCTCCTCCGGAAGGAATCCTTCCGGAGGAGCGCACGCGGCCTCTTCCTATTTTGTCCGGAGTTTCCCCGGGGCCGTCCGCGCGGGCCGCGTTGGAGTTCGCCGGGATCCTCCGCCGGCTGCCGCAGCCCTGGGCGCGGACTTTTTATAAAATGAAACTCGCTTCCTCCGGAGAGGCGGTCCTCTTCCTGAAGGACGGTCCCGTCGTCCGATGGGGCGAACCCGCCCCGGAGGAGGCCGTCGTCCAGGCCAAGGCGGAGCGCCTGGAACGCGCTCTTCGCCATCCTCGCCTGGCGGGCGGGGCCGAAAGCGTCCGATTCGTGGACGAACGCCGGATCGCCGTGAAGCCCAAACTCGAGGCCAGAGGCTCGAGACTAGAGGCTAGTCAAAATTCGGAAAGGAGGAGGGCCGGGACGGAGGGTTTCTAGCCTCAAGCCTCCAGTCTCCAGCCTCGATTTTCCAATGCCAAAACCAGATATCGTCGTCGGACTCGACGTCGGAAGCGCCCAGGTCGTCGCCGTCCTCGCCCAGCGGGACCCGGAAACGGACGCGTTGCAAGTCTTGGGCGGCGCGCGCCGGGCCTGCCGGGGCCTGAAAGGCGGCGTCGTCATCAACATCGACGAGACGGCCCAGGCCGTGGCCCGCGCCGTGGAGGAGGCCGAAGGCCTGGCCGACCTCGTCGGGGCGACGAAAAGCCTGCTCATCGGGATCCGCGGCGCCCACCTCCAGACCTTCAACCATCACGGCGCCATGAACATCGCCCGGACGGACAAGGAGATCACCCCGGAGGACCGCGACCAGGTCGTGGAGAACACCAAGGCCGTGCCCATTTCGCCCGACCGGGAAATCGTCCATGTGATCCCTCAAGACTTCATCCTCGACCGGCAGTCCGGCGTCCCCAACCCCGTCGGGATGGAGGCGAGCCTTCTGGAGGTGGACGTCCACATCGTCACGGCCTCCCAGTCGCACTTGAACAACGTCTGGAAAGCCATCGCCAAGGCCGGTTTTCAGGTCGAGGAGCCGATTTACGGGCTTCTGGCCGTCGGGGACGCCGTCGTCTCGCCCGAGGAGAAGGACCTGGGCTGCGTCCTCCTGGACTTGGGCGGGCAGACCACCGGCATCGCCGTCTACGCCGAGGGCGCCGTCCGGTTCACCAAAGAGCTGGTCCTGGGAGCCGACGCCGTCACGCACGACCTCTCGCACGCGCTTCGGACCTCGCTCGTCGAGGCGCAAAAAATCAAGGAGCGGGACGGCGCGGCCAGCCGGTCCCTCGCCGACGGGAACCTGGAGGAGACCCTGGAGTATCTGTCGGTGGACGGCCGCACGACGAAACGGATCAAGCGGCAGGGGTTGGTGGATTTCATCTCCCCGCGCATCGAGGAGCTTTTCACGGTCGTCCAGGAGGAGCTTCGGAACTCGGGCTTCGGCGACCGCGTGGCGGGCGGGGGCGTGATCCTGACGGGGGGCGGCTCGCTCCTGAAAGGGATGGCGGGCGCCGCCGAGCAAATCTTGGAATTGCCCGTGCGCCACGGCCTCCCCCAAGGTTTGGCCGGCCGCGCCGACATTTTGGGCCATCCCAGCTACGCCACGGCCCTGGGGCTCCTGCACTACCGGCACCTGGGCGAATGGGCCCGCAGCCGCCGGGCCAAGCCTCAAGGCGGCCGCCTGGTCTCCCGCATCAAGTCGCTCATCGAGGAGTTTTTCTAGGAGCGCGTCCGGGGAAAGGTAAGTTGACATATTTATGTCAATGATGTATGCTTAAGCATATGAGAACGACGTTGCGCTTAAATGACAGCCTCCTCCGGGAGGCCAAGAAAGTAGCCGCGGAAACACATCGAACGCTGACGGCCATTTTTGAAGACGCTCTTCGGAAAACCTTGAGCCAAAGGCGTTGCGCGGCCAGACATTCCCGGGCGGCGCTTCCCGTTTTTCATGGCGGCAAAGGCCTTCAGCCGGGAGTCAATCTGGATTCGAACGCCGACCTCCTTGACCTGATGGAAGGACGGTGATACTCCCCGACGTCAATGTTTTGATCTACGCGTTTCGTGGCGACGCTCCGCGTCACGCGGAATTCAAGGCCTGGCTGGATGACGCTTTGAAATCCGACGAAGCGTTCGGGGTTTCCGATTTCCTTTTGAGCGGTTTCCTCCGGATCGTCACCCATCCAAAGATTTTCCGGCCCCCCTCCACTCCAGCCGAGGCGTTGCCTTTTGCCGAGGCTTTTCGTTTGCTTCCCAACGCCGTCCTATTATCTCCCGGTCCCCGCCATTGGGACATTTTTTCCCGCTTGTGCCGGACGGTCGAGGCGCGAGGCAACTTGGTCCCGGATGCCTATCTGGCCGCTTTGG
>Ga0182021_10007148_pt1 | contig 13221 bp, 19 predicted proteins | sample 612E3MmetaG_FD_120493 | JGI IMG/M metagenome (GOLD analysis project Ga0182021, IMG submission 120493) | Permafrost microbial communities from Stordalen Mire, Sweden - 612E3M metaG (Illumina Assembly) | ecosystem: Environmental > Terrestrial > Soil > Wetlands > Permafrost | place: Sweden... | reverse complement strand
TCTTCTCGCCTTTGACTTTGGATTCTATAACTGTGGGTTTGCCTGTAGTTAGCTGGGCGTAAAGGATGCATGCGGAAATTCCTATTCCCTGCTGGCCTCTCGACTGCATTCCAGCCTCTCCCAAGCTCTTGAACTTGGAGCCGACAAGAAGCTTCGCCAAAACGCGAGCAGTGTGCATCTTTGCTATTCCAGGGCCGTTATCCTCTACAGAAATCGTGAAGTTAGAGCCGTCTGGATTCTGGATAGAAACATTAATCTCAGGAAGAATGTCTGCCTCTTCGCAGGCATCAAGGCTGTTATCTATAGCCTCTTTAATCATAGTAAGCAGCGCTTTGGTTGGATTATCAAATCCCAATAAGTGCTTGTTTTTCTCGAAGAACTCGGAAATGGCTATTTCCCTGTATTCTGCCATAAACATGGTAGCGATTAAGTTTTAAAAGGCGTCATTAAAAGCCCTTTATATAGGTGCATATTAGCCAAAAGGGCATGGGCGGGTACGTAAGTAACAGAAAAAAGAGAAATTATCTTCTGCAAACGACGGTTTATGGCTATTTCCGCTCTGCCCTTATATCTGAAAAGAGAGATTGATAATATTTGAGTGCCTCTTCTTTCTTCAAACCACTCAAATCTCCTGAGGTTTTTGCCAGAATTTCTTCATAATACTCCTCCTCTTTCAAAGTTCGGTCTAGCAGTTCTCCATAATGCCCCACCTCCCTATCAAGCTTTTCAACCTCCTGACTAAATTCCGGCCCATTTTCAGCCATTTTTGCAATTCTTAATATCTCTTCCTGAATAGATTTGATTTCATAAACACCCTCGATTATCTCTTGCAAGAACTCGGAGTTGGTTTTATCGCCCTTTGGAATTGTTTTGCCTAAACGCCGGATAAATGTTCTTTTAGCATCATTTTCAATCTTGTACTCTATATCTACCACAGTTATCTGCTTCTTAGATAATTCATTTGACAAAATCTCAAAAATTTCCTCTTCATTTTCTATGATTTTATTAGCAGAAAATAATCCCAAAAGATTATTGCCAATTATATTTGCATCACCAACCAGATAGTCCTTGTATAGATTTGAAGGGGTCCATTTATAGGGATGAATATCTATTGCATAGTCTGAGCCCTTCAGGGTTTGTTCTGAACCAAACCAACCAAATCCCTTTTTCAAATCAGGAAATTCTTTTTGGAGCGCTGCAACAGCTTTGCTTTTTTTGAGTTCATATTCGCAAGTCCCGCCTGAAGGTGTTACTTGAAGAATCGGAAGGGCTTCATAAAGAGGGGACATATTCATTTCAACCCGCCTTCAAAAATATTCCTGTAAACTTCCATTGCTAAATCCCTGTTCTCTCTTTGTTCTTTAGTTATAAAGCCAGACGCGACTTCTCGAGTTTTGATAATCTTCCTTTGAAAGTCCGTAATGTCAACCACTTTTCTTGCAACGTCTCCCATAAAATCTTTGGAGCTTTCAACATTGACAGAAGCCATTGCATACAAACCCTGTTTAGAATAATCCTTGACATCTTCTGGGTCCAGCATATCCACTCCCCGAGGAACAATGCGCCTCCAATAATCAAAACCTTTTTCGTTAATCATGTCCTGAGTAAACGAACTAAAATAGCTTCCTATGCCAGATTCTATATCTATCCCTCCATACACCCTGACAGAATCCTTTGGCCTTAATACAAAATTCCCCCAGGATTTTCCAAAACCCTCTCTTGGAAACATCACAACCTCTACTACGGAAAGATTCTTATAGGCTCCATGCAAGGACCGGGTTCTAACAATATCCCCAAAGTAACATTCTTCCGCCTGAGTTCCAATATCTTCCTTTGGGAGATATCCAATCAAGCCTCTTTGTTTAAACTCCTCGTCAACTTTCCTTGGCAGTTCCGAAAGGACGTTATTTTTCCTTACCGAAAATTCCTTCGCCGATAATATTGATTCTCCTTCCAAGAAAGTATTCCCAACCATAATCTAATATTAAATATTTAAAAGTACTCACAGTTTTTAAGCAAACATTGCCAAAAGACCGAAGAATCCCCCGTAATAGAGGAAAATCAGTGTCAATGGGAAAACAATCGTGAACCTGACGCCATCCTGAATCTCAACAAACTTCTTTGTCTTCTTAAGTTTTTCAAATTCCTCTGGCGTTAATCCTCTGATATCTCCGCCAACCAAAACATCATCCTCGCTAAGTTCAGTTATAGGAATCTTCTTTCTCATTCCCTTCTCGACAACCCTCGCGTAAGTGTAAAGAAGCGGCAAGAATCCTATAAGGAAAAAATAGGGCATGTAAACCGAAACAAGAAAGCCCGCAAAAATTGCCCCTATATAGACTGGCCGAAGCTTGTTAAATTCATGCCAAAACGCCTTTAGAATACCTTCATGCAAAACCCCATATGCGAAAATGTAGAAAATTGAATACACTCCGCCAACCAAGAGTAGGTTAAACAAAAAATACGCAGGGTAAGAAATTAGTCCCGTAATCGGCGACAAAAAGCCTGAAGTAAGGCTTGGCAGGCAAAACCCAATTGAACCAAGTATCCAGGCGTCGCCGTCTCCCCAGATTTTTGCCTTGTAAAGCAGTAGGGCAATAGAGAGGAAAACTCCGCCAGTTACAAGAGAGCTGATTATATAAGAAAAATCAGAATTGATGAGCGAAAATATCAGCCAGTAAAACACCCCAAAGAACCCAAGAAGAGCTGGAACTTCCTCATGAACATTTGAAGTCTTCAGGTCATAAAGCCCTGCAAACAGGGTAAAAGCCAGGGCCAAAAAGAAAGGCAAAACTATCATTATTTTATTTCCTTTTTGGGCTTAATAACTCATATTGACAAAAGGAGATTAGAGATTAAAGGGCAAATTCTAGGTAATTTCTTTATCTATTAATTATGCTTAACTCAATTGCAATCATTCCTGATGGAAACCGGCGTTATGCCAAAGATAAGGGTTTGTCTCTTAGAGAAGTTTACTCAAAGTCAACCGACAAGATTCTAGATCTTGTAAGATGGTCCAAAGAGGAGAACATAAAAATCCTGACAATATGGGGATTTTCAACTGAAAACTGGAATCGGTCTGAAAAAGAAGTTAGGCTTGTGTTTGAACTATTTGGCGAAAAGATGATTCAGGCGCTTAGCAGCAAAGAGCTTTACGAGGAAGGGGCAAAAATCAGGATAATCGGAAACTTAAGCGAAATGCCAAAAAAGGTCCGGGAATTAGCTAAAAAACTTGAAGAGGAAACCAAGAATAACAAGAAAATAAACCTGAATATTTTGATAAATTATGGCGGCAGAAGCGATATTCTCCAGGCGGTAAATAAAATACTTTCTGAAAAAAAGAAGAAAGTTGATGAGTCTGAATTTATGAAGCGCCTTATGGTTGATGAGGAGCCAGACCTGATCATCAGGACATCTGGCGAAATGCGAACTAGCGGTCTTTTGGCCTTCCAGTCAACTTACTCAGAACTTTATTTTACCAAAAAATATTTCCCCGAATTTACTAAACGGGATTTTTTGAAGGCTGTAGAGGAATTTAATCGGAGGAAAAGGAGGTTTGGGAAATAATATTGTAACCTTTAAATAGTTGTTAAACCATATATTTCTATGGGACACGAACATTTAAGCTGGGCCTACCAAAAGGCAGTTTGAACAAAAAGAATAGAGGAGATACTAACCAGATTTTTATTGACGCAAACTATGGCATTCGCGGCTACGAACCTGAAAACGAATCAGAAAAGCCCGAACTTTTAAATGATCCTAAAATAGAGGCTTATTTGTGTAGACCTCAAGCGGCGTCTTTGGAATTAAGCATGGGTTTTCTTGATGCCGCAATTATCGGTGAAGATTGGGTTAGGGAAGTTGGAGTAAACGGGCAAAATAGCTCTGTAAGAAGGATTGGAGATTTGGAATATGGCCAGACTAAACTCATAATTGGAGTTCCCGCAGAAAGTGATTATAGTTCCCTTTCAGATTTGTTTAGGACTTTTGAAAAAAGAACCCGGCCGATCCTTTGTTTTACCGAGTATCCATATCTCACCCGGGATTGGGTGATGAATAGCGAGGGCTATAGGGAATTATTTGGAGATCAAAAGCCAATTGTGCAGATAGGCAACTCTATTGAAGGAAAAAATGAACGCGTCCAGATCATCAAGTCTGAAGGCGTTACTGAAGGTTATATTGCAAAAAGCAATGACGCTAGCGAGGATGGCGACGGAGATATAAAATTTATCGTGGACAACACTCAAACAGGAAGCACTCTTAAGAAGTACAACCTGAGAATATTAGAACCTCTAAAGCCTATACTGGAATCAAGCGCAGGTTTATATGCTGGGCCAAAATGCGTTGGCTGGAAAGAGGAAAAGGCGCAGGAAATCTTTAGGAACCTTTATGGAGTTGTCGATGGAAGGAAATATTCAGATGTTAAGTTTAATGTTCCTGTATTTCAAGTTTCTGCAGTAGAGGAATATCTCATAACTGAGGGCTTATGCGCAGATGAACCAACTATCGTTGTTGGTAAGAGATTCGCACAGGTGAACATCCTAATTCCAAAGGGTAGATTTCCGCAGATACTGGACACGCTAACTCAAAAATATAATGCTTCTGGTATTTTAAGCAGTGATATGAAACAATATATCAAATAATTCTTATCTTAGAAATACCCGCGAATATTAGTTTCAGAAAAATCTTCATCTGGTATTTGCCTTACAATCTCTGACATTGAGGTATATTTTTCTGGAAGATTCTCCAAACATTTCTTGACGATGAGGTCGTGCAAGACTAGGAAATCTGAAGTATAATTTACTGAGCATGGTCCTCTATCCAGGTATCTGATACTTGTTTCACTTGTCGAACCTAGCTTTGTTGTGGTCACTATAACTGCCGCATCTTCCCGAGACCTATCCTTTTTACTGCGGTAGATCTTAGTTGTCACTCCATCCTGCAGATAATAACCCTTACTTGATGTGCATCGTATCATAACTTATGAGTACTAACTATTTATTCTTTTAAATATTATTCCGCCTCCCCCTTGCTGAAAATTTCCACCGCAACTTCGCTTTCTCCTCTCAGTTTCCTCATTTCATTAGCGATAAGCCAAAGCGCGATCTCTAAGGATTTCTGGTTTGTAGTGTTGATTGGGACAATCAAATCGATTCCATCTGTTGATGAATTTGTATTGCAAAAAGCGACAACTGGAATATTATTCAAATTTGCCTCGGCGATAACATTTCTATTTTCATCGGCATTTGTGACAAAAATAACCTCTGGCTCTGTATATTGCTTGTTTTTGGGGTTTGAAAATAAACTTGACCTGTATCTGTCAATCACTTTTGCGCCAGTAGCTTTACCAAATTCGTGGGATGCAAGGCTTTCAAGATCAGAAGAAACAACAACAATGTTCTTTTTAGTGCAAAGAAACTTCGCGGCAATCCTAATTCGAGCATCAATTGACTGGATGCTGAACATATTTCGGCCTGATGGGGTTTCCCATGATAAAAAGCTGTCAAGCTTCTTATTTCTGGATACCTCTCCCTTATTCATCCTATACTTCTTGTAATCCTCGCTTGGTATAAGCAGTTCCATAACTTAAGACTTAAAAGATAAATTCTACTTTGATGCATTGCTCCTATTTAAATATCTGTTAAAATACTGGAAAGTAATGCCTTTTTAGGCGCCTGAGGCTCTAATTTAAAATTTAAATGATAATTAGGCTATGGCAGAAGAACTTTCAAGGGTTTACGTCATCCCACTCAGGAAGGCAAAGATTAAGCCTAGAGTCAGGAGGGCAAACGCAGCAGTTAAGATCATACAGGAGTTCCTTTTGAGGCATATGAAGGCTGGCGAGGTAAAGCTTGATAGCACTATAAATGAAGCTGTCTGGGAAAGAGGAGCCCATGGCATTCCTTCAAGGGTTAAGGTAAAAGCCACTAAAATCGACAATGTTGTAAGGGCGAGTTTGGCTTAAACACGGATTATCTCTATAAGCATTTAAAATATTCTCAAAAAGGGATTAAAGTTATCTAATTGTCAAATATATGGTATATTTCACTAAAGAAGGCCTAATTATAAAATCATTGCATATGAGTACATTCTGGCTCTATGAAAATGGAATTGTAGAGGAACATATGGGTAATATGGAAGATCTGGGAAATGCCCTAAAAAATCACCTGGAAAGGGTTGATCTTGGAGATTGTCTTGGAAAAATCCTAAATCAAGAAGTTCCTACCCCAAAAATGCTGGTAATTACTCGAAAAGAAAATCCCGAGCAAATCTCTATTAAATCAGGGAAAACAACAGACTATCTATTATCACCACGCCCCAAAGAATATAGTGTTGATATAAATATCCCTGAAATAGAGTTCAACTTAGGAGAAGATTGCTGCAGAATTGAACCAATGATACAATTGGCTCTTGAATCTGATGATGGACATGTCAAAATAATGGTTGCCGGAGACCTGCGGTTTGAGGAAGGGACCAATGTATACAAAGCTATCCTTAAGGGACATCGATTGATGGATTTGCAGGATAATGTCTGCACCAGTATAGGCCAGTTCATCTCAATTCCAGGTTTTGGAAAACTCAGATATTGCTTTCATATCGTAGCCGCGGGAACACCCGACTCAGAATTAATTGGGATATTGCCAGAAACCTATAAAAACAACGGCAGCTATTATCTGAACAGCGAAAGCGGCCCAAAAGAAATAAAAGATTTGCATTTAGTCCAAAAGCTGGAAGATTTATACGCGATTACTGAGGATTCTACGCTTAATTATCAATTGTTAACTCCTAGAATGCAAAGCGGCCTCAGAAAAAGAAAACAACTGCTAGCTCAGCAGCCCAACTGCTTAGGACCAGATGTCGTGCTTCACGACCAAAATGGCTCTAGCTCAGGATGGAAACATTATTGAGATTCAAAAGCAAATATTTCCTTAATTATATTATAGTCATGGAGAACCTTAATGAGCCTTTTGTGATTAGAAAGAAAGACGCAAAAATCGTAGACCTTGGTTCAAAGGTAATCCGAAAATATGTCGCGCAGGATAAGCAATTGGAGATTAATTATATGACCTTGAAAGGCAGAACGCCCGAAAAAGAAGGAACGTTCCTTTGCGAAACCAAGGTTCACTTTATGGTCCTGGTTATCAAGGGAAAAGGCAAAATCTTCTGCGGCGGCTCTGTTTACGATGTGGAGAAAGGCGATGTTGTGGATGTTCCGGCAGGCGTTTTATTTGCAGCTGTTGGTAATTTCGAGTATATAACTGCTGAAAGCCCTGCCTGGTATAAAGAGCAGGCAAGGATTGTTGATAAGGAGGTTTCTAGGGAGAAGGTTTGAGGGCATTACGATGGGATTACAAAGCGATTATTTATACTGGGTAAGCTAAAAAAGGTACTACAATACTGATTAATGGAATCTGATAAACACTTGGCGGTCCCACTCTCAAAAATAGAACTCGCCAAAATAGGGTGGTTTGAGAAAGGTGTTGGCGGGTCTGACCTCTATCCTATAGGGCAAACTATCAAAGAACATCTGGACAGATCCAACTGGAAAAGTCGTATAGAACGTCGGTTGAATGCAGAGGATATTTCCTGCTCCATCATGACCGCAAAAGACAGAAATAGTTTTAAAATGCAAATAGTAGAAGGTCCTGAATTTGGCAACAAACCTTTAGAAATAAGCGAAATTAAGAAAGAAACTTATGAGTTGGACTTGAGCCTGGAAGGTTTAGAAAAATTGCCTTTTGGGGAAAGAAACCAGCATGAGCTATACGTAATTCCACATTTACAACTTGCAAGAAAAATGGACAACCGACTCGTAAAAATAACCGCAAATGGAGGGATTTTATTCGAAGAAGAAATTGACCTTAAAGAAGCTATGAACTATATGCATCAGCTAATTGATTTAGAAACCGTAATCTGCCAGATAACTAAAGAATGCTTGCCTAAAGACTTAGATTTCGGAAAAATCAAGTATTGGGGCTATATTCCTGGAATTATAAGCAGTGATGCCGAATTTGTCGGCTATGTCGAAAACATCTCAAGAAAGAAGAGGTTGTTAGGTGGCTATAAGTATATATTCTCAGACACAGGCTCAGAGATTGCTGAAAAAAGAGTTATTGATAAAATGGATTATTGGTACTCTTGCTTCATAGAGGATAAGCGATTAAGTGGCCAAAAATTGCACCCCACTATTCCATGTAAGCACTGCATCATAGCCTATGGAAGACCGACATAAGCAAAACATCAAAAAACCTACTTTATTATAACTTTAACTATATTATGGAAGAAACCAATGTTGAAGGACAAAATCCAGTTGCAGAACAGGAGTCGGAGCTAGCTGGCCTGCCTTTCCCTCATTCCAGAGTAAAGGACATCATCAAGTCTAAGCAGAAAGACGGCGTTTTGATCAAGAAGAGGGCCGCAATCGAGCTTAATATCTGGCTTGGCAAGATTGCCGAGAAAGTGGCGGAAGAAGTGGCGAAATCAGACCGGGCTTATGTGGCAGTAGAAGACATCTGGAGAATAACAAGGAAATTTGACTCTGTAGACATAATTGAGGAGGAAAAGACTAGAATTGACGCCCACCTTGAAGCAATAAAGGAGGACATAAACAGGATGCAGACAGATATTCGAAGAGTTTAATTTTAAATCTTTATATTTCTGACTTTTGTTTGTATTTAATTTAAAATTATGGTGTCTGTTATGGATGTTAAGATCAATTATCTAGAAAAGCCCAAACTTAGAAACCCCATTCTCGTAGAAGGCTTGCCTGGTGTTGGCGGCGTCGGTAGAATCGCAGTTTATTATATTGTGGAGAAGCTAAAGGCAAAGAAATTTGCTGAGCTTACATCGTCTTACTTCTTTCCTTTAGTCCTGATAAGCCCGGAGCACGAACTGACAACTCTAAAGCTTGAATTCTTCTACTACAAGGGCAAAGGCCGGGATATCATATTTGTAGGCGGAGACTCCCAGCCTGTTGAAAACCGGGGCTACTTTGATATATGCGAAAAGATACTTGAGGTTGCCAAGGAAATGAATGTAAAGGATATTATTACCGTCGGAGGATTTGGAACCGGCGTGGAAGTGGAAAAGCCTAGAGTCCTGGGGGCAGTAACTGACAAGAAACTGGTTAAGACCTATCAGGATTATGGAGTTGTTTTCGAGGAAAAGAGCAAGATTGGCTCGATATATGGCATTTCCGGCCTACTCCTCGGAATGGCAAAGTCTGAGAAAATCGACGGGTGCGCGCTTTTGGCCGAAACTATAGGCTATCCTATTCTTACCGACCCAAAAGCAGCTGAATCAGTTGTAAGGGTATTGATGAATATTCTGGAGATAAAGGTCGATTTAAAGGCTATGGACAAGAGCGTAAAGCAGCTTGAAAGCTTCCTTAAAGAGCTTGAGGACAAAACCAAGCAGTTTGGCCACCAGATGCAAAAGCCTACTAAAGACTATACCGAATACATAGGATAAAAAGTTTACCTTAATAGATTATGGAACTCACAAGATTTGAGAGGGCGAGAATTGTAGGCGCAAGAGCCCTCCAGTTGTCATACGGCGCTCCAGCGCTTGTAAAGCTCAAAGGAAGCGCAATGGCGATTGCTGAAGCAGAGCTGGATAAGGGAGTTCTTCCAATAGTTGTGGTAAGGAAATAATTTAAAGATTATTATAGAATAGTGATATGGAAACTGAAGACTCTACTAGGGAAGAAGTTATTGGGGCTTTTAACGCTTATACCTACTGGTTCATGACCCTTCCGGATTTATCTGAAGAACTGAACCTCCCTATAAGAGTTATCGAGAAACAAGTAGAGTCCCTCGCAAGAGAAAAGCTTATGCTAAAAAGGGAAAATCCCAAATCATTTGTGCATTCTTTATACACCACTAAAGAGCACTTTCAATATATGCGCGAACACTCTCTTTTTACCAAGTCTGTTGAGAAAGCTCTTGAGAACCCCTCATATGACTGGAGAACTGTTCCTGGACTAACAAAAGACTTGGGTTTACCTGGGGAAACCGTTGAAGAAGAAGTAAAACTCTTGATAAGCCGAGGTATTGTTGTTAGCACGCCCTACAACGAGAATGGAGAAACTCTCTATACCACCCGAAAACACTATAAAACGACCAGACCTTTATCAACCAAACTTATTTCTGCATTGAGAAACGAGATCATATAGATTGATTTATGCAAATCTCGCAGGATTTTCTCAAAAAATGACTAATTTTAAACTTTAGTATAATCTTATGGGTTCGTAGTGTAGCTAACCTTTTCTGAATGAAACCTCATGAAAGGTCTACGATGGTCTAGCATCGGGGCTTAGGGTGATCGCCTAACGGGTGCATAGCCTTGCCTAATGGGTGTTGGCCTATTGCTTGCAAAAGCGAGGGCATCAGAAACAGCCTCAGACCCGAGTTCAAAGAAATCCCTTCTTTCTTAAAACCAAGAAAGAATGTGGATTAGGAAAATCTCGGCGAACCCATTATTTTAATTCTTAACATGGAGATTTTACGTTCGTTTTCTTTGGGGTTTCCAAAGACCTTTCTTTTGACACCAATTGCCCTGAAAAGAAAGGGATTTGGGGCGAACCCATCATTTTTTAATTCTTAAACCAAAAAAGATTGTATCCTCCTTTTTCTTTGGAGTGCCGACCTTTTTATTTCTGCGAAGCAGGAATACCCTTCTTGGAGTTGTCAGACCTTCTTCGGGAAGAAGGAATGACGGAGAACCCATCATTTTTAATCTTTTAATAGACCCAATGTTTTAAATTATAATTCCATTTATGCCCGATTTGGAACAACTTGAAGACTTATTTAATTTATAAAAAAGATCATTAATGGTTGAAAGAAAAGCCGAGCTAGAAATGAAGGAACTGCTTAAAAGAATTTACGGATGCTCTAAAGACCGGGATTTGGATAGATCAGAAAAACGAAGCAGCAGAAAAACAAGATAGATTTTAGGGAATACGGGGATTATAATAGTCTTTACAAGTATCAGCCCACTATTTTGGCAGCTCTATCTTCAAACCACGGTTTGAAACCTTCAGGTCGCCGATTATGTACTCGTCAACCATTTCTGCCAGCTTTTTCCAAACCTCTTTCTCAGAAATATTGGAGGTGTCTATCCACCTTGCGTATTTGTAGAATGAGAAGGGATTAAGGTTATAGATTTTTTCATACCGTTCTGCATCCCGTTCATCTCTTTTAAGCTCCTCGCTTATCTTATTTGCCTCCATTTCATTGAGATCAAATCTCCCTTTTTTGAACTCCCTTAATGCCATGCGGCTTACCTTCTCGCTGGCATCGACGCTTAGGACCACATTCAGGGAAGGCTTGCCGAGTTTCCCAAGAACCTCTGCCCATAATGCCGCAAACCTCGAGGTAAGAACCAAGCATTCATCAGTCTGCGCCAGATAAGTTATAATCCTTGAATCAACGCTTTTATCAAGCTTCAGAAGTTCATCGTCTGAGGCCTTAACCAGTTCTCCTATGGAAAGGCCCATTTTTTTGGCCTCCTCACGAAAAAAGTCGCCGGTATTAAGAACCTTGAACTGAGGCGCGTGTTTTACTATCCTTTCAGCCATAGAGGTTTTCCCTGAGCACGAGCCTCCTGAAATAAGTATCAATTTTCCATTTCCTACGTGAAGCTTTCCTAAATCTACACCTAATAGGTCTAAAAGGTATGCAAGTTTTCCTTCGTCTGCCTTGTTCATAATAACCAAGCAAAAAGCAATAATAAAGCCTAGCTCGCAAAAGAGTTTAATTTATTGAATACACTTATTTTATGGCTGAAGACGCTAAAATTGGCTCAAAAATTTCAAAAACCTCTGTGCTCACCATAATTAACACCCTTTGGTTGATTGCTTTAGCTGTATATGTGGTTTCATCGGAGATGTCAACCTCAAGCAAACTCAATGAAATTGGAACCCGGGTTATGATGGACCCAAGCTTATGCGACCAAGAACTTGAAACCTGGGCAACTAATTATAACTGCGAATCAGGCAAAACAGAGGCAACCCTTTACTGTCCTCAGGCATACCCAGGGCAGGACCCTCAAGAAATGTGCAAAGAACTCCTAAAGCCAAAAAAGTGATCACTTTTTCTGTAAAATCAATCGCTTACAAGTAATTTTCTATAAAACTTTATGAAAGCTTATGTTCTTTACTCCGGAGGGCTTGATTCAATCCTGGCAATAAAGATGATGCAGGACCAGAAAATTCCGGTTATTGCCGTGCATTTCATTACCCCCTTCTTTGACCGGTCGGACTTTTGTAAAAAGGTCGCCAAAGCCCAGGGTTTTAAGCTAGTTGTAAAGGACCTTGGAAAGCCTTATATCAAGATGCTTAGAAAACCCAAGCATGGCTATGGCTGCCATATGAACCCCTGCCTTGACTGCCATATGTTCATGCTGAGAACCTTGAAAAAAATGGCAAAAAATGGTTTTATTGTGACGGGAGAAGTTGTTGGGCAAAGGCCTATGTCGCAGAAGAAAAACGACCTGGACCTGATCGAGAAAGAAACAAAACTAAAAGGAAAAATCCTCAGGCCCTTATCAGCCAAAATACTTCCTGAAACCGATGTTGAGAAAAAAGGAATTGTCGACCGAACTAAATTATTTGGAATCAGCGGCAGGCAAAGAGACATTCAGTTCAGGCTTGCAAAAAAATATAATGTTGAGCACCTTACTCCTGCAGGCGGCTGCCTCCTAGCTGAAAAAGAATACTCTGCAAAACTAAAAGACCTTTTGGCACATAAGAAAAATCCAACGAAAATAGAATTTAAGCTTCTCAAAAAAGGCAGGCATTTCAGGCTTGGCGAAAATAAGATTATTGTCGGAAGGCGGGAAGAAGAAAATAATGAGCTTGAGAAAATAAAGCCTGCAGCAGATTATATTTTTAAGGTTGACGGAATAGGCCCGATCACCCTTCTTTCTGGCAAAAAAACAAAAGAAGCAATTGAATTGGCTGCAAGAATAACACTCAGATATTCAGATGAGGCGGATAAGGATGTTCTCTATGGAAAAATTGAAAAACGAATCAAAGTCAATAAGCCAACGCCCGAAGAAATTGAAAAGTTCCGGATTATTTGAGTTTTGACAAAAGTTCAGTGAACTACCCCAGGTCAAGAACCTGGGGCATCCTGTAATAAAAACTCCATTAGTGTCATCTGGCTTTTGTCGTAGGAGTCTCCTTGTTTCTCGATATATTTGCGGATGATTTCCGCATTT
>Ga0182021_10007147_pt1 | contig 13221 bp, 12 predicted proteins | sample 612E3MmetaG_FD_120493 | JGI IMG/M metagenome (GOLD analysis project Ga0182021, IMG submission 120493) | Permafrost microbial communities from Stordalen Mire, Sweden - 612E3M metaG (Illumina Assembly) | ecosystem: Environmental > Terrestrial > Soil > Wetlands > Permafrost | place: Sweden... | reverse complement strand
GATCCCGGCCGGCTCGACATTACGATCAAGTATGCCGTGCCCGGCGCCAGTTGGGCCCCGTCCTACGATGCCCGCCTGCACGTCGCCGACCGGGCCGTGGAGCTCTCCTATTTCGGTCTCGTGCGCAACGGCACCGGCGAGGATTGGAGCGGCATTGCCCTCACGCTCTCGACCGCGCGCCCGAGCCTCGGCGGCGGCGCCCCCGAATTGACCCCGTGGATTGTCGACGTGGCGCGGCCGGCCGAATCTGAGGATGTGGTCAGGTTGAGCGCCTTCGAGGCCCGCGCGGATAGAGCTAAAGCAACCGGACGCGTCCAGTCGTTCAACATGGCAGCGGGTGCCCCAGCTCCGGCCTCAGCAGCGGAGGACAAAGACGCCGGCTTCCTCGCCGCCACCGTGCAGACCGGCGCCACCAGCGCGACGTTCAAGATTCCCGTCGCCGTGACCCTGCCGAGTAACAACACCACTCAGAAGGTCAGCATCGCTTCGGCCAAGCTCGCCGCGAACCTGCAATATCAGGCCACCCCCAAGGTGCTTGAAGCGGCGTTCCTCAGCGCCTACGCGGTGAACAACACCGACTATCCGTTCCTGGCCGGCGCGATGAACACCTTCCTGGACGAGACCTTCGTTGCCGCCAGCAGCCTCAAGACCGTGATGCCCGGCGAGAAGTTCGAACTCGCGCTCGGCGCGGACGAGGGTATCGCCATCAAGCGCAAACTGGCGAACCGATTCAGCGAGGACACCGGCCTGACCAGCAAGGGACGCCGCGTTACCTACGAATATCTCGTCACGATCACCAACAACAAGAAGACCGCCGAGCGCATGGTCTTCAAGGAGCCTGTGCCGGTCTCCCGCAACGAGAAGATCGAAGTCAATCTCCTCACGCCCGCCGAGCGGGACGTCGGCACGCCCGACAAGCCCAAGGAGGTCACCCGCGAGTCCGACGGCAAACTCGTCTGGCGTTTCGATCTCAAACCCGGAGAGAAGCGCGAAGTTCCGCTCAAGTTCAGCATCGGATATCCGGGCGACCTGAATGTGACCGGCGTCGAATAGGCGCAGCGGCGGCGGTCGCCGCTGCGAGCAAAGAACCAAACGCAAGGAGACACCCAAATTGTGGGGCGGGATCACCTGATCCCGCCGTCTTCTCAATCAAGGCGGGGTGCGGAGGCCCCGCCCTACAACTCGCAGTCGATTCACGCGCCGATTAGAAACGGAAGGTCGTGCCGATCGAGTAGCCCATGTTGAGCTTGTTGTCGCGGCTGATTCCGCCGGTCAGACCCCACTGGCTCGTGAGCCAGTAGTTCGCCTTCACCCCGTAGCTCCATTTGTTATCCACGTGCAGCGAGCTGGCGTCGGTATAGCTGAGGTACGGTGTGATTGACAGCTCGTTGGTCGCCTGGAGCTCGACTCCGGTCTGGAGCCCGTAAAGGAACGAGTTGTTTCTCACTCCTGGATTCTTGGCCCAGATCCAGCCGGCGCCGACACCGATATAAGGCCGGCCCCAGGAAAGGCCGGGGGAGAAGGCGATCGCGCTGGCGCTGATCGTCTGCTGGCGGGCATGGCCGCCGAGGGTCGTCGAACTCCAGGCGTCCCCGGCATTCAGGCTGAGGTCGAAGCCGGTGTTGAGCGGCAGGTTGTACTCGAAGCTCAGCCCCTGGTAATTGACGGAGGACTGATGCAGATCCGTGTAGCTGTAGCCGAGGTTGACGTAGGATTGGCCGAGGAGGCCCTTTCCGGTTTCCGCCGCAGGAGCCGGAGCGCTGGCGGTCGTGCCCTGCGCAAAGAGGGAGCCCGCGAGGCCAAGCGCCGCGGCGAGCAGAAAGGTTTTAGTGGTGATTTTCTTAGTCATGTTATTCTTCAGTTAGGATCCGCGACAAGATCGCGAATATATGAGAATATGACCGTGGCCCGCCGGAATGTTCCCTCGCGGAAGATCCGCCGGTCGGCGCAGCAGGGTCGGTCCGAAAAAGAGGGAACTTCATGCGCCGTGACGGGTCGCAATCTTGATTCTTGTATCGGCCGGCCGTCGCGGCTTTCGTTCGCCGAATGATCACGACCATCGGCTTCGACGCGGACGACACGCTCTGGCACAACGAGCTGATCTTCGAGGCCGCTCACGATCGATATCGCGGCCTGCTCGCCCGCTGGCACGATGCCGCGACCATTGATCACCGACTTTTCACGACCGAGATGGCCAATCTCGAGCTGTACGGCTACGGCATCAAGGCTCACGCGCTCTCCTGCATCGAGACCGCGATCGAGCTGAGTGGCGGCGAGATTCGCGCGGCGGAAATCCGCGAAATCATCGCCTCCGCGAAGTCGATGCTCGCCCACCCTGTCGAGTTGCTCGCTGGCGCGCGTGAAGCGGTCGAGCAGCTGGCCGGGGCCTTTCAACTGCTGCTGATCACCAAGGGCGACCTGCGCGACCAGGAGCGCAAGCTGGCGAAGTCCGCGCTCGCGCACCATTTCACGCACATCGAGATCGTCGCGGAGAAGAACGTCGAGACCTACGCGCGGGTTCTGCGTCGTCTCCAGATCCCGGCCAGGCAGTTTCTGATGGTCGGCAACTCGCTCAAGTCCGATGTCCTGCCCGCGCTGGATCTCGGAGCCTTCGCCGTGCTCATCCCGTATCACCTGCTCTGGCAGGGTGAACAGGCGACAGCTCCGCAGCCCGCGGCGGCGGACCGGTTCTTCCAGTTGCCGACGCTGCGCGAACTCCCCGCACTGGTGGCGAGGCTGAACGCCGCCGCGGCCCCGACCGCTGCGGCGACGGAGAATTCAAGAAACAAGATCGAAGTAGATGGCGGACCCGGCTGACGAATGGAGGGCGGGGTCTCCCGTCCTACACGATCACCCGGCATCAACGAAATCAGGAAATTTGCGGCTGTAGGGCGGGGTCTCCGCACCCCGCCATTTTCCCGATCGCGTGTCTTGAGTCTCCTCTCTTCGTTCTTGAATAGGCGCGCGCCTGCGCGGCGCCGCCCAGCCCAGCTTGCGAAACTGCGGAAGCCCGCTAAACTTCTTTATGCGCACTGTCCTTGGTCTGTTAACCACCATGAGCCTTCTCAGCATGTTCACGACCGCCCGGGCCGATCCTCTCGACGTGGGGGCAGCCGCCCCTGCCGTCACCGGGGTCACTGATACCGGTGACAAGCTCGACCTGGGCGCCACCTACGCGAAGGGTTACACTCTCGTTTATTTCTTCCCCAAGGCCGACACCCCCGGCTGCACCGCGGAAGGCTGCAGTCTCCGCGACGCGTTCCAGGATCTCTCCGAAAAGTCCGTGACCGTCATCGGCGTGAGCGCCGACGACGTGGCGGCGCAGAAAGCCTTCAAGGAAAAATACCATTTCCCCTTCACGCTCATCGCCGACAAGGACCAGGTCGTCATCAAGGCCTTTGGCGTGCCGGTGCGGGATGTTCCCGCGGTGGGCACGTTTGCTTCGCGGCAGTCATTTCTGATCAACAAGGAAGGCAAGATCGTCTGGCGCGACCTGAAGGCCTCAACCAAGCAGCAGGCCGCCGACGTGCTGGCCGCGCTCGCTGCGCTCGCGACGAAAAACTAAAGAACGAAGATCCAAGACCCGCGCGTGCTTGCCGTCGCCTCTCTTCGATCTTCGGTCTTCCCTCTTGGCCGGGTCGATGCAGTTGAAGCCTGGTCGTTCTCCACGGAGAATGGACCGTTCCGTGAAAGGTGTGGGAAGCCCGCTCGAGGGCGATTTTCCTTCTGGCATCGCGCGCAAGCGCGCTTCCTACAGATGAACCGTTCCGGCTTAAATCGCCGCAGGCTCCGCCCGCGGCGGCACCCGGCTGACCATAACCTTGTCGACGCGGTGGCGGTCCATGTCGATCACCTCGAAGCGCCAGCCGTGCCAGTCGAAACGATCGCCCACGGCCGGAATCCGTCCGAACTGCGTCATGACCAGTCCGCCAAGCGTCTGGTAGTCGGCCTCGGCTTCCTGCGGCAGCTTGTCCAGTTGGAGGATCGTCTTGACCTCGTTGACGGCGAGGGTGGCGTCGATGAGCCAGGAGCCGTCCTCGCGCTGTTTCGCCTGGGGCTGGTCGCGCTGCCCCTGCGCGGGCAAATCGCCGACGATCGCCTCCAGCACGTCGATGAGCGTGACCATGCCCTGGATGCTGCCAAATTCGTCCGCAATGAGCGCGGTGTGCCGGCCTGATTTCTTGAACGACTCGAGCAGCTGGATGCAGTTCATCGTTTCCGGCACAACGAGCGGCGGGGTGAGGAGGTTCTTCAGGCTGGTCGGGACACCGATGGCGGAGTGCGCCCAGAGCGCCTTGACCGCCACCATGCCGAGCACCTGGTCGCGGTTGTCCTGGTAAACCGGAAAGTGGGAGTGGCCGCTGGCGACCACCTTGCGCCAGTTGACCTCCTCGGTGTCGCCGATGTTGAGAAAGACGATCTTCGGCCGCGGCGTCATGATCGCGGTGACGGGCAGCTGGTCGAGTCCGAGCACGCCCTCGACCATCTCCTTCTCGGCCTTGTGAAAGACGCCCGCCCGCAGTCCCTGCTCGATGAGGATATTCACTTCCGCATCGGTCACCGGCGTCTCGCGCCGCTGGGTGAGGCCAAACGGTTTGAGCACGAGGTCGGTCGCGGCGCTGACGACGTTGATGACCGGCGCGACCACCCGGGTCATCGCCCGGAGCGGGCCGGAAACCAGCCGGGCCAGCCGCTCCGGATTGCTGAGCGCGATCCGCCTGGGAATGAGTTCACCGAAGATCAGGGAAAAGAACGTGATGAGCCCCACCACCCCGCCGAAGGCGAGGGAGCCGGCCCATGGCGCCAGCGAGGGGAAGCGGGCCAGCCAAACGGCGACCTGATTTGCCACGGTCGAACCGCCAAAGGCGCCCGCGAGGATGCCGCACAGCGTGATGCCCCCTTGGACGGTCGAGAGAAAGCGCGTCGGTTCAGCCCCAAGTTCGAGTGCCGCCTGGGCGCCTTCGTCGCCTTCGTCAGCGAACTGCTTCAGCCGGGCCTTGCGCGCAGAGACCACGGCAATTTCCGCCATGGCGAGAAGCCCATTGGCCACCAGCAAGAAGCAGAGGATGAACAGCTCGGTGGAGATTCCCGACATGGATGAGAGGCGCAGCTTATGCCGGATCCGCCGGGAGGGGCAACCCCTTTCCCGGCCGCCTCAACACCGCCTCGCGGGCCGCCGAACCGAGCGGCGCGGATGCGCCCTTGCCCGATCCCCGGAAGCTCAGCCGGCGAAAGGACGGATTGGGTTCGCGGCGATGATTGCCCAGCCAACAAGGGCCGTGACCGGCAAGAGAATCAGGGCAACGGTCCAGTTGCCGGCAGTGGCATAGCCAACACCGGTCGCGCCGAGGACGATCAAGAACACTACAATGATCCCGTGGAAGACCCGTTGGCTGCCCTGGTGCCGCCGGCGGATGATCTCACTGCGCGGGCTCGGATGGATCTCGCTGATTTCCAGCCAGCCGCCGGCCACAGCCACTATGACGCTGGTGACCGCGACATCGATGGCCGCCAGCGGCCGACCGAAGCCGACCAGCACCACGCCGCAAATAAGACAGAAGCTGAGGGGCGCGGTCAGGGCCGCCCCCAGCTTCGCGGAGATCACGGAACGGTAAGAACGCGGGCTCATCCGGATCAGATCCCATGCTTCCTCGCCGGAAGCGAGCACGGCGGCCAGGATGTTGGAGAACTGCCCGGCCGCGACCACGCTGCCTGCCGCCAGCGCCGACACAGGCGCACTGCGGAGAACGGGGATCAGGCCGGGAAGAATGTAGAGAACCGATGGCAGGGTCTGTGCGATCAACAGCGGATCCCGCAAAATCAGGCGCAAGTCTTTGCGATAGGCGGCGCGCCATGGGCGCGTGTCCATCGGACGCACCCTGCGTTCCTGGCGGGCGGAGCGTCGGCTGACGGCCACCTCCTGATAGCCGAACATCAAGACCTTTCCGAAGAAGCGGAAGGCGGCACCGACCAGGATCGCGGCCGCGATGGCAACCATTGCGAAATGAAGTCCCACCCCCCGGCCGGCTTCCGCCAGCGAGAACGTGACGGGATTCGCCGTGATCCCCGTGACGAGGCGGGTGACGCCGGCGGGCAGCTCATGGAGCATCTGCGGCAGTTGAAAGCTCAGGTACACCACCGCACTGACTACGGCTCCTGACACCTGGGCGATCGCGCGACCGCGACGGATGCCAAACAGCCGGATAATGCCGAGGGCGCCCATGATGCCGGTCGCCGCTGCGGCGCCCGCGAGGAGCAAAATCACGCCATAGCTGCAGAGGTAGCGCGACGATTGCAGCACAATCGCGGCATTCAGGAACGGCATCACCAGCGCTGCCGGCAACAGGGCGCTGAGGGCGATGCCGGCCCAGCGGGTCAGCAGGATCAGGCGCGGATTGATGGGCGCCGGCAGCAGGAGGTCCGCATCGTTCCGCTCGCACACCACCCGCACCGCATTGAGGAAGGCCGTGCCAAACATCAGAGAAGTGAACAAGGCCCAACCCTGCTGTTCCGTGGGCAAGGAAATACCCTCCCGGCCAATCCTGGAAACCATCAGAAACGCGAATACTTGCCCGATAACCACGATCACTCCTCCAAACCAAGCCAGGCGGGCGGCGTGCTGCGTATCGATGCTCCGCCACGCCAGCCGCACCTCGTTGCGCAGCAGCACCCACGCGATCGAACGAGCGGGTCTCATGAGTTCGCCGCCGGTTCGCGGGTGAGTTCGAGAAACACGTCCTCCAGAGTGTTGCCCTGGCCGGCCTGGGCGCGCAGCTCGGCCAGCGTGCCTTCCGCCACGAGATTGCCATGATGGATGATGCCGATCTTCTCCGCCAGGCGTTCGGCCACGTCGAGAATGTGGGTTGTGAGGATGACCGTGCCGCCACCGCGCACAAAGGCCAGCAGCAGGTCCTTTACCACCCGGGCGGAGGCCGCGTCCAGCCCGGTGAGCGGCTCATCCAGCAGCATGACCCGGGGTTCATGCACGAGGGCGGCGATCAGGGCCAGCTTCTGCTTCATGCCGCGGGAGTATTCCTCGATCCGCCGGGTGCGATCGCCGGCCAGCCCGAGGTCCGCCAGCAGGCGGCGGCTGCGTTCCTGCGCCGTGGCGGAAGGAACCGACCAGAGGGCCGCGACGAACTCCAGGTATTCGAGGGCGCTCAGTTTCCCGTAGAGCACAGGGTCGTCGGGCACGTAGGCCAGCGGGCGTTTCGCCTCCGTGGGATTGGCTCCCAGGGCCATCCCCAGAATCCTGATGTCGCCGGCCGTCGGGCGTAGCAGCCCGGCGATCATGCGCAGCGTCGTGGTCTTGCCCGCGCCGTTAGCTCCAAGGAACCCGTAGAGGATGCCCTGCGGCACGCGCAGGTTGAGATGATCCACCGCGCGTTTTGTGGCAAACACCTTGGTCAGATTGACCGTTTCGCAGGCCAGGGCCGGCTGGGCGGCGGCAAGCGGCGGCGCGGTGGGTTCGCAGGCAAGCGGCGGGTCGCCGACCAGGATCGGTTGTGACGGATTCTGCGGCACGTTGAGCTCCATTGAGGGAATTGCTACGCGAGTGCTGCGGCCAACCTGCTCCGGATCATTTTCCCCAGGTGGAGCAAAACACCGCAGTTACCGCGACCAGATTATAGCCAAAATGAACGGCCACGGCTGGCCCGATCGCCGCGGTGCGCAAGCGGAACCACAAGGCCACCATCGCCAATCCGGCGATGCTGATTGTGGCCGGCGGAAAGTGGATTGTCTCGGTCAGGTGGAGCACGACGAAAATTCCGGTGGTCAGCGCAGTCGCGATTGGCGCGCCGAAGGACCGCCGATAACCGCCATAGAGCACGCCGCGGAACAGAAGCTCCTCGATCGGCGGCGCAAAAACGAGCGCAAGCAAGATCCAAACCGCCTGCGACAGGCCCTGGGTGTTGGCCATCTTGGCCATCGGGCCAAGCGTGGGCTGGACGCCAAAACTCACGAACATCGCCGCCAGGAGGAGGTTGCCCGCGCCCACCGCGAGACCGAGGCCGAGCCCCACCGCGTTGTCTTTCAATCTCCCATGATCCCAGGCGGCGCCGAGAGGGCTGCAGTCATTCAGGCGGCCGCGGATCAGCGAGGTGGACACCAGGAGCATCGCAATCCCTCCTGCGACGACACCGAGCATCGCGCCGACCATGGTCAATACCGGCAGCGTTTCAGCGACTTCTTGAGCCATCGGGATCTTCGAATGACGAATCCCGTGCATCACGCCAACGACGATTCCCCCGACCATCCCCACAAGAATGCCGGCTCCGAACTGGGCACCCAGGAACACCAGCAGAATGATCGTGGCCGGGCGGGCGCTCAGCGGCGGTTTGTCCAAAGCCGGCTGCCTTGGGCCGTCCGCCGGTCCGCTTACCGCCATGGTGGACTCGCCCGGGCGGATCTGATTGATGATCGGCGGATCGAGCAAAGGCGCGGCCGGAGGCGGAGAAGGATCCTCCGTGGGAGTTGTCCCGGCATCTGGAGAGCTCAATGCCGGCGCGGCCTCGGCCAATGTTTCGATGGCGGCGGTCGGGCGGTGCTCTGGTGGTGATCGATCTTCGGGGCGGTCCATAACCTGCGTCCAATTGCGCAGAAGATCTGCTGCCGGGAGGACTGCGCATCCTCGAATAGGCGGCTTCGTAGAAGCAGTCGAGTCGCAAGAAGCCTCGTCTGGCCGAGACAGAACGTCATCGGTTCCCGCGCATGCGCAGCCGGCGATCAGCGCGAGCCATGGAGGCAGCCGCGGACGCGGGCTCGGTTTGAAGTTGAGAGAAGGTCCGGCGCCCGCCAGTCTCGGTCGGATCTTCTCGTGTGAACGTGCAGTTGCTTGAGGTTTTCCCGGTGTGGTAAAGTGCCTCGTCGCTGACGGTCACTGGACCCCACGAGGTGTCGCTTTTCGCCCCGATTTGGCGGGCTTTTCCTGCCGCCATACCCCCACAAGTTGGCGCGCTTTGCGAATCGACCAGAAGTCGTGTCGCTTTTTGCGCCGAACCCCTAGTTCAGTTCGGCACGCAAAATCGGACACGACTTTCAATAGATGTCTCAAAACCGCAAACCGCGACACCTTGTGGGTATCTGCTGTGGCATGATCCTTACCCGCAAAGGTTCCGACGCCGCGCTTTGCGATCATTAGCGGTACTCGTTGCGGGGTGGATTGATGCGTCAATCATGGTTCAGAATTCGTTCACCCGTGATAGAATCCACCCGCATTGCCCTATCTGAACTCACTCGCGAACGGCTCTACGAGCTTGTGTGGTCCAAGCCGGTTAGTGAGTTAGCGCCGGCGCTTGGAGTCTCAGGCGTCGCAGTCGCGAAGCGATGCGCTAAGCTCGGCGTCCCGCGACCTGGCCGCGGCTACTGGATCCAGCTTGAATTCGGGAAGAAGGTAAAGCGGCCGGAGTTGCCACCCACGCCTCCGTCGCCTGCTGATGTTCTTGTCAAACGAGCGATGGAGCCGATCCCGCGAAGTACTCGAGTGCAGATGGGCTCGGAACCGACGCACCCGCTGGCCGCGCGATTCCTCGCTGCCATCAATAGCGGGAAGCTGAGCTACGACCGACAACGAGTTCACGTAAGGGATCGCGAGCTGCCGGAGGCTGAGCTTTCAAAGGCTCAGAGCCACCGTGCAGCAGCAGCATTCCAGATGCTGCTCGAGATCGTTGAGCCCCGCGGGGTGAATTTCAGGAGGGCCCTTTCCTCCTATGAAGGTGGCCAGTTCAAAATAGGGCACGACCGCCTCTACTTCAAAATCGAAGAGGAATTGGTCGACCGACCTGCCGATTCGGGCCAGCACAGGCGGTACTCCCAAGGATGGCGGCAGGCGGAGAAAGTAGTCTCTGGGCGCCTCACCTTCACCACCAAGCCGCGATTCTATGGCTCCCAGACAGAAAGGAAGTGGACGGAGAGCGAGAAGGCGCCCTTAAGTTCGATTGTTCCAGCGATGGCGCAAGAAATCTGTCGCCATCTCTCAGCCGCACGGATGAAACGCCAGCAGGAGGCGATTCAGCACGAAAAGAACATGATCGAATACCAGATTCGCTGGCAGAAATTCCAAGAGCAGGAGGCTATTCGCCGGGGAGAAGAGGCAAAACGGAAGCACTCCGAGAAGCTGGAGCAAATCGCCAGGGCGCGACAGGAGTACCTGCTGAAAGCCGCTGAACTGTGGCGCGGCTGGCGCGAACTCAATGCGTTTGTCCTGGAATGTGAGCGTCGATGGCGCGATGCCCAAGCCGGCTCAGTATCCGTGGAACAACAAGTCTGGCTCGCATGGGCCGGAGAGATCGTGAAGCAGCGGTACCCCTTCGATACGGGCTACCCTGACCCGACTCGGGATGGTCCATTCGATGCCGGAGCAGTTCTCATTGGCGGGACCTATCCCGAGCTTCGCGGATTTTCGATTTCCTCCCCTGTGCCAGCGACTTCGAGCGCCCGTGCATCGCAACCAGGATAGAAATTCGGACCTATTTGGTGTCTGCTCCCTCGTCGTGACACGGGCTATTGCGCGCGACCGTTGGCTTCGTCAATGACGATGGTTGTAAGATCCGCAGCATGCCGCCGGCGCGCTGAAGCTGGCTATAGCCTGTGATGTATGAACGCCTGGATCCTCCCCGACCTGCACGAGCCTCCAGCGTCGGCTCTGATGGATATTGACGGCATCATTGATCGCGAAACTCCCGAGGAGGTCCTGTTCCTTGGAGACCGCTTTAATCAATGGTCCCCCACGAGCGTTTTGGAAGCCTGGCCCTTTGCGCAGAACCAACCAATTGCTTGGATTGACGTTGAGGTAACCTCCTACATCCGCCAGCTTCGGTCGGTTCTTTGGAAACGGGCCTATAGCTCAACGGTCAGAGCAGAGGACTTTCACGGGTCGGCGGCGGGGAAACGCGCCGCTAGTCAGGTGTAAATTCGGTGAACGGCCTGTTCGCATGGGCGAACGACCCAACGCCGAGCCAAGCCCGCGCGAAAGCGCGGTAAGGTGTAGAGGCCATAATCACCCACCTTCGCCGATAGCGGCATGGTGAAGGCATGGTCCAGACCACGCACGGCTAGCTGCCGGCGGCGAAAGCCGAAGTGGTAAGCATAATCCTTTGGTTCAGGGTTCGAATCCCTGTGGGCCCACCATTCTGAAAAGCACGAACGGTGCAGCAGTGGCAGAGGCAGGCGAATGACATCCTCCCCACCACCGTCCGGTCGATTACTCGGCTATCGCGCTGTCTCAGTCCCGCCAACGATTCAACTGGGCCCGATGATGGAGTACGGCGTAAAGGAGATTCGGGAGAAAGCGTCCGCGGTAGCTCGCAATCGATATTTGTCCGCGGTCAGGAAGAAGTTTCTGATCGAACGATGGCCCTATTGGGACGGCTGGGAGGGAGGCGGAGTTCGTCGATCCACCGACGTTGAGTAGAATTGCATCGTGGGTCGGCCGTTTGATGAGACTCCGACCCCACCTTGTCCTTCCTTTCGGCCAATGGACAACTACTGCTTCCCATTTCCTAACGGGCTCGCCCGCGGCGATTAGGGAAACGCGCGCAACATCCTCCCTTGCCGCCTAGTGACGTTTGGTGTGTTCTGCTTGATCATCACACCCGCGATCTCGGGCACGCTCTTGACTCCGCTCGGGGTCGGGCGGGCCAAATTCGGTCGGGGACTTTCAACACCCCAGTTTTACCGCCGAACAAACGTCGAATCCAACCCATGGCGATCAAGAAGTCCGACCTGTATTCCTCCCTTTGGGCATCATGTGACGAGCTGCGGGGTGGCATGGATGCCAGCCAGTACAAGGACTACATCCTGTTCATGCTGTTCATCAAATACGTCTCCGACAAATACGGCGACTCGGACGACTTCGCCCCACCGGTCGTCATTCCGAAGGGCGCCGGCTTCAGGGACATGGTCGCGCTCAAGGGCAAGGACGACATCGGCGACAAGATCAACACCCAAGTCATGCAGCCGCTCATCGACGCCAACTCCCGGCTCGCCCGCAGCGATTTCCCTGACTTCAACGACTCGAACAAGCTCGGCGACGGCGCGCAAAAGGTCGAGAAGCTCGGCAACCCCGCCAGCCTCGTCATCGTGTAATCGCCATGCCGCAATTCGATCGCTACCTAGGCATCGACTACTCGGGCGCGCAGACTCCCACGAGCAGCCTGCCGGGTTTGCGCCTCTACTCGGCGACGCCTGCGCAGCCGCCCGTGGAAATCCAGCCGCCGCCCAGTCCGCGGAAATATTGGACCCGCCGGGGACTCGCCGAGTGGCTCGTTGCCGAACTTCGCTCCGGCCCACCCACGCTCGTCGGCATTGACCACGCGTTTTCCTTTCCGCTGCGCTACTTCGAGGTCCACTTGATCCCACCCGACTGGCCCGCGTTTCTTGACGACTTCCGACGGCATTGGCCGACCGATGACGATCATATGTACATCGATTTCATCCGCGATGGCCTGCACGGCGACGGTGCCGCCCGCACCGGAAATTCCCGCTGGCGCAGGCTGACCGAGGAACGGAGCCGGACCGCGAAGTCCGTCTTTCATTTCGATGTGCAAGGCAGCGTGGCCAAGTCCACGCACGCCGGCATCCCGTGGCTGCGCTACCTCCGTCAGCAACTCGTCGCCCGCGTGCATTTCTGGCCCTTCGACGGATGGGCCCCGTTGTCCGGCGTGTCCGTGATCGCTGAAGTATATCCCGCGCTGTGGAGCCGGTCGTTTCCGCCGGACGATCGCAATCCCCACCAGCATGACGCCTATTCGGTCGCCAAATGGATGATGGACGCAGACGCTGCCGGCTGGCTGGGTCGCTCCTTCATGCCAGCGCTGACGCCGGCTGAACAAATGCTCGCCAAAGCGGAGGGCTGGATCCTCGGCCTCGGATGAAACCCGCAATGCCCCTCGCCAAGAAACACCGGATCGTCGCCAAGGTGGACGAACTCATGGCCGTGCTCGACGACCTCGAAGCCGCCCTGGAGCAGTTCCGCAAAATCGAGACCGACCTGAAGGAATGACCATGCGAACTCGCACACCGCTTGCCGCGATCTACTGCTACGTTGTCGCTGTATTGGTCGGTCTATCCGGCATCATCACTGTGTTCATTGGGTTGGTCGGCGCCGGCACAGCGATATCAGCGCCGTCAGGTGGACCATTTGCCGGGATCGCAGGGCTCTTCGGCGTTTCGATTGTTTACGCAGGCTGCGTTCAACTGCTCATCGCAGGAGGCCTCGTC
>Ga0182021_10007146_pt1 | contig 13222 bp, 14 predicted proteins | sample 612E3MmetaG_FD_120493 | JGI IMG/M metagenome (GOLD analysis project Ga0182021, IMG submission 120493) | Permafrost microbial communities from Stordalen Mire, Sweden - 612E3M metaG (Illumina Assembly) | ecosystem: Environmental > Terrestrial > Soil > Wetlands > Permafrost | place: Sweden... | reverse complement strand
CTTTAGCTTTTCGCATGAAACGAACCTGAACAAGGATATGAGCATTCTACTCGATCAGGCTGCACACGATCTTCTACTGCACAAGTGACAATGTGCGCTTATATGTTAATTTTGCACCTGTTGAGAATAACATGTTGCCTTTCTCCTGTTAGCGGGATTGTCCTCGTAGTGGAGGATCAACTGTTAGATTAGCCTCATAGAGAAAGGTTACACTTTTTTGCGGGTGAAAATGGCTCCCTCCTGCTCGAAAATCAACTGCCGAATTCGGTGGTTTAAATCTTGGGCAGGCTGAGGGGTCGGAAGCTGCGCATAGAGTTCGACAACTTCGCGTATCCTTTTGATTTCACCTTCGATTTGTTGAGCCTCCGGGAAATTTTTCTCGCCTGAAGAAGGTCGTTTGATCCAACCCTGTTGGAGGGAGAATCCCAGCAAGTCCCCGCAGTGACAGGGGTTCGCCGGATCATAGACTGAACAGTTTTTACAGAGAAAACGCTTCAGGTTCTTGCGCGCCCGATGGAGCAGGACTTTTGTGGCTGCGTCTGATTTGTCGAGAATTTCCGCTACGTCCTGAATGGGAAGCTGCAACAGGACATGTAGGATGAAGGCCATCCTTTGCTGAAAAGCCAGGCAGCGTACCAGTCCGGTTAAACAACCTTCTTTAACCTGCCGAATCAATTTCTGCTTTTCCCAGGCTGCTAGCTCTGACGGTTCTACCTCTGCCTGGCTGTAAATCAAGTCCTCAAAAATAGCAAAGGAACTTTTCTTCGCACGTTGGAAATACCGATAACACAAATTCTTGGCGATGGCATATATCCAGGTGTACAGCTGGCTTTGTCCACGAAAATCTTCGACCTTCCGATAAACCTGAAGAAAAGTTTCCTGTGTGATATCTTCTGCGTCGGCCTGGTTCCCCGTCATGCGGTAGGCCATTCCATAGACCTTGCTTCCGTAGGCGGCATAGAGCAGCGCAAAACTCTCCGGCTCCCGATTTTTAAGTTTCTGGATGAATTCGTCCGGGTCACTTATTGTCATGGGTCAGTTTCAACCGTCAATTCGCGCGCGATTTTCGCCTCAGTGAGGCGCGCTTCAAGATCGAGGTGCTCTCGTGTGAAATCACAGGTGTCGGGCAGCGTTTCCCGGGCCGCAATCCTATACCAGCCACCCGCTTTCAGTCAAGCCAACTTCAACAAAAATTCTTCGACCTCTTCGCCCGGTGTGTCGGTGGCTGCTTTGTCTTCACCGATCAACATGAAGCCGCATTTTTCCAAAACCCGCCTGGACGCGAGGTTGTGTTTGGCAACGTAGGCATACAGAGGCCGCGTCTTGACGTGATTCAGAAACTCGGATAACGCGTGGGTGGCAATGCCCTTGCCCCAGTATTCCTTGCCAAGCCAGTAGCCGATGAGCGTTTGACCGGATTGCTCAAAACACACGACGTTCCCGGCCACCTGTCCTTCAAAGAGAATCGCCTTAACGATGACGGTTTCATCGCGCAGAATTTTGGCCCAGTGCGCCATGAAGGCTTCTCGGTCGCGGGCCGGGAAGGCCGCCATTTGAGTTGCCGCTGGATCCAGCTGCTGTTCGAAGCGCATTTCACCAAAGCCAATGTTACGCGCGTTAATCACAGGCGTTCCGGTTTCGACGCAATCGCTGGCGTGGAGTTGAGTACCAAATGGGCCAGTTTTTACTTCGGCTTCACCTTTGTCGATGAAGTCTTGAACTGTGCAAGTCAACCATGAATCTTTTGTCACACTGCTGACTCCAACAACTTCACCACATTCTCACCGCTGCGTTCAGCGTATCTGCTTCAACAGGGTATTGACGCCCTCCAAATCAAATGCCTCCGGGTCAAACTCGCCGCCGATCCACTCCCAATAGTTTTCATGCTCCGCGTGATTCGGATCGGCAAGGGCTTCAAGGAAACCTGCGTAGCCCCACACGCCGCCCACATCTTCCGGCGGGCAGGCGTGTTTGCCTGCCACGCAGACCGGATACCGCACCCCCGGGTCCGGCGGCAGAATTTTCTCGACCACCACCGCGTGATCCCAACTGTCGCCGAAGTCATATTGGTACGCAAACTTGAACTTCGCGCCCGTTACGAATTGATTCAACTTGTAACGACGCTCGTCTTTCACCGGCTCCCCGTCTTCGGGGCTCGGCTCGCTGTAGCGTTCGCCCAGAATGGTGAAATCGTGCAGATGCGAATTCGACCAGCCCATCGCGATCTGGATGATGAAGTTCAACTTTGCGAGCGTCGTATCGTCGCGCACCAGCACTCGCCGCCAGAGGGGCGGATGTGAATCGCGCAGCGTGATCTTCAGTTGATAGATCGCCGTCGGTGGCGCACTTGTGGGGGTTGGCATGACGTTTTCCTCCGTGTTCTCTGTAGTTCAATCGTTGTCGTTCAGCAACCGTATCACATTCTCGCCGATGCGCTCTTCCAACTCGCGGGCCTCGGCGTTCAGCACTTCCAATTCCTCGTTCAACTCCTCCAATTTTTCGGCAAACACAAAGTCGTCGGCCTCGCGCTCGGCCACGCCCACGTAGCGGCCCGGGTTCAGGCTCCAGCCCTGCGCCTCGATCTCTGTCAACGTCGCCACTTTGCACAGACCGGGAACATCTTTGAATTGATGATTGCCGAATGCTGATTGCAGATTGGCAATCTGATTGTCAGTCGCAGTCCGCTGCGCGTGGGTACACACCGCACTGCACGCACGCCTTGTCCGCCACGTTGTGGCGGAGGCGCGCCGGGCGGGGTGCAAGTGTCCGCTGTTTAGCCACTGGATGTGACCCGCTTCGCGCAGCGGGAGCAATGGCGTAAATCAAAACGGGAACCGATCTAGTGTTCACGTCATCGCCCGGTAGTAACGTACTGGATGCAATCCCCTTGGTCTCTAAAGCCGCTGCCGTCGGTTCGCTTGACCTGCTGCCACAAATTGTTCTGGCAGTATGCCTCGGTCGGCGGAGTTGAATTGCGCAGACCCTCTTGGAACCACAGGTCGGCATCGCCCGAAGCGCCCAGAACGATCGACTTGCCACGTGGGTACGCATCTGGATCTTGCTGCCACACCACTCCCCAGTTTTCCTCGGAAGTGACGACCACCTCGATGACGTACACTTTGTCTGGCGTCAAAGCGACTAATGCCGGAAAGCCAAAATAAGTGATGCCTTTGAAACAGTCGGGAAGAACAGCGGGGAAACTCGACCCAATCAGCGGACCTTCCATCGTCGCCTCGCGTAGATTGACCTGCAACCTCGCGCCAGTTCCAGCGCACTCGGCATCCCATTGATCCTCTGTCCACAACCCGATCGCATCCAGCCCGGCGAACGATGGTCTGAACGTCTGGCCGATCGGCCCGAGTGTTTTAATCGACCACCAACCGGCGCGACTCGTGTCGACGGCACTCGACTGATCGACGACCGCCATGCGAGTTATCGGAGAGGATGCGAAGACTTCAGTAGCTCCAGGTTGCACTGGCAGCTCGGCCGTAGTTGATGCAGGGGTTACACGTCTCGCCGTGGGCGGCGGCGTATTCGTGCTAGCGGGTATCGACGCCGTAGCGCCAATCTCACTGGTTGCTGTTGGCCGCAGTGGTATAGTCGGCGAACACGCCGTCAACACGGTCAAGATGATTACGTACCGCAACAGGCATCGCACGTTGGTCTTGATCCTCCCCGTGTCTTAATTGGATGTGGATGAGGCCTAATCCGACAGCAGGCTGTTCAGTAGCAACGTAACGCCCCATACGATCAACAATATTGGAAGTACCAATCCCCAATTCAAGTTGAACAGGAAAGCGGCTGTTACCAGCAAGAGCACACCGCCGCTAATCAGCGCGCCGCGCACCCGCCTGTTCAGCCGGCCGGTCTGGCGATAGATGTTCCAGGCCGTGGCAAACGATCCGAACGCCGGCAGAAGAATAAACAGCGCCCACCAGTTGTTCAGATGAAACTGGGTAAAGTTTTGCAGCAGGAGGATGACGCCCAGCAGAATGAGGATGACGCCTCCGACCCAGGGCGTGCCTGACGACCCGTGTCTGGCGCGTCGTTCTTCACGTCGGGCCTCACGCTCCGCTCGTCGCACGTCACGCCAGTCCTGATTGGTTGCCGGCGGGGGGAGTGATGGGTTTTCTTTGTTGGGTAACGGTGTTTGGTCGCTCATTAGATGGTTGATCCTTTCGTGAATTTTGAGTCGGCGCGCCAGCGGGCGGTGGCGTCCCGTAGGCCTTTTCTGAGATCGATGGTGCTGGCAGGCAGGAAGTGTCCCAGTGATGGCAGATCATCAAGATGCGAGGTTGATTGTATGCCGAAATGAGGTAAGGGGCAAATATGGGCGATCATCTAGTCCGCGCCCACTGGACTGGTGACGCCCCTCTGTTCTCACGCTATCTCACGATTGCCATAGCAGCCGTTGGGACACGGCCGGCCAAGACGGATGACATTGCCGGGACGGCTGACGCTCGCCCAGCGCCGGATACGGCGTGAGCAAAGTCACTCGGCAAACCCTGTCGCTTGCGAAAAAAGCCGGTATAATGGGTGCATCTTGTACAACTTAAGGAGAAGAGATTTTGAGCGAACAGCTGTCACCTGAGTCGGCTCCCTCTCTGCAGGAGCCGCTTGAATTTCAATCCATGGGAAGTGTCGCGGAAGCGGCCGCGGCCCCCGCGCCCGCTTCGCGCCTGAAATGGATCGCGCCCGCCTGGTTCTTCTTGGGTATCCTCATCGGTGTGCTCGGCTTTGCCGCATATAATGTGTTGGTCGTAAAGCCCGTTGCCTCAACGGCGGCTGCGCCATCAATGGCAGCTGCGCCTACGTTTGATGCGGTAGCCGCACGCAGCGCCGCGCGTGACGGCACCTTGGATGCCATCGCCACGTTGCAGGCTGGCGGATCGGCGGCAGCGGCGCAGCAACAACAACCGCAAGGCCCTCAGACCGTGGCCCCCAATGCCTTTACGGTGCGGGGAGCCAATCAGAAAGGAAATGCGGCCGCCAAGGTTACCGTCGTCGAGTTTGCCGACTATCAGTGTCCGTACTGCAAACGCTTCGAACAAAGCGTGGCGCCAGATTTGCTCAAGCAGTATGTGGATTCCGGTAAAATTAACTTTGTCTATAAGCATTCGGCGTTTTTGGGACAGGAATCCATCTGGGCGGCGCAGGCGGCGGAATGTGCGGCTGATCAAGGTAAATTCTGGGAATACCACGATCTGCTCTTCAACAAGCAGAATGGCGAGAACGGGGGCACGTTTACCAAAGAGAATTTGATCAAGTTCGCGCAAGAGTTAAAACTGGATGCGACGAAGTTTGATCCCTGCTTGAATAATGATGTAACCCTGGAACGGGTCAAGGCCGACACGTTGGAAGGGCGCAATGCCGGCGTCACCGGCACGCCGACGTTCTTCATCAATGGCAAGCCGTTGGTGGGGGCGCAGCCGTTGCAGACCTTCCAGCAGCAAATCGATGGATTGCTACTAGGACAGTAGTACATGAAGTAGTTGACCAACGCGCGCCGATGGACGACTCTGTTCATCGGCGCGCGTTGGTCTTGGGTGCGCTGTGGATGCTAGTTTCGCGCGTCGAAAACCCGATCGGCGGATCGAGCGTCCCGCCGAGTCCGCTTTCTCCGGTACAAACGTAACCTTGGTTTCAATATCAATCTCAGGTATACTGGCGCCCAACTTTTTTTGGATAGTAATGGTGCATGACAGACCTCAATCGACGTGACTTTCTGAAATTATCGAGCGCCGCTTTGTCACTGGCGTTCTTCAAACCACCCGAACCGGAAACGGAGAAGCCTCGCCCGATTGGCCTGGGGCGCGTGACCGAGTGGCGCATCTGGGCCTACAACGAGGCCCGTCCCGGCGCGCAGAAAGAATATGCCCTATCGCGCGATGACGTGATCGATATCTACGCCACGCTGGCAACGGAAGGCCTCATGGCGCATAATCCCGTCTGGAATCTGACCAAGTACGGGTGGGTGTATTCTTCGTGGGTGCAGCCGGTGAAGCAGGTTGTGAATGAAGTGGTCGTGCGCGTGCCGGAGAAAGGCTTCTGGGCCGAAGTGACGGTGCCTTACGTGGACATGCGTAACGCGCCGAATGATAAGGCGTACCGCTTGTATCGGCTGTACTACAGCAGCGTGCATCAAGTCGCCGATCACTTGGTGGACGAAGACGGCGCGGATTGGTATCAGCTCATGGACGACGAGTATCCGGGCGTCAAAGAATATGTGCGCGCCGCAGGGCTCCGCCGTATCCTCCCGACGGAATTAACACCCATCACGCCGCTGGCCGCGAACAAGCGCCTTGAAGTCAACCTGAAAGATCAGAAACTGTACGCCTATGAAGGCGATTCGCTGGTCTACACGGCGCGCTGCGCGACCGGCGCGGCGTTTACGGTGGAAGGGATTGGCTTTGTAAATTTTGGAACGCCGCTTGGTGAACATACGGTAGTCCGCAAGCGTCCCTCGCGGCATATGCATGGCTTTGAAGGCCGTTCCGATGCGTATGACTTGCCCGGCGTGCCGTTCTGCACTTATTTCACCGAAGCCGGTGTGGCGGTGCATGGCGCTTACTGGCACAACGACTTCGGTCATCCGCGCAGCCATGGCTGTGTCAACGTGCTGGCCGATGATGCCAAGTGGGTCTATCGATGGTCGCTGCCTTTTGCCGGGTATGAGGACAATCTGCTCGTGGTGGAAGAAGGCGGCACCCCGGTGATTGTCTCGGCATAAAGAAAATCTGGATCTTCCGGGTTGAGCGGGATTATTAGCAAATGCTCCTGGCGGATGGTCACATCCGCCGTTCAAGAACGCTGGATGTCACCATCCAGCGAGAGCAATTCCCGTTGAAGTCGGAAGAGCCAGAAAATCTCTGCCAGGCCGGGCAGACTCGCAGTCAACGAAGAAACCGGGCTTCTCTCCGTTTGAAGGAATGAACGATTCTGGTGGAGAAGCCTGGTTTCTATTTTCGGCCAATATGATCTTGATCATGGTGAGGGTGGTCAGAGCCTGCTTAAATGGCGGCGAGCACGCGTGATGAACCATTAATCTTCCTCTCATATTTTTTGAGGCGAATATGTGATAAATAGCATAGTGTAGGCATGATGCATGACCTATCCTTGAACGAATTCGTTGACAGCGGTTTTTTGTCTATGGTACACTACTCCCCGGAGGAGATTACCCTATGAAACCCAAATACCTGCTCGGTTTTGCCTTGATTGCCGCGGCGATTGTCTTCTTGATTGTGACCAGCATGCAGGCCAACGCCCAGTATTTTCTGACCGTGTCCCAATTGCGTGCTCGCGGCCAGGCGGTGGTCGATCAGAGTGTGCGCATTTCCGGCGCGGTGATCTATGACAACACGGTGCTGTACGAAGTGCGCAACAACGAACCCTATCTGGAATTCAACGTCGTCGACACGGAAGATCAGATCGGAAAGCAAAAGCCCCTGCGCATTGTGTACAAAGGCCCCAAGCCCGATCTGTTGCAGCCTCACGCGCAAGCCATTGTGGAAGGCCATCTGGCGGCCGATGGTAATTTCTACGCCGATAACCTCCTGCTGAAGTGTCCAACACGCTACGAAGAGCAATTTCCAAATCAAGTCGAACAGAAGAACGGCTAAGTAGAAATGATCTGGTAAAGATAGAGAGAGAGACGGAGAGAGTGTAGCTCTCTCTGTCTCTCCATCTCTTTCTTAAAGGGAGAATCATGATAGCCGATCTCGGATTGATGGTACTGGTCATCGCCGCGTTAAGCGCGATGTATGCGTTCGTCATGGCGATCCTGGGGGGCACGCAGCGGCGTCCCGATTATATTGAAAGCGCCCGGCGCGCGGCTGTGGCCGTGATGCCACTCCTGACATTGGCCTGCCTTGTGATCATCTACGCCAACCTCGTCGGCGATTACAGCATCGAATATACGTATCGCGTTAGCAACAATACCACGCCCACTTTCCTGCGCATCACCGCTTTATGGGGCGGCCAGAACGGATCGATTCTGTTCTGGAACTGGCTGATGTCGTTGTACATCTTCTTCATCTTTTTGCGTCCGTGGAAGAACAATCGCGATCTGCTGCCGTGGGTCATCGCCGTCTCGATCGGGACGCAGGCGTTCTTCATCCTGCTGATGCTCTTCTTTGCCAATCCCTTCGCTAAGCTGTTTGTCGATTCGGCGGGCAATATCAGCGCGGCGGTCTTTCAACCGGCGGGTTTGCTGCCGTACACGTCGCCTGATGGCACCGGCCTCAATCCACTGCTGCGTCATCCCGGCATGATCATCCATCCGCCGATGTTGTATCTGGGCTTCGTCGGTTTGACGATCCCGTTCGCATTTGCGATCGGATCCATGCTGGCTCGCAACAAGACCGATAGTTGGATCCGCGCTTCGCGGCGCGTGACTTTGATCGCGTGGCTATTCCTTAGCATGGGCCTGCTGCTCGGTGCGCGCTGGGCATATGATGTGCTGGGCTGGGGCGGGTACTGGGGTTGGGATCCAGTCGAAAATTCGGCTCTGCTGCCGTGGTTGGTAGCGACCGCGTTCCTGCACTCCGTCATCATTCAAGAGAAGCGCGGCATGTTCAAAGTCTGGAACATGATCTTGATCGTGCTGTCCTTCTGCTTGATGATTCTCGGCACGTTCGTTACACGTACCGGTGTAATTTCTTCAGTCCATTCGTTCGCCCGATCGAGCCTGGGCGTCCCGTTCCTGGGCTTCACGGCGTTTGTCCTGGTGGGATCGGCGGTGTTGATTGCCAGCCGCTGGCACCTATTGAAGAGTGACAACAAACTCGATTCGTTCCTCTCGCGCGAAGCGATGTTCCTCTTGAACAACTTTGTGTTCATGACGTTGACGTTCACCGTCTTCGTCGGCACATACTACTCGATGTTCTCCGAACTGATAACAGGTGACAAGTTGACAGTCGGGCCACCGGTCTACAATCAGCTGATCGGGCCGCAGGTGGCTGTGTTAATCTTGCTGATGGGCATCGGACCGCTAGTGGCGTGGCATAAATCATCGCCCGAAGCGTTGGGCAAGATGACGTGGAAGCCCGCCGTGTTTGCCGTCGCCGTGATGGTGCTGCTGTTCGTCACGGGCGTCAACATGATCTTTGTGGTCATCGGCTTTGGTCTGGTGGCGTTCACGCTGGCGATTACGCTGACCGAGTATTGGCGGGGCATGCGGGCGCGGCATAAACTATCGGGTGAGAATTACTTCGCCGCGTTCACGCACCTCATCTCACGCAACCGGCGACGCTACGGCGGTTATATGATTCACCTCGGCGTGCTGGTGATGGGCATCGGCGTGATCGGCTCGTTGAACTATCAAGTCCAGACGCAGCGCTCGCTAACGCCGGGCGGCACGATGCAAGTGGGTGATTACACCATCACCTACGAACTCGCGTTGACGTGCGATCCGACGGTGGGAATCAGTGGCGACTGCACGGCGTGGTATACCGATCGCGGCCGGGATATCGAGGTGATCGCAGGCTACCTCAGCGTGGCACGCCCCGGCCAACCGACTGTGCGCATGGCGCCTTATCGTGAGATCTTTCTGAATGGCACAGGGGAACTCACACCGCCGGGCGTGTTGTCGTCGGTGGGTGAAGACCTGTATTTGTTGTTCCTCGGCGAGCAAAGCGGCTTCGGCACGATTAAGGCCTACATCAATCCGTTGATTCAATTCTTGTGGATCGGCGGCATCATCCTGGTGATCGGCACGCTGGTCGCCATGTGGCCGTCGCCGCTGGAGCGGCGACAGACCGTGGCCGCGCCCGAACGGATCGGCACACTGAAGGCGGTGAAGTGATGCTGCGACCGATCAAGTTGGCGCTGTTGGGGCTATGGACGGCGGCGCTGTTGTTGCTCATTGCGTTGACCAGTGCGGCTTTGGCGCAGGACACTGTGCCACCCACGCCGACGCCGGCCGCCAAGCAGCCCGTCACCGCCGACGATGTAAATCACATCGCCAAGCAAATGTATTGCCCGGTGTGCGAGAACGAACCACTCGATGTGTGCCGCACGGCGGCGTGCCAGCAGTGGCGCGCGCAGATCGGGCAGATGTTGGGCGAAGGGCAGAGCGAGCAGCAGATCAAAGACTATTTCGTGGCGCGCTATGGGGCGCGGGTGCTGGCGCAACCTCCTGTCGAAGGAACGTCATTGCTGCTGTACGTTCTGCCGATCGGGGGCTTGATCGTCGGCGCGGTAATCGTGGTGTGGCTGCTGCGGCGGCTGCGCGCGCGCGGTGCTCGTGCGGATTCGCCCCAATCCGTGGCTGTGGCCACGCGTGCGGACTCGCCATCCAAGTCCACGGGTGATGAGTATACCGATCGCGTGGAAAAAGATCTCAAGAACTGGTGACCATGTCTGAATCTCTGCCTCCTGAAACATCGACTGGTGCGGACTCGCCTGAAGAAGAGACGGCTACACCCCAACGACCCTTCGGGCGCACTATCGCGATCGGCGTGGTGGTGGTCTTCGTCGGCATCCTGGCTCTGGCGCTGTTCCGCACCAATCAATCGAGTCCGACCTCCGGCCCTGCGCCCGATTTCACCTTGACACTGTTCGACGGTTATCCCGGTAATGCCGGCAAAACCCCGATCGCTTTGTCGGGCTTGAAGGGCAAGCCGGTGGTGGTGAATTTCTGGGCGTCGTGGTGTGTGCCGTGTGCGCAGGAAGCGCCGTACTTGCAAGCCGTGTATGAAAAGTACAAAGACAAGGTCGTGTTCCTGGGCGTCGACTGGACGGACATCGAGGGCGATGCGCGCAACTATCTGCAGCGTTTCGGCATCACCTATGCCAACGGCCCCGACTTGGGAACCAAGATTGGCCCGCGCTATCACATCACGGGCGTGCCGGAAACGTATGTTATCGATCGAGACGGCAACGTTCAATACTACAAACCCAGTCCGCTCACGGTGGCGGAATTGTCGGCCGTGCTCGATCGGTTGTTGCAGACGAAGTAAGACTCTTTAGATCAGTTTCCAAGTTGATTGATGATCCGGACTCGAGGCTTCAGCCGGAACCTGCCTACGCCCAGCGGTCCGCCGTCGCAAAGCGACGGGCACGGGCAAGGCTCCACTCCAGAAGGCGTAAACCAAATTGGAATTTGCTCTAGAACCGAAATCATTTCGAAGCGAGTATAGCGTGGAACTATCTGCTCTTCTCATCGGTATTGTGATTCTGGCTGGCACGGCCTATTTTGTCAGCCGCCCGTTGTTGCAGGCCCAACGTCTGCCAAAGGCCGGCGCGATGGACGCCTCCTCGCTAGAGGCGCAGCGCGAATCGTTGTACACCCAGATTAAAGAGCTCGACATGGATCATGCTACGGGCAAGGTCAATGACGAGGACTATACGCCCTTGCGGGCCGAATTGGTGGCGCAGGCCGCCGCGGTGTTGAAGCAGATCGATGGTGTGGCGACGGCTCGTGCGGACTTGCCTGCTCCGGTGGCGCAGGCCGATGAGGTCGAAGCCCTGATCGCGGCCCGGCGCAAGCCCCGATCGGCTTCCGCGGCAAAGACGGCTGCCGCGGCGAATACGACTGCCGTGGCGAAACTGGTCGATGCCGATGTCGAAGCGGCGATTGCGGCCCGGCGCAAGACGGCGCCCTCTGTGGCGAGCGCGGCGACGTGCCCCAAGTGTGGCAAGCCCATCAACGCCGATGATGCTTTTTGCGCCAAATGCGGCACGGCCTTACAACCCCAGACTGCCCGCTGATTTTGGACTGAGGAGACTTATCTTGCGAAGTATTGCGCGTCTATTGTCTTTCGTCGTCTTGCTGTTGATGGCCTCGCTGCTGGCGGCCTGTTCTCTGGCTGCACCCGCGCCTGTCGGGCAGGTGGATAGTCAGGCGGCGCAACCACCGGCGACGCAACCATCAACTGAACCGTTTCAACTCCCTGCGCGGCGGCCCAGCGTGGCCGAGGGCGCAGCGATTTACCAGCAGAAATGCGTAGGCTGTCACGGCGCTGCAGGCCGCGGCGATGGCACCCAGGCTGCACAGATTCAGGCGCAGTTTGGCAGCCCGGTAGCCGATCTCACTTCTGACGTGACGGCGCGCGCGCAGACCCCGGAGCAATGGTACGACGCGGTTACCAATGGGCGGCTGCAAAAAGGCATGCCGCCGTTTGCGAGTTCACTCACCCCCGATCAACGCTGGGATGCGATTGCTTACGCGTGGTCGCTGGCCGCCACGCCGGATCAGGTTGCCAATGGTAAGGCCGTGTATCAGGAACAATGCGCGCATTGCCACGGCGATCAGGGCCAGGGCGACGGCAAAGATGCCCAGGGTAAATTGTCCGATCTGAGTGATTTTGCCGCGCTGGCGAAAGTTGCGCCGGGCCTTTGGGATCAAGCGCTGGCTTCCGGCCACGTGCCTTCGTTTGCGGGAACGCTCAGCGAAGGAGCTCGGCGCGCGGCGATCGACTATGTCCGCACCTTTGCGTATGATAATTCGATCAAGGCCGCGTCCTCAACTACACCGTCGGCGACGCCGGGGAGTTTGCCCTCTACGACCACCACCGGGCCGGCCGAACCAACGAAGATTGAAGGCACGATCGTCAACGGCACGGCCGGTCAACCGGTGCCCGACAATTTGCCGTTGACGTTGTATATCCTGCCTCATCAAACCACCCAGCAAGACATGATCACGCGCACGTTCCAAGCGGGCGTGAATGGCCGTTTCGTCATTACCGACGCGCAGATCGATCCAAGCAGCCTGGTGGCGGTGGGCGTCGATTACAAAGACTTGAGTTTTTACAGCGAGGTGGCTCCCGCTCAGCCGCAGGTCACACTGCCCATCACGATCTACGAAAGCACCCCGGACATGGCGCACGTCAAGATCGATACGCTGCACATTGTCGTCGAGCCGGCTTCGAATGGATATAGCATCAGCGAGATCTACGTGTTATCCAACAACGGCGATCGCTTTGTGGCAGGCTTTGGCCGCCCGGTGCTGCACTTCGGGTTGCCCGCCGCCGCAGTCGATCTGCAAATGGATTCGGCCACGCAGCAGGTGATGGAATTGAACGGCGACGGCCTGGATTACTTCGACGCGATTCCTGTGGGTAAACAGGCGCAGCAGATTGTGTATCAATATACCTTGCCGGTGACGGCCACCTCGCTGAGCCGCGCGATCTACCAGCCGATTACGCTGGTGAATTTGCTGCTGGGCGGCGCGGCGGACAAAGCGACCGTGACTTCCGATCTGCTCAAGTCGGCCGGCACACAG
>Ga0182021_10007144_pt1 | contig 13223 bp, 18 predicted proteins | sample 612E3MmetaG_FD_120493 | JGI IMG/M metagenome (GOLD analysis project Ga0182021, IMG submission 120493) | Permafrost microbial communities from Stordalen Mire, Sweden - 612E3M metaG (Illumina Assembly) | ecosystem: Environmental > Terrestrial > Soil > Wetlands > Permafrost | place: Sweden... | reverse complement strand
CGCGGGTGCTGGCTTTGGCAAGGTGGCCGTTACTGGAGCCTTTTGTGGTGCTGGCCCTTGAGACGGTTCCGATTCCCCTCGTGGCGGGACGGAGCTTGGCCACAGTGCGCCGAGCGGCGCGAGAGGCTTCGATGACGCTGCCGCTGTGGGAGCTTGCCCTGCCGCCGCTGGCTGTGCTGGCGTTTTCAAAGCGTTCGCACCCGCAGCCTCATCCTTCCTGAGCCGTTCCTGCTGTTCGTCGAGGTCTTCTCGGACCAAATAGGCTGTGTCCACCTGCGCCGCCGGTGGTTTCGGACTCCGTGGTTTGACTGTTTTCTTAACTGTTTTCTGCGACATTGTTTTTCACTTTCCTTTTTGTTCACCCGCCGCGCTGATAAGCCTGCCACTGCTCCTGCACCTGCGACAACACCCGCTCCCGGTGGCGACGGTCACGCCGAACGTCGTAAACTAGGACCATGTCTTGTTTGTGGGCTTCGGCCATGAGTTTGATGACGCAACTGACGAGCCGAAGTCAGTCACCTCACGGATAGAAAGTTAACACCGGCGAAGCTGGCCCGGCGACGAGTGCCGGGCAACGCTGGTCTCGCGGCGGCGCAACTTCCAGACGCACATCAACGCTTGGGCGGATAGCAGAACCGGTGGGGAGTTCCCCCATAGACGGAAGCAGGGAACTGACTCACAATCAATGCCGTCAGTTAAACACCAATGCTCGTGGCGTAACGGTATCCATGAAACGAATCGCTGTCCTGCTGGCGGACGACAACAGGGTCGTGCGCAGGGAATTTAGACAGATACTGGAACTCGAAGACGACCTTGAAGTGGTCGGCGAAGCGAAGAACGGCCTTCAGGCGGTCGCCTTGGTTAAAAAACTTCGTCCCGCAGTAGTTCTGATGGACATCGCAATGCCGCTGCTCAATGGTTTGCTGGCTACTCGCCAGATTCTCAATGCCGCCCCCTCGACCAAAGTGCTTATGCTTTCGGCGCACACTGAAGATGCGTATGTCGAAGCGGCCACCAACTCCGGCGCGATGGGCTATCTGCTGAAGCACACCTGCGTTGAGAGTGTGTGCCCCGCGATTAGGGAAGTCCAAAAGGGGAACACGTTTTACAGCCCGTCGATTCCCAGCCACCTTCACAAACGGAATCGGAAAAAGCAGATGGATTAAACCAGATTGCCGACGCCGCTTCCGTGCGCCCTGCATTTCTTTAGAAAGCGAAAATTGTCTCCCAGCATCTCCTGCCAGTAGACGGCTGCGGATGGAGCTTTCAATCCACATTGGCCCCGAACTTCGGTAAACCCGACCTCGGAGCAGATGTCCATGCAGGCTCTGTGCAGCTTGGCCAGCGTAGTGTCATCGGTCGTGTTCCACCAGAGGACGGCGCAGCCGGTAAGCGCGGGGTAGGATACCGACGTTCGTGACAAGTTGAGGAACAGGAAGACCCGCCTAATTGTGGTCACGTAGAACCTTTCGGAATGATGTCCGGGCTGCTCTATCAGGTCGGCACTTGGAGGGCGAAGCCCCCTAATGCCCCGCGAAGGTTTTGGATGTTCTTTTTCCTCCCGGTGGCCGTAATCCATTAACCGCTCCATATAGAACGCGGGCTAAGCGGGCGGCAGTTGGTGGAAGGGATTCACTTGGAGTTCGCTTCCCTCTGCCCAAGCCTAAAATCTTCCCGACCTGCCTGTCGTGCGGACAACGTGCCCTGCATGTCCTCGATTGTAATCGCGATGCTCCGCGAACGCACCTTGTTTTCTTCTATGAGCTTCGTGAACCGGTTAATCTGCTCCCGCAGACTACGAATTGTCCGCATCATCTTCGACATTTACCAGATTCGGCCACCGCTTTCCAAGCCCTAATGCCAGTCCGGGTGCAGACACAGGTCCGAGGCGAGACTGGCCCAGCGCCGGACGGCGCATCCATGACTCTGGGGCGGCGCTCCCCGTGGAGGTTGACGTGCATGGGGAACCCGTGGCCCACATCGAGATGGCGAGCATGGTTCTGGCGATGCACCACCACAACGTCTACGTGGTCTTGCTCGACCCCGCCGCTGGCCGTCCGACCGCGATGCCGCGTCGTCAATGGGTTGGTAAGTTAGCTTCTCTGTCGGCGGCGAACAGTTGCTGCGCCAGGCGGCTCGCTTTTCGGCCCGACACACGGATTTTCAAGCCGGTGCGCCAAAAACTCGGCTTCCCCAAGTTCGCGTCTCGGAAATTCATCAGGTCTGCACTTGTTTCCCGCAAGCCGGTTGATTCGCCCAAATAGCGGATGAACTTGAAATCCTCGGTGAAAATATCCGGGTTCAGCCTCCGCACCACAGGGGCCAGCAATCTCGCGTGCCAATACAAACACTTCCTGAACACCCTTTCTTCATACTCCGAAGTCGGGCAATGGAACCGCTGGCAAACCAGGAACTGGAAGTTCTGCCTAGCCACGGGCGAAGGATACCATTGGCGTCAAGCGATTCGCAGCCACCAAAAGCGACAAGGTGAATTGAAGCAGCGCCTATTACGATGGTCACCGGCCGTGACCGAGTGCAGAAGGCCGAATCTCAGCAATTTCCTTGGATTGCCGCCGTGCTCGTAACCATCACGCCGGTCGGCCCGACTCCGGGCGGCGCTGGCCTCAGTCGTCGGCTTCCGCCACCACCTTCACTTCACGCCCGCCTTGGCGGCGGCTTCGGGGTCGATGGCCTTGAGCGCGTTGGTTGCCGATTCACGAACCAATGCACTGGCATCTCCTAACGCTTCGGTCAGCGCCGCTATGGCAGTCATATCCTCTTTCTCAATACCAATTCCATTCAAAGCGCGGGTGGCTAGGACACGAGTACGCAAATCTTTGTCTTTTATTGCGTCAGTGAGAGCCGCAATGACCGACCTGTCCCCTTTTCCAAGAATGGTCAAAGTCCAAGCCGCCTCCATTCTGGCATTGGAATCCGCATTCTCTTTTAGCGTCTTGATTAGGGCTGGGACCGAGACCCCCATCGTGGCGGCAGCTTCGGGGGCAATTCTCAAGAGAGCGTTAGTCGCACTTCTGCGGACAAAAAACTGCTTGTTACTGAGTGCATTGCTCAAAGCCGTCACAACCGCCTCGTCCCCGTGGCCAAGATGGCCCAAAGCCTCAGCCGCCCACGCATCGGCAGAGTACTCATCCCCCTCTATCAGCACTTGGATTAAGGCGGGGATTGACGGCTTGGCAAAAGACCCCATCCCGCCCAGCAGCATCGCCGCATTTGCCCTCGCGTTATAATCGCCAAATGGCGGCGGCAGATGCTTCTTCGCCGCCGAAGGCAATTTAGGCCAAAGCCACTTCCGGTAAAATCCTGCTCCGACCCAGCTATCGCGCTTCAGCGCCCTGACTAAAAAGGGGACCGCGTTGGAATCTTTCATCAACTGCCTGACCCAAAAGTTCACACGCGGGCTGGATGGGTCTATCGAGTCACCGGGGAGGAAATCGTTTGTGACCCATATCGGGCCAAGATGGTGGGCTATCCAGTACCCTATCGGCTTCCCGTCATACACTGGCTCCCGTGGCTGGCGCAACACCTGCCACGCAATGACGCCAGTAAGCATCACCAGCAGGACGCTGAGCGCGATATAGACCCGCTTCGGCATGGCGGCAGTATGCCAAGCTGGCGGCAGAAATCGAGCAACTTGCGGCTGGCGGCAACCCGCCAGCGGGACGCGGGAGGTCGGGCCGCGTCTGGCAGAGTCGGCCCCAGCGCCGGGCCGTGGGGTTGGTGCGGGAGCGCACAGAGGCGCTTGGCAAAAAGCGTGTTGCACGTTGGATTTCCACGGTTCAATATTCCGACGGATGGTTGGTTGAAGAACTGTTCGCGGCGCACAGCTATGAAAATCCATTATATTGTCTTGTTCGTTCTTTGTGGCACGCTCAGCGGTTGCAACCGCTCCCTTGACGCCACCAACTCGACCACTGGCACGGCTCCATCACAGATGAAGGACTACGATGAGCAGGTCAAGAGGCAGCAAGCACAGTTGGACGCTTACGATAACCGGTCGAAGCAAGCAGACGAGCAGCTTCAGGCTCAGGCAGCCATGCAAAAACGCGGCGATGCATTGCTCGCCGAGCAGGAGCAGTTGCTGAAGAGACAGCAGGAGGATATTGCAAGATTCCAGAAGATTCTCGACACGTGGGAGAGTCAGCAGAAACAGTATCAGAAGTATTTGGATTCACTCCCGAAATGATGCGAACCCGGAAGCTGGCTCCAGCGCCGGGGCAGTCGGCACGTGGAAGCCGCAGGCATCTGGAACACCAAGGCTGAATCGGGCCGCTCAAACCCCGGCGCGCGCGCTGGCGCTCATCGGCGGTGGGACCGAGGCCGGTGCCGCCGCGCAACGAAAGGCGGGTTGGCGGTTCGCTCTACAGGTCCGGTTATCCGTCGGCGCAACGTTCAGTTGCGTGTGAAGCGGCTGATAATCGGCAAGTAGATGGCGACGATTGTTGGAAGCGTCACCAGAATCAAAGCTGACATACTCGTAGCAAGAAATGCTACCCAAGACGGGCCGCTCTGGGCCTTTTGAACCCAAACGTAGATGCAGTAGGCCACCGCCGCGATTGCGAGTACCACCAACAGCATTGGCCCCGCCGCCATGCAGAGCCGTGTGAAGGCTGGAAGCGCCTGCCCCGTTTTTACGGCAATCATCGCGGGCAATTTGAGAATCATCCATACAAACAAACAGCCGAGTCCGAAGAACACAAGAACGAGTCCGTGTATGATTTTGTTCATATTATTTCTGTTCTGGTTTGACTGTTCCCGAACCGAAACGTCACACCGAGCATGAAATTGGATGGGCGTTGAAGATGGTGCCCTCCAGCGTCCACAGGGCGCTCCGACTGGCGGCGTCAGACCGGGCCTCCGGCGGCGCTGGCCCAGTGCCGGGGCGGTCGGCATGAAAGCCGCTGGTATCTGGGACCGCCTGATGCGGACCCGCATGTCTGGTGCCGTGGGAGCCGATAGGGGCGACCCTCCCGGCGAGCCGATTAGCCCACATGTTCGTGTCTCAACGCTTCTGACTCCACTCTGCCAAAAACGGCCTGACATTGTCGAGAGAGAGGTCCTTGCCACTGACAATCCGACTATCTGGTCCGTGATAGTAAACGTGTAATTTGTTGGGCGTGACTCCCGAAATCCCTGTGGTGTCATAGATGATGGAAATCTCCTCGTGCGCTGTGTGCAACTGGTGGTCTGTGTTGCCGAGTTGCTTGAAAGTCATGGGGCCGGGGTGAGTCTCAAACTCGCGAAGCCACTTATAGCCAGTCGCCGTTTTACGGAACTCGATGTTGCGATGAACTCCGGCATAGAGTGCCGGAGTGTCGAAAATGATGAGCATCGCGTCGTACCGCGCATCCGAACGACTATACAAGTGAACCTCTGCATTGGTGGGGATGGGAGTGAGGCCGAGCGCGGCTCTGTCAACCGCTGCTATCGCCTTGAGCATCGGGGCAAGTTGCGGGTCAGAAAGCGAAACCTTCCCCGTATCACAGCCTGATAGAAAGACGACGGTAACCGCGAGAAGAAGATGGACGCTATGTGGCATGGTGCGTCGAATGTGGGCTAACCGTAGGATTGAGTCCAAAGTTTTTGGAGGTACTGGGAAATGCCTGTCATCGCTGAATCCGTCGTAAACCGTTCCTGCCCAGTTGCAAGCACAAATTATGACGTAGAATATTGAAACGACAAACGCGGCACCCCTCCGAACCCAAATATGTACTACGAGCAGGTTCATCGAGGTGAACAGGGTGGCGGCTATCAGGCTGGTCGGCTCCGGGTCGGCGGCGCTGGCCCCGGCCTCCACCCTCCGGGCGGAACAGGAGCACCAGCGGGGCGGCGCTGCTCGGCATCACCTTCAACTGTCAAATGTTTACAATTTAAGGCTCCGCTGCCGGGCCGGGCGCTGCCGCCAGCGCGGCGTAGGATTGGGCCAGCCCCGGCGACGCTCGGCCAGCGCCGGGGCAGTCAGCACGGCAGCCGCAAGCATCTGGGAGCGCCTGATGTGAATCTGCATCTACGGTGGCGCGGGAGCCGGGAGGGCAATCCTGCGAGCGAGCCGATTAGGCCGCTCAGTCATGGGTCTGCCATGAATTTTTTGAGCGCCTCAACCTCTTCTGTCGACATGAGTCTGGAGAGAGGCTTGAGCGTGCGGTTGCCGACCATCTTCCCGTCGCGCATGTAGTACCAGTCTGTGAGGGCCGCCGCTGGAATCTCAATCCTGTCGCCCAGCTTCACAGTCGTCACAATTCTCGGGGCGTTGTTGATAGTGCCCATCGTCTTGCCGTCGCGACGCTCAACGTCGGTGGCCCAAAAGTGCTCAATACGTCCTTTCTCTGTAATCGTGACCTTCAGGCAAAAGTTACTCTCGCCGCGCTCTCGCTTGTCGAAGACTTGCCAGAACTGCGGAAGTGTCGCTCGCGCCTTGGCAATGGCCGCCACCATCTCTGGGTCGTCGTCTCTAATGCCAGCGACCTTGTCTCGCTTCGAGCAGGCGGTGAGCAACGTCACCAGAACTGCGACTAGCAGCAGGGCGATTTGTGAGGTGCGATTCATGGTATTGTGTGGTCGAGCGGCTTCGAGTCGGCACTGGCATAGCGCCGCATAATCTCGAATTTCGGCCTCCGCTTCATCAGGTGGATTCCATACCCCCGGCATACAGTTGGCGCACGCTGTCGCGGGAGAGCACCAGAATTGTAAACACGCCCAAGGCCGTCCCGAACGGGATTTGCAGGCAGTTCAAACCGCCGATGATGAGCGAGAAGAGCCGGTTCCGTTTCTGCAACAGGAAGAGGCCCGACAGCACGTTGAGCACGAGGCCGGTCAACAGGAGGACGCCCATGAATAGGTAAAACCAGATGAAGGCGTCCAGAAACGCCTTGGGCGGCATCGCCTGTGGTTGCGACTTCCACATGTCCGGGTTCGAGAAGACCGTGTGCATGATGAAGTAATGCACACAGAGGAACCCCATGCCCACGAAAGCCAGCCCGGCGAACACGAAGTGAAAAATCGCCAAGAGCTTCACGTGCTCCCGGTCCCGCCGCTGCTGGTTCTGGGTCGCTACGTCCGGCGGCAGCGTCGACTGGGCTGGTGGTGGCCGGTTCACCACGGCACGGACTATCAGGTAAATCAGGCCCAGAAAGCCGACCGCCACCACGGCGAGGATGAACAGCAGCGCCAAAATCAGGATGATTTCACCGCCGCCGATGTTCACCAGAGCGAGGCTGGTGTTACTTGGAGAACTCATAGAGCACGAGAATCAGGGATGCCGCGCCGAGGATGAAAGTCAGCGCCAAGAGAACCGGGTGACTTGGCCCCACATCTGAACGCTTGTTCTGCCATTGCTCGACAATGTCGGGCAGCCGTCTCGCGCCGAGAAGAATAAGGATGAACGTCAAGATGAGGATAACCTCACCGCTAACCAAGGTTAAGAATGCGACCAAGCTCATGAACCACCGACCAAACTGTACCAAATCCGACGTTACGCCGCAATCGTCGGAGCCACCGCCAGCGGCTGTGCTTACGATGGGTAAATTGTACACAATTCGCCTATCCCCCAGACCGCCTGCCGCATCTGCGCGACATCGGTAGGTAACAGCAAGATGATATTCGCATTCATTCCGCCGGAAAACGCGCCACAGGTCCAAGCGCCGCGCCAGCCTTGGCCGACGCCCGGCCCGCGCTTGAGCGACCATGAGGTCAGGTTGCTCGGCGTCGTGCGCCAGAGCGAACACCAGACAGCAACAATCTGGGAGGCGGTCAACACCGTAGCGATTGATATTGGGCCGCGCACACGCACCGACCTCCGTCATTCGAGGGTAACGCTGCTCTGCTCCCTGCATCGGTTGATTCGGCTGGGGCGGCTTCGACGTGAGGGTCGTGATTCAGTTGCGTTCGTTGATATGCCGGACCCGGTTCCTCCACCTCGTGCTCAGCCTCAGCCCGCCCCAGTATCACGCGGGAAGGTCTTTGAGGGTTGATGACAACTGTTCTGAAAACGCGACCGACCGGAGGTGGCAGCACACGGTTGTTACCGGTCCCGCCTGAGCGGGCACGTCAAAGCTAAGTAGTTCGATTCCAGCTTGAAGAGCAAAATTGTAGACAATCCGCTTGAGGCCACAGGTGGTCGAAAACCAAAAGCGTATGTAGATGGTGAACATCGACGAAATCGAACAACTCCGGGCCGAGGGCAAGCGGCGAACAGCTATCAGTCTTGCAGCCTGCTCTCTGGGCTGCCGCAAGCGTGGATGCCGGGAGCGGCAGCGCCAGCCCAGAATCTGGACAGGCATGTTGGAGGGCCGCCGGAGAGCCTATCGGGGCCAGCCTGTGGTCCTCCCCGATGACACCCTCGGATTCATCTACGGCATCCTGCGCGGCAAGGCCGCCGTCTGGAAGGACTCGCCGTTCATTATCGGCGAGCGCGAGCACATGGTCATGGACGTGTCCGACATCCGGCGCTACAAGCTGCCGAGCGCGGTGCTCGTGGGCCGTCAGAAGGCTGGTGTAGTCGAGCAGCCCAGCCCCCGGAAGCGGCAATCCTGTCGAAAGAACGGCTGTCGGCCCTGTGCGCCCGGCAAGCGCCGTGGTCGACCGCGCAAGACCATTCAGTCCACGACGCAGGACGCCCACCAGAGCCTTCCACGGACTGGCCCGATGCCGAGCACGCCCGGCGCGATGGATTACCAGACTGCGGTGGCCTACTACTCTCGGCCACGGTCTCCCCAACCGCCCGCCCCAACGGCTTGACGCTGTGCCGTGCCGCACAGCCTGCTCGCGGGCGGCCACAGCTACTTGGAAACCGCTTTGGTGACCATCCCGAGCAGTTTCGGCTCCGGCAGTCCGGCCAGCATCATCGCCTCGACCTTCTTGCGGAGCATAACCAGTTGCTCCGGGGAGGCGCTGCGAATCAACGCTAGGCACTGTTCCTCGTGCCTCCGTGGCACGTCGTTGTACACATAGTCCGAGACGAAATAAAAGTCCTCCTTTCTCTTCATCGCCGCCAGCGCAGTCTCGCGCTCCGGCCCCTCTGGGCTCTCTTCCAGTATCTGCTTAATCCTCTCGGTGGTAGAGCTAAGACAATCGGACGCCCTTGGGTCGGGCTGGCGGAGCAGCCACTTGATATGGTCTTGCCAATCTTTGTATACATCTCTTACTGGCGTGAGCTTGGGCGCGGGGCAGGCTACTTTTTGCCCGCTTTTCAGAGCCTCAGATTCGCGAATAAAATGGCCACCCCGCGCACCCCGCACGAGCACCAGCCCCGGCAAGCGGACTGTGTAGCCGTTACCGGTCTGAATGAGCACCCGCCTGCCAATCAGCCCGCCCCTCAGCTTCTTCAAACCAGCCCGGCTCACCCGCAGATTTTTCAGGACCGCGTTGGTCTGCACGGCAGGATGGGCCGCGTAATAGGCGAGCACGACCTTCTCCGAGGCCATCAAATACTCGAAGCCGACAAGCTCCGCTGGCACGACCAGAGGACGGATGTCGGCCTGAGTGGTTGTCGATACCCGGCGGGCCACTTTCTTCTCGTTTTTCGGGGTCGAAGAAGCCGGAACAAAGTGGCCACCAGCCGGTTGCTCGATGTTTACAAGACCGGGAATGTGAATCATGTGGCGGGCACCGGCCACGGTGAGCAGCCGCTTGTCAATGAGCCGCTGCTTCAGCCTGCGCAGGCCAGCGCCGGTCATGCTCAAGGCCCGGAACACCCGCCTCGCCTCGGGGTCGGCGGCGTACATGGCCAGCAGGAGTTTTTCGGGGAGCTTGGCGCTGGTCAGCGTCAGGATTTCAGGGGGGATAACGACCGGTTTGATTTGAGTTAAGGACATAATCGTTTGTCTGGGCCGCGCTAGAGTTCGCCGTCGCGCACCATCTTCCGGTAACGCGCTCGCATGAGGAACAAAGCGTCCTTCTCCTGCTGGGTCTTGCGGTGCATACGTGGGTCATACCCCGGCAGGTTCTCCTTGAGCGTCGCCTGCTCGCGCTTCTTCCCGTCGCGGCGGACGGCATCGGCTAAGCGCCGCGCCCGGCGGGCCTCGCTCACCACGCCGACGTAGTTGTCTTTGCCAGTGCTGGCGTTGCAGAACCCGTACCGGTTAATCCGGTCCATCTGGTAGAACGCGCCGTCGATGTTCTCAAGGAACAGGTTGACCTGCGCGTTAAGGCGCTCCAGTTGCGCCGGGTCGAGGTCCAGCTTGGACGCCGTCAGCATGTATACAAACGCGAGAGCGATAGGCTTGAAGATGTATTTGATGACGCACCTGAGGTCGTCGGCGGAGTGGATGCGGTAGACCGCTATGTGGGGGTACAGCCCCGACTTGATGCGCCGACAGCCCCGGAGCTTGTCGCGGACAACGCGCCGGAGCCGCCGTACATCGTCGGCGCATATTCCGGGCGACCAGCCGATATAGTTAGCGTGGGGCAGTACGGCCAGCGGCATGAACCGGACTGCAAGCTCGGGACCGCCGAATGCCCCGGAGAAGAGCTTCCCACGGCGCATCCGGCGGTCGGTGACCGCGTGAATCGCATTACCGAATAGCTCCCAGTAGATGCGAGCCTGTAGCACGTCATCCGGGTCAACGAAGGGGATGCCGTAATCATCAAGGCGGCCCTGCTCAAACTGTCCCCGGCGCTTGATTTGTTCCATCTCTGACTTCGTCAGGTCTTTGCGGATGAGGCGCTTCCGCTCGTCCGGCTCCCGGCTCAGGCTCAGGACGATGAAGTGGCACTCATTGTCCGCGCTGAAGGAGTCGCCGAACTCAATTAGCGCAGGCTCGGCCACGAGATTGTACACACAGCGAAGACACGGGCGCTTCTGGCAGGAGTAACCGTGGTAGCCGCACCGCAGGAAGTCATCCTGACCTTCGTAGCTGGACAGGGCGATGATGCTGGCCGTGGAGTCGTAATTCTCAAACTCCTTCTGGCGCTTCCAGTAGCCCGGTGACCCATCCGGCAGGTCGTAGGTTACGCGGTGGTAAGCGTGCTTCAGCAGTCGCTGCTTGTCCTCCGGCAAGCACTTAACGTGGTTTAGCTGGAGGTCGAGGTCAGACCAGAGCGGATGGTCGTGTATACAATCTCGATGAGGGTAGAACTTGGCTTTGGGGAAGTCCTGATGGAAGCAGAACTCAAGCGTGCGCTCCATCCGCGCCAGTACTCGCCGATGATGGCACTGCCTGCATTCGCAGGCGTCGCCATGTGCGGCGTGGAGGGCGCTGGCGACCTGCTCATCGTCATCATCATCATCACCACGCCTGTAGGGAGCAGCAGCGCGGTCAACGGCCCGTTGGGCCTCATGACCATCTGCTGCAACCCCCTCCACGTGCTCGGCAGCGCCAGCAGCACTAGTCAGCTTGATAGTTGGAGGGCTAGAAGCTGTGGGGGCACTAACATTGTAACGAACTAGCGGGGCTTCAATCGTGGCGGGTGCGTTCATGACCGGGAGCCGGTGGCTGGTGGTAGCTGGATAACGGGGTCGTGGCGGCATGTTGAAAACAGCCGGAACGCGACGGCCAACCGCCTGAGCGGTGCAGCCGCGACGACCAAATCCAGTTCATCTTCGCGTTCATGTTCGGGCCGGGGTTTTCATGCCCAGCCTGTTGTAACTACGCGGGTGACTTGCGCCGCTTACCAAGGAGGCAGCGCGAGCAGCCCGTTACCATGAAGAACAGAAAGCCCGAGGGCGTTGGGTGAACTATTTGGACGCGACCAGCAGGGGCCATTGGCAGGGGTCCTCCGGGCGGTTGAGACGCAGGGGCCAACGCTATGCAGCCGGGCTTTCTCCAGCAGGCGTGCAGGCGAGCGCCAGACCCATCATGGCGGGCAACAGCGGCGGCACGCCCGGCGGCTGGCGGCATCAGTCCAGTCTGAGCGCCGTCTACTGGCTGCTGTCCGGGGTCAACTTTATTATTTAAGGCACTGCCGATACCGAGCGGGTTCGAGGCCGATATGGACGGCGTCTGCACTGACTGGGCGGCGCTCTCCCGCCCCTTGAAGTGATAGTGCCTAGCGACCGATTCAATATCAGCGCCGGGGCCGCCTCCGGCCAGAACGTCTGGCCCGTGGTGACCCGGCTGTCCTGATGGTGCGTAGCTGCGCCGGTCGTGGGTGGCCGTCGCTGGCCATCTCCCTTCACCCGCGCCGCCGAGCCTTGAGGCGGCGGCGGGGAGTCCCGGCTAGCGCTCTACACCTCCGTCAGCAGAATGGAAACGCCATACGGCTGAAGCTGGCCCGTGACTTCAGACGGCGCTGCCGATGTTCACCACGTCGCTGCGCCGCGCTCACTACCGCTGGCCCGGCGTATCCGCTGGCCTCTATGCTCGTGCAAGACCGTTCTGATGTAGTCCGGGCTATCGCCAGCACCGGGGCCGAGTGCGGCTCTGGAGAGTCATGTTGTCCTTGATGCCGGGGCGTCGCAGCGGTGCATACTCTGTTTGTACACAAATCAGAAATCGACGATGCGAACCCTGCCGGTCGAGCCGAGGGAGAATAATGCCTCAGATTCTATCCGAGCTTGAAGGCAACCCATGAACACGGCAAAATCTACGCATGGGCCTTTGCAGAGTTACAGTACGTTGCAGTACACTTTTTGAGTTGCTAATCGGCCAGTTCAGCGATTTCATGAACTGAGCCAAAGATTGTTTACAACCAATAGAATCAAGCATATCAGCCTAGTTGACACGGTTTGAACGGACTCCTGTTGAACAGGTTCAAGTCCTGTCGCGGGCACCACTCCACCAGTTTGGTGGTTTTCAGAGAGAAGCGACCACGGTTTCACGCAAGAACCACGGGCTTTTTTGCAGTCGAGAACCAGGTTCGAGCCGAAGATTTTCGAGGCGAGATTCCTCTTCTCTTGAAGAGAACCTGAAATGGCGATTTCACCCGCGTTTTTAGCGGTTAAAACCCATTCCTTAAACGGTTCGAGCCAATTGGCTCGTCCTGCGGATAATGCCGCGGTTTGGTCTTCCACAGTCTTCTTCCGGCTCATCAATTCGGCCTTCTTGGCGGTGTATTCGCTTCGGTCGATGACGCCGTCGAGAAGGGCGTCCAGAAGCTTCTTGAGCCGAGCGCCAACGTCTTCAACCTCCGTGCGCTTCTGGGCAGCGAGGTGTGCCGCAGCCTGGGCGGCGGACTTCTTCTCGTCGGCCAGCCGGCTGTGATAATGCACAATCACCCGTCCGGAGAGCCGCAACCGTCAGAAGCGGACATCAAGGTCACCCGTGATT
>Ga0182021_10007143_pt1 | contig 13226 bp, 15 predicted proteins | sample 612E3MmetaG_FD_120493 | JGI IMG/M metagenome (GOLD analysis project Ga0182021, IMG submission 120493) | Permafrost microbial communities from Stordalen Mire, Sweden - 612E3M metaG (Illumina Assembly) | ecosystem: Environmental > Terrestrial > Soil > Wetlands > Permafrost | place: Sweden... | reverse complement strand
AGAAGGACGCCGCCATCGCCGCCTTTATCGCGCGCGAAACCTCGATCCTGGTCGCAACCACCGTGATCGAGGTGGGCGTGAACGTGCCCAACGCCACGGTGATGATTATCGAGAACGCGGAGATGTTCGGGCTTGCGCAGCTCCACCAGCTTCGCGGGCGCGTGGGGCGCGGGTCGGCGCAATCCTCCTGCGTGCTGCTCTACAAGTCCCCGCTATCGGAGACCGCCAAATCGCGGCTCGACATCCTGCGGCAGGTCGACGACGGCTTCGTGATCGCCGAGGAGGATTTGCGCCTGCGCGGCGGCGGCGAGGTGCTGGGCGCGCGGCAAAGCGGCGATCCGGGCTTCAGGCTGGCGCCCTGGCCGCAAGCCGCCCCCCTGATCGAGCGCGCGGCGGACCTGTCGAAATACATCCTCGCCCGCGATACCTATCTCAAGTCGCCCCAGGGCCTGGCCGCCCGCCGCTGCCTGGCCCTATTCGAGCGCGACGACGCCATGCGGCTTTTGCAGGCGGGGTGAATCTCCTGCGGTCGTTTGCGGCTCATACTGCAAAATCAGAACTGGGGCGTTGGCTCTCCGGGGGCGGCTTTCCCGGGTAGGCCCGGCTCGGGGAGCGCCTCCCGCAAAACGCTCGAATACTCGTCCAAGGCCGCGTTCAGGCGCTCGTGCATGAAACGCTGAAACGGCCACGGATCTCCCGTGAGCGAGCCGCATTCCAGAGCGTCCAGATAGGTTTTGCGATCCTCTGGACGCACGGCAACCGGCGGGTAGCCTTCGCGTACCAGCAAAAGATTCATCAAGAGACGCGCCGTGCGGCCATTACCGTCGCCGAATGGGTGAATGGCGGTGAGGCGGAAATGGGCCTCGAAGGCCGCAGCCGGAACGGAGGCCGCATCTTTCAGCCACCCGGCGAACTCTTGCATAAGTGCCGGGATCTTGGCGGGGTTTGGAAAGACAACAGGCGAACCCGCGATCCGGCGTGGAAGCCGGCTGTAAACGCCTGCAAGTCCCGGCTGGCTGCGCGCGACAATGCGCCGGTGAAGCTCGCAAACCGCATCTTCGCCGATGGGCTTCGCCGCTCCGGCCAGCTCGCGCATCCATAACACCGCATCGTAATGATCGACGGCTTCGAGGTGATCGCGCAGCGATTTGCCGCCAGCCGTAATGCCGTGCTCGATGACTTCAGCCGTTTCCCGAAGCGTGAGGGTGTTGCCTTCGATGGCGTTCGACGAATAGGTCAGCTCGACATCGTAATGCTTTTGCAGCTGTGCCAAGGCAGCCGCCGAAAGCGGGCGCAAGCGGTCGAGCTGCGCTTTCTTCTGTTCGATGGTGCGGATAAGGGCCTCGATCACGGCGCGAACATAGCATGTTATCGAACTCGCGTCGCCGCCGCCGGAAATCGCTTGAGCGCCGCCCATGGGAACCCTATTGACTGGCGCGGAAACGCCGGCGAGGGTGCCGCCGCATCGAAAAATGTATTCCCGCCGCTTTCTCAGGCGCTGCTTTTACCGGGCTTTAAGTATCTTAGGTGCAAGCTCAGGCTGTGTTTAGTTGGTGAACCTTGAAGGTTCCCGGATGCTAGCAGACGAGCCGGACCATGAGTACATTGCGTTGGATTTGCATCTGTGTTGGCGCTGTTGCCCTCTTCAACGTGCTGGAGAGGCTCACAAACTTTGTGGTGGCCCCACAGGTTAACACCTTCCTCGGCCTCTACCGGACTCTTTTATACCCATTTTGCGAAAGACTTATCGATTATTCAAAGACGCCGTTGGCCACATATAATGTCCATGTTCCAGTTATGTCTTTCGACCTCTTTATCATTTACGCGCTGACCGCCGCGGCGGTTGCGCATTTCATGTTCAACCAAAGGACTAAGATCGGCAGCACGCCGGTCGTTATCGCTCTCATGCCCCTCGCCTTGGTTTGGCCGGCCATCCTGCTCGGCAACGCCGTGGCGCTTTGCGTCTCTCCCAAGCTCGGCTCTCCGGCCATTCTGTTCGGATGGGACATGGAGCTTGCCAAGGTTATCAGCACCTGCCTGGCCATATTCGGCGCCAACTACTACCTGCTAACCTGGTTCGTCCCCCTGGGCTGACCCGCAACCATCGCGCCGTGTCCGCGGGTTAAGACACGGCGCCCCCGTCCACAGGCATTACATGCGCCGTGCCCATGCCGGCGGAGCCGCACCGGACTGCGGGCGGGTTCCGTTCCCATTCAGCCATGCCGGTCGAGAAAGCCGCGGCAGACTTGGAAGTCCCGGTCATAATCTGGAGGCAGGGCCAGGTTCTTGGCCTTGGCGAGCTTTTGCGCATAGGCGACCATGCGGACAGTGGGCACCTGGCGCCGTGATGTGGCAGGCCTCCTCGACGCGGCTTCGGGATAGGCGGTCTCGCCTTTCGAGGCCGGTTCCGGCTTGGTGGAGGGGCGCCGCCGGGACAGTTTGGCGGCGGAGGCGCCACGAGCCGGACGAAGCGGCCCGCCCGGCCGGCGGTGGGTGCGCTCGGGCTTGGCGGCCGGCATCTGCAAGCGCATCGCGCCGCCCGATCGTTCCCTTAGAACCGAGATCAGCTTACCGGCCTCGGCGGCTATGCCGTCGATCACAGCCCTGAAGTCCACCTTGCCGGTGACAACCGCATCCAACTGCATTTCCCACTCCGCGGTCGTTCCAGGGTCGACCAGCGCGGGTGCTGCCCCTCTCAGAAGTTCGAACAGCTGAAGCCCGGCCTCGGTTGGGACCACCAATTTCCCATCTGCGGCGAGCAAGTTCTGCCGCTTCAACCCCTTGATGATTTCGGCGCGCGTCGCCGGTGTGCCGATGCCCTTGGCTTCCTTCAACCGCTCGCGCATGGCGGGCGCTTCCACGAAGCGCCAAGCGTTCTGCATGGCATCAATCAACGTGCCTTCGTTGTAGCGCGGCGGCGGCTGTGTCCGCTTGTCCTCGACGCGCGGGGCCGTCAGCGCCGCCTCTTCGCCATCGGTCAGCGGCGGCAGCGTCTGTTCGGTGTCGCCGCCGGCGGCGTCCGGCTCGGCGGCGCCATAGACGGCTTTCCAGCCCTGGCGCAGCGGTATGCGCCCGGTAGCCCGGAATTCCGCCTCCGGCGCCGCAATCTTAAGCGTGACGACGGTCTGGCGGTACTCGAAGTCCGGCATGACGGCGGCCAGATAAGAGCGGCAAATGAGTGCAAACAACCGCTTTTCATCGTCGCTGAGACGGGTGAGCCGTTGCTCCAGGTCGTCGAGGACATTGACGTTTGGCACTACGGCATGATGCGAGACGCCTTCCAGCGCGCGATCGCAGAAGTGCCCCTGCTTGCCGCGGCGGATCACGGGCTTGCCGAGGTCGAGATGGGCAAAGCCGCGCAGACGCGTCAGCGCGGTTGTGATGGCCGGAACGTCGCCGGTCTGGTTCTCGGTCAGGTAACGGGCTTCCGCCCTCGGATAGGTAATCAGCTTCTTGCCATCGCCGTCGTAGAGTTCCTGGGCGATGGACAGCGTCTTGTCGGCGGTCCAGCCCCAGCGCTGGCCGCAGGTCTTTTGCAGCGCCGGCAGATCGAAAAGCTTTGGCGGCCCCTGCCGGCAATGTTCGACCGAAACCCCGAGCGGCCCGCGATAGTTGGCGGCAGCCCGGCAGATGGCTTCGGCATGCGCGCGGGCCCTGATGCGGTGCTTCGCCGGCGGGGCATGGCGCATTTCAAAGGCACCGCCGGCGGTGTTCGCCGTGGCAACGATCTCGAAATAGTCTTCGGAGCGAAAGTTGCGGATCTCAAGCTCGCGCAGGCAGACGATGCCAAGCGTTGGCGTCTTAACCCGTCCGATGCCGATAACGCCGCGCGTGCCCGGCGCGAGCAGGGTCTTGGTGGCGGTGCGGGTCAGCGAAAGATTGAAGATCTGGTCGGATTGCTGGCGCGCCACCGCCGCCTCGTAAAGCGGGCGCAGCTCCCGGTTCGGCTTCAGGCTTGCGAACGCTTGCTGCAACGTCTTGGGGTCTTGCGCGGTGAACAAGGCACGTTGAACGTGGCCTCGATAGCCGAAATGTTCCAATATCTCCTGACCGATGAGCTGGCCCTCCCGGTCGCAATCGGTGGCGAGGATGACTTGGTCGCAGGTCTTGAGCGCGGCGCCTATGGCCTTGAGCTTGGCTGGCTTGTTGCCTTGCGCGGCCGGGCGGATGGGGTAGAGGCCGTCCGGTTTGAGCAGAACGCACGACCAGCTTTTCCAGCCCGCGTCGACTTCGTCGGGTTCGGCCAGCCGCAGAAGATGGCCCTCGGCCGGCAGGATCTGGCCGAAGCGATTGCCGAGCGCCGCCCGCAGGTCTTTGGCTTGGCTTGTTTTTTCCGTGATGATCAACGTCGCCATGGCTTGCCGCAGGGTTGATTCGATCGGCCGAGACTATCGCCGGGCTCAGAACAAATAAAGAACAACTTGCTCGCCGCGCCTCGAATTTGTGGAAAATCGGTGCGCAACGGTATACGCGCGCACGGCTGTGAGGCGAGAGGGATCAGGCCCCAAACCCGTCGCGCTTCAGCCGGACGATGGCGAGATCGAGGGCGGACAAGAATTGGGACCGGTCACGCTGCTGGAACGGCTTCGGGCCGCCGGTGATTTGCCCGGCGGATCGCAAATCGTCCATCAAATTGCGTGTCGCCAGCGCCATGCCGATGGATGCTTCGGTCAGCGCGCGCCCGGTAGGCGCGATCACGTCCGCCCCAGCCTTTACGCAGCGATGCTGGAGTGGCACATCGGCCGTGATAACGATGTCTCCGCGTGAGACCCGTTCCGCGATCCAATCGTCTGCCGCATCGGGATTGCTGCCAACGGCGACACGCTCGATAAGCGGCGACCTGGGGATCGCCATCGGGCTATTGCTGACGACGTAGACCTTGACCCTGTACCGCTCGGCCACGCGATAGATTTCGGCCTTCACCGGGCAGGCGTCCGCGTCGATGTAAATCGTGATCGCTTTCACGGGCTCGCTCAATTCATTGCTCCAAATCAGAGGAACGTTGTCGATACCACGGCGCGCAATGGCGCGGAACAGGTGGCAGCAGCGGTTGACGAAAGGCAAAGTCACAGGCTGCCTCCGCGATCATGATCGGAGAGGGCTTGGCGCAGCCTATTTGGGCGGAAAGAAGCCGGATCGGTGCGTGGCGGTTGTCTGGAAAGGCTGACAGTAGGGCGATTCCGTTGTCAGGATCGTCCGCATTTTAGATTGATAAGTCCTTGATTTTATTTGGCTGGGGAACCTGGAGCCCCATACAAGCGACCTCTAAGCCCTTAATATGCTTATTCTGCTGACATTTTGCGGCCCTATTTGGGTACGCAATATGGGTACGCAGGGCGTTCAGGGGGCATCTAGACAGACCAATGAGCAGGAGCGACACGCGCTTCCAAGAAGTGCATGGTGGCAAATATCGTGTGACTGTGCCCGTACCGCGGCAGTTCCAAAAGGCTGTAGGCAAGACAAAGCTGAAGCGTCCTCTCAAGACAGACAGCCTCGTGGTCGCGAACACGCTCAAGTGGAAGGTCGTGGCCGAACTAAAAAAGCAAATTCATCTCGCAGCTCGTGCAACTCCTGCCGATCCGCTTCTTGAGGAGGCGCTGATCATGCGGGAAGCGCTAGAAAATGACACAAGTGAAGGAGGGCCTGACGATTTCACCGTCATGGATGCGATCCACCTCCGCGCCGATCAGTTGGCAGGTGACCCCATCGATGAAGACCCATACACCCGCGAGCCGATCTATGACAGCGAAAGAGAAGCGCTCGCTGGCTTCTATTTTAAAGTCGCAACCGGGAAAGGCACTCCCCTGACGGCGCTTCTGGACCAATGGCACAGGCAGCAGATCAACAGGAAAGAGCGGACGAAAGGGGATGATGTCCGCGCGCTCAAGTACCTCCTGGACTGGTGCAAGGCGAACGGCATTTATCCAACGATAGAGGCCATAAAGCGGAAGGTTGCGGGCCGCTTCATAGGTGACCTTCCCGACATCGCCGCGTCAGCGAGGAACGGCCAAAGGCTCACGAACAGGACCGCGAACAAGTATATATCCAGCCTTTCTGCTTACTGGAAGTGGCTGAAGACCAGGGACATGGTCGCGGAGAACGTATGGCGCGACCAATTCCTGCCGAAGGAACGTGTCGCTCCAGAGGACAGGGAGAGACCGTTCAACGATGAGGAGGTCCAAGCGCTCTTGGCGGGTTCACCATCCATGACGGCGCTCGGGTCGTTGATGCGTATCGCTGCGCTGTCGGGCGCACGCATCGACGCGATAGTCAGCCTCAAGGTGAAGCACTGCGAAAACGGGCTATTCCGTTTCAAGCCTCAAAAGAAAGAAGCTGGGGAGAGATACGTGCCTATTCACTCAGCGCTCGTTCCGCTAATCGAAACGCTGAAGCGGGGTAAAGCTCCTGACGACGATCTCTTCGACGGGTTTCCTGTGCCGGAACCGGGGTCCCAGAGAGAGCGCTCAATGCCCGCAGTGAAGGCATTTGGGCGGTATCGCGTCGCCCTTGGGATTGACGAGCGCCGGGAAGGCCGGAAGAGAAGCCTCATCAACTTTCACTCATTTCGGCGCTGGTTCATTACGAAGGCGGAGCGGGCGGGGATACCGGAAGCTACAATAGCTTCTGTGGTCGGCCACGAGCGGCCGGGCATGACTTGCGGCGTCTATTCTGCGGGGCCTGGGCTGGAGCTGCTTAGGCATTGCGTAGAGGCGGTGAAGTTGCCCTGATTTGGCTAGGCGGATAATGCTTTTGGGGATGGGCTCGGGTTCTTTTCCCTTCCAGTCCGCCATCCGCTGGACGCCAGCAACATTTTCGATTTTTGCGACGGCCCGTCTTCCGCTCCTTGCCTCAACAGGCTGGCCCGTTCGGCAGTTTATTCAGCAAAGCGGAATAGGTCTTTCATATCAAGCAGGTTTATCCTACCTCCCAAAGTTGCAGGAGGAAAGAGCGCAAACGTTGTGTTGAAAACACCGATACAATCGATGGTTGGTTGCAGTTAACGGCAGCCATTGCAATCATCGGTTTAAGGCGGCTGCCCCCGCTACCGTCCCAAAATGAAAGCTCCCGCCGATAGTTAACGCGTCCGGTGGGAGCCTACTCAATGCGCAGCGGATGTTATGAGCGATAACTACGAATATGAGCCTAAATTAGGCTGGGGCGGCCTTTTCTTGGCGGTCTTCATATTGGTTCTGGTGTTCGCGCCTATCATTGGGCGTCTTCTTTCAAACTGAAGGTGAGTTCGCCACACCGCGATGGGTCGTGAGCGGCCGTGTGTGAGCCCCTAGCGGCTCCACGATAGCGCTAGGCCCTAAGCAGAGTTTCGCGGCCTCGCCAACGAATAGACTGCATCGCTCCGTCCAGCGCAACCTCACCACTCTTCCGCACCGGGTCGGTGACCAGTCATGGGTTCGATTTCAACGTGCAGCCGCTCAGCCTCCAGCTTCGGAATTACCGGAACTGAGTGCGAACCACGCCAAGTGTCAGCGGCGAGCCACAGCACACAGCCCCGGACAAGCCCGTTTCATGCTTTATAGCTCGCCATGTTGTTAGCGAGCGGCGTAAATCCGCGCAAAAGTGGCGGCGAGAACCGCACCAGTCGTCATGGTGGCAGCCCCCAAGAAAGATGCTTGAATTCACTAGCTAGTCGGTTAGATATGCGCATTAGGCATTCTTGAGCGCCGGTAGGCAACCAGCACCTTTGAGCGACGCTATAGCTCTTGTGGGACGATGGTTGCGAGGTGTACTCTCCGACCTACTGCACGGCTTACGTTAGGGGGGAAGGCCATGTTATTGCGGATCGGCTTAGCTCTTTCAGTTTTGTTTGCACTTTCTGGCACGGCTTCCGCGCTTGATTCAAGGTCCGATGCGGAAATCAAGAAAGCCATCATCGCGGAATCCATAGCGTCCTATCCAGGTCCCTGCGCTTGCCCTTATCAAAGCGCGCGCAATGGCAGTTCATGCGGCAAGCGAAGCGCATACAGCCGCCCAGGCGGAGAGGCTCCGACTTGCTACGACAGGGACATTACCCCCGAGATGGTGCGGAGCTACCGGCAAAGTCACAAAGTCCGATAGACACAACTGGCTGTCCAACACGCCGGAACAGGCGCGCTGCCACTTGCTTCTTGGTTTACCAGGAAAAATCAGGAACAATGCATCCGAGCGTTTTTGGTCAGCGTTAGGGTTTTGGCAAAAGAAATGTCGTGATTCCGTAGTATTGTTACGGAAACGGCGTGATATGTTTGCTATAACCGTATTGTATGCCGGATAAAAAAAAGCCACCGCACTCGTTCCTGCGGCTGCACATAGTACATTCTGGGGCGTATTCATTCTTCCAATCTGATATAGACTTCACATAGCACTGCTCGGCATCACTGTTAACAAGACATAACGGATGATTATAGACAGAAGCCCGGATACCGTAGTTGCGCAATTTCCGAACCGTCTTGCCAAGCTCTCCTTTGTACTCGGCAGGATCAATCCATAGGGCGTCCATGTTGGCTCGGGTGAATCCTGTAGTTTCCAAGCCCATTAGCGCTACGTGATCTACAAACAGGAGGTTCCTGGCAATGAATTCAGCTAAGTCTAGTAACCCCTGATAGGTCTGTTTGTGGATTACCACCCGAATTTCGACCCGCTGGTTAAGCTGCTTCAGGTTGAGAATTCCCCGGATCGTTTCGTCAAACGCGCCTCGGGCTTGGACTACGTAATCATGGCGAGTCGGATCGCATGAGTAGACAGGGATGCCCAACATTAGATCGTGGTGGCTAACTGCCGCGTATTTTTTGGCAAATTGGGCATCTGCAAAAGCCCGCCCATTACTGAGCAGATGCACCGACGTATGTGGCAGCCAATTTCTAGTCAACCTCAGCAGCTCAATGAGCCCGTCTCCCAATAGAGTGGGTTCCCCGCCAGTGATCCCCAGCGATTGCGTCTCGCGCGGAATTAGCCTTATTAACTCTAGCGCCTCCTCAAGCAACCAAGGATCACTAACTCGCTTGGGAGGCTGTGAGCACATCAAACAATAATTGTTACATTGCTCGGTCAGTAAAATGCTATTATGAGAAGAGCTGGCCCGATAGAGGCAACGAATTCGACCATTACCGATGGCGACAACATCTTTGTCGCCGAAGTACCTAAACTCGTCTCCGACAATGGTGTAGGGAGCCTCATTCGGCAATCGCTCTGGTTTCACGTTAAAGACGATGTAATGGCGAAACCCATCGGATACTTCATTGCCACTGGAAACAAGAAAAGCCTTCTGGCTCTTGATCGGCGAGGGAAGATTAGGATTGGTGCTTAGGCTGAATAACTGCCGCTTTGTGTCGCCCTTGGAGGCGTTTGTTGCGAGAACGGCACCGCTTAGGGTTAGCATTTGTTCACCCAGCGGTCGAAAATCTCGCGGGTTTGTGCATCCTTCATCGCATTAAGCAGGTATTTAATTGTGCCCATCATGCGTTTGCAGAATTCAGACTCAGGTTTGCGCCCAAGAATATCGCCATACCTTGCGTGATGGTAGACTGGATCAGCGCCACACCAGGGCTCAAACGCGCAATCGGCGCACATTGGGATGGACAAGGTGAAGGAGTCCTCAAGGGTGCTCAACAAGGCGTCTGAGGTGAAGACTTCCTCATATGTGTTTTTGTGTATATTTCCGAGCCTGAAGGATGAGTCGCCCATTTCGTGCAACATCCGGCTTTCGTCAGATGCGTAAACGTCACCATCGTAATTGAAAACGATGGCAGCTATACCTGCTCCAGACGGGTTCATTAGATCGATGAATCCGGGATCATTGGAAGTGAGCATCTTCGTCAAGACGAGCGCGGAATAGTGCTCAACAAATCTCGTGCCAGACTCATTAAGGGCAATTATGTAGTCCATGCCTTCCCGATAAAAATCGAGCCACGTTTCAGCATTATATTCGTGAAAACTCTTCGTCTTCAGAGCAAAACCGTATGGAGACAGATGCCTTAGGAAAATGCTACCAAAGCCGAGACGAAGATATTCATCTATTATGTCCCGAACTCGACCAATGCTCGCGGGAGATGTCGTCATCAAAGCTGAGACTGAATCGTATCCAACCATGTCGCGGGCACGGCTTAAGCCTTCAACGAAACGCGCGTGGCTGTCCCTACCTGGACGGGGGCGGTTCTTATTGTGAAGGTCTTCCGGACCATCTAACGACGACGAAAGATGAATGTTATGATCTCGACAAAATTCAAGAATCGTATCGGTTGCAAGTGACAATGTTGTGCTAATAACAAATTGCAAATTCTTCTTGAAGTCAAGGTTACGGCTTTCCGCATCGAGAACGATATGGCGAATAAGCGGAAAATTCAGCAGCGGCTCGCCCCCCTGGAATTCGATCTTCACAGCGTTATTTGGCGAGCGAAACACGAAATCTAATGCCTTGCTGGCAGTCTCAGGCGTCATATCGAACGCCGCTTTGTCCTCTGTTTTGCGTGAAACTTGGCAATAATGGCAACTATGGTCGCAACGTAGGGTAACGACAAACAGGTGGAGATTTGTGAAGTCCCGCAACCGGCTGAGCCTCGTGCGGACCTTCAAAGCCAACAGTTCAAGGCTTGCGGCATCGTCTTCTTCCCTAATGAAGTGTCGAGACCTAAGCAGAGTGTAATCGGGATCGGTGACTGGCAGAGTGTGGCTTACCAGAGCTTTCAATTTGCCTGGCGTAAGGTACGCGAACTCGCCAGCCGAGTTGGTGACGACTACTTCGCCGTCGCCAACGCGCTCAAAGCGAAAAGGCAGAAGGTGGTAACGCCCCGTCTGGCTTCGGTAGAAGTCCAGCCGCTGGAATTTGCTCATTGCTGAAGACCGGAACGGGAGAAAGCGTAAGCCAGGATCAAATTGCGAACAGGTTCGGTCTCTGCCTTGATTTTGGACCGCAACTGCTGGTCCAACAGCTCGCGCTTGAAGTCGGCTAGGAGAATGTCAAAAAGGGTCGTCCCGCCCGCTATGGGTTCAATCTCGCAGACGATAGGGCCACCGTCACGCTCAGAAATCAGAACGGTCAACCTATCGATGAAACGATAGGCTGCCTTCTGCACAGCCTCTAGCCGATATATGTGGCTATCCAGCTCAAGTACCAGGGACCCCGCCATCAGAGTATCTAGCCGCTAGTTACCGCTGTAGTGCGACCGATGGCTCGCGTGCGAAGAATGAGAGGCATGGCTTTCATGCTCGGCAAACAGCGGACCATTAGCGCCCACACGCTTAAGTGTGAAGTTCATCAGGTCTCCACTCTCGGTGGCTGCGGTAAACTTGGTGCCCTCAACGGCGGAAGCATCGGCTTGCTCAATCGTCGGCGTGGCGGCTGAGACAGCAGGAGAGGCGCAGACTGCGGTAGCCACAAAACTAGCAGCTATGACACCGAATTTTCCAAGAAAACTTTTCAATTGCGCCCCCCCAACCTACACAATTCGTACGGAAACATATAACGAGGGTAAACAATTGTCGAGTCCCTCCGGTTAGTCCCTCCGGTTAGCCTTGCGGTTAGCCTAGTCAGGCGCTTCGGGCGAAGGCTGCCCAGGCAACGCAGAAATTGAGCGTGTCTGTGCGTGACATCTTTGGATTGTCTGCCCAGGGGCAGCGGGGCCAGCGCTGGAACAGCTTAGGGTATGTGTAGAGGCCGTGAAGTTGCCGGATGGTGCAGCAGAAACCGCCGTGATGGGCCGCTTCTGAACTTTCGAATTCTCCTTTAAAAGCAACGTCATTTGACAACGCTGATGGGCCATCGTATATGCGCCGCCCTTCCAACGCTCAGCGAGGCTATTATGACAGCCGCCGACGCTGCTACCCCTGGCTACATCCCCGAGCCGTACAACCTGCAAATCTCCTCTTTAATCGTCCTGTACCGTGCCCTCTACCTCCAACTTGATGACGAAATCCTCGCCGATCTTCAGCACATCTCAGCGAACTTTTTGAGGGAGGCCAACAGTCTCATTCAAGAGAGCCGCCAGCCTTCTCCTTTCAGTCCCGCCCCGGAGGAGGAGTACATGCCGCCAGAGGTGTTCCTTGAGACCACCGAGTTCGCCGGCCATACGCAACGCCTTTTGCGGCCAAAAATCGGGATGGAACTCAGGCATTTCCGGCTGGTCCCTCGCGAAGATGCCGAGCGCTCGTTGATGGCGCAGGACCCGAAGATTTCTGGGATGATCGCCTTCGTCGACCTCATCCAACATCCCAACACGTGGTGGCAGGTGGCCCACGCCCAGGTCAGCCCGCCGCTCCGGCGACAGGGCATGGCGACGATGCTCTACGACCGCATAGCCGAAGTCCTCAACTGCGAGATGCGTCCCTCCGGCTGGCTGTCGGAGGATGGCTATCGGTTCTGGCGCAAGCGCGCTCCTGTTTCGATGGAATGGTACCAGCAGGTTGGCCGCCTGGGTAGCCTGTGGCTCAACCCCAAGGCCGTGCTAAACCTTCACTGGGCAGGGAGGAGGGAACTACACCGGCTAATGCTTGCAATGGACACCGGGGTACCGAACTAACAAACCCAGCAGGGCTTTCTGAGCGGCTCCCCACATCCCGGCACAACGGAACACTTGCTCAGTGGCCGCTGGAAGGCTGGCGACACACAGTTCCTCGGCCAGACGCTCGCCGTCTGCTTGGACGACAACAGCGCCATCTTCGAAGCCGTTGACGCCGCGATGGAGGAGATCGAAACCGCGCTCGACATGGTTCGAGCCGAACTCGAAAAGTTCCAATGACCGTTTACAATCACGTCTCGAAAGGAGACAATGCGCCATGACTGACGAACCGGAAGATCACACCCTGCGGCTGCTTCGGGAGATGCGCGAGGAACAAGCTGAATTCCGTAAGGAGATGACGGAGTTTCGTGACGAAGTGCGCCAAGGCTTCAAGGAAGTGAATGGACGGCTCGACAACCTGAAGGTTGCGGTTGCCGCGATACGCACCGACCTGGGTATCGTGAAGGACGATGTAGCCACGCTTAAGAAAAGCGTCCAGATCATCGAGCACGATATCCGTGGCATAGAGATGCGCGTGGAACGCATCGAGCGCCACACCGGCCTAGTGAAGGGGTAAGCGAAGACGTAAGGCTCATAACCAACTGTTTGGAACCTCTAGCAGCCTGTCGGACTTAGCTTGGCGCGAAGCAGCGGTTAGAATCGGCACATTGATTCGCTGCAGTTCCGGAAGGCAGCTCATGAGCAATTTCCGCCCCATCGACCGGCAAACCCCATATT
>Ga0182021_10007141_pt1 | contig 13226 bp, 8 predicted proteins | sample 612E3MmetaG_FD_120493 | JGI IMG/M metagenome (GOLD analysis project Ga0182021, IMG submission 120493) | Permafrost microbial communities from Stordalen Mire, Sweden - 612E3M metaG (Illumina Assembly) | ecosystem: Environmental > Terrestrial > Soil > Wetlands > Permafrost | place: Sweden... | reverse complement strand
ACGGTGGTTATCCCAACGGCCTCGCCGTGGACTCCGCGGGCAACCTGTACATCGTCGACACTGGCAACGCTCGCGTCCGCAAGGTTTCGAACGGCGTCATCACCACCGTGGCGGGGGGCGGCGTGTATGGTGTTTTGGGTGACAATGGCCCGGCTACCAGCGCCTATTTGAACCAACCCCAAGGCGTCGCGGTGGACTCCGTGGGAAACCTGTACATCGCCGACTGGCAAAACAACCGCATACGCAAGGTCTCGAACGGGCTGATTACCACGGTGGCGGGCACCGGCACGCGCGGCTACAGCGGCGATAACGGGCTGGCCACCAGTGCCCAGTTGGCCTATCCCGCCGGCGTCGCCGTGGATTCCGCCGGCAACCTCTACATCGCCGACACCTCGAACAGTCGCATCCGCAAGGTCTCGAACGGGGCGATCACCACCGTGGCGGGAGACGGGACCTTTGGTTTCAGCGGCGATAACGGACCGGCTACCAGCGCCCAGTTGAACGGTCCTGTAGGCATCGCCGTGGACTCCGCCGGCAACCTGTACATCGGCGACCAGGTCAATCAGCGCTTCCGCAAAGTCTCGGGCGGGGTGATCACGACGGTAGCGGGGGGCGGCACGTCCATCGGCGACAACGGACCGGCCACCAGCGCGCAGTTTATGCCCGAAGGCGTGGCCGTGGACATGGCGGGCAACCTGTACATCGCCGACTGGCAGCAAAATCGCATCCGCAAGGTCTCGAACGGGGTGATCTCGACCGTGGTGGGAAACGGGACGCAAGGTTTCAGCGGCGACAATGGCCCGGCCACCAACGCCCAGTTGAACCAACCCGCAGGCATGGCCGTGGACTCCGCCGGTAACCTCTACATCGCCGACACCGGTAACCACCGCATCCGCAAGGTGTCGGGCGGGGTGATCTCGACCGTGGCGGGAACCGGGACGCGCGGTTTCAGCGGCGACGGCGGCCCGGCCACCAGCGCCCAGTTGTCGGGCCCCGGCGGCCTTGCCGTGGACTCCGCAGGCAACCTCTACATCGCCGAATATGCTCGCATCCGCAAAGTCTCGAACGGGGTGATCACCACCATTGCGGGAAGCGGGACCTGGGGCTTCAGCGGCGACAACGGCCCGGCCACCAGCGCCCAGATCATCGACGGAGGTATCGCCCTGGACTCCGCCGGCAACCTGTACATCGCCGACACTAATAACTACCGCGTACGCAAGATCTCGAACGGGGTGATCACCACGGTGGCGGGAGACGGGATTCCAGGCTTCAGCGGCGACAATGGGCCGGCAACCAGCGCCCAGTTGTCCAGTCCCGGCGGGGTCGCCGTGGACTCTGCCGGCAACCTCTACATCGCCGACAGTTTTAACAACCGCATCCGCAAGGTGTCGAACGGGGCGATCGTCACCATAGCGGGAAACGGGACGTATGGCTACAGCGGCGACGGCGGCCCGGCCACCAGCGCCACGTTGGAGGTTTCCGGAGGCATTGCCGTGGACTCCGCCGGCAGGGTCTACATCGCCGACACTTATAACTTCACCATCCGTGTCTTGACGCCACCCTCCTGCACATACTCGGTCTCGCCAACCGCGTTGCAGTTCCCAGCCTCGGGCGGTAGTTTGGCCGTCAACGTCCAGACCGCCACTTCATGTCTGTGGGCAGTCTCCGTCGTGCCGGGTTGGATCACCGTTTCCACGGGATCCTCCGGCACGGCTTCCGCCTCTCTTTCTCTTGCAGCAGGTCCCAATAACTCCGGCACGCCTCTCAGCGCCATCATTGTGGTCGCGGGTGTCTCTGTCGCCATCACGCAGCCTGCTCCGGCGACGGTGCCGCTGCCCCCCATCAAGGCCGTGGTGAACGCGGCTAGCTACATAGGCGGGCCGGTTTCTCCAGGCGAGATGGTTACCATCTTTGGCACGGTCATCGGACCGCCCACCGCGGCATACGCCACCGTGGACCCCTCGACCGGCAAGCTGGCGACGACCATCGGCGGCGTGCAGGTGCTGTTCAGTGGCATTGCCGCTCCCATGATTTACACCAGCAGCACACAGGTGTCGGCGGTGGTGCCGTATGAGATAGCGTCCGTCGCCAACCCCTCGGTGCGAATCGCCTACGAGGGACAAACCTCCGACGCGTACCCGTTGAGCCTGGCGGCCGCGGCCCCGGGGCTATTCTCACAGAACGCTTCGGGCGGCGGGCAAGGGGCGATTCTGAACCAGGACAACAGTCCGAACTGGTCGGGCAATCTCGCGCCCCCGGGCAGCATCGTACAGATGTTCCTGACGGGCGAGGGCCAGACCAACCCGCCGGGCGTCACGGGCGCGATTACCTCCTCGACCTTGCCGCCACCGCAGGTGACGCCAGCGCCGGCACAGCCGATCCAGGTGACGATCAGCGGCCAGCCGGCTGTCTATACGTACGCCGGGGAGGCGCCAGGCATGGTAGCGGGGGTGATGCAGCTCAACGTGCGGATCCCAACCAACTTGCCGTTGCTGGGCCCGCAGCTTGTTCTGGTGTCGATCGGCGGGAAGATGAGCCAGCCCGGCATCGTCATGTCGGTCGGAGGGAACTTCCCTACTTCGCCGTAGATGGCAGGGCCGCGACAACTACGGCTGGAGCCCCGGGAAGAGGGGAGGGGCGGTGGTACAATCGGAGGACGATGAGGGTGATCGACATTCTGGGGAAGTCGCGGACAATCAAGATCGGCAAGGAGCCGGTGGTGTTGGTACCGCTCTCGCTCTGGCGAAAGGCTGAGGATTTTCTGGAAGACCAGGAAGCTCTCGCATCGAAGCCGTATCTTCGCCGCGTTCGGAAAGCGCGCGCCGACGTCGCCAACGGCAAGGTTCTGTTTCCATTCGAATAACGCATCCGCGTCGGCTTTAGTCCGGGAGCCTGAAGAGACTGGAAGGGGTTGCCGGCCAGTGTCCAGACGCGCCTGAAAGAGAAGTTGCTTCGTTACGCGCAGGATCCTCTCCGCCATGCGGTTAAGTTGAGCGATAGGCGCGGCGGCTGACCTTCCCTACAAAGGCTCACTTCGACAGGTTGTCAGCCACAGCAGATCGGTTCCCAGTTCCGCGCGCGCCCGGTCATTCAAGTCCTTGTACGCAGCGCTGAGAGCAGCCATGCGATCCGAAGTGCCCACTAACGGATAGGGGATCCATCGCGCAATTCATCGGTGGCGCGGCGGACCACCGTGTCGCCGGCGTGTAGGTTGCCGATTACCTCGATGAGGTCGCCGTCGGCCGCTCCCTTTTTCACGTCGACCCATTCCGCGCGGCCGCCTGCGCTGCGGATGACAAAGGTGCGCTCGGTGGTGGTCACGACGCTGGTTTTGGGCACGAAGAGAGCGGGACGGGAATGGCGCACCGGCCAGGTGACCGTGGGGTACATGCCGGGCGCAAGCGAGCCGTCCGGATTCGATACGTCGAGTTCGACCGGCATGGTGCGGGTCTTGGGATCGAGTACGTGCGCGATGCGCGCCACCGTGCCGGAGAATTTCCGTTCGGGGTACGCGGGGACGCGGAACGGCACGCTGGCGCCGGCCGCCACTCCGCCAACGTCCTCCTCGGGGACCGGAACCACCAGGCGGAGATGCGCCACCTGCTGAATGATGAGCAGCGCGGTGTCCGCGCCGGGGCCGGCCAGCGCGCCGGGGTGCGCGAAGCGGTCGGTGACCACGCCATCGAACGGCGCGGTGATGGTCAGATAAGCTTCCAATTCCTTTTGAGCCTGAACCAGGGACTGCGCGGCGGCGGTGGCTTGACGGCGGGAGCGGACCAGTTCCTGCGTGGAGTCCACTTGCTTCTCGGCCAGCATCAGCTCATTGCCGGCCACCGCGCCGGGCGTTTCGGCGGCCTTCTTGAGACGGTCCAGAGTGCTTTGGAGGGCGGCCAGTTGGGCTTCGGCCTGGCGGCGGTCCGATTCCGCGGCCTGCACTTTCGATTCGGCTTCGGCAATCCGGGTTTTCAATTCGGGCGCGGTCAACGCGACCAAGACGTCGCCCTGCTTCACCACGCTGCCGCGGTCCACCAGAACGCGCTCGACATAGCCGGGGACCTTGGCGTGTAGCGAGACGGTCAGGAACGGCAGGATCTCGGCGGGGAGATCGATGGTTCGGGAGACGGGCTTCGAGACCACGGGCGCCGGGGCGGCGGTTTGCGCGTGGGCGGACGCCGCGAATGCGAGGGCGAGGAACAACGGAACAAGAGCGCGACCAGGGGGTCGCGCGCGGACGGGGGCGTCCGCCCCACTTTGGGCTGACAGATCGTGGGGCAGCCAATCCTGGCTGCAGCCGGCTTTCAGCCGGCGACTGCGAAGAGTTGCACACGACACGAAACAGCCGCCTAGAAGGCGGCTGCGGGCAGGATTGCCCGCCCCACGGCTTGCACAGAAGTCTACCCTAAGTCGCATCATAGTATCGGCTCGCTGGGTCCATCGGGTTGAGCGATGGGGAAGTCACGGATGCCTGGCGTTCGAGAATCGCGTAGATCGAAGGCAGGATGGTGAGAGTGGTGAACGTGGCGGCGATCAGGCCGCCAATAACCGCGCGGGCCAGCGGCGCCGATTGCGCGCCGCCTTCGCCGAAGCCGATGGCCATGGGTGCCATGCCGAAGATCATGGCCGCCGCGGTCATGAGGATGGCGCGCAGACGGCCGCCGGCGCCTTCCCGGATGGCGTCCAGCAGCGGGCGGCCTTCGTGGCGCGCGCGTTCGGCGAAAGTCACCAGCAGAATCGAGTTGGCCACCGCGATTCCGATGGCCATGATGGCGCCCATGAAAGACTGCACGTTGAGTGTCGTGCCGGTGGCGAGGAGCATCGCAAGCACGCCGCAGAGCACCGCCGGGATGGTCAAAATGATGGCCAGCGCCAGGCGCATCGATTGGAAATTGGCGGACAGCAGGAGGAAGATCACCAGCACCGCCAGCAGCAAACCGATGCGCAGCCCGTTGATGGTCTGCTCGAGTGGTGTCAGCTCGCCGCGCAGCTTGACGGTGACGCCTTTGGGCGGCGTCCCGGCGCCGGCCAGCGCCCGGTTGAGTTTCGGCGCCGTTTCCCCCAGCGTCAGTCCGTGGATGTTGGCCGTGAGGCTGACCACATGCTGGCCGTTGTAGCGCTCAATTAGCCCGGGCATGGTGCCAAGCTTCAGGCCGGCGATGGCTGTGAGCCGCGGCTCCGATTGCCCGCCCTTCATCACCGGAAGATCGCCGACTTGTTCGACGCTCTGCATGCGGTTTTGAGGCAGCTCGACTTGAATCTGGAAGGCGTTGCCGGAAGCCGGATCGCGCCAGTAGTTGGGGTCGGTGAATCGGGAAGAAGAGGTGGCGGGGATCACCGACCGGACCACGTCCGACATGGTCAAGCCGTACTGGCCGGCGCGGTCGCGGTCGATGTTAATGTCGAGGGTGGGGAAGTTCTGTTCCTGGGCGAACTGCAAATCGCGCAGGAAGGAGAGCTTCGCCATCTGCCCTTGCACCTTTTGCGCGTAGGCGTAATCGTCCTGCAGGCTGATGCCCTGGACGGCCACCTCGATGGGGGTGGGCGATCCGAAGCTCATCACCTGGCTTACGATGTCGGCGGCCTCGAAGGAGATATGCGAATCGGGCAGCTCTCGACGCAGGCTTTCGCGCAGGCGCTCGCGCAACGGCTCGCCGCGCGGCGCATCGGGCTTGAGCGCCACCTGGATCACGGCCTCCTGCGGGCCGCTGGTGAACAGGTGGATGAGGTCTACCGGGTAGCTGGAGGGCACCACGCCGACAAAGTCGCTAGTGATCTCGACGTTCCCCGCCCCGGCCTCGCGGCGAATGACATCGAGCGCGTGAAGGACAATGCGCTCGGTCTCCTCGACGCGCGTGCCGGCCGGCGCGCGCAGCCGTATGCGGAACAGCGGCGCGTTGGCGTCGGGGAAGATTTCCGTTCCCATGCGCGGCAGCAGCAGGTAAAGCACGCCGGCGGTGACGGCGAGGTAACCGAGAACCAGCGGCCACCGAAGCCACAAAACCGCTTTCAGATATCGTTCATAGAATCCGCGCAGGAGCCGCTCCTCGCCACGGTGGGCTTCGCGCATGAGCCACGTCGAGAACACCGGGACCAGCGTGCTCGAGAGCAGATAGGAAGCGATCATGGAAAACGCGACCGCGAGCGAGAGCGGCACGAAAAGCTGCCGGCCCACGCCCACCATGAAGAACGACGGAACGAAGACCGCGAGAATCGAGAACATGGAGAGCAGGCGGGCCATGGCGGTGCGGCTGCACGCCTCGACCACGGCTCGCGCGCGGGAAACGCCGGGCAGCATACGGGTGTGAATGTTCTCGATTTCGACGGTGGCCTCGTCGACCAGCACTCCCACGGCGAGGGCCAGCCCGCCCAGCGTCATGATGTTAATGGTCTGGCCCGCGGCCCACAACAGGATCACGGCGGTGAGCAGGGCAAACGGGATGTTGGCGACGACGATCAGCGCGCTGCGCCAGTCGCGCAGGAAGATCAACACCATCAATCCGGTCAGGGCCGCACCGAGGAGGCCTTCGAAAACCAGGCCGCGGATCGAGTTGGTGACGAACGGCGACTGGTCGAATTCGAGGCTGACATCGACGTCGTCGGGGACCACCTTCTTGAAATCGGGGATGGCGGCCTTCACGGCGTTGATCACCGAGAGCGTGGAAGCGTCCGAACGCTTGGTGACGGGAATGTAGACGGTGCGCTTGCCGTTGACGTGCGCGTAGGCGGTGACCAGGTCGGTGCCGCTCTCGATGGTGCCGATGTCGCGCAGGTATACCGTCGCGCCGGAAACCGGGCGGATGGGCGTGGCCAGCAACTCGGCAAGATTGCCGCCCAGGGCCGCGTTGGTTCGGGCGATGCGCTCGACGTTGCCGGTCCACATGTTGCCCGACGGCATGACGAGAGTGGCTTTGGAGACGGCGGCAATGGCCTCTTCGGGCGAGATCCGGTACTGCCGAAGCTTATCCGGATCGAGCATGACGACGATGGCCCGCTGGTTTCCGCCGAAGGGCGGCGGAGCCGAGACACCGGGGAGCGTGGCAAAGAGCGGCCGCACACGGTTGAGCGCGAAATCCTGCATCTCGCCCTGTGTGCGGGTGGCGCTGCTGAAGACCAGCAAGCCGACGGCGACGCTGCCGGCGTCGAAACGCGTGATGAAGGGCGGCACCGTTCCGGGAGGCATGAAGGCGCGGGCGCGGTTCACGTACCCGACGGTCTCGGACATGGCCTGACTCATGTTGGTGCCCTCGTGGAACACTAACTTCATGAGCGCGGCGCCCTGAATGCTCTTGCTTTCGACGCGGTCGAGGCCGGTGATGTAGAGGAAGTGATACTCGTAGTAGTAAGTGAGGTAACCTTCCATCTGGGCCGGGTCCATGCCGCCGTAGGGCTGGGCCACGTAGATGGCGGGGTCTCCGACTTGCGGAAAGATGTCGGCGGGCATGCGCTCGATCGCGAGCACGGCACAGAGGGCGATGGCGATGAGCGCCACTACGACGGTCAACGGTCTGCTAAGCGCGGCTAAGACCAGGCGCATGTTACCGGCTTGCCTCCGCCAGGAATGGCTGAATGTCTCCGGCCGCGGCGGCCACTCCCAGCAGGCCGCGCCAGATGCCGAGGCGGGCCAGCGCATCGTCGATTTCGGCTTGCGTGAGCAGGCGCTGGGATTCGGCTACCTCATCGATGTTGCCCAGGCCGGCTTGATACCGGGCGGTGGACTGCTCGACCGCGGCACGTGCGGCGGATACTTGCTGCGGAGTGTTGGCGGCGATTCCGCGGGCGCCCTGAAGAGTCGCCACCGCGGCATTCCATTGGGCGCGCAGATCGACGGCGATCTGGCGATAGCGGGCGGTTTGTGCGCGGACGGCGGCCGACTGCGCGGCTTCGCGGGCTTGAACCGAGGGCAGATCGAGGGCCGGGAACGTAACCGTGAAACCGAGCGCGTAATTCTGCACGCTGGGGGCCAGGCCGTTGACGCCCCCGAGCAGATGGCCATCGGTCTCCGCGCTGGTGCCGCGGGCGTAAGCGGAGCCTTGCAGGTAAAACCGTGGGAAGTAGGATCGTTCCAGCGCCTTGAGCTGCGCCTTAGTCTGTTCGACCACGGCGCTTTGTTCCGCCGCGATGGGATTGGCGGCCGGATCGAGCGCCGGGACGGATTCCTCCGGTGGCGGTTGGAGCAACCGGGCCGATGAAATGGCGATTTGGGCCGGCTCCGTGCCCAGGAAGCGCGAGAGCATGGCGCGCGCCACCTCCACGGCTTGCCGGGCCTGAATCAGTTGGGTGCGGGCGGCGGCGAGTTCGGCCAGGGCGCGCGAGACGTCGGCGCCGGGACGGAGTTCCGCGCCGGCCAGCGCATTGGTCGTGCGCACGATGACTTCCGTGCGGTCCACGCCGGCCTGAGCGGTGCGCACCGTCTCCTGCGCCGCCACCAGCGTGAGATAGGCGTCCGCCGCGGCCACGGCCACTTCGAACTGGGTGCGCTTGAGGGTGGCCTCGGACTGGGCCTGCGCAGCCTCGGCGGCGGCCACGGTGGCGCGTCGCAGTCCGAAATCGAACGGCTCCCAGGTGACCAGGGTTCCGATGGCGCTGCCCCAGGCCGTGCCCAGGTTGTTCGAGCCGATCACCGGGCCGGACAGGGAAGGAATGGTACTTTGCGGCAACAGCAGCCCGAAGACGTTGTTCCGGGTGGCCCGGTTCACTTGCGCCAGGGCGTCCACGCGCGGCAGGTAAGCCGTTCGCGCCAGGCGTATGCCGGCCGCGGCGGCGTCGATCTGTTCCTGCGAGACCTGAACGGAGGGGTAATTGTGCAGCGCGTTCTGAACCGCCTGCGCGACCGTGAGCGCGGCGGGTGGGGTTGCCGTCTGCGCCAGCAGGGCGCCGGCGGCGAGGGCCATCCATCCGAGTTTATGGCGCTTCCACACGTGGGCTACTCGCCTTCCATGAGCTCGCGCAACAACTCGCGCACCTTGCCGCCGGCTGCCCGGAGCGCCTTTCGCCCCAGGGGTGTGGCGCGATAGACCTTGCGACGCGATTTGCCATTGCGCAGCTCGGCCGCGCGCAGGTACCCCTTCTTTTCAAGGCCGTGCAGCAAGGGGTAGAGGGTCCCAGGGCTGATCCGGTAGCCGTGGCGGGCCAGTTCCTCGACCATGCCCAGGCCGAAGATGGGCTCGTGCGCGGCGTGATGCAGCACGTGAAGCCGGATCAAGCCCGAGTAGAGGTCGCGGTCGTCCCCAAAACCGCTGTGATCGGATTTCGTTTTCGACATTCGATTACGAATAAGGATAGTATAATCGGCGAGGGGGTGGCATGTCAAACAACCCTCGAATGCGCGAGCACCAATCCTGCCCCACAATCCATGGCCGGTGGTCTCAGCGATTTCTTCACGCTGCTTGAAGTGAGCGGGCTTACCTCTCTTCCTCGCGCACCGGCTTGAGATCGATATAGGTGGGCCGATTGGGATCGCCGGGGAGGAGTTTGCCGTCGCGGACGGAAAGCTCGACCACGTTTATGGCGGTGGTGCGTCCGCGTGGCTGCGCCGCGCCACCGGTGGGGCGCGGGCCGCCGAAGTAGAACCACCAGGCGCGATCTCCGCTGACCACCACGTCCCCGTGCGATCCGAACAGGGCGTCCTGCTGCAGTTTCCAATTCAGGCAATCGTCCGATTTCCACACCCGCATGCCGTTCTGCCAGCAGTCGGCGATCAACCAGTAGCTGCCCTTCCAGTGGATGACTTTGGGGCCTTCGCCGCTGAAATCCGATACCGCGGTGCCCTTGGTCTCCCAGTGGTACAGGTCCGGACTGTCGGCGTAAGACAACGGCTTGGGCTTCTGTTCGTCCTTGTACCACATGCGCCAGGTGCCATTCGGAAGCTGGATCACGCAGGCGTCGATGGTCCTTTCGGACTTGAGGTCCACCTTGGCCACGGTGGTCCACTTGACCCCATCCTTACTGGTCAGGTGGACGATCTCGCGCGGGTGGTTCCAGTCGGTGAAGATCCCCGGCACGTAGCTGAGGTACATGTGATAGGTGCCTTCAAACCAGACGACCTCCGGCGCCCAATAGGTGTAATCGTCGGGGTGCGCGTCCTTGCCGTACCCGATATCGGCGGTGCCGCGGTAGGTCCAGGTGGCACCGCCGTCGGCCGACTCCGCCATGCCGATGTTCGAGCCGTGCACCCAAGTCACGCCGGGAGCGTTGGCGGCGGTGCCCCGGCGGGCGGTGTAGTACATGAACCATTTGTGCGATTCGGCGTTGAAACAGAAGACCGGATCGGTGGGCGCATCGAACGGCGGATCGCGATACAGCGGCCGGGGCGCCAGCTTGCCCGCCGGAGTCTGGGCTGAAACCAGCCCGGCCGATGCAGCCAGCAGGCAAAAAGCCAAAATCCGCGAATGGTACCGTCTCATTTTTAGCCTCCTGCTATCGTTGGTTAACGTCCGGCCGCACGAAGCGGTACACCTCGTACACCGGCCGGTTCCAGCCGTCCGGAATGACGGCCATTCGCTCGCTTTGGTAACCGGAGTCCGCCGCGAACTTCAGTAGCTTGGCGTTGACACCCAGGAAGAACTCGTAGTCCTTGGTGTGCGCAATGAAGACGTGGCTCGGCTCGGCGATCACGCGTTTGAGGTAGGCGCGGTCGTCCTGGCTCAGCTCGGGCTTGTTAATGGGGTCCGTGCCGACGTTGAGCGGCAGTTTGCCCCGGTTGAGCAGGCGCAGGCTGTCCAGAATGCCCCAATCCGTGCAGAATATGCCGCTGGACGGAACCCCTTTCATGTAGCCGGAAAGCTTGAAAATGGCGTCCGTCCAGTTCTGCGTGCCGCCGTTCCGCAGCATGACGGCATAGTACTCGTTGGTTACCAGAGCACCCGAGACCATGAGCACCATCAGGATCGCGGCCACCGACGGGATTCCGGCGCGGCCCAGCCTTCTCGAGGCCGCCGCGAAGGATACCGCAATCGCCATCTCCGGGAACGGCCATAGGAGGATGGTGTGGTGGACGCTGCCCCCGGCGTTGGCGGTGACCGCCATCTGGGCCCACGCCACCGCCATGACGATGAGCGCGAACAGGATGGTCCGTCGCGCGTGGCCCCGCGCCAGGGGGGCCAGCAGAACCGCCAGCGCCAGGGCGTAGAGCATCAGGTTGTGCCGCGGATGGCCGGCAAGCGACGAAATGTCGGCGGAAGCCCTCTGCAGCCAGCCTTGCGGTTGGTGGGGCACGGGCGCCTGCCAGTCGTCGTCGAGCATCCAGCCAAACAGCCCCCGGCTATCCATTGTGTCCATGAGCATGCCGGCCTTGCCCGGAATATTGCTGGTATCGCGGGTCATGTTGGAGCGAAAAGTCGCCAGATTCCGATCCACGTTATAGACGATCAGCGGAAGTGCCCCGAGCGCGAAAGCCAGCGCGCCAGTGGTCACCCGCCGAATCGTGATCACACCAAAGATTTGGCGCGGAAAGGTCAGGATTCCGGCTACTCCAATTCCAGTTAACATCCACACTGCCAAGGCTTTATCCCACATTGCCAGGCCCAGGAGGAAAGCCCCCCCCAGCAGGGCCGGGTCTTGACCCGTCTGGTAGAATCTCATTAGCAGGAGCAGCCCTGCCAACAGCAGCAGATGTTGCAGCGCCACCGGTCCCCAGTCGAAACAGGTGGTCAGCAAGTATACCGAATCCACCGCCAGCAATCCGCATCCAATGATGGCGGCACGCTCTCCGGCCACCCTGCGCAGCAGCAGAAAGAATAGCCAGACGCTGGCCACGCCGGCCAGCAGGACCGGGTCGCGCAGCGCCGACACCCCCGTGCCGAAGACCCGGAATATCGGGAAATAGATCCAGGCTTTCAGGGTCCCCAGATAGCTCATCAGCATGAGCGGAATCTGGGAGTGCCCAATGTGCAGGGTGAAGTCCCCGGCGAGAGGCTGGTACAGGACCGAGGCGAACAGGGCTTCGTCGTTTTGAATGCCGAGGTGCGGGAGGAAAGCCCACCCCGCTACGAAGAAGAAGATACAGGCAACCCCGGCGCTCAGGTTGCCAACTCTGTGAGGGTGGGCACTCATGGTCGATTTCGCGAATTGTAATCAGAATGGTAGCACCCCGCCGATAGGGAAGCAGAGGATGAGATAAATGGAGCGAAATCGGGAGCTTTTCAGACCGATTGGCTTTGGCATGACAATTGCTGGGATACCGTCTCGTAAGATCGTCTCTGGGTTGTGCACGACGAGTGAAATAGTCCTTGGATGGGAGCCTCCGAGGTGAAACTTTCAGAGCGATATTTCGTCTATATGGTTACTGGAAGAGACGCGCAAAGATAACAAATCAAAAGAATGGATCGCGTCGCAGTAAGGAGATGGGAAATGAACAAGACCGAACTTGAAAAACACAAAACGGTTTTGGAGGCCAAGCGCGCCGAGCTGTCCGTGGGCCTCTGGAATCGCGCAGATATCGCCATCGAAAAGACACCCGACGCTTTGGATGAAGTGCAACTCGCCGGAGAGCGCGAGCTGGCCATCCGCAACCTGGACCGTGGATCGAATCTGCTTCGCAGCGTGCGAGGCGCCCTGGCCCGCATCGCCGACGGCACTTACGGCATCTGCCTGCATTGCGAAGAGGAGATCAAGCCTAAGCGCCTGGATGCCGTGCCTTGGACCAAGTACTGCATCCGGTGCCAGGAGGCCGCCGACCGTCACGAATTTGAGACGGAATCGGCCGAAACGTTGGACGAGGTCCTGGCCAACGCCGCCTAACCCGCCGGACCATCCAAGGGCGCGAGACGAATCTCGCGCCCTTTTTGTGTCTTCCGCCGGTGCCACCACTGCCAGGGTGTGTGAAATTCCGCATTTTCCTACCCGCGAGTGCGGGGAGCGTGCGTCTCTACACTCCATCGGGGCCAACTGGCCTTTCTAGCGGCTCTTGGTGTGTGATGACGTAGCGCAGGCACTCGCGCCGACGCTTGGCTTGTACGCTGCGTCACAACCGCGAAGAGGGTCGAGATGAGTCGTCTCGACCCGGCAGGCAGGAGTGCCTGCGCCACAGCGGCAGGCGGGGTGTGAGAAGTGCGGACAGGGAAGATCTTTCCGGGTGTCTTCAAAAGTGGGCAGTAGTTCTGACGTGCCTGCTAGTGTAGTGCGGCATGCAGAATGACGATTATGTCTGAACTTGTGGGGCGGGCTATCCAGCCCGCGGACCCGCTTTCCAGCGGGTCCAGCCGCCTGGAAAGGCGGCTGCAGGCAAGATT
>Ga0182021_10007140_pt1 | contig 13227 bp, 11 predicted proteins | sample 612E3MmetaG_FD_120493 | JGI IMG/M metagenome (GOLD analysis project Ga0182021, IMG submission 120493) | Permafrost microbial communities from Stordalen Mire, Sweden - 612E3M metaG (Illumina Assembly) | ecosystem: Environmental > Terrestrial > Soil > Wetlands > Permafrost | place: Sweden... | reverse complement strand
TCGAGCCGGGGCGCTACGTGCTGGTGCAGCCGTCCGCGCTGCGCCGCGTGGACGCCGGGCCCGAGGGCCTCTCCTATCTCGTGATCGGCGCTCGCGTGGTAGGCGAGACTGACTGATCCGGCTGGGCTCGCCTTCAGGCGACAGGCGGATGCGTAGCGACGGGGTGCCCTCTCGCGGCCGTCGACAACCTGTCGGCGTCTGGGCAAGACGGCCTGCATCTGGCGTGCTTCTACGGACGAGACAGGTCGTGGAGACCTGTTGCAGAACCGCGGCGATGCCAGCGAGCAGCTATGATGAGCCCGAGCCATGGCACCGATTCAGACCCCCAGCAAGTGGACGCCTCTGGAGCTTGAGGGCTTCGTGCGCGACAGGGCGCCACAGATCGCCGCTGGTTTCCTGAAAGCCGCCCACGGTGCTCGCAAAGGGATCGATCTCGTGGCCGAGGCGGAGAAGGTCATCGAGAGATTTGCGAAGTCCTTCGGGCTCGATCTGTCGCTCACTCGGGAGCGGACCCTCGTAGACGGTTTTGCGGATGCCGTCTACAACCGTTTTGTGATCGAGTATGAGCCACCGGCGAGCCTCACTGTCGACAACTCCTCGAGTCGCAACAAACACGCGGTCCAGCAGGTCAAGACTTATATCGAGGGCGTTGCAGACCACGACCGGCACCCCAAGGAGCGACTGGCGGGTGTGGCATTCGATGGTGCGGTCTTCATCTTCGTTCGGTTCCGCGATGGGCTCTGGCGTGTCGACGATCCAATCCGCGTCGACGAGCAGAGCACACGTACGTTCCTGCGCTATCTGCTATCGCTCTCAACAGAGCTCGCTGTCACCCCCGAAAACCTCGTGAGGGATTTCGGTGATGGGAGTGGCATGGCGCGCAGCTGCGTCTCTCGCCTCTACGTAGCGCTGAAGACGACCGATTCGGAGAGGGTCCACGTTCTCTCAGGTCAATGGCTGCGACAGTTCCAGGAAGTGACTGGGTACGGGGAGGATGGGGGCAACTCAGCGGGACAGACCTGGCCCGTTTGTACGGGCTGAATGACGACGTGCCGCAGCTCAAGGAGCTGTCCTTCGCAGTCCATACCTATACGCCCTCTTCATCAAGCTCCTGGGTCTCCAGGTCGCGCATTTCTTCCTCATGCCGAAGATGGGCACAGCCCTGAGCGGCGTCGCCAGCTACGACTCCGATAGGTTGCACCGATACTTGGAAGAGCTGGAACGAGGCGGCCTCTTTGCTCAGCTCGGCATTCGCAACTTCCTCGAGGGTGACTTCTTCGCGTGGTACCTGGGCTGTTGGTCTGACGAGTTGGCCGAGTCCGTGCGGGAGGTCGTCGGTCAGCTGGGGAGGTATTCGCTGGTCATGCTCGATGTTGATCCCGAGGAAACGCGTGACCTTCTGAAGCAGGTGTACCAGAACCTGATGCCCAGACAGCTTCGTCACGCCCTGGGTGAGTACTACACGCCCGACTGGCTTGCTGAACTACTCTTGTCACGCCGCCACTTCGAGGGCGACCCCGAGACGCGGCTTCTCGACCCCGCGTGCGGCTCTGGCACATTCTTGGTCCAAGCACTGAAGAAGGTCCGACAGTATGCGTCTGAGAAGATGCTGCCTCCCTCGGCGGTGCTCAGGTGCGTGCTGCAAAACGTGGTTGGTTACGACCTCAACCCGCTCGCGATTGTCAGCGCTAGGACGAACTATCTCTTGGCCCTGGGAGACCTTCTCCAGCATCGAGACGGCGATGTGGACATCCCGGTCTATCTGGCGGATTCAGTGCTGACTCCATCCGAGGGCAAGACACTCCTTGCCAGTGATGCCTATCACTTCACGACTTCGGTCGGTGATTTCAGCGTGCCCCGCAGTCTCGTCGAGCGACAGGAGATTGACCAGTTCGTCGACTTCTTGGAAGAGACCGTGGCAAACGCGCTTTCCGCGAGCCAGTTCGCAGATGCATTCGCAGCGCGCTTTCGCGTTCACAATGACTCTGAGCGTGAATCAGCGCAAACGCTTTTCGAGAAGCTGTCCGATCTCGAATCGAGGGGAGTCGACGGCATCTGGGCGAGGATCATCCGCAATGCGTTCGCCCCGCGGTTCCAGCCGCCCTTCGACTTGATTGTTGGGAACCCGCCGTGGATCAACTGGGAGAGCCTCCCGAGCGACTACCGCCAGGCCACCAAGGAGCTTTGGACCCGACACAACCTCTTCCCTCATCAGGGCTTCGAGACCATCCTCGGCAAGGGCAAGAAAGACATCTCAATGCTGATAACGTTCGTGGCGGCGGACGACTACCTGCGCACCGGCGGGAAGCTAGGATTCGTCATTACCCAGAGCCTGCTAAAGACGGCCGGCGCGGGCGACGGCTTTCGGAAGTTGATCCCAGCAAGCGGCATTCCGCTCGCAGTCGTCATGGCCGACGACATGGTCGAGATTGCCCCCTTTGAGGGCGCGAGCAATCGGACGGCACTCATCGTCCTGGAGAAGGGTCGCACCACAAAGTATCCCGTGGCCTACAGTCAGTGGACTCGCCGCGGCGGCAAACGGATACCCGAGAGTGCATCGCTCAAGGAGGCGCTCAGTCTCGGTCGCGTGATGCAGCACGTCGCACAGCCGGTCGACCCCGACGACCTGTCGTCACCGTGGATTACCGGCAGGCGACGCGCACTCAGCGCGGTTACGAAGGTGCTCGGTGACTCCTATTACCAAGCAAGGGCCGGTGCCTCGACGTGGATGAATGGCGTCTATTGGCTTCGCGTTCTCGAGTCAGTTCCCGGCGGTCTCCTGGTCACCAACGTTCCGGAAACCGGCAAGGCGAAGATCGATCTCACTCAGGCCGTGATTGAACCGAACATGGTCTATCCCCTGCTCCGCGCCGGTGAGGTCGCTCGGTGGAAGGCCGAGCCGAGGCTGTCGATTCTTGTCGTGCAGGACCTCGAGAGGCGTCGCGGGTACGATGAAGGCTGGCTGAAGGTGCACTACCCGAAGACGTTCGGGTATCTGGCCCGGTTCGAGGACATCCTAAGGCAGCGGTCCGGTTATCGCCGCTACTTCAAGCCCCCGGATCCTTTCTACTCGATGTTCAATGTGGCCGACTACACCCTGTCGAAGCACAAGGTCGTCTTCCCGAGCATCGGTAGTGACCTCATGTGCGTGGTGATCTCGGAGCGGGATGGACGACCGATTGTGCCCCAGCATATTGTCACGATGGTCCAGTGCGAGTCGGAAAAGGAAGCCCACTTCATTTGTGCATGTCTGAACTCATCGCCTGCAAGATTCGCACTCCAGGCATATTCACAGAAGGGGGGCAAGAGCTTTGCCACCCCACAGGTGCTCGAGCACATATCCGTCCCGAGATACGACTCTTCCCTTGAGGATCACGGGCGTCTCGTTGCCCTTTCTCAAGAGGCTCACGCCGCTGCGCGAGAGGACGTTGAGGTCCTCCCGGGAATCGAGGCGCAGATTGATGTACAGGCGGCCTGTGTCTGGGGGCTGAGCCCGCAGGAGCTTCACGATCTTCAACTGAGTCTCAAGGAAGCACAGAACAAGCAGGACGACCAAGCTGCGCCTGCGGCTGACTAGACCACGGGTGCGACGCTCGGCGTGGCTGCGGCAACGAGCCTGCGAATCAGTCGGCTCCCGGTCGGCTGGCAGTTCTCCGCGCCCCGTCTGGATACGGGCAGGCGGGCCCTCCTGAGGTCGGCGGTCAGTCGGTAGGCTCTGCAATGAAGCTGCACGCGGAGCCCATCTGTTGGCGTCACGGGACAAGGAGACTTCCAGCAGGCGAGCAATGACCCGGCCCTTCGTGGATGAATCGGGAGCTTGACTGAGGCGCAACACCCCCGGACGCTGTCAGAATGGCAATCACGGACCATCCCTGAGCGAAGGAGTGCGAGATGTCGGTCGAACGGCCTTGGCGGGTGACGCGGTGCCACTACCTGTGGAGCCGCGAGCACGAACCCGCGCTGAGCGTCAAGCCGGGTGCGACGATCGAGTTCGAGCTGCCCGACCCCTCGGACGGTCAACTGACACCTACCTCGACTGCGGGGGACATCCCCGGCCTCGACTGGGAACGGATACCTCCGCTCGTCGGTCCGGTGGTCGTCGAGGGTGCTGAGCCCGGCGACGCCCTGCAAGTCACCGTGCGCGACTTGGTCCCCAGTCGCTGGGGCTGGACGGCAAATCTGCCCGACTTCGGTCTGCTCTGCGAGGACTTTCCTGAGGCCGAACTCAAGGTCTGGCGCCTCGATCCCGTCACCTTGGTGCCGGCTGAATTCGCGCCCGGCATCCACGTGCCGCTCAAGCCGTTCCTCGGAACGATGGGATGTTCACCCGCCAAGGAGGGCCGCTACGACGCGCTGCCGCCGCGGTCCGTGGGCGGCAACCTCGATCTGCGCGACTGCAGCGTGGGCAGCGTGCTCTGGCTGCCGGTCGAGGTGGCGGGGGCCTTGTTCTCGTGTGGCGACGCGCACGCCGCACAGGGCGACGGTGAGGTCTGTGGCACCGCCATCGAGACCGGCATGACCGCGGGTCTTCAGCTCGATTTGGTCAAAGCCGCCCGTCTCCGTCTGCCGCGCTTCGAGGTCTCAACACCGGTCACCCGACATCTCGACGGGCGTGGCTATGACGTGACCATGGGTATCGGTTCTGACCTCATGGAAGCTGCCAGGACGGCAGTGCGCGAGATGATCGACCGACTGGCGGCGACGCGCGGTCTGTCGCGCGTCGCCGCCTATCTGCTGTGCTCGGTGTGCGCCGACCTGCGGATCAGCGAGATCGTCGACCGCCCCAGCTGGGTCGTCTCGCTGTACCTTCCCAAAGTCATCTTCGACTGACGCCGCGCCGCCAGTCTGTGGGCCTAGGCCGCTTCCTCTGTGGCCCGCGGCCGACGCCGCATGAGTACGATGATCACGACGACGATAACGGCGGCTGCACCCACGCCGCCGGCGATCAGACCCCAGTTGGTCGAGTTGCCTGTCGACGATGCCGGCTTGAGGTGTACGTTCACATAGGTGTCGATGTTGGTGTAGGGGTACAGCGCCGAACCGGTGTAGCCGGCAAAACCGCTCGGGGCATTGACGTACCCTGCCCACTTGGCGGTGTTGTAGACCTCGAGCTGGTAGGGGTACGCAAAGACCAGGTAGGGCGAGCCGGCAAAGATAATCTGCTGCATCTTGTCGATGATTGATTTGCGCGTGGCGAAGTCGAGCGTCTGGGCCTGTTGCACGGCCAGCTTGTCGTACAGGGGGTTCGTCCAGCAGGTGTCGTTCCAGCCCTGGATCTGGCCGGTCGTGGGCACCGTCACGTTGAAGTAGGGGTCGGGGTCGCCGGTCCAGTACCAGATGAACATGTCGTAGTTCGGGGCGAAGGTGTTGCCTTTGTAGTTGTACTGGGCGGCAAGCATGCCGCCGGCATCGACCACCGTCAGCTTGGTGCCGATCCCGACCTGCTTGAGCCAACCGGCAACGAGCCTCGCAGTGGTCATGTTCGGCGGGTAATCGTTGGTCACCAGCAGCCGCAGGTTGATGGGCTTGCCGTGCTTGTCGAGACGGATGCCGCTGGGGCCCATCTTGTAGCCGGCCGCGTCCAGCATGGCGTTGGCCTTGGCGGGGTCGTAGGTGTAGAGCATGTTGGCGGGCGGCTGATAGTGGAACCGTGAGTACGGCACAATCGTGGTCGAGCCTATCTGGGCGTAACCGTTGAACGCCGTGCTGACGATGTCTGGACGGTTGATGGCGTACTGCAGGGCCTGACGGAAGCGCTGGTCGAGCAGCACCGGGTTGCCCATCGAGTTGGGGCTGTCGTAACAGTTGAAGCCGAGCTCGGTGAACCGCCAGGAGGTGGCCGTGATGCCGGTCAGCCCCGGTACGTTCTTGAGTGCGGCGAACTGGGCCATGGGCACGTCGACGGCACCGTCGAGGGCCCCGGCCTTGAGGTCCGCCACCATGCTATTGGCGTTCGTGTAGATCTCGAAGAAGAGCTCATCGATGTGGGGAGCACCCTTCCAGTAGGTCTTGTTGGCCTTGAGCTCAATGTACTGGCCCCGCTTCCACTGGACGGTCTGGAACGGTCCGGAGCCGACGATCGGCGGGTTGTTTGCATACGAAGTAGAGGCTGCCTTGCCGCTGATCTTCGACCAGATGTGCTGGGGCAGGATCGCCACGACCATGGACAGCATGTTCGACTTGGGAGCGTTGGTGTAGACCTCACAGGTGTAGTCGTCGATTGCTTTGGCACCGGTGATGCCGTACGTGTAGACGGCCACGTTGTTGAGCTTGTTCTTGACGATGTAATTGAACGTGAAGGCGACGTCCTTGGCGGTGACCGGCTGGCCGTCCTGCCAGGTCATGCCGTGACGGATGTGGAACGTCCAGGTCTTCTGGTCGGCCGACAACGACCAGCTCGTGGCGATCTCGGGACGCGGCGTAAGCTGCTTGGGGTCAAATCCCACCAGGAAGTCGTAGTTGAGGTGTACGACCATGTAGCTGGTGACCTGCTGCATGATGAACGGGTTGAGGTTGTCGGCGTCCTCGAGCAAGCCGATGCGCATGATCGTGGTGCCCGTCCCGGGGGACGGAGACGAGGTTGTCGCAAACGCGGGCGCGATCATGATGGCAGCCATGGCGATGACCGCGGCGATGATAAACCCCGGACACCAGCGCACAAAATGACTGCGGCGAAGTGGAGCGAGCATGCGGACCCCCAACCTCACGGGCGTTCGGAGCGGATCTCTTACCGCGGCAGAGATCGCATCTTCACTCGAACGCCATTGACCATACCCGAACGAGTCTAAGACCGTTTCGTCCAGTTGCCAGCCCGGTGCACCGCCGCCGCACGAAAGTAGAGCATCGCAGGCCAGCGGTTGGCGAGAGCCGACAGAGTTCAGCCCCGGGCGCCCTCTGCGGATCGAGACGGTTTGCCAGGCGATGTGGTTAACTGGCGGCTGCGGGCAAACTCGTTGAGTAGGGAGCCATGGTCGGTGGGGAGCGACAACTCGTTCAGCAGGATCTCTGCCCGCTGCGATGCGATTTCGCGGTGAGTTTCCACTCGACGGCAACCCTCGAGCGTATCCGCGACGCGGCGCTCACGGTGCTCGAGCGCACCGGGGTGCGCTTCGCCTCTGCCAAGGCGCGGGCCGTGTTCGTCGAACACGGCGCCCAGGTCGACGAGGACAGCGGGATCGTCCACCTGCGCCCCGGACTCGTGCTCGACGCGCTCGCAAGCGCGCCACGGGAGTTCGTGCTGGCCTCGCGAGACGGCGCCCACGACCTCGACCTCGCTTTGCCGCAGACCTACTGCGGCCCGGACGGCTGCGGCACGGAGGTCGTTGATTGGCGCACCGGTGACCGCCGAGGGTCGACCAAGGCCGACCTTGCCGCCATAACGCGCATGCAGGACTACCTGGGCTCGATCCAGTTCTGGTGGCCCATGGTGGGCGCCGGGGATTGCGGTGTGACCGCACCGCTCCACGAGCTCGACGCTGCCCTGCGCAACACCGTGAAGCACGTGCAAGCAATGGTGAACGGCGAGCGTCAGGCGCGCTTTGCGGTCGAGATGGGCATCGCGGCGGCCGGCGGCGCAGCGCAGCTACGCCGCCGGCCGCTTATGTCGAACCTGGTGACGGTGGTTAGCCCGTTGACTCACGACCGCGACGGCAGCGAGGCGGCGCTCGTGTTCGCCGAAGCAGGCGTGCCCGTCTGCTTCGCAACGACGCCAGGGCTGGGCACGACCGCCCCGGCGACTCTGGCGGGCGCCTATGTCCTCGGCCTGGCCGAAGCCATGAGTGCCGCCGCCTTCGTCCAGCTCGCCCAGCCCGGCGCGCCTGTTCTTTGTTCGATCACGCGACTGCACTCCGATCCGCGCACCGGAGCTCCGCTGGCTAGTCCGCTCGACGACCGTTCCCTGTTCCTCGCGACCGAGCTACTGCACTTCGTCGGTATCCCTGCGGCGGGCTCGTACGCTGGCACCGACGCCGTCGCACCCGACACCTGGCAGGCGGCGGCTGAAAACCTCGCCACGCTGATGGTCGCCGCGCTCGACGGCTGCGAGATCATGAACGGCATCGGCCTGACCAACGCGTACCGACTCTTCACGCCTGAGGGGCTGATACTCGCCGACGACCTCTACCACCGCGCGCGCTACGCGTTTCTCGATGTTGCCCTCGACGATGAGACCCTGGCGGTCGAAGTCATCGACAGGGTCGGTCCTGGTGGACACTTCCTGGCTGAACCGCACACGCGCCGGCATCTGCGCGAAGCTGTGCGGCGTTCGCTAGCCCAGGTGCCGGTGCCCGGGGGCGACATGCGCGACCCCGTTGAAGTCGCCCGTGAGCGCGCGTTGGACATCCTCGAGCGGTACCAGCCGCAGCCGCTCGAGCCCGCCACAGCCACGCGACTCGACGGCATCATCTCGGCGGCCGACGCTGAGTTGGCCGGGTAGTTTCCAGCTCATGCCCGTGCCCGGCCAGGGTCCCTATTCTGCACACGACAATCAGGGGTCTGGTGGAGTTTGCGGCACGTCGGCCGAGTGTCGGCCACCTGCCGAAATGCAGCAGGAAACGGCCACGGAGCGGTTTCGAAGACCTTAAGCAGCAACTGCTCCGCTTGTGCGAGCATGAGCCGAACAACTGCTCGGGCACTTGGCGTCACAGGGGAGTGATGGATGATGGCAGAGACGACATACCGGCTCTCGGCTCGGATCAGCAGTAACGATCCTGCGGCCGCGCGGAGCGTGCTCCACGAGCTTCTTCCGGCGGGACGCATCGGCGAGGACCGGGGTGAGCTTGTCGTCGAGGCGGAGCTCGCCGGCGACAGCGCCAAGGAGCTGAACCGGTCACTGCTGTCCGCGTTGCGGCGGGCAGAGAAGAAGACGCGCCTGAGATCAGAGTGGACCGCGCCCGACGGCACGCTTGAGCGCTACTTCGACTACGTCCTGAAGAAGGTAATACCCGGTACCGACGAGTAGGGAAAGTTGGTCTGCTTCGTCGCCCCTGGGCCAGGGGCGCGACCTGCGGCCCGACGTGCTACCTAACCGGCGTCGGCGCCGATGCCCGGTCGATGGCGGCGAACTCCTCCTCGCTGAGCGCCAGCGAGAGGGCGCCTGCGTTTTCGCGGACGTGCTCAGGCCGCGTCGCTCCCGGGATCGCGATCACGTGGTCGTCTCGTGCCAGCAGCCAGGCGAGCGCCACCTGCGCAGCGGTCGCGCTGCGCGCCGTCGCCACCTCACGCAGCGTGTCGCTGAGGGCGGAGCGGCCCGAGCTCCTGCGCGAGCCAGTGCCGACGGCACCGCCGGCGATCGGTCGGTAGGCGACCAGGGCCACGTCCATCCGATGGCAGGCCTCAAGGACGCCGTCGCTCTCGGGCTTACGGTGCAGGAGGCTGTACTGGACCTGGTTGGCGGCCAGCGGTATGTCGTAGCGAGCCAGTGCGTCGGCCGCCTTGCGCATCTGCGCCGGACTGCAGTTGCTGATCCCCACGGCCCGGATCTTGCCCGCCCTGACAGCGCTCGCCATCGCCCGCATCCACGTGCTCAGAGCGACAGGGGAGTAGGGGAAGTGCAGGTAGTAGAGGTCGAGCGAGTCGCGGCCGAGTCGCGACAGGGTCTTCTCCAGAGCCGACTCGAACTGCGCCGCGATGAGGCGATAGGGAAGGGGCGCGAACTTGCTGGCCACAAGGAGCGGGCGGCCGTCTGCCCGGGCCGCCCTGCCAATGGCCGTCTCCGAGCGGCCGAAGTTGTAGACCTCCGCCGTGTCGAAGAAGCCCATGCCTGCGTCGAAAGCCGCAGCCAAGGTGTCCCGAAAGCGGGTCTGGTCAGACCCGCTGGTGTTCCAGCGGTTGGTACCGACACCGAGCGCCGGCACGCTGATGCCTGATCGGCCGAGTGGCCGCGCTGGTGCTGGCTCGTTCATGGACCAACAGGCTACGTGCGGCCGGCAAGCGGGGCAACCGCCCGGAACGCAGGACCACTGATTTGCTAGGCGTACGGACGCGCGTCGAGCGGTGTCACGGCGCCCCTCTTCTTGAGTTCCGCGCGCCAGCCGCGGTTGGCGACGAACCGGTAGGCGAAGGCCGGAAAGGCGGTCCTGCTCATGAGGCGGACCGCCTCGGCAGGCACGGGGCGACCGTCGGCCAGCTCCGTTGCACTGAGGTCGAGGGCGCGGGTGACCGAACGCAGGAGACCGCCCCGCTCGCGCAGTGGCCGGTCGCCGATCAAGCCGCCGGCGCCCATCGCAAGACCCCCGGCCCAATCGAATCCAGCGGTACGCGCGAAGTTGGCGCAGATCTCGAGCGCGACCCGATTGTGCTCCACCTCGGGGAAGCCGCACTGGCAGATGGCGACGAATCTCGGCTGCTCTAACGCGCCGAGCACCTGCGCGTCGGGCGCGTCCTCCGCGCGCGACTCTGCGATAAGTTCAAACGCGCGAACAACGTGCGCCGGCAGGCTGTCGACGTACAGGGGAAACGACAGGACCACCAGGTCGGCTGCGGCGCTGGCGCCAAGCAGCGCCTGCGTCCCCTCATCCGTCTTCAATGCCTTGGCGAGGACGACCGTCTCGGTGGCGATGCCGCGTGCGGCGAGTCGCTCCTGCAGGTACGTGCCCAGGGACGCCGACGAACTGGACCCGGGCTTGGGGCTACCGATGAGCAGCAGGGCGGAGTCTGGCCTTCTCATGGTGTGACCGCCAGCGAGACGGGCATGACAGTGTGCGGAGAGGCCACGCCGATCTGACCCAGCAGTGCACCGACGGCGAGCCGGACCTCCCGGTCGTCGGCGCCGCCTTCTACCACTCCGGCGGCCCAGTGGCTGGGGCGGAGGTTCATGGCGTTGCGCTCGACCAGCCGGCGGAACGTGCGTGCCTCAGCGCTATCTGCCTCGCCGGCGGGCACGGTCCCGACGGCGAGCAGGTCGTGCACGTGCTCGTAGCGCTGCGGGTGCCGCGTGTCGCTGCCGGTCTTCTTGAGGTCGGGCAACAGGATGGGGATCAGGTGGTCGAGCGCCTTCTTGAGCTCGGATGAGTAACCGCCGAAGGTTACGGGCGTGAGGTAGACGAGCAGGTCGCTGCGCGCCACGCGCGCTGCGACCTCACGTCCGGCGTCCGTGTGGACGCACATGCCGGGCGTCTTCACCCAGCAGCCGAAGCAACCAGCGCACCAGGCGATCGTCTCGCGGCGCAGACACCAGTCGTCGACGTCCCAGCTGCCCGCGGTCAGGGTCTCATCGATCGCGTGGTGGACGAGCGCCAGTGTCGGATCGTCGTCGCTGCCGCCGTCCAGCAGCAGGGCGGTGGGTCTCGCCGTCGGGGTCATGTCGTCTCCTTGTGATGCCCGTGCACGTCAGGCTGCCAGAACTCCTCACGCGCCCGTGGTTTCGCCGGCAGCTGGGCCAGCTTCGCGAGCGCCTCGTCGCACCAGGCGATGTAGGCCCGGCTCACGTGTTGGCCACAGCCGACGGTGAGCAACCAGTAGGCTGCCGGCGCGTCGTCGTGTTGTGCCAGGTCTTCTTCGTAGCGCGCATACCTGCGCAGCAGCGCCTCGTGCTCGGCGCGAAAGGCCTTCACGTGCTCGACGATGACGTCGCGGCCCATCTCCCAGCCGTGCCAGACCTTGAGCAGGACCTCCACCCGCTCCTTGAGCGGTTCAGCGGGCTGTGCCAGCCAGCGGTGCAGCTCCTCCCGGCCCCTGTCGGTGATGGTGTAGACATGGCGGTCGGGTCTGCCGGTCTGTCCCTGCACCTCGCGGGTCGCCAGTCCCTCGTCCATCAGGCGCTTGAGAATGGGGTAGATGTGCCCGTAGCTCTCGCTCCAGAAGTTACCCAGGCTCTCGGCGTAGATGCGGCGGATGTCGTAGCCGGAGAGGGGCGCGTAGGTGAGCAGGCCGAGCACTGCGAACTTGGTCTTGTTCTCCCGCGGCATGGCGACTCCGTCCTCTCCTATATGACATAGCGAGATATAGCATGAGGATATATCTTCGTCAAGGACGTCCTCCGAAAGCCGGCCGGAGTGGAGGCCGGAGGAGGGCAAACGCCGCCGACTCGCCCCGTCCTCCTGTTAGAGTCGGAAGCGGACTCGATGGTACTCGAAGGGGGCTTAGACATGGGTGATGCGGTTGACGGGCCGGCCTATGCGGTGGCGCACATCGACGACATCCCATTCGAGCCGGGCGAATCACCGGGCACCGAGTGGAAGCCCATCCGGCGCTTCTTCGGCATCGGCTCGTTCGGCACCAACGTCGCCCGGGCCACCATGTCGGGAGACATCCTGACGCACGATCACGACGAGGCGGAGGCCGGTCATGAGGAGCTCTTCCTCATCGTCTCCGGCCGCGCGACCTATCGCGTCAACGGCGAGGAGATCGACGCTCCGGCGGGCACGTTCCTGCATGTCGCCGACCCGGCCGTCGTGCGCGGCGTGGTCGCCCGTGAGGCGGGCACCACCATGTTCGTCGTCGGCGCCGAGCCCGGCTGCGCGTTCACGCCCTCTGCTTGGGACACGGAGCCGCTGCCGACCTGAAGCGCAACTGGTACAAATCACCATGTGGCCACGATCGGTCGGCGGTGGACGACACCGTCATCGCTCGGGGCAAGGAGTGAACCGCTCATGACGGACCCTCTCTTCTCACCGTTTCGCCTCGGACCCCTGACTCTCGCGAATCGCATCGTCTGCCTCCCCATGTACCTCGCCTATCCGGACCCGGACCACGAGGTGAACAGTCTCGTGCTCGACTACTACGCCGAGATGGCTGACTCGGGGGCGGGGATGGTAGTGGTGGAAAACGCTACCATCGAGCCGCGCGGCCTCACCAACCCGCGCAGCCTGCTGGCCTCCGAGGACCGCTTCATACCGGGGCTGGCGCGCCTGGCGCAGGCCATCAAGGCGCGCGGCGTGCCGGCCGTGCTGCAGCTCCATCACGGCGGCAGGCACGCAAAACGCGCCGACTGCATCGCGCCCTCTGCCGTGGAGACCTGGGGAGTCACGCCGAAGGTCATGGACCAGGCCGACATCGACCGCGTCGTCGCCGCCTTTGCGGCCGGGGCGAGGCGGGCGAAAGAGGCGGGATTCGACGCTGTGGAGTTGCACGGCGGCATGGGCTATCTCCTGACGCAGTTCCTCTCGGCGCGCACCAACCTGCGCTACGACGGGTACGGCGGCGCGCTCGCGGGTCGGATGCGCTTTCCTCTTGAGGTCTTCGCAGCCGTGCGGGCGGCGGTGGGCGATGGCTTCCCGGTGGGGTACC
>Ga0182021_10007139_pt1 | contig 13227 bp, 17 predicted proteins | sample 612E3MmetaG_FD_120493 | JGI IMG/M metagenome (GOLD analysis project Ga0182021, IMG submission 120493) | Permafrost microbial communities from Stordalen Mire, Sweden - 612E3M metaG (Illumina Assembly) | ecosystem: Environmental > Terrestrial > Soil > Wetlands > Permafrost | place: Sweden... | reverse complement strand
TTGTTAGTGTTTATGTTTTGAACATTGACTAAGATGTCTCGGATGTTACTCATTTCTTCTCGGTGAGCATCAACAACATCAACCAACTGGATTGTCCGGTCGTAGAGGTTTGCAAAACGGGGAAGGTTCACTCCCTGCACTAAAGCAAATTCACCCCTGGTGACTCTTCCCATAATTTCGCGAAGCGGACTTAAACTCTGCCTAAGTGTCACCAATTTTTCTCTTATCTTAAGAACCTGCAATGTGAAGCTACTATCTACCCGTCTTGATCCTTGCCTGAAAAACCCTAAGGCTTCTTGGCTCAACTTCTCAATCGTCTCAAAGATCGAATCCGAAACGGGATAATATTCACTGGTGACCAAGTCAAGAAAAATATAAAGCATAATATCGGTACAGGGGACAAGGGATAAAGAAAAATATCCATGGGTCCCTATTTTTTTATAAACAGAACAAGTCAAGTCTGAGTAACCCTTATGAACCGTTATTATCCATCTGGAACAAACAAGCATCGCCAACCGTTCCATCTTGCCCTCAGAAATAAAACCTGAACTTTGAGGATAATTAAGTAGACAGAACACTTGGTCTTCATGTTCGTCTATTCTTGAACGTTCCCCTTCCTCTTTAAGTTCCTGAAGGTTGTGATCATCTAAGCCAAAATAATCTTTCAGCTCATTCATTTCAGCAACCGAGGGGTCTTGGGCATCTATCCAGAGTACCTGGTCTTTGTTGATTTCTTCAGGCAAGGCTTCTAAATTTTCCGATTGCCATCGACCTTCTAGATGTTGCTTGAGCAAGGTAACGGTTAGCAGGTTGCATCTCCAAGTTAACTAATTGAGAATCTTATTTGTAAACCTAACCATTGCTTTGGAAAACTATCTTAAGCCTCTTGTTTAAGTTTGTATCTCAAAAGAGCAGCAAAGCCACCTAAAGCAGTTAGCTTCACTTTTTCCTCTGACTCCGACGATACTACTTCAACCCTTGCATTAGTTTGTGAAGCCGCGTCCTCTAAGACATCAATCATGTCTTTTTCCTCTACCTGATAATCAACCGCTCCGCACCGCTCACATGGGCGGGAAGTCATTTCATGCACAGTTCGTACCTTTTGATCTTTATTCACTATCTCGGCTCTTGATAATGCGCATTTTTTGCACAGCACTACAATTTCAGTCATATCGGTAGTATCTGTGACTAATGCTACTTCCACTTCACCATTCTGAAGTGATTTCAACACTAACTCCAAGCTATAGGTTGCCAAACCATCTTGCTTGGCTATACTTGCCATAAGCCGTTGTATGGTACCTTTTTGCTCAGGCAAACACATATGGTTCAGAGTCTCGATTGATTTGTCAAGAACTTCCTTCACTCCTTCTCTACCGACCGATTGTGTATCAACTTTTTCCAGAAACACATTCTTTAGCTCATAATGAAGGAAATCTCCATTTAAGAAATCTTCTTTTGTTGTACCAGGCCCTCTAACTAGCAACACGTTGACTTTATGGTTCTCGAGAAAGGCCTTTGCAGAGTGATCAGCTATTCTATGAAAAAAACTTGTAATTGCCATGTCGCGTTCTCTTTCATATCTTCGTTGGCTTGATCCACCCTTTCCAGACTTTCCATGAATTCCTGACGTGATACTTTCAATGAATTCGAAACGTCCTCCATTAAATACGCCAAAGCTAGCCTCCTTCGAATCCAAGGCAACTAGTCCCACAACCTTTGGGTCTCTAAGCATTCCTCGCAATGGCTCCAAGTGGAAATGGTGATCAATCTTGAAAAGATAGCTAGTTATCGGTTCAGGTGGAACAACCTCTTCAACATTAAAAGCTGGGCTTTCTGAATCGTTTCTAGCGAAAGATCCCGCAAATATTGCTAGCCCATTTTCGGGAATTTCTTTCTGCAGTTTGAGACATTGAATTATGTTTTTGATTGCGTTTTGGAGACGATTCTTAACTGCCTTAACATTCTCAGGTTCTATGGCCGCAGATGCAGAAGCCTCTTTTAGAAATGCGATTACCTCATCTGCTTGTTTTTCTCGAGGTATGTAAAGAGAAATGTACTCTTTCCCATTTCCTTCTTTGCTTGAAAGCAACGCTATGAGTTTTTTCAGTTTGTGTTGCTTCAAAGAATTAGATGTTACTATCTGGCATCCATGAAAATGCGCTGATGATTTTTCAGTAACCAAACGGTCACCTTAAGTTTCAGTGCTTACTACTTCCGCAGCAACAGTTGTTACTTCATCAAGGTCAACCTCGCTGGTTTCTCTAACACATCCGCTTGGCCTGTAAACTAAAACTAATTCCTCGCACGGTATGCTATTGGGCTTGGTCAATTCAGGGCAACTTCTGCTCTTAGCCTCATCTTCTGACAAACTGCAAGTTCTAACTGTCGCTTTATCCAATCTTAACAGGGTGTTATCGTTTTTCAAAATGTAGGTTTTAACTTTTACTTCTCCAACTCTTTTCCCTTTTTCCTGAGCCATAAACAGACCTCTATATTTTAGGGTCGCTACCGCAAACCTTCGGCATTCAAACCCATGTATAATAACGTTAACTAATTATAAAAAGCGTGACCCGAGAAAATTGACAAAAACAGAAAAATCGCAAAGTCGCAAATTTCAGTTTTTAGAAACCCAATTTTTCATTAACAAGAATTAGGGTAATTTTCCGTGTGGGCAGGGTTTCCTTTTCAAATATGAGTATTTTTGCAATGTTGCTACCTTTGTATCCAGCCTGCTTCATTCTTTGATCTTCAAGAGGGAAAACATATTCACGTATTCGCCTTAGGCCTTCTTCTAAGTTTGGAACGATTTTCTGTGTACCTACAACCCAAATCACATTGTTTGAGGCATAAACGTAAGAAGATAATTGACTGCCAGTTGCGCTGGCAACAATTACTTGTCCTGCCTGTGTAACGGCGTGGACGCTTCCCAAAAAATAATCTGATGTAATGCTCTTTTTGCGCAGTTCAGCTTGTTTTTTAGTATCATGCTCTGCGACTATTTTTTCTTTGAGATTGTTCCGAAGGTGTTTACCAGAACTCAAAAAGTCAACAAAACCAATTTCTTTAAGAGTTGTAGAACTCCCAGTCATAACCTCGACGCCTGGAGAATAAGAGCCTTCAGTCTTTCCAACGCTTCGTCTTTATTGTTTAAAAACTCAACATGGAAACCTCTGCCTTCAAGAGCATCTCCAGTCCTTTTCACAACGGCTTGATCAGCTAATTCAACCCACACAGCGCCAATCACATCTGTACTATTACAAAACTCTATTAAAGAATTTCCCGTCAAGTCGCCTGAATTTTACGCAAAAAACATGAAAAACAGGATTTAATTAAGATAGAAAATTCAAATTTTTTTCATCAAACCAACTAAAAAAGACATGCATTATCTTACGAAAGACTAAAGAACCTTTTCACAGTATATTTAAAAATTAGTTTCTGAGAGGGGCTGATGAAACGGCGAAATTGACGAAACTGGGTCTTGCTTTTGTTGTCGTCATTGCATTTGTAATTGTGCTGCTGATCACATTTTCCATTAAAGGACCCATTTTTGAACCGCCTTACCTTGGCTTCCTTTTGCAATCGATTTTCGTTTTAGGATCAAGCATAGCCATAGCACTCGTTTCTGCAAGAGCTTATCTTAATTCCGGTTCACTTAATGTTCTATTGCTCGGTAGCGCGATTCTAATAAGTGGACTTGCCTCAACAACCGCCGGATGGGCAGTCGCTCTATCAGCAAACGAATCAGCAACCATTGGAAACATTGGAGTATTTGTATCTTCATTTACTATTTTAGTAAGTGCAATATTTACTCTGTCAGGAATAGGGTCAAATGGTTCGGGTAATCGCAAATCAACCCTAATTACAACCTATATTATTTCTCTACTTGTAATATTGACTGTTGCACTATTAGCCGATTTTGATTTGACACCTATTTTTGCCACTCAAATCGGCCCAACACTGATTACACTGTAATTTTGACCGTATCTATTCTGTTGTACATTGAGAGTTTCATAATGTATGGTTGGCGTTACTGGCTAGTTAAATCTCATGTTATTTCTTGGTATTCTTTGGTGCTTGGTTTAATCACCTTATCTTTGCTTGCAGCAGCTTTTACAATGAGTCTTGGCGACCCCATAAACTGGGTTTCTAGGTACGCGTTTTACCTGTCAGGAGTGTACTTCTTAATGGCTTTTCTCAGTCGCCCCACAAAAACGGAAACCTCCGAAAGTCTTTCGGGAAAATGGGCTCAAGCAGTTAGGTCAAATCCCAAGCAAGTCGCCGCCTTCTTCTCAAACATGCTCAACGGATTAGAATATGGAAAAATCATAACTGATACAAATGGAAAACCAATCGACTACGTCTACCTTGATGTTAATAGCGCTTTTGAGAGAGCCACTGAACTCAAAAAAGAAAAAGTTTTGGGCAAAAAAGCAACAGAAATTCTAAGCAGAGAAAACGACCTCGAAGGGTAGATAAGACTTTATGGTCAAACTGCCATCTCAGGAGAACCGGCTATTTTTGAGAAGTATTCTCAAGTAGCGAACAAGTGGTTTCACGTTTCCGTTTATAGACCACAAAAAGGCGAGTTCGTATCAATTTTCGAAGACATTACTACCCGAAAAAATGTCGAACAAGACTTAGAGAGAAGCGAGCAACGGTGGGAAGCTACCCTAGCAAGTATTGGAGACGCAGTTATCGCAACTGACGCAGAGGGCAGAATCACGTTTATGAATGGAATAGCAGAGGAACTAACAGGTTACACTTTCAACGATGCTAACCAAATGCGGCTAACCGATGTCTTTCGCATCGTTAATGATGAAAATCGTCAAAAAATCGAAAACCCCGTAGCGAAAGTGCTTGAGAAGGGATTAGTAATTGGCCCGGCTAACCACTCAATTTTGATATGCAAAGACGGCACTGAACGTCCCATTGATGATAGTGGAGCGCCAATAAGAGATAAAGAAGGCAAAATCACTGGAGTTGTTTTAATCTTCCGAGATATTACTGAACGTAAACAGATTGAAGAGAAACTTGCAGATTACAACAAAAACTTAGAGGAATTGGTGGAACAAAGATCGGCACAACTAAAAGATGCTGAACGTTTGGCCGCCATCGGGGCAACAGTAGGGATGGTTGGTCATGACATTCGAAACCCCTTACAGGCTATAATCAACGATTTATATTTGGTTAAGGCAGAATTATCTTCCAACGTTAAGAGCGAAGAGAAAAATAACACCTTAGAGAATCTGCAGGAAATAGAAAAAACGTTGACTACATTAACAAAATTGTGGCCGACCTTCAAGACTATGCTAGACCTCTTCGACCAAGCATTGAAGAAATCGACTTAAAAACCATAATTGATAAGCTACTGAGAAAAAGCACCTTGCCAAAGAACATTAAAGTTACTGTAAAAATAGAGCCTGAGGCGAGGGTGGTTGCAGATCCTGATTACTTAAACCGCATCCTACATAACCTAGTTAACAACTCTGCTCAAGCAATGCCAACAGGCGGCAAGTTGACGGTGATCGCGCTCAAAGATGACAACGACATCGCAATAAAAGTCCAGGACACTGGTGTTGGTGTACCTGAAGAGTTAAAAGACAATTGTTTACCCCGATGTTCACGATCAAAGCAAAAGGCCAAGGATTCGCCTTACCAGTAGTCAAAGGCATGACAGAAGCATTAGAGGAACAGTAACCTTTGAAAGCCAAGAAGGAAAAGGAACAACATTCACAATTCGATTGCCTCAAAAGAAAAAAAACTAAGCCCTGACTCTTCCGCTTTCTAGCATTATTATACCAAAATCTCCAGATAATACATCTTATTAAGATTCTGGAAATAGACTAGCTTATATTGACTTGATTACAAAAAAGTAATCAATGCAGCGCAAAGAAAAAAACCCGGAAAAACAACGAGTCTTTTCACTCGCAGTTGAAATGTGTACAGATGGAATAGTAATCGGAGATTTAACTGGAAAAATCACTTATGTAAACCAAGCATTACTAAAAATATATGGATCCATGGACAAAACTGACTTAATTGGAAAGCATATTCTTGAATTTATTGCCGAAAAAGACCGAGCAAGAACGACACAAATTTCTATGGAGTGCCAGAAGACAGGCAAATGCATAACGACCGAATTTGAAGCTTTGCCTAAAAACGGCGTCGAATTTCCGGTGGAAGCAACTATTTCAGTCATAAAAGATGATGGTACCCAAATAGGATTCATAGACGTTGTTCGAGACATCAAAGAACGAAAAAAAGCGGAACAAACACTGAAAAAACAAGCTCAATTAATCAATCTAAGCCCGCACCCTATAATTGTAAAAAAATCGATGACACAATAACTTTTTGGAGTCAAGGCGCACAAGATCTCTACGGATGGACCAAAGAAGAAGCTGTGGGAAAAAAAGTCGAGATCTCCTAAAAACAGAATTTCCTGAACCTTACGAAAAAATCATCAGTCAAATTAAAAAAACCGGTTGCTGGTCAGGGGAGAAAAAAAATCAAACGAAGTTTGATACTCAAGTTGTGGTCAAAAGTCGGTGGCTCGCCAGCTATAACAATCAACATGAAGTTGATGAAATACTTGAATCAGATGTTGATAGAACAGAATTAGAATCGATGCAGGAAGAAATCGAACAGTATTCAGCAGGGCTTGAATTAACTATTCAAGAAAGAACAAAAGAACTAGTCGAAACTCAAGCGCGCCTGGTGAAGTCTGAACGTCTAGCAACAATAGGCGAGTTAGCGGGTATGGTTGGGCACGATTTGCGCAATCCACTTGCCGGAATAAAGAACGCTAACTATTTCCTCAAGAAAAAATACAGTGCCTCCATGGACGATAAAGGAAAAGAGGTGTTAACTATTATTGAAAGTGCCGTTGAGCACGCGAACAGTATTGTCGCCGATCTTCTGGATTACAGTCGAGAGATTAAGCTAGAGCTTGAAGAGTACTCCCCTAAGTCGCTGGTAGATTATGTATTGTTATCCATTAAACCGTCAAGTCGTATAAAAATAATAGATCGCACCGAGAGTTTCCCCACGATTTGGGTGGACGGAAACAAAATTGAAAGAGTATTTGTCAATCTTATCAAGAACGCTATTGATGCTATGCCTGAAGGGGGCACACTTGAAATAAGCAGTCGCCAAAGCGGCGAAAACGTTGAATTAACTTTTGCTGACACAGGCACAGGTATGTCCCAAGACGTGATAGGAAAGATTTTCACTCCACTGTTTACTACCAAAGCTCAGGGAATGGGTTTAGGATTAGCAAGTAATATGCAAAAGAGTAGTCGAAGCACACCATGGAAAAATAACTGTAGACAGTGAATTAAACAAAGGAACAAGATTTACTATAACGTTACCGATAAACTTGAAAAGTGATTAGAAATAGCCTTCATTCCAAGATAACATCAGAACAAGCATTGAGCTACACTTCTAGTAGACATGAATCTATTTTGATTTCAATTCTCCGATCACTCTAACGGAGTGGACGAAGGATATCGACCCATAGCTTCGAATATTTCTTCCGAAACCGATTTTTTCCCAAGATTTCGAACAAAATCAGAAGCAACAACTATGCCAACTAAGTGATTCTCCTTCAATACAGGAAGTCTTCGAATTTTATTACTTGACATCACTCTAGCCGCATCTTTAATCGAAGCATCAGGATCAATAGTAATAAGAGATTTAGACATTATTTCAGAAACCTTGGTTTCTCCAGGCAGTTTCTTCGCGCAGACCCTTCGGACAATATCTCGTTCAGTAACTATTCCAACAAGCACTTCGCCATCCAAAATCACTAAACACCCCAGCTGACTAAAACTCATAAGTTCAGCAGCATCAAAAACACTTTTATCTATATCAATCGAAACGACATCTTTAGTCATGATATCTTTTACTGTCGTCATACAACTCTAAAGAAGAAAAATGATCCTAAAAAGGATTTTTAGGTTCGAACTTTATGCTTTATCGCGAGAGCTAAACTTTTTCAGCAGATTTTGTCCCTTCATGCACATATTTTCCGCCTCTAAATGCAGAGCAAATTGCAGCTATGATGCACATTACTGCACCGATAATGAAGGCTTCTCTTAGCGCTGTCATGAATGGAGATGAAATAGCATTTGGGAAAAACGTTGATCCAGTAATATAACTCATTGTTGATGTCGGTATGGAGCTTACTACCGATGAAGGAAGACTGTGAAGTATTGTTGCGACTGGGTTGTAGCCTAGAAATGCCCCAAATAAAGCGCCCGAAGCCGGTGTTGAACTGAAGATTTGTGCAATCTGGGGAGATGCGCCTGCGCTGGTAACTGCATTGGAAAGTGCACCCGGAAGAGTCGCGCTAAGCGAAACTATGATAATTGTGAAAAATACAGCTTGACTTATCATCATTGCACTGTTCTGTATGGTAGCGCGCATTCCTGATGCTGCACCTCGGCACTCTGCGGGAACAGAGTTCATTACCGATGCCATGTTAGGAGAAGCAAAAACGCCGCCCCCAATTCCCATTATAAAAAGTATTGCACCAAACGCTAAGTAAATGAAGTCGACTGGAAGCATCACAAAGCCTATGAAAGCAACTGCAGAAATCACCATGCCCGCAGTAGCAAGCAACCTCGCTCCATGTTTGTCAGAGAGCCAGCCGCTGATCGGTCCTGTTATTACAAAACCAATAGACATCGGAATCATGAAAATTCCAGCCCAAAATGGCGTTGAATCAAAGCTGTAACCGTGTAGAGGAAGCCAAATTCCCTGAAGCAGAATAATGAGCATAATCATAACTCCGCCCCTTGCCATTGAACTGAAAAATGAAGCGAGATTACCTGCTGCAAACGCTCTTATCTTAAACAGATCAAGCCTAAACATTGGCTCTGCAACGTTATTTTCTATAAATGGAAAAGCGAAAAGAAGAGCTGCACCGGAGACAAGGGAAGCAACAACCCATGGATTACCCCAGCCCATAGAAGAGCTTCCATAAGGTATCAAACCATAGATAAAACCGGTCAAAACCAATGTTAAGCCCCCGCCAAAAGCGATGTTGCCCCAAACATCCAATTTCTGGTGTTTCTTGATGATGCATTGCTCTTTGAGCTTCAAATATGACCATACTGTGCCTATAACGCCAACGGGGACGCTGACCAGAAATACAAGTCTCCAGTTAATAACCGCTAAGACTCCGCCCAGAATTAAACCAATTAAGGAGCCGGCGAGGAATGCTATCTGGTTTATTCCAAGTGCTTTTCCACGTTCATTGGCTGGGAATGCATCAGTTATTATGGCGGCGCCGTTTGCGAAGAGGAATGCTCCACCTATTCCCTGGACTATTCTGAAAACTATCAATTCAATAGCGCCTACGTCACCCTGATTAGGCGTCATTGAAAGCAGTATTGAGCCAACCGTGAAAATAGCGAATCCAAGGTTGTAGAGCTTCACCCGCCCAAACATATCGGAAAGTCTACCGAACGTCACAAGCAAGGTGGCAGTAACTATGCTGTACCCAAAAAGTATCCAAAGCATATACTGAAAAGACGAGAAAGGATCAATGTTAATTCCGCGAAAAATAGATGGCAGAGCTATCATAACTATGGTGCTGTCTATTGAAGCCATCAACATTCCAAGAGTAGTATTCGAAAGTGCAACCCACTTGTACTCAACCAAGATTTTTCACTAAAATTTTATTGGTTGTATATGACGTGCGATAAAAAGTTTATCAACCAAAAACCGTGGTTTCGCATGAAAAGTATAAACTCTTACTTTTTCCTAATTAGCAAAATTGCTTATTCCTGGAAAAAGAACTCATTTCTGCTTGTCGAAGCCTCAAAATCGCACCAAACTTATTGAACTATGTCAAGACATCAGATACCTTAGGAAGGTGAAATAATTGACCAAACACCTCCAGCGAAAACCCTAACGCACAACAAACCAGCAATACCCCAATTCAGCGCCCAAAATCAAATTAAAGGGCAACACAAACCGCAGCCTATTCTGACCAAAGAGCAAACCAAGCCAAACTCAAAATAAGCAACATCAAAAGCATGGTAGCAGTCCACGCAGCTATCCAACGATCCGTCCTACCAGAAAAAGCCGTCACAACACCATCCGAAGAACTAATAAAAAACGTAAATGCACTACTCCAAAAAGATTAAAACAAAAGCAACAACAAAAAGGAGTGCAATCCAGCAATTATGAATGAACTTAGCAAAGTGATTATAGTAAGTACGCATGCAACCAAGCCAAGCCACTTTGCAATTTTGGGTTTTTTTTCGAAGTAAGCTACCTCGGCAACCGATAATTCCACAAATAATGCAAGAGTCAAGGTTTCCTTGGATCCCATTACCAATAGCTTCCCCAAGCCAACTGAGCCCAAATCATCCCCGTGGCCAAACCAAGGAAAGTGAGAATCCAAGCAGCCACTCCTAAACGTGGAACTAATTTTTTCTCGCTTTTTTCAAACCGAAACAAGAAGAAAGCAAAAAGAAAAATGAAAACGTAACCAGCGATGGCAAGAGGCGGGTGAATGAAGAGAATGTTGGAGTTTAGGAATTCATGGCCGCTCATTGAATCACGTTTTGCCGCAATTTTGGCTTTGTTTATTTGTTGAATTATGCGAAAATTTGACTTTGGCTACGATGACAGCGATTGCTATGGCTATGAGTACAATTATTGCTATCAAAAATGTTTCTGGTATTGGGTGGGCTGATTGGCCAAATGTGGGCGAAGGAGACAAAGAAGTGTTTTGTGGACTTGAACTTACTGTAGGGGCAGGTGTAGTGGTTGAGGTTTTTGGAGTTATAGGTGAAAGAGTAGGAGCGGGGTTGCCTGGGTTGGGGTTGGTGTGGATCCTGATGGTGGCGTTTGAATAAGTGTCGGGTTAGGTGATGGAGTTGGAGTTGCAACAGGTGTGGGGCTAGGAGTTGGTGATGGAGTTAGACCAGTGGCAAAGACAGAGAGACTGGGGACAGGCGAGTAGGTGTCTGAGAATCCAAGATTTTCGTGGGGATTTACGGCAGATGCAGTTATTATGAGTGAATCGGATCCTACTGATTCTCCAGTAATTTGCCAAGATGCAGTTCCAGTGCCCATCTGTAACAAGCCGATATTATACGTTGGCGAAGCCACGAAGAAATGACCATTTTGTGAACTCAATGTCACCGTAACGCTTGATAACGCTGAGTATCTTCCAGTGTTAACATTATTTTCTACCACAACTGTCACGGTTACGGTTTGGCCAACACCTAAGGTTGCAGGCAACTGATTTTCGCCGTTTCCTACAAAAAAATCAAAATTTTGACTGTATGCCCCGCCATGACATGAACTACATGGATTTGAAGACTGTAAGAAGACCGGCGCCAAAAATATCGAAGCAAGAATTAGGGCAACCATGGCAATCATAAAATACGATAATTTATGCATCTTGAAAAACGAGGCTTTTCCACGTTGAATTTTCCTCAGAGAATAAATTGCTTTCGCGTTTTTTCGTTCGTTTTGTGAAGTGCCCTGAGGCTGTTTTAGAAATCTGCTTCGCAAATGACACGCGTCAGCCACTAAATCAACATAAAAACCCTATTAAAGATTCCCATATAACGCACTTTTCTCCTTAACAGCATCTAACGTGGAAGAAGTTCAAATAAAATCATTCTGTCTTCAAATGGTCTATGAACTTATTGTGCTGTTTGGATACCGTTTTTGTTGTTATGCAACTCGGATAATCGTAGAAGGGTTTCTTTGTAAACTTTGATTGCATTTAGGTATTCGCTAACTTCAATGTGTTCATCAAGCGTGTGATCTAAGTGTGAGTCTCCTGGTCCATAAGTGACTATGGGCAAGTTCATGGCTTTTCCAAGGATATTCATGTCGCCCGTTCCAGTTTTATGCAGAAGCGTCGCAGGCTTGTTTAACACCTTTCTAACAGAAGACGATAGAACATGCACGAGTGGTGATGCCTTGTTAACTTCGAACGGCTCGACAGTATCTTGAACAGTTGCCTTCACCGAAACCTTTGAGTTGGCAGCTTGATACTTTGTAATGATCTTTTCAATCTGCTCAAAAACCTGAGCCGTGCTAAACTGTATCGGCACTCGCACATCAAGGTTCATTTCAACATCAAAAGGAACAACACTTGTTGCTCTACCACCCACAACTTTAACTAAACAAGCAGTGACGGCGTTGTATGGGCTTGCAGATGGATCCAGCGAGGGATAGGAAGATGCGTTCTTAATTTGTTCCCAAAGCTCATAGGATTTCTCCAACGCATTATCATACATCCAAGGAGTGGAAGAATGTCCTGTTTCAGTTTTGACCGCGATTTTGAGCTGAATTTGGCCTTTGTAGCCAATCGTTATGTTTTCGACACCGCTAGGTTCTCCGAAAATAGCGTAGTCAGCTTCAATCCCTTGAGTGATAAGGTGCTTAACGCCTCTGCTTGTCGCTTCCTCTTCCACAACTGCGGCGACTAAAATTTCACCTTTAAACCCTGGCTCCTTAGCAGCTTCAACCGCAGCCATAATCATCGCAGCAAGTGGACCTTTAGCATCCACGGCGCCCCGAGCATAGATTTTACCTTCTTCAATTCGAAGAGGTATATGTCCCGCAACCGTGTCCATGTGACCGCAAAGCAGGATAACAGGCGCTCGTGCACCTTCACCTACGACCCCGATGACGTTTCCAATGGCGTCTTTTCCTACTTCAAAACCCATCCTCTTCATTTCAGACTCTAAGAAGTTGGCCGCGTCCTCTTCTTTTCCTGAAGGACTATAAATGCCTAGGAGGTTAGTTAGAAACCGTATTGCTTGCTCGCTCAATTTCTTCCTCTCCCAATACCTCATCTAAAACTGAGATTGCCCGATCGATCTGTTGCTTCTCAATAACCAAAGGTGGCAACACTCGAATCACTGTTCTTCCAGCATCCAAAACCAAAACGCCCTTCGCCGCAGCCTTAAGAATTAACTTGTAAACATCAAAGCGCAGTTCCATGCCTAACATTAAACCTAAGCCTCGAACTTCCTTTATGATTTTATGTTTAGCCATTAAGCCTTCAAGCCGAGCCTTGAAGTATTTGCCCATCTCTGCCGCATGCTCGGTTAGGTTTTCTTCCACAAGCGCATCTATGGCGGCACATCCAGCGGCGCAAACCAGCGGGCTTCCACTAAAAGTGGTTGAGTGCTCTCCAACTTTGAGCGAAGACATAATGTTTTCTTTGGCTACGGTTATCCCGATAGGTAA
>Ga0182021_10007138_pt1 | contig 13227 bp, 10 predicted proteins | sample 612E3MmetaG_FD_120493 | JGI IMG/M metagenome (GOLD analysis project Ga0182021, IMG submission 120493) | Permafrost microbial communities from Stordalen Mire, Sweden - 612E3M metaG (Illumina Assembly) | ecosystem: Environmental > Terrestrial > Soil > Wetlands > Permafrost | place: Sweden... | reverse complement strand
TATCCCCTTTTAGTGTATGTACCCGGTTTTCATGGCGGACCCAAAGGTAATATTGGTAATGCTCAAACGATTGCAGGACCGAAAGGTTGGATTGTCGCGAGTTTGCCATTGTTCAAGGAATCTATTGATAAAAACGAACCTGCCGCGGGAATTATGATAGGTTTTCAGGATTATCCTATAATTTCACATGCGTATCGAATTATCCTTGGAAAGCTATTCGAATTGATTCCTAATATTGACCGAGCGAAAAGTGCTATGGTTGGTTTTTCCAACGGCGCATTGACTATTGCTATTCTTGTATCAAATCATGATGAATTTATCCTGACTCATTTCAAGAATTTCTGTTTTGTTGATCACGGAATGTTCCACCTAACGGATTTACACAAAAAGTATGCGCGTGATTGCAGGTTTCTTATTTTAGTCGGCGATAAGCTGGATTATGGGCGCGACTTGAAAATTAAGGGAAGTCAGCTTCTTCAAGAAGAATGGAAATTGCTTGGCGTAAATCTAAAATACCAGATTATGAATAATACTGGTCACGAATTCTATGATAGACAGATGGCGATTGTTGGACAATGGCTACGAAATGAGGCTGTATTAGAATCCCCCGCTCTACGAGATACAACTATAATCCGTTAATAAACAAGGCCGGTCATGCTCAAATAGGCAAAACAAGTTCAACTTGGATAGAAACGATATCTATATTTATGGAATGACCGTTCTTTCGACGATCCATCTCCTGAACGATAAATATCATCCCGCCTGATAGTTATCGGCAAATCTTGCATACCTATGTGATCCATGATAGACCAACCGATTATTGTACGATTGTTCTGCACAATAAGCTTTCTTTCTTCATCCGTTGATAATAGACCACACTTTACGTAAATTCTATACGACCTGCATGAATGAAATGCAGGGCGTTTCTTCATTTAGGGTAAAGGATTGTTTCCAACATGAAGTATGATTTCTTAACTATCGAACGAAAATGGCAGGAATACTGGGACAGCAAAAAAACATTCCGTGTTCCTGACGATGAAACAAAACAAAAGCTCTATGTACTGGATATGTTTCCGTATCCATCCGGAGCCGGCCTGCATGTCGGCCATCCGGAAGGGTACACTGCCACAGATATTCTTTGTCGTTATCGGAGAATGAAAGGTTTTGCGGTTCTCCATCCGATGGGATGGGATGCGTTTGGTTTGCCGGCAGAGCGCTATGCGATGCAGACGAATATTCATCCAAGTGTAACAACCGAGAGAAACATAGATACATTTCGGCGCCAGATTAAAATGCTGGGTTTGAGCTATGACTGGGAACGCGAAGTGAATACCACCGATCCGAAATACTACAAATGGACACAGTGGATATTTCTGAAAATCTATAATTCATGGTTCGATCCGAAAGAACGTAAAGCCAAACCCATTGAAACATTGGAACACGAGCTTGCTGTGTATGGAACGAAAAATCTAGAAATTGAAAAGAATTTCACCGCGGGCGATTGGAAGAATAAATCAAAAAAAGAAAAGCACGATTTCATTGCGCAATTTCGTTTAGCGTTTATTGCAGAAATTCCTGTTAACTGGTGCGAGGCGCTCGGCACGGTTTTAGCAAACGAGGAAGTTGCCGAATGGACCGAAAAGGGCTACACGGTCGAACGCCGTCCGATGCGGCAATGGATGATGCGTATTACTGCATATTCCGATCGTTTGTTGGAAGATGCAAAGGAACTCGATTGGCCCATCTCGACACTTGAGCAGCAACGTAATTGGATCGGCCGCTCGGAAGGAGCGGATGTTGAATTTCTAGTGAAAGGAAAAGCAGAAAAAATCCGTGTTTTCACTACACGGCCTGATACGTTGTTTGGTGCAACATATATGGTGCTTGCGCCGGAACATTCTCTTGTGGATGCCATAGCAACACCGGAGCGGGTTCAGGAAATTCAGAAGTATAGAAAAGAGACGGCAATCAAAAGCGATCTTGAGCGTGGAACAGAAAAAGAAAAGACCGGTGTTTTCACAGGCGGCTATGCGATGAATCCGGCAACTGGAAAAGAAATTCCAATCTGGATCGCTGATTACGTGATGATGGGCTATGGCACCGGAGCAATTATGGCTGTGCCGGGTCACGACGACCGTGATATGGAATTTGCAAAAAAATATAATTTGCCTATCATCAAAGTGGTTGATGGCGGCTCGAATGCACCGGAATGTTTTGTGGAAGATGGGATCGGAATAAATTCTTCGAACAATGAAGTCTCGCTCAACGGGCTTCCAACTCTAGAAGCCAAGAAGACAATTGCGGTATGGCTGGCAAAGAAGGGAATTGGCAAAGCGACCGTTCAGTACAAGCTTCGAGACTGGCTCTTCTCACGTCAACGGTATTGGGGCGAACCGATTCCCATTATCTATCTTGAAGATGGAACAATGAAGGCGATAGATGAAAAGGAATTGCCTCTGGAGTTGCCAAGTCTAGAAAAATTTCAACCGAGCGGAACGACGGAGTCCCCTTTAGCTCTTGCAACAAATTGGATCAATGTTGTTGACGAAGGAACAGGATTAAAAGGACGGCGAGAGACAAACACGATGCCGCAATGGGCTGGGTCGTGCTGGTATTATCTCCGTTTCATCGATCCTAAGAACGATAATGTATTTTGCGACACCAAGAAGCAAAAGCGATGGATGCCGATAGATATGTACGTCGGCGGATCAGAACATGCTGTGCTGCACCTTATGTATTCGCGATTCTGGCATAAAGTACTCTATGATCTTGGCTATGTCAGCACGAAGGAGCCATTCATAAAGTTGAGGCATCAGGGAATTATTCTTGGCGAAGATTCTCGTAAAATGTCGAAGTCACGAGGAAATGTTGTTAATCCAGATGATGTCGTGAAAGAATATGGTGCCGACTCAATGCGTCTATTTGAGATGTTTATGGGGCCGTTGGAGGAGATGAAGCCATGGAACACACGCGGTGTTGAAGGGGTCTTCCGTTTTCTCAATCGTGTATGGCGATTGTTTGTGAATGAAGAAGGTATATTAGATGCATCCATTCAGGAGGGTATACCGGATGTTGATTATGAACGACTTTATCATCAGACTGTAAAAAAAGTTGGAGACGATATTGAGGGACTTCGATTCAATACGGCCATTTCACAAATGATGATTTTTGTGAATGAAACGATGAAGTTGGAAGTCCGGCCTCGCAAATTGCTGGAAAACTTTGTATTACTTCTTTCACCGTTTGCTCCCCATCTTGCAGAGGAACTTTGGGAAAAGCTTGGCCATACGGAGTCGACAGCATATGAACCGTGGCCTGAGTATGATGAAGCAAAATGCGCAGAATCGAAAGTAGTGGTAGTGTTACAAATCAATGGAAAGATTCGATCAAAAGTTACTGTTGGAAAGGATACTTCCGACGCAGAACTGGAACGGTTGGCATTGGATGATGCCAACATGAAACGTTACACGGACGGCAAGCGCATCGTCAAGAAAATTATTATTCCAAATAAATTGGTGAACATCGTTATTGCTGGATAGGATAGAAGCGAAGTGAGCACTCTTTCTGTTGTTGTTATTACTAAAAATGAAGAAAGGAACATTCGCGCATGTCTCAAATCGATTAAGTGGGCGGATGAGATTATCATTGTCGACGCAGGAAGCAACGATCGTACTGTTGATATCGCACGAGAATTCACTCAAAAAATATTCAGTCGGCCTTGGGATGGATATGGTGAAGCAAAGAATTATGGACTGCTTCAATGTACAAGTGAATGGATTTTATCACTTGATGCCGATGAACGTGTTACACCGGAGTTAAAGAAAGAAATACTCGACAGACTATCTTCGGCTGAACAAAAAGTGGTTGCATTGAGTATGCCGCGGCGGGCAAATTTCCTTGGCAAATGGATTAATCATTGCGGATGGTATCCTGGGTACATTACACGCATATTCCGGCGTTCGGAGGGGCGATTTACGGAAGAAAAGGTTCATGAACGATTGGTAGTTCATGGAGAAACAATTCAATTAGATTCTGACCTTCTTCATTACACTGATCCTGAACTGAGATTGTATTTTGAGAAATTCAACAAATACACATCGCTGGCAGCTGAAGAAATGGCGGTACACAAAAAAAAATTTATGCTCGTTCAATTGATTGTGAATCCGATCTGGGTATTTATCAGGATGTATATAGTACGCCTAGGATTCCTCGATGGAATTCCAGGTTTAATCCTGTGCGTACTTTCAGCAAATTACGTTTTTACGAAATATGCGAAACTATGGGAGTATTCAATTCAGAAAGAAGGTGATAATCCATGAAAGAAGAAAAAAATACTTCGTTATTTTTCAGTCTGATCATGACATTCCAGGCAGCTGCAATGCAGCAGATGGGAAAACTCAAAGATCCCGTTTCCGACAAAATTGAACGGGATCTCAGGCAAGCTCAATTATCTATTGATATTCTGAATATGCTGGAGGAAAAAACGAAGGGAAATTTATCAGATGATGAATCTCGTTTCCTCAAAAGCATTTTGCAGGAACTGAAGTTGAATTACGTCGATGAATCGGCAAAAGAACAGCAATCTGCAGATAAGGAAAAGACCCAATCATGAAATTTGGAATCTGTGGAAATCTCGAAAAGAAAGAATTACCACAAGTCATCGAAAGGCTTATCATTCGATGTCAAAAAGAGAACGTGCAGTTTGTTCTTCCGGATACACTGGCAAAAGGACTGCGCGGAAAGGTCGATAAGCAGTTCCTCGTTCGGTCGAATGTCGTCTCTGAAAAAAAATTGCCAACGGCATGCGACATGGTAATCTCGATCGGTGGTGATGGAACGATTCTTCGCATCGCCCGGCTCGTGAGTGGTCACGCAAAGCCGATACTTGGAATTAATTTAGGAAAATTAGGATTTCTTGCAGAAGTGTCTCTTGAAGAGCTCGATGATTGTATCACCGAAATATTGCGAGGTGACTATAGAATTGAAGATCGGATGATGGTGCAAGCACATATCAACAAATCAAAACAATGTATATTTGCACTCAACGACATTGTGCTCAGTCAAACCGATTCTTCACGTATGTTCAGCGTGCAAACATTTGTGAATGGTGAGTTTCTATCGAAATTTACATGCGATGGAACAATCGTTGCAACTCCCACTGGCTCCACCGCATATATGCTTTCAAATGGTGGACCTATTGTTACACCGGCAAACCATTCTTTGCTCATTAATCCGATTTGCCCGCATTCACTGACTGCAAGAACGATCGTAGTGCCGGAAGAATCAATTATTACACTTCAGGTGCAGACTGCACACGGCAAAATGCGAATTACTGCAGATGGCCAATCTCAGATATTCGTACGACTTCCCTTGGAAGTGGTCATAGAACGCTCGTTGCTTGTTGCAAAACTTGTGAAGAGAATGAATACCAGTTATTACGATATCCTGCGGAGAAAACTGCACTGGGGAAGAGATGCGCGGAATTTATTAGGACATTAAATTTTAATTATAAGTTGCCCCTTCTTCAATCCATATTTTTACACCATTGATTTGGTTCTGGTTCAATTGTGGAAATTTAGGGGGCGGCATTTGAGGAAGGCGTCCACTGAGCTGTTCCAATAAAAGACAGTTTGTATCGCGTGGAACGACAAGAGTAGGGATGTGGTTCATGAGAGCTGTAAATGAAGGGTACTCAAGATTTAATCCGGCTGCTGGTATATTGCCCCCATGGCATGGCGAAGCAGTACATTTCTGTTGAAATAATGGTCCGACATGCTTGGAAAAACTTACCTTGCTATTCGGAAATACAATCTCCGAGGATGGATTCGTTTGTGTATCTTTACAGCAGATGAGTCCACTTGACACAAGAAGAAAAAAAATAAGAAAAAGAAAAAATAAAAAAACCCGCATCATCGAAAATCTTTCACTAAGAATTTAGTAATAAGTTACTGAAAACTCATCCTCGCTGCAATGAATTTCTGATTGACTTTGCTCTGATCCTTGGGTATATTTTTATGAACAATGGGCCGTTAGCTCAGCATGGGAGAGCGCCACAATGGCATTGTGGAGGTCACCGGTTCGAGCCCGGTACGGTCCACGAAAAGGACAATCCAATCGATTGTCCTTTTCCTTTATGGGCTTAGCAAGAAAGTCGAGGTTTTTCTGATTGCATCGAAAATAAAACTATCTTCCCATCAGGAACTTTCTATTGTTTGGGATGATGAGCATGCAAGCATCATCTCTCTCTACACACTGCGTGATAACTGCCCTTGTGCAGGTTGTCAAGGTGAGACAGTACTGCTCAAAAAATACACACCGGAACCACAGCCGCAGCTTCCCGGTAGGTACGATCTCATCGGAATCCAACAAGTGGGTCACTATGCAATTCAAATGTCTTGGGGAGATCACCATTCGACCGGCATTTATACGTGGGAATATTTGCGCAATCTTTGTGAATGTCCAAAATGCTTATCAAAGAAAGAATAAATGAGAAAATTTCTTGCACGCTGATTGAAGTATTTGTATATTAATAAAATAATTGAGGCAGCTACGGGCGCTTAGCTCAGCTGGTTCAGAGCGTACGCCTCACACGCGTAAGGTCGCAGGTTCGATCCCCGCAGCGCCCACAAAATTAGTGTTCTTTGAGAAGTTCCTTTAATTCCTATCCAGCGAGGTAGGAAAGGGATATGAGAATGATTGTTTTGTACTGCCCCCTTTTCCTAATTCGATGGAACTGGGGGTTTTTTCGTTCTAAGAAAGGTGGATCATGATGAAAACAAAAGTGCTCGACGCCGACGGTCTCCGGCGGACTGTGAACCGTCTCTCTCATGAATTGGTGGAGAAAAATAAAGGTGTTCAAGATGTTGTTCTTGTAGGTATCAGGACACGCGGCGAATATCTGGCGCATCGTGTCGCAAAAAAAATGGAAGAAATCGAAAATATGAAAGTACAAGTCGGGGTGTTGGATATTACTCTGTACCGCGACGATCTTCACGGACGTTTGGAACAACCTCAATTGAAAAGCTCTGAGATTCTCTTCGATATTCGAGGGAAAGTCGTCGTTCTCATCGATGATGTGTTCTTTACAGGGAGAACAATCCGATCTGCACTGAACGCCTTGATGGATCTGGGTCGGCCAGCAATGATTCAGCTGCTGGTGCTTGTTGATCGAGGACACCGCGAACTTCCCATTAAAGCGGATTTTGTCGGTAAGAATGTTCCAACTTCGCATGGTCAGGAAGTGAAAGTTGAAATGACAGAAGAAGACGAGGAAGATGCAGTCTATCTTATTGAGAATGACGAGAAGGAGAAATGATTATGAAATTACAAAGTCGTCACTTGTTAGGATTGGAAGGAGTGCGAAAGGAAGACATTACTCTCATTCTCGACACTGCAGTATCATTTAAAGAAGTATTGGAGCGCCCAATTAAAAAAGTGCCGCCCTTGCAGGGAAAAACGATTGTGAATTTATTTTTTGAGAGTTCCACTCGCACACGGATTTCATTCGAGCTTGCAGAGCGGCGCCTCTCGGCAGATGTAGTGAATTTTTCTTCAGTGGGCAGCAGCGTTAGTAAAGGAGAAACGCTCAAAGATACTGCTCGCAATATCGAAGCAATGAAAATCGATATGGTCGTCATCCGCCATGCATCATCAGGAGCGCCGCACTTTCTTACTCGCGTTGTTAAATCAACGGTGGTTAATGCCGGTGATGGTGCGCATGAACATCCTACTCAGGCATTGCTCGATATGATGACATTGAGAGAGAAGTACGGAAAGCTCGAAGGACTTCGTGTCTGCATTGTCGGAGATATTTTGCATAGCCGCGTTGCGCGCTCAAACATCTACGGATTAAAAACGATGGGAGTAGAAGTGTCGGTGTGTGGTCCCGCGACAATGATTCCAAGAAATATCGAAGCTCTCGGTGTCCGAGTGTATCATAGATTGGAAGATGTCATTCCACAGGTCGATGCATTAAATGTTCTTCGCATTCAATTGGAACGTCAGAAAAGCGGACTTTTTCCATCGCTTCGTGAATACCACCGCTTTTTTGGCGTGACAAAAGAAAAAGTTGATCGAGCTTTGAAACCAATTACCATTATGCATCCTGGCCCTATCAACCGCGACGTTGAACTCTCAGCCGATCTTGCCGATGGTCCGCATTCTGTCATTCTTGAACAAGTGACAAACGGCGAAGCAGTTCGGATGGCGGTACTCTACTTACTTGGAACCTCGAATTAAAGGAATAGCATATGAAACTACATTTGAAATCAGGACGTCTTATTGACCCCGAACAAGGGAAAGATGTTGTAACCGATATGCTGATCATCGATGGAAAGATAGAGCGTATTGGGCAATCGCTCTCCGCAGATCGTTCCTTTGAGACTATCGATCTTCAGAAGAAAGTCATTGCTCCAGGTTTTATCGATATGCATGTCCACTTGCGTGAACCGGGGTACGAACATAAAGAAACAATTGAAACGGGATGCGCTTCTGCAGCGGCGGGAGGATTTACCGCTGTCTGCTGTATGCCTAACACAAATCCAACGATCGATGAAGAATCGGTTGCACGATACGTGCAAGAGGAAGGCAGGCGTGTGACAGGAGGTCTTGTGGATGTGTATCCGATCGCAGCAGCGACAAAAGGACGCAAAGGTGAAGAATTGGCGCCGATGGCTGAGTTATCCAAAGCAGGCGCAGTCGGATTCTCGGATGACGGATCACCTATAGCGAGTGCGGAATTAATGCGTCGAATTCTTGAATACTCATCGATGTATAATTTACCTGTCATCCAGCATGCAGAGGAACAAACGCTGACAAAGGGCGGGCTCATGAATGAAGGGCTTGTTGCAACTCGCCTTGGAATGCCTGGAATTCCATCCATTGCTGAAGAGCTCATGATCGAGCGCGATATCATTCTCTTGCGTTATGTTTCACATTCGAAGTATCATGCTGCACATATCAGCACTGCAGGGTCGATAGGATGCATTCGGCGTGCAAAAGCTGAAAAGCTCAATATTACCTGCGAAGTTACACCGCACCACTTCACATTAACAGATGAAGCAGTAGAGAGCTTTGAGACGAACTTAAAAATGAGTCCGCCATTACGCACGAAAGATGACGTACAGGCTCTCAAAGAAGCATTGCGCGATGGTACGATCGATGTGATTGCAACAGATCACGCGCCACATACTATCGACGAAAAAGAAGTGGAATATGCACAAGCCCCATTTGGTATTGTCGGATTAGAAACTGCTCTCGGATTATCCGTGACTGAGCTCGTAAACAAAAAATATCTCACTTTGAATCAATTGATCGAAAAATTCTCAATCAATCCTCGACGTATACTCTCTTTACCGGCGATAAAGATTGAAGAAGGGGAAACAGCCAACCTTACCTTGTTCGATCCGGAAAAAGAATGGGTAGTAGATATTCAAGCATTCAAATCGAAATCCAAAAACTCGCCATTCCACGGACGACGGCTCAAAGGAAAATCAATAGGAGTCGTCAACAATGGAAAGATGTGGTTCGGAAAATAATTTATATTCCCAATACGGTGCTTTAGTTTGCCAGAGAGATGAATGAAAATTACCCGTGGTCCAACAGATGAATATGCCAACATTTTCCCCACATCTGTAAAGGAAATGCGGGACCTTGGATGGGAACAGGCCGATGTCATATTGTTTACAGGAGATGCATTTGTTGATCACCCGGCATTTGGTACAGCGATTATTGCACGGGTATTGGAAAAAGCCGGATATAAAGTAGCAATTGTTCCTCAGCCAAACTGGCGCGATGACCTCAGGGATTTCAAGAAATTAGGGATACCAAAGTTGTTCTTCGGAGTGACATCGGGTAATATGGACTCGATGATCAATCATTATACAGCAAACAAACGCCTCCGTTCCAACGATGCATTCACACCCGGGAATAAAGCAGGACAGAGGCCTGATTATGCGGTCACAGTCTATTCAAAAATCTTGAAATCACTCTATCCTCAAATTCCTTTAATCATTGGCGGGATTGAAGCATCGCTTCGCAGACTTACACATTACGATTATTGGAGCGACTCTCTGAAACCTTCCATAGTAGTTGATTCAACTGCAGATCTCCTTGCTTATGGCATGGCAGATAAATCTATTGTGGCAGTTGCAAAGAAATTGAACAGAGGAGAAAGTATTAAAAGCATAACACAGATTCCTCAAACTGCTTTTCGTACAAATACTATTCCCTCCGTACAAAAAAATAAAATAATAATACTCGCCTCGTATGAAGAATGTGTGAAGAGTAAGAAAGCGTTTGCAAGAAATTTTGTAATCACTGAGGAGGAATCAAATAAACTTGAACAACGGCCTCTTGCTGAAAAAACAGGGAAGGAATGGGTGATTGTAAATCCGGCTTATCCGCCGCTTTCGCAGGGAGAAATTGACAGCGTCTATGATCTGCCTTATACGCGGCTGCCGCATCCAAGATACGCTCGCAAAGAACCGATTTCGGCATATGAAATGATTAAGGACTCTGTGACAATTCACCGGGGTTGTTTTGGCGGTTGTTCCTTTTGTACTATTTCGGCTCATCAGGGAAAATTTATTTCAAGCCGTTCAAAACGTTCTATACTAAAAGAATTGGATTCGATTGCTCATATCCCGTCTTTCAAAGGACATATTACCGATTTAGGCGGGCCTTCTGCAAATATGTACGAGATGAAGGGCGAAAGTCTTAAACAATGTGCTGTATGCAAGAGGCCGTCGTGTTTGCACCCTGTTCTATGTAAAAACCTGGATATCAATTACACTCCGCTTCTTGAACTGTATAAAGAAGCGAGAAAAGTGAAAGGTATCAAAAAAGTTACTGTGGGAAGCGGAATCAGGTATGATCTTATCCTTGATAAAAAGAATAAGCCCGTCAATCCTTTGGCGCTTGAATATTTTAAGGAACTTGTCGTTCATCATGTTTCGGGCAGATTGAAAGTTGCACCGGAACATACTTCTGAAAAAGTTTTAAACCTCCTGCGAAAGCCTTCCTTTGATCTGTTCATCCATTTATATAACCGATTTATGGATATTTGCCGGGAATATGGATTACACCAGCAATTGATTCCATATTTTATATCAAGCCTGCCGGCGAGCGGGCTTGAGGATATGGCCGGCCTTTCTGTTCAAATGCAAGAACTGAATATGAAACTTGAACAGGTTCAGGATTTTACACCAACACCTATGACCCTTGCCTCAGTGATGTTCTACACCGGATTTGACCCTTATACCTTAGAAAAAATAAATATACCTCGTTCGATAAAGGAAAAGAAAATGCAGCAGCTCTTTTTCTTCCTTTATGATAAAGAGAAACGAAAGGAACTCAAAGTTGAACTTTCTAAAATGAAGCGATTTGACATCGTCCAACTTCTTGGTTTATAGCTGCTGCTACTTTAGTATCACGCTCCACTTGAAGGATTCTTTTAGACAGGTTTAACCGGCGGGATGAACTTGTTTGATTCATTAAATTTCTTCGAACTCCTATTTTTTCAATTCCTTTGTCGCTGAGAAATATTCAGAAAAAGGGCTAACGAATCAGTCCTGAGGGGATGCTGTCGTTCATAATTAATGAAAAATTATAGCATCCAGCGGATTCCTAAATAGACAATATATTTTCTACCTCGTTCAGGCGAATACACCGTTGTTCCTGCAGATGCCAAAAATTCTAGTGAATGATTCGGTTTGTATGTCAATCCCATATTTAAAATTATTTCCTCAAGTTCGATATGAATATGATTGCTGCCGTGCAGTTCTGCGAAAAACTCACAATTTTCCGATTGATCGTATCCCATCACAACGCCGTAGGCGAATTCATCAGGCCCTGATGAAATAAAGGAGTAACCGGTTTCAGCAGCATAATGAAATCGCCCGAATGTTTTCGCTGCTTCAAGAGGGAGGAAGAATTGCGGGGCTTCACCTTCTTCGGAAATTGAGGAATTACTAAATTCATATTGTGGAAATGTGGAAACAGCAATGCCATTATTTTCTTCGTCGAGGAATCTTGCTTTCACGCCTATCTTGACATTCCCACTGCCAATAAGCGAGCGGTTATTGTTGTGAAGATAGTTTATCATCGGCATTTCGATTTTTAATTGAACATGATCTCCATATCCATAATTAATATCGACAGCGGGAATGTTTAATTCTTGTGCCGAAGCAGTTCCGGTATATTGTATTGCAAAATTGTTTTCCCAGTGGCCATTATCGGGTGTGAAAGGATCATCGGTAATCATTGGCGGACCGCCTTGTCCGTATGCAGGTATTGATATAATGAAAAGCAAAGTGAATAAAAGAGAGAATAGAAATTGATAATGCAATGATGAAAACATGAATATTATTTTCTCCTCTGTGCAAAACTCTTGCCAGCCATATTTAAAATACTTACGCTCATTCGATCATCTTTTGCTCGCTTTTGGTGAGTGCAGCAGATGGTTCGTCACCGTTTAAGTATGATTGAACACTTTTGCGCTCAATGTTCTCTTTTTGCAGGTTTCTGCGGAAAAATAAAAATGCAAAACACGATAAGTACAAGAATAGTTGCCGACGCTGAGTAGCGGCTTAACGACAAGCCACCTTCGTTTATGGGTTTGTCCAGAAAGTCACCAACAACAGCGCCAAGAGGCCGAGTTAAAATAAACGCAGCCCAAAATAGTGCCGTGCGCGATATGTTTGTCCTATAGTAAGCAATAGCGACTAATGCCAGCAATGCACTAAATACTATTGCACCACCAATATATCCAATGCCTGCTGTATCGGCTGTCCAATCGCCAAGCGCAGTGCCCAAGGTTTGTGAAAACATAATCGTTACCCAATAAAACATCTCTGATTTTGGCGAGCTTACAGTATCTACAGCTATGGAACCTAGAACGCGATGCCAAATAAATAGTGACGACATTAATAATGTAAATAATATTGTTGTTCCACCTGCATAACCGATGCCAAGAGAACGATCTGTAAAATCTGCCAACGTCGTTCCAACGGTTGTTGTTGCAACAATTGTTGTCCAATAGAGGATGGAATGAAATTTCTTTGCAGAAACTTGAGCTATCACAGCAACAACAAATAATGCGGCAAAGATTCCAGTGCCAACGAGATAACCGAGATTCATGGACATAGACACAGCATCCCCACCCGTCTCACCAAGGGTTGTAGCGAAGACCTTTATAATCCAGAAAATCAAGGTTACTTCCGGCACCTT
>Ga0182021_10007137_pt1 | contig 13228 bp, 9 predicted proteins | sample 612E3MmetaG_FD_120493 | JGI IMG/M metagenome (GOLD analysis project Ga0182021, IMG submission 120493) | Permafrost microbial communities from Stordalen Mire, Sweden - 612E3M metaG (Illumina Assembly) | ecosystem: Environmental > Terrestrial > Soil > Wetlands > Permafrost | place: Sweden... | reverse complement strand
GGCGAGATCGGTCTGGACTTCCACTACGATCTGTCCCCAAGGGACGTCCAGGAAGAGGCCTTTCGGCGGCAGATTCGGCTGGCGCGCGAGGCTGCTCTGCCGATCATCGTGCACACGCGCGAGGCCGAGGCCCGCACGGTCGCGATCCTGCGCGAGGAGCATGCGGAGGAGGTCGGTGGCGTCGTGCACTGCTTCAGCGGCAGCGCCGCTCTGGCGCGCGCGGCGATCGAGCTGGGGATGTTCGTCGCCTTCTCGGGGATCGTGACCTTTCCGCGCGCGGAAGAGCTGCGCGCCGTGGCGCGCGACGTGCCCGCCGATCGGCTCTTGGTCGAGACGGACGCGCCCTACCTGGCGCCGCCACCGCACCGCGGCCGCCGCAACGAGCCGGCCTTTGTCGTCGAGGTCGCGCGCACAGTGGCGACGGCGCGCAATCTCGCCCTCGACGAGCTCGGCAGGATCACGTGCGACAATTACGCGCGCTGCTTTCGGCTCTGAGATTGCCGGCGCAGGTGCAACGCGCGCTGTCGGTCGTTTGACTTGGACGCGTGAAAGCGGCGAGGATAGCACTTCCGTCGTGGCGCGCGAGATCTCGTGCGCGCTTCAGGTACGATCAAGCATGGCTGAGAGCTCTTTCGACATCGTGAGCAAGGTGGATCTCCAGGAAGTCCGCAATGCCATCGCGCAGGCGATGAAGGAGATCACGACGCGCTTCGATCTGAAGGGCACTGGTTCGGACATCTCCCTCGGCGAGGGCGAGCTGGTACTGAGCTCGTCGGACGACTACAAGCTCAAAGCCGTGCGCGACGTGCTCGAGGGACGGCTGGTGAAGCGCAACGTGCCGCTCAAGGCGCTTTCGTGGGGGAAGACAGAGCAGGCGCTGTCGGGGACAGTGCGCCAGCGCGTGGCGATGCAGCAGGGTATCCCAACGGAGAAGGCGCGCGAGATCGTCAAACTGATCAAGCAGCTCAAGGTCAAGGTGCAGGCCTCGATCCAAGGCGAGCAGGTGCGCGTTTCCGGCAAGTCCAAGGACGATCTCCAGGTCGTAATGCAGATGCTGCGGGCGAACGACCTGGGAATCGACATGCAGTTCACCAACTACCGATAGATCAGCGTGGCCAGCGCAGAGATGGCAGTGCGGAGTGAACGAAGCGCCGGGTTGGGCGAGATCCTCTCGCTAGTCGAGCCCGACCTGCTGCGCGTCGAAGCCACGCTCGAGCAGCACCTGCGCTCGGACGTCGGGCTGGTCAATGAGATCGGACGCTACGTGCGCGCCGGGGGCGGCAAGCGGATCCGGCCGGGCCTGCTGCTGCTGTCGGCGCAGATGTGCGGCCACGCCAGCGAACGCGCCGTGCTCTTCGCCTCTGTCGTCGAATTGCTGCACACTGCCACGCTGTTGCACGACGACATCATCGACGGCGCAGAGCTCAGGCGTGGTCAGAGGACGGTCAGTCGGCGCTGGGGCAGCAACGTGAGCGTGCTGCTGGGCGATTTCATGTTCGCCAAGTCGTTTGAGATGGCGCTGGCACCGGAGAACGTGCCGCTTGTGCGGCTTCTGACCGAGGTGGCGCTGCGCATGATCGAGGGCGAGACGATCGAGATCGCGCGTCGCGCCAGCTCGACGGTGACCGAGGCGGAGAATCTCGACCTGATCCGGCGCAAGACCGCCGATCTGTTCTCCGCCTGTGCGCGCATCGGCGCGGTGCTGGGCGATGCGAGCGACGCCGAGACACGCGCCCTGGCTGGGTACGGTCTGAACCTGGGCATTTGCTTCCAGATGGTCGACGACATTCTGGATTTCACTGGCAGCGAGGCGCGCCTGGGCAAGCCCGTGGCGAGCGACCTGCGCGAGGGCCGCGTGACGCTGCCGATAATCTTGCTGCTGCGCAGTGGCAAGACGGACGCGGTCCAGCAAGTCGCGGCCGTCCTGGCGGACAAGGACTTCGAGCGCGTGCCGCGCGAGCAGATCGTGCGTCTGGTCCAGGAGTCCGGCGTGCTGGAGGAGGCGCGAGGGGTGGCGCAGCGCTATGCCGACGCGGCCTGCGCCGAGCTGGCGGCCTTCGAGGATTCGCCCTATCGACGCGCGCTGACGGAGCTCGCGGCCTTCACCGTCAAGCGCGAGTACTGAGACAATCGCGGCGGGTTGCGGCATGGCTGCGAAGAGACGCGCCCTTTGCCGAGCGTCGGCCGGCGGAAAGGCAGCGGACGCTAGTGACGCGCGATGAGGCGGCGACGCGAGCCGCGGCCCTGCGGCAGCAGATCAGGCGCCACGAGCGCCTCTACTACGTCCTCAACTCGCCGGAGATTTCCGACCAGGAATACGACGCGCTCGAGCGGGAGCTGCGCGACGTCGAGGGGCGCTTCCCGGACCTGATCACCCCTGACAGTCCGACACAGCGCGTGGGTGAGCGACCGTCGAGCGAATTCCCCTCCTTCGTGCATCGCGCGCCGATGCTGAGCCTGGACAACACCTATAGCGCCGACGAGCTGCGCGAGTTCGAGGCGCGCATCTTCCGTCTGGTGGGCTCGAGGGAGCTGCTCTACGTCACTGAGCTCAAGGTGGACGGGCTGTCGGTGGCGCTGCACTACGAGCACGGCCGGCTCGTACGTGGCGTGACGCGCGGCGACGGTGTGCGCGGGGACGACGTGACGCCCAACGTGCGCGCCATTCGAACAGTGCCGCTAGTGCTATCGGGTGAGGACGTGCCTGACGAGCTCGAGGTGCGTGGCGAGGTGTATCTGCCACGCCTGCGCTTCGAGGCGCTGAATCGCGAGCGCGAGGAGGCCGAGGAGGACCTGTTCGCGAACCCGCGCAACGCGGCGGCCGGCACGCTGAAGCAGCTCGATGCCCGGGTCGTGGCCTCGCGCGGTCTGGACGTTTTCCTCTACGGCATGGCGCACGCCAAGGGTGTGGAGCTGCGCGGCCAGTGGGAAGCGCTCGAGCGGCTGCGCGCGTGGGGCCTGCGCACCAACCCGACGTCGCGACGCTGCCGCGGGTTGAGCGAAGTGCTGACCTTCTGCGCGGAGTGGCAGGACAAGCGCGAGCAGCTCGAGTACGAGATCGACGGCGTGGTCGTCAAAGTCGACGACTTCCGGCTGCAGCAGGAGCTGGGCGTGACAGCCAAGTTCCCACGTTGGGCCATCGCCTACAAGTACCCGGCGCGACGCGCCACAACCGTCGTGCGCAGCATCGTCGTCCAGGTCGGGCGCACGGGACGGCTCACGCCGGTGGCCAATCTCGATCCCGTGCTGCTGGCTGGCTCTACCGTGAGCCGCGCGACGCTTCACAACGAGGAAGAGGTCGCGCGCAAGGACGTGCGCGTCGGCGACACGGTGGTCATCGAGAAGGGCGGGGACGTGATCCCGAAGGTCGTCGAGGTCGTCCCTGATCGGCGTCCTGCGGCTGCGGTGCCGTGGGAGGCGCCCCGGTCGTGTCCAGCCTGCGGCGCTGCGGTCAGCAGGGCAGAGGGCGAGGTCGACCGGCGCTGCCCGAACGCCTCATGTCCTGCGCAGGTGGTGGAGCGACTGAGGCACTACGCCGCGCGCAACGCCATGGATATCGAAGGCCTTGGCGATGTGCTCGCGCGCCAGCTGGTCGAGTGTGGCCGAGTGCGCGACGTGGCGGCCTTGTACGAGCTGAAGTTGTCGGATCTGGTCGAACTCGAGCACATGGCCGACAAGTCCGGCCAGAACCTGCTCGATCAGATCGGCCACAGCAAGACGCGGGAGCTGCGGCGGCTGATCTTCGGCCTGGGCATCCGATTTGTTGGCGATCGCGCGGCGACCCTGCTCGCGCGTCACTTCCATGATCTCGCAGCGCTGGCTGGCGCGTCGGTCGAGGAGATCGACGCGTTGTACGAGATCGGACCGGTGGTGGCGCAGTCGGTGCACGAGTGGTTTGCGCAGGAGGCGAATCTCCGGCTGGTCGACCGCCTTAGCGCCGCGGGTGTGCGCCTCGCCGAGGAGTCTGCGGCGAGCACTCCACAACCGTTTGCCGGAATGCAATTCGTACTCACGGGTGGCCTCGACAGCATGAGCCGCGAAGAGGCCAAAGCGGCCATCGAACTGCGGGGCGGACGAGTCACTTCTGCCGTGACCAAAAAGACGTCGGTGGTCGTGGTGGGAAAGGACCCGGGTTCAAAGCACGACAAGGCCGTCGCGCTCGGCGTGCGCTGCATCGACGAGGCGGCGTTCCGAGCGCTCTTGGCCGAAAGCTGACCGGCCGGCATGCCGGTGTGACGTTTGCACCGAGGCCGGTATAATACGCGCCCAGCAGCCGCGGCGGCTGCGCGGCGCTGGACGTGCCCGTAGGTGCAGTTGGCAATCGTTGAGGATGGGATGCTGGAAAGCAAGGAACGTGCCGGTGTCACACTGTCGTCATCGAGTGCAGACCGGATGAAGTGGCTGTCCCGCCGAGACTTGGGTGGCTTCGGACTGCACGTTTGCACAGCCTTTTCCACATCTTCTGCGGATCGCGAATCATACCGGCCGCTGGCGTCGCACGTGCTGCCTGCGCGGGCGCATCCGACGGCGTTGGCGCTTGAACTGAGGTCACGAGAATGATCAAGAAAGCGAGACTCTTCACGCCGGGCCCGACTGCGTTGCATCCTGACGTTCAGTTGGCGCTGGGGCGTCCCATCGTCCACCACCGCACGGATGAGTTTCGGGCACTGCTCAAGGAATGCAGCGCAGGGCTGAAGGAGTTCTTCCGCACCCAGGACGACGTTCTCGTTCTCGCCTCCTCAGGGACAGGCGGTATGGAGGCCGCGGTCGTCAACCTGCTCTCGCCAGGCGACAAGATGTTGGCTCTAGTCGCGGGCAACTTCGGTGAGCGCTGGGAAAAGATCGGCAAGTCCTACGGCATGAACGTGACCAGCCTGACGGCTCAGTGGGGCGAGGCCGTGTCTCCGGCCGAGGTGGCAGCAGCGCTCGATCGCGATCCCGAGATCAAGGCCGTCTTCTGCCAGCTCTCCGAGTCGTCGACCGGCGCGTGTCATGACGTGAAGGCCCTCGCTGAGATCACTCGCAACCGGCCGAAGACGCTCTTGGTCGTGGACGCCATCTCGGGCGCTGGCGCGATGCAGCTCGAGACCGCCGAGTGGGGCATCGACGTCGTGGTGGTGGGGAGTCAGAAGGCGCTCGCGCTGCCGCCAGGGCTGGCGTTTATCTCCGTGTCGCAGCGCGCCTGGGAGCGCGTGGACGCCTCGACAGCGCCGCGCTTCTACTTCGATCTCAAGCGCGAGCGGAAGTCGCAGGCAGGCGGCGAAACCGGCTTCACGCCGGCGATCTCGCACATCGTGGCGCTGAAGGCGTCGCTCGACTTCATCGCTGGCCTGGGCGGTGTGGCGAAGCTCGTCGAGAACGCCGGGCTACTGGCCGGGATGACGCGCGCCGCAGCGCACGCGTTGCGCCTGCCATTGGTGGCGCCCAAGGCATACGGCGACGCGCTCACGGCCCTTTATCCGCCGCAGGGGATCGAATCCGGCGCGATCGTCAAGGGACTGAAGGCGGACTACATGTCGACCGTGGCCGGCGGCCAGGGCGCGCTCAAGGGCAAGATCTTTCGCATCGCGCACCTCGGCTACTACGACGTGACCGACATCCTGGGCCTGATCGGCACTCTGGAAGTCGTGCTCAAGCGCCTGGGATACTCGTTCGAGCTCGGTCAGGGCGTGGCGGCCGCGCAGGGTGAGCTGCTGCGGCGCACCGGCGCCAGAGGCTGATCGAGGTTCGTGGCAAAACGCCTGGGAAAAACCGGGAGGTCGAACGTGAGCTACAAGATTCTCGTACCCGAGGGCATCACAGCGCGTGGCGCGGAGATCCTGCGCGCCGAGGGCTGGCAGGTCGACATCCACCAGAAGGCAGCGCCGCCGGAGGAACTGGCCAAGATGGTCCCGCCCTATCACGCGCTGCTCATCCGCAGCGGGAGCAAGGTCACCGCCGAGGTGATCGAGGCTGCGGCCAACATGAAGGTCATCGGCCGGCCGGGTGTGGGCGTGGACAACGTCGACATCGCGGCGGCGACGCGGCGTGGGATCATCGTCATGAACTCGCCGCAAGGCAACATGGTCTCGACGGCTGAGCTGACCATGGCACTGCTGCTCGGCTTGGCGCGCAACATCGGCGGCGCGGATGCGTCGATGAAGTCGGAGAAGTGGGACCGCAAGTCGTTCGCCGGCGTGGAACTGCAGAAGAAACGCATCGGCATCGTCGGTCTCGGCCGCATCGGCCGTGAAGTGGCGGCGCGCTGTCGCGCGTTCAACATGGAAGTGGTGGGCTACGATCCGTTCGTCTCGCTGCAGGCCGTTGAGCCATTGCGCGTGACTCTGCTCTCGCTGGACGAGCTGTTCGCGACCTGCGACTACATCACACTGCACACGACGCTCACCGACGAGACGCGCCAGCTCGTCAACCGCGAGCGCCTGGCGAAGTGCAAGCCGGGCCTGCGCCTTGTGAACGCCGCGCGCGGCAAGCTGATCGACGACGAGGCCCTGATCGAGGCCCTTGACAGCGGCAAGGTCGCTGGCGCGGCCCTCGACGTGCACACGAGCGAGCCGCCGAAGGACTGGCGGCTGGCGAAGCACCCGAAGGTACTGGCCACGCCGCACGTGGGGGCCCAGACGGCCGAGGCGCAAGAGCGGGTCGGCACGGACATCGCTGTGCAGGTGCGCGATTTCCTGAAGAGCGGTGTCATCCAGCAGGCGGTCAACTTCTTCTCGCTCACAGGCGATCTCAACGACCAGATGCGGCCCGCGATGATGCTGGCTGAGCGCCTGGGCTCTCTGGTGGGCCAGATGATGGCGGTGGTGCCGCAGCGCATCGAGCTGAATCTGTACGGCGAGCTGAACGAGCTGGACGCAAAACCGATCCTGGCAGCGGCTGCGACGGGCGTGCTCAAGCTACTGCTCAAGGAGAGCGTGACCATCGTCAATGCCGTGGCGTTGGCAAAGGAACACGGCGTGCTGACCAGCGAGTCCTCCTCAGCGACGCCGGTGGCGTTCTCCAATCTGATGGAGGTCCGCGTCCAGCAGGGGAATCAAGTGCACTCGGTGGCCGGCACGCTTTTCGGCGGCAACCACCAACGCCTGGTCGAGCTGGACGGCGTAGAGATCGACGCCATCCCGCAAGGCCACCTGCTACTGGTGCGCAACGACGACACGCCCGGCGTGGTCGGGGCCATTGGCACGCACCTGGGCAAGCGCGCCATCAACATCGCGCGCATGACGGTGGGAAGGCAGCCCGGCACCGGCGCGCTGATGCTGCTCGAGGTCGACGCCGAAGTGCCGGCCGAAATCATGCGCGAGGTGGCCGGCATCGCTGGCGTGCGCGAGGCGCGAGCGCTGACGCTGGGCTAAGCGGCGGCCGAGTTTGGGCGTCCGGTCGAACGGGCGCGAATCTAACGGAGGCGTTCAGGAATGGCCGAGGCGTCTTTCGCGAGACCCGCCGACGGCGAACGGATGACGATGCGCGATGGGCACTTGAGTGTGCCGGCGCGGCCCCTGATTCCGTTCGTCGAGGGCGACGGGATCGGGCGTGACGTGTGGCGCGCGTCGCGACGCGTCTTCGACGCGGCTATCGAGAGCTGCTACGCGGGCGCGCGGCAGGTCATCTGGTGGGAGGTCCTGGCAGGCGGGAAGGCGTTCAATCTCGTCGGGGAGTGGCTGCCGGCCGCCACGCTGGCAGCGTTCCGGGAATGCCTGGTGGGCATCAAGGGACCGCTGACAACACCGATCGGCGGCGGCATCCGCTCGCTCAACGTCGCGCTGCGGCAAGAGCTCGACCTCTACGTCTGTCTGCGACCGGTGCGGCATTTTCGAGGCGTACCGAGCCCAGTGAAGCGGCCGGAAGACGTGGACGTGGTCATCTTTCGCGAGAACACGGAAGACATCTACGCCGGCATCGAGTGGCCGGCAGAGTCGCCTGAGGCGCGCAAGGTCATTGCTTGGCTGCGCGACGAGATGAAGACGACGAAGATCCGCTTTCCGGAGACGAGCGGCATCGGCATCAAACCCATCTCGCGCGAAGGGACAGAACGGCTCGTGCGCGCCGCCATGCGCTATGCGCTGGAGTCCAAGCGGCACAGCCTGACGTTCGTGCACAAGGGCAACATCATGAAGTTCACGGAAGGCGCGTTCCGTGACTGGGGCTACGCGCTGGCAAAGCGTGAGTTCCGGGAGTCGGTCGTGACTGAGCGCGAGAGCTGGATCCTGGGCAATCGGGACGCGCGTCCCAGCCTGACCGTCACAGAGCACGCCTGCGCCATCGAGCCCGCCTACGAGGCGATGACGGAGGAGCAGCGCGCCAAAGTGCGCCACGAGGTCGAGCAGACGTTGACTCTCGTGCCGAGCCATGGCGGCGGCAAGTGGCGCGAAAAGCTGCTCGTGCGCGACGCCATCGCGGACATCGCGCTGCAGCAGGTCTTGACGCGGCCGCGCGAGTTCGACGTGGTGGCGACGCCGAATCTGAATGGGGACTACCTGTCGGACGCGCTGGCGGCCCAAGTCGGGGGCATCGGCATCGCGCCGGGCGGGAACATCAACTACGAGACCGGACACGCGATCTTCGAGGCCACCCACGGCACAGCACCGAAGTACGCGGACCAAGACAAGGTCAATCCGGGGTCGGTGGTGTTGTCTGGCGCGATGATGCTGCGCCACCTGGGCTGGACCGAGGCGGCCAACGCGATCGAGGCCGCGCTCGAGCGCACGATCCAGCAGAAACGCGTGACCTACGACTTCGAGCGCCAGATGGAGGGAGCGACGCTGGTCTCGACATCGGGCTTTGCCTCGGCGATCATCGAGAATCTACAGGCCTAACCGCAGCGGCCGGAAACGGGGGAGCACTTGGCCACGCCGCGCAAGGCGTTCATCACCGGGATCACCGGGCAGGATGGCAGCTACCTGGCGGAGTTCCTGCTCGACAAGGGCTACGACGTGCACGGGCTGGTGCGACGATCGAGCTCATTCAATACCTGGCGCATCGACGGCATTCGTGATCGCGTGCATTTGCACTACGGCGACTTGGTGGACCAGTACAGCCTGGTGCGCACGCTGGAGTCTGTGCAGCCTGACGAGGTCTACAACCTCGCAGCGCAGAGCCATGTGCGCGTGTCGTTCGATATGCCCGAGTACACTGCCGACGTCACTGCCGTCGGTCTGCTGCGGCTCTTGGACGCGGTGCGCGAGCTGGGCATGAAGGTGCGCGTCTACCAAGCCGGCAGCTCGGAGATGTTCGGCAAGGTGCACGAGACTCCGCAGCGCGAGACCACGCCCTTCCATCCGCGTTCCCCCTACGCGGCTTCGAAGGTCTTCGCGCATCACATGGGAGTGAACTACCGCGAGGGTTACGGGATGTACATTGCGAACGGCATCCTGTTCAATCACGAGTCGCCGCGCCGCGGCGAGAACTTCGTCACGCGCAAAATCACCCTGGGCGTGGCCGCGATCAAGAAGGGCAAGGCGCGGCATCTGCTGCTCGGCAATCTGGATGCCAAGCGCGATTGGGGCTATGCCAAGGACTACGTCGAGGCGATGTGGCTGATGCTGCAGCAGCCGGTGCCGGACGACTACGTCGTGGCGACCGGAGAGACGTACTCGGTTCGTGATTTCCTCGATGAGGCCTTCTCGTGCGCCGGTCTCGATTGGCAGGAGTACGTCCAGACCGACGCGAAGTACCTGCGCCCGGCGGAGGTCGACGTGCTGCTGGGCGACGCCACGAAGGCGCGCCAGGTGCTGGGCTGGCAGCCGCGCGTGCACTTCAAGGAGCTGGTGCGCTTGATGGTGGACGCGGACATGGCAGGACAGGGCCGCTAGCTTCGCAGGAAACGACTTCATTGAAAGTGGGACTGGTCGCGCGCGGCGCGCATCCGCTTCACGAGCCGGGCGGCATGGAGCGGGCCGTCTACCACCTTGCCACGCAACTTGACCGGCAGGGCCACAGCGTGACACTGTTCACGCGCCCGAGGATTCACGAGCGACCGTTTCCAGGCGAGGTCGTCGAGGTGCCCTACCAGACGCTCGCCGCGGGTGCGCACGGCGGTGTCGTGGATCGCACGCTCAATTACCCCGGCTTTGCACGGCGTGTCGGGAAAGTCGTGGCCGAGAGAGTGCGGCGCGAGGCGATCGACGTGCTCGACGCGCAAGGGATGGCAGTGCTCGGCTATCTGCGACAACGCCAGCGAGACCCGACTCTGCGCGCGCCGGTCGTCGTCAATCCGCAAGGCATGGAGGAGCACAAGACTCGAGGGGTCAAGCGTCTCGCACTGACGCTGCTCAGGCGGTGGTCGCGTGAGACGGCACGGCTAGCGGATCGCGTGGTGGCAACGGACGAGGTGCTGATCGATGAGATCCCACGCTATCTCGGCGTGCCCCCGGGGCGGGTCGTGCTGCTGCGAAACGGCGTCGATCTGGACGAGATCGCGGAAGTGACGCCAAAGGACGCGGTAGAGGTGATCGCTGAGGCCTTGCCGGCGCTGGGTGCGGCTGATCCGGTCCTGCTTTCCGTCGGGCGACTCGAGCGCTACAAAGGCTTCGGTGACGTGCTGGAGGCGCTTATAGAGCTCCACGCGGCCGGCCGTCTACCGCCGGACTGGGCCTGGGTGATTCTCGGGGACGGGAGCTTGCGCCGGGAGATGCAGACGCGGATCGCAGCCGTGGATGCCGCGGGCAGCGGGCGCGGCGCATTGGGGTCGCACGTCCACTTTGCCGGCTGGGTGCGGGACCTGCCGCTGCTGCACGCGTACTACGAGCGGGCCCACGTCTTCGTGCATGCGACGCATTACGAAGGATCGAGCATCGTGACGCTCGAGGCCATGGCTCACGCGCTGCCCGTGGTGGCCACGCGCGCCGGCGGGATCCCGGACAAGGTGCAGGACGGCGTGAATGGCTATCTCGTCGAGCCCAAGGACGTCAACGGGCTGGCGCAGGCGATCGCGCGCCTCGTCGGCGATGCAGCAGGCCGGCGCGAGTTCGGTGCGCGGAGTCGCGCTCGGGTGGAGCAGCTCTTCAGTTGGTCCAAGATCGCACGCGAGACCGTGGCGCTCTACGAGGAGTTGTGTAGGGGGGATTCATGAATCGCCCCCTCGGCTCACAGCGGGCCGGCGACACAGGGAGGTGACGGCGTGCGCATCCTGGTGACCGGCGGAGCAGGCTTTATCGGCAGCAACGCCTGCGCGCGCTTCGCGGGCGAAAGCCATGAAGTGCTGAGCCTCGACAATCTCACGCGAGTGGGCAGCGAACGCAACGCGGCGTGGTTGCGCCAAACGTGCGGTGTTGCCAACGAGAACGTCGACGTACGCGATGCCGCTGCTGTCGAGGCGCTCGTGACGCGTTTCGCGCCCGAGGCCGTGATCCACTGCGCCGGTCAGGTGGCTGTCACCACCTCGGTCGTCGATCCGCGGCGCGACTTCGAGGAAAACGCGCTGGGCACCTTCAACGTGATCGAGGCGGTGCGTCGCCGGGCCCCGCGTGCGGTCTTTCTCTTTGCCTCGACCAACAAGGTGTACGGCGGAATGGAAGACGCGCGCCTCGAATTGCGCGGAGAGCGTTGGTGCTACGCCGACTTGCCGCACGGCTGCGGAGAGGAGCGGCCGCTCGACTTCCATTCGCCCTACGGCTGCTCAAAGGGGTCCGCCGACCAGTACGTGCGCGACTACGCGCGCATCTACGGCCTGCGCACCGTCGTGCTGCGCCAGTCGTGCATCTACGGCTATCGTCAGTTCGGCGTCGAGGACCAAGGCTGGGTGGCCTGGTTCACGATCCGCAGTCTGAAGCGTGCGCCGGTGACCATCTTCGGAGACGGCTGTCAGGTGCGCGACGTGCTCTTTATCGACGACTTGCTGGCCGCGTATCAAGCGGCCATTGAGCGCATCGACGTTGCGAGCGGCCAGGTCTACAACGTCGGCGGAGGTGCTGGCAACGCCCTATCGCTGCGGGAGCTGGTGCGCCAGCTCGACGCGCTCAACGGCTATCCATTGCAGGTGGCTGAGGGCGATTGGCGGCCGGGCGATCAGCGGGTCTTCATCGCAGACATCCGCAAGATCGATCGCGAGCTGGGCTGGGCGCCGAAGGTGAACGTGCACGAGGGCCTCGCGCGGCTGCACAGGTGGGTCAAGGAGAACCTGACGACCATCCCGTAGCATCGGAGCTGAGCCCGCCGCGTGGCGGGTCTAGCGCCGCTTGGCGATGAGCGCGTCGAGCTCCTGCTTGAGCCGGGGCAGGATCTCGTCGTAGGTGAACGCGCCGAGCGTCTCGCCGCCGCGCTTGAGATTGACGTGCGTCGGGCCGCACCACAACCCCAGGTCCGCGGCGTCGGTCTCGCCTGGACCGTTCACGCGGCAACCCATGACCGCGATCGTCAGGCGCTGTTTCTCGGCATATGCGGTCATGGCCTTGACCGCCTCGGCCAGCTCGACGAAGCGGTCGTTCTCGACACGCGAGCACGACGGGCACGAGATGATGTTCAGCCGGTTCTCGTCGAAGACCGGGACGGAGCGGAACCGGCCCGCGACGACGTCATCAACAATCTGCTGACCGACGAGCACTTCCTCGTGCTTGCGCGGGTTGGGGAGGGTCAGACTGACTCGCAGGGTGTCGCCGATCCCGCGGGCGAGGAGTTGCTCAAAGGCGATGCGCGTCTTCATGATGCCCTCGGGCGGGATGCCGGCCTCGGTGACTCCGAGGTGCAGCGGCACCTCCGGCCGCTCGGCAGCGAAGCGCGTGTTGGCCTCGATGACCTTGTTCGGGTGGCTGTCCTTCATACTCACGACGTAGCGCTCGAAACTCAGATCGTCAAGCAGCCGCGCGTGATCAAGGGCCGAGGCGACCATGGCTGCGACGTCGTCGTCCGGGAAGCGGCTCTCGACCTCGGGATCAACGCTGCCGCAGTTGACGCCGACGCGCAGCGCGCAGTCGTGCTCGCGGGCGACGTTGACCAGGAAGGCGACCTTGTCGCGAACGGGCTTGTCTCGCTCGTGGTGGTAGAGGTGACCGGGGTTGTAGCGGATCTTGTCGACGTGGGGCGCGACCTGGGCCGCGAGACGGTAGTTCTCCTGAAGGTCGACGACGAGGTTGGCCTTCGTCTGCTTGCGGATCTCAGCCAAGGCCTGGACGTCCTTGGGGCTGTCGACGGCCAGGCGCACCAGAGCTGCGCCGGCGGCGCGCATACGCTCGGCCTGTTCCACCGAAGCAGCGACGTCCTGGGTCTTCGTGGCGCACATGGTCTGGACGGCGAT
>Ga0182021_10007136_pt1 | contig 13228 bp, 13 predicted proteins | sample 612E3MmetaG_FD_120493 | JGI IMG/M metagenome (GOLD analysis project Ga0182021, IMG submission 120493) | Permafrost microbial communities from Stordalen Mire, Sweden - 612E3M metaG (Illumina Assembly) | ecosystem: Environmental > Terrestrial > Soil > Wetlands > Permafrost | place: Sweden... | reverse complement strand
TGAACGTCTGAGTTAGATTTTATCTGCAAAGACGAGTAGATCATTGATGGCTTCTATCAACTTTTGAGTAATGCTATTGTCAATTGGCTTTCCTGTTGCCTGAGTTTCACAATAACGAAGCATCCCCGGATTTATTTCTTGTTGGCACTGGCGATATTTATCACAGGCAGCATCGAAACGTTTACGCTTCCAGAATCTGACATGATAGCGGAATTCAATAATGGCGGCATCATGTTGAGTATTGAATCTTGAGATGACGGCGTGGGCATCTTTAGTGCCATTATTCAAAAAAGCCACAGCCTCCGAAAAAGCTGATCGAAATTTGCGACAGGCATCTATTGTGGTTTTATTGCTATCTCTGACAATGTCCCAAAGACAAGCAATCAAGACGCATATAATGGGAACTACTATTGTTAATACGAGCGTGCTGTTCAAGTCCTATCCCTCCACAACATCACTAGACCGCCCGAGTGCATTGCTTGGTTCGGCATTATATGCTTTTTCAAATTGTTCCCATGCTTGAATAGGAGTAATAGGTAATTTTAAGTTTCTGAACAACGTGCCTGATACTTCCATAAAGATAGTCTTTATATCATTATATTTAAGATGTAACATACCTGATAGTTCAGATATTTTTGTTACCACAGACGGAGCTAAAAAGGATTCCTCAGAAGAGAAAGGGGGGAATTTTTCTAATAATTCTGGATCGCTAAGCCCACCTAAATTTCTTGGTCCGTTGATGTCAATATAACACACTTCTAGATATGTATGTAAGGCTTTCTCAATGTTGCGGTGATCATGCTCAAGGACACTTCCCATTGAAAGCCTTGTGTTTCTATATAAACCCCAATCCGCGTTCTTAGAATGTTCGAGAAGTTTTCGGTTAAGAAAATACCATTTAGCATCAGTGTCCGATAGCTCAACACCCTTTTTCTTAAAATATTCATTTTTTGCAATTTCTATTTCTTTTGGCTCTATATGATCATAAATATATGATCGAGGGGAATTAGTCCATTGAACGTCAATCTCTGATGCCTGATTAAGAGTTACCAAAACACGTTGTCTGTCAATCGGTCTTGTTCGAACATAAATATATTGACCACAATTTTTACATTTACTTTTTCGCAAAGGTTTTTTAGTGATGCCAACAGAGCAATATGGACAAATTGAGTCTATGTTGCCTATTTCTGTTAAATTTGTTTTGCTGCTCTCCTGCTTTTCTTCAGAAATAGATTTGGGTGATTCGCCATATTTAATGGTGTGATTCAGTAATACTGAATCTTTTTCGATAGAAAGACCGTTGTCATCCGCTTTGTTATGGGCAAAAAACAATTTTCTGAACAATTTGATTGGCATGACTAATATCCTATAAAGCCTATAATTACTTCCCGATTATAATTTACACCATTTTAGGAAGTTTGCAAACTGCAACTTACAAGAAGAAATGCTTGCTGAAAATATCTAGAGGGCTATAACACCATCATGCGCCGGAGTAAACGGCCCAAAGTCCGGCGAATACCGGAGGCATCCAGAGAGAAAAGAAAACTGGATTGCCCAATCGAGTTGGGCAATGACAAAAACGTGAAGGCTTATCCCGCGTCGCTACGCTTCGGGAATAGTTCCCAATAGACAAAGTCTATTGGATAATTCGACTAACGCTTCAAACCACGCTACACTCGTTTTCAGCGAGTCTCATTACGACTTACAACTTTCAGTCGCAGATGACCTTTAGGTTATTCACTGCGCTTCTGAAAGTTGAGTTTCATTATCGCTTTTTGCGGAAGACAAGCTTCAGCGGCACGCTGTCAAAGCCGAAAGTTTCGCGGATTTGATTCATCAGGTATCGCTCGTAAGAAAAATGGATGCCTTTGGTGTTGCTGACAAAGAAGACGAAAGTAGGCGGCTTAATATCTGTCTGGGTTGCATAAGAGATATGCATCTGGCGGTTGGCATAACGTGCCATCGGATTTCTCCGCACGGATTTTTCCACCAGATCATTTAACGGGGATGTGTCTATTCTCTTTGTATATTGGTCATAAACTTTATCGATCAGATCAAATATTTTCGGCGCGCGTTGTCCTGTAACTGCCGAGATAAAAATAATGGGGGCAAAATCCATGAATTTGATTTTATCTTTAATGTCCTCGACAAATTTCCCCACAGTAGAGTTATCCTTTTCAATCTTGTCCCATTTGTTTACTACGATGATGCAGGCCTTGCCCCGCTCATAGGCCAGCCCGATAATTTTTGTATCCTGATCAGTCAATCCTTCTTCTGCATCAATCAGGACAAGTACGATTTCACAGCGGTTGATTGATTTGAGAGCTTGAACGACGCTGTATTTTTCCAGCATCTGGCTTATTTTGCTTTTTCTGCGGATTCCCGCCGTGTCAATTAGCAGATAATTTTTGCCATGAACCTTTACCGGCATATCAATGGAATCGCGTGTGGTACCGGGCGTCGGATTGGCTATGCTTCTTTCCTTACCCAAGATTCGATTGACGAGCGATGACTTGCCCACATTGGGCTTGCCGACGATGGCAATTTTAATCTGAGTATCTTTATCGTCTTTATCTTCTTCCAACTCGGGAAAATCACGGACAATATTAGTCAGCAGTTCATCAACTCCAGCGCCGTGCTGCGCGGAAATCGGATGAATTTCATCAATGCCCAACCGGTAAAAATCAGTGACCATTTCTTTGTGACGGTCGCCGTCAACTTTATTAGCGACATAAAATACTTTTTTATGCTTACCTCTCAACTGCCTGGCAATTTCTATATCCGAAGGAGTAAGCCCGTCTTTCCCATCCATTAAAAAAATAATGACGTCCGCTTCTTCAATGGCCAGATTGCTCTGCTCGCGCATTTGCACGAGGATTCTTTCTTCCGACGCGGGCTCAAATCCGCCGGTATCAATCAAGGTAAAAGCTTTACCATGGAAAATGCAATCCATGTAGTTGCGGTCGCGGGTGGCGCCAGGCTCGTCAATCACGATGGCCTTTTGCTTTCCGGCAATTCTGTTGAAAAGCGTTGACTTGCCGACATTGGGACGGCCGACAATTGCTATTACTGGCTTTGCTTGCATTTAATCCTCAATGTTTTAATATTCCGAATTCCTGAAGCATTTTATCGGAAGTGGTCCATTCTCTTTGCACCTTGACAAATAATTCCAAAAAAACCTTGGCGCCGAATAGTTTTTCCATTTCCAGCCTAGCTTGTGTGCCTATTTTTTTAAGCATGGCTCCTTTTTTGCCTATCATGATTGCTTTTTGCGATTCTTTTTCCACATTGATCGTCGCGGTTATGCGAATAAGATTTTTCGCTTCGTCTTCCTTGAATAAATCAATTTGCACCGCGGTCGAATACGGAATTTCCTGCTTGGTAAAAAGCGTTATTTTTTCCCGGATGAATTCGGCGGCAATGAATCTTTCCGTAGCATCGGTCTGAATATCGTCGGGATAATATTTAGGCCCTTCCGGAAGAATTTCTTTTATAGACTTCAATAATTCTTCAATTCCAAAACCTTTTAAAGCCGAGATCGGGAAGATTTCACGATAGTTGTAAAGCGTGCGAAATTTATCGATCAACGGCAGGAGAAACTTTTTTTCGATTAAATCAATTTTGTTGATAACCAGAATAACCGGCTCTTTGGTCTGTGCCAATGATTCGATTAAATATAAATCATGGGGATGAACATCGGTATTGGCTTCGATAAGCATCAGAAGGACGTCCACGCTGCCAATTGTTTCCCGCGCGGTCTGCACCATGGCGCGGTTCAGGGGAGTTTTCGGCTTGTGCATGCCGGGCGTGTCCAGAAATATCAGTTGGGCGTCCGGATAATTTTTGATGCCGGTTATTTTATTTCTGGTCGTCTGCGGTTTATCGGTGATGATGGAAATTTTATCACCGATAATAGCGTTGAAAAGAGTCGATTTGCCAGCGTTGGGACGGCCAATGATGCCGATGAATCCTGATTTAAACAATTTAATTATGATCTCCTTATTATTATTCTGGCAATTAAATATTTAAATTAATTACGGGCAATTTTATATCACCTTAAGTGCTTTGCGTGTTCCCCACTGGCGGGGGATTAAGGGGGTGGATGTGTTAATTTGCTAGGGCGCGATTCCCAATCGCGCCGCTTTTCGGACTGTTCAGAGAACAGTCCCTACAATATCCACCTCCGTCACTGCGTGACACCTCCGCCAGCGGAGGATATGCAATGACATGCTTTACTATTGTGATACTGTCTATAAACGAAAATGACACTTTTATATTTTTAATTGCCAAAGTAATATATCAAATCGAATAATTCCCGGAATCTTCAGATCAAAAGACTCTCCCGAATCAGCAGCGATGGAAATCGTGCCGCGCGGCTGTCCGGGAATTGATTCTACAATTAAATTCGCGCGCGGGTAAAGTTTTTTTATAGCTTTAATATTGGCGTTGTTTAAACCACGGAAATTGGACATATCACGTTTCGATAATTTAAAATGAAGATCCTTGACGTCACGGGAAATCTTCTCTAAATATTTGATTGTGTGATTATAAAAAACAGAAGCAAGAACAAGGCTTCCGAATGACTGGTGAACCGGACCTGCCAGGATCGCGCCGGCTTTTTCCATTTCCGGTGTTGACTGAACGCCCATTCTGATTACTCGAATTCCCTCTATGGATAACTTTTCCCAGGCTATACGACACATTTCAACGGCATCGGAGAGTTCCAAAGGTTTATATCTTCCTTCCCTGAATTCCTTGGCCAAGGTTGTATCTTTAAAAATAATGACCGGATGAATTCTTACGGTATCCGGCCTTAGCTTAATTGTTTCATTGAGGGAATAAATAAATCCTTCCTTTGTGTCTTTGGGCAAACCGGCCATAAGGTGCAATCCAGTCTTAAAACCGTTTTCCTTCAAAATTGTCATCGCCTTTACTATTGAAACGGAATCATGCCCTCTTTGAGCGAATTGCAATACATCATCGACAAAAGATTGAGCGCCGATTTCTACTGTATTAACCTGGTATTTTTTTAGCAGCGGCAACTTGTCTTCTGAGATTAAATCCGGTCTGGTCGAAATTCTGATGGAATTGACTAGCTCCTTTTGAATAAAGGAATACGCCCAAGAAAGAAGTTCCTCCTGATAAGCGGGATCAACTCCGGTAAAGCTTCCACCGTAAAAGGCGATTTCGACATCTCTGGATTTATCTTTATTCCAAGCCAGATAGGAATCAACTTCCGCATCAAAAAAATCTTTTGTTATTTTGGGAGGGAAATTTCCGGCGGTTATTTTCTGATTACAAAAGATACAGTGGTGCGGACAACCGCTGTTCATTATGAACAACGGAATAATTAGAGGACTACTGTGGGACTGTTGAAAAACGCTCATCTGCTGTGTTGCGCTGCAATCCGCACCGCTCAACGTATCTCCATATACGTCTCGCGATTCGATTTTTTGCGCGCCCTGCGTCTGAACATTTTTGAACAGCCCCAAAACAATGGGTTTGTCAACAACCTCATTGACGTTAGTCTCAGAACCATAATTAGTCTTCTTCATTCTGCAGTATTTCCCAGGCTTTTTGTGCCGCCTGTTTTTCGGCCTCTTTCTTGCTTTTGCCGCTGCCGTATTCTGTTAATTTGTTTACAACAACTACTCGTACTTCAAATACTTTGGCGTGCTCGGGACCTTTTGAATCAACTACCAGATAAATGGGAACTGTTTTATATTTTTTCTGACAAAGTTCTTGCAGGGCGGTTTTATAGTCGAAATATTCCGCAGTCAGGTTATCTTCTTCCAAAAGCGGTTCAATTATTTTATTTATTATATCTTTTGCATTGTTAAAATCGGAATCAAGATATATTGCGGCAACAACCGCTTCGAATGCGTCAGCTAAAAAAGAATCTTTGGTGCGGCTCTCTGAATTTTCCTCACCGCGACCGATTAAAAGACAATTACCGATTTCCAAGCCACGAGCCAGTTGAGCAAGATTTTCTTCACCGACAATGGAAGCCCGTATTTTAGTCAGATCTCCCTCTGAGGAAGAGGTGTATTTTGCAATGATCAGGTCGCTTACACAAGCCCCTAAAATACTGTCACCCAAAAATTCCAATCTCTCATTATCGGTGGTGGAAAGTTGCTGGTTCTCGTTGACATAAGAACTATGAGTAAGAGCAGTAGAAAGAAGATTTATATCCCGGAAGCTATAGCCCAGTCTTTCTTCCAATTTATTTAAAATTTCTAATCTGTTTTTATCCATAAAATTCTTTTCATCACGGGTATAAACCACAAAGCAAGCTTTGGAAATAATTCCGCAGCAAGCTGCGGGGTATTATACCCTCCGCTGTGCGGGATTGTTCGACTTACAAATTTCAATATACTTCGTTTTTGAAATTTGAGTCTCACAATAAAGTCAAAATATTGAAGCTATAATTATTACCAGTTTATACAGCTTTCTCATTTTTAAATTACTCAAAAAAACAAAGATACGCAATAAATATATTTGCAAAAAAGTTTTTAATTATACAATCTTTATTAACAACGTTAAGCATTAAAATGAAATCCGTTTCATCATTGAATATTTTCACTGTAAAATTATAAGATTTCATGATAAAATTATTTAAATTAAGTCCTTACAAAAGGAGATATTATATATGGACGCAATTATCGATTATATAGCAGCCCATCAAGTGATTTTCATAATATGCGCTTCTATAATTGTAATATTAATTCTAAATTTTACTTTCAAGAGCCTGGCTAAATTATTATGGATAGCGCTAATTATTTTGCTGGCCGTTTTCGGCTATTATTATTTTAAAGACAAGGATTCAACGACTGACAAAACCGGTCAATCAACTGAAATTATGCAATCAGTCATTGACGACTTAAAGGCAAAAAGTGAAAGTATTTGGGAAGATATAAAGGACCTTTACAGAAAAAGCAAAGCTGCTCCCAAAGAGGTGAATAAATTGCTTGATGCGTCTGACAAGGAGCTGGATAAAGAGATAAAGAAATAACAATACTTAATTTTTAGATACTTAATCAAAAAAGATAATATTGCTTGATTTAATGTTATAGCAAGTTTATTTCCATTGCACGGACAGGACAGGCGGAAACACAAAGTTCACAACCGTTGCATTTTTCGGGATCAAACAAAACTCTTAGCGTTTGCTTTTCAAATGCTAGCGCACCAGTAGGGCAAAAAGCGGTGCAGGCGCCGCAATGAACACATTTATCGGCATTTTGGCTAACGCTTTTTGAAAGGGGCTCCACCTTGAGCCCCATGTCTTTTAAAAAACGAATGCCGTGATCAAAATTTTCTTTTGAACCGCTTAATTCCAGAACGATAACACCTTCGCGGCGTGGGAATATTCTCGCTTTTAAAATGTTAAACACAAGATTATATTGTTTGACAAGCTGATAAATCACAGGCTGTTGAACAATTTCCGGAGTATAGCGAATAACTATTTTCTTTGAATACATGTTTTCCAGTCCAATCACGGGTATTCAACCCTCCGCCTTTGGCGGGATAAGTTCCAACAGCCTTTGGCTATTGGATAATTCGTTCAACAAATTTCAGCTCGCTATGCTTCTGAAATTTGGGACTCATTACAACTTACAATATAGTCCCACATTGCTTCGCATGTGGGATACAACGGATATCTTCGATATCCTCCGCTAACGCGGTATAATTCAACTAATAAATATTACCGCACTGCGCTTGTAATATTTGAGTTTCATTAATTCGACTAACCAATCTGACTGCGCCTATAGTGACCCCATGGTGCCCTTCAGGGTATTTAGGTTATTCGCTTGTCATATTGGTGTCTCATTAAAATTTGCAAAAGATTAAGATATCAAAAAAATATTGTCAAGGTAATTTACGTGATACTCTTAGCTTTCGATCAGTAGTTTTTTCCAATCGAGAGCAGGAAAAGTTTTATGCAAGGGATGGTCATCTTCCACAAAATGATGCTCCAGATTGCTGAAACATTTTAAGGCAATTTTTTTTACAATTTCCGGATTAACAACATTATCATCAATGCCGTGATAGATGATAACCGGAAGATTCAATTGTTTATTTTCATTCGCTTTGAATTCAGGAAGGTTTAAAGCCGGAGCCAATAAAATTAATTTCTTTATCCGGTCATCATTTTCCATGGCATATTGAACAGCCATCAAACCTCCGTAACTCGATCCCACTATTATCAGATTAGTTTTTTCGGCAAGCACACTATTGAGCTTAGACATGCGCTTATCAAAATCTCCGGTATAATCCTCAATAATCATTTGCGGAAAATGTTGAGAAAAAAAATGTCCTTTGGCGCCCTGCGCCGTACTCTCCAAACCGTGAATAAAAACCAAAATATTTTCCATTCATATATTCCCTTAATTCAAATATTTTTATGTTGTGTAGATTATGTCAGTATGTTATCAAATCCGCAAGAAATTTTGAACACAGGAGTTTAAAATATGGCGCAAGTTTTACCTTTCAAAGCAGTACGACCGCAACAAAAATTCGTTTCTCAGGTAGCAGCCCTTCCCTACGATGTTATGACCAGAGAAGAGGGCCAGAAAGCTGTTGCCGGAAAAGCCTTGAGCTTTATGCACGTGGAAAAATCGGAGATTGACGTTCCCGACGGAACCAGAAGCAATGATGAGCTGATTTATCAAACGGCGAAACGCAATTTTATCGATATGCGGGTAAAAGGAATACTTATTCAGGATGAGTCGCCTTGCTTTTATATTTACAGACAGAAAATGGGTTCTCAGGTGCAAGCAGGAATAGTCGGCGTGATGAGCGCGGCTGAATACGATGCCGGAAAAATCAAAAAACATGAGCTGACTAGAAAAGATAAGGAAGAAGACCGCATCCGGCATGTGGACACAGTGAACGCCCAAACCGGTCCTGTGTTTATAGGTTATCGCGAAAGACAAGGCTTAAACAAGATCGTCGCCCAAATAACTGCCGGCGTTCCTGAATACGATTTCACTGCCGAAGACAGAGTTACACATACAGTCTGGATTGTAACTGACAAAAAGCAGATTGAAGAAATCAAAAAAGAATTTAGTGAAGTTGATGCTCTTTATATCGCCGACGGACATCACCGTGCCGCCGCGGCCGCATCCATTGCCAGAACCAGACGCGCTAATGATAAATCAAAAAGTTTCTCAAATGAATATGAATCAATTTTGGCCGTTCTTTTCCCTCACACTCAGTTAAAAGTCATGGATTACAACCGCGCTGTTAAAGACCTAAATGGTCTGACTCCGGAGAAATTCATCGAGAAAATCAGCGCCAGTTTCACGGTCAGCAAAAATTTTACGGCAAGATCGCCGCAACAGTTTCATGATTTCGGAATGTATTTAGGCGGTGAGTGGTATAAAATAACAATTAAGAAAGGCGTTTATAAAGCAAGCGATCCAGTGGCCAGCCTGGATACGTCTATATTGCAGGAACATCTACTGTACCCTGTTTTGGGAATCAAAGATCCGCGCGTGGATGACCGCATCAAATTCATCGGCGGTATCAGAGGAATGGATGAACTGGAAAAACTGGTGAACAAAGACGGATTTGCTGTGGCGTTTTCTCTTTATCCAACAACCATGGAGCAAATAATAAAAGTCGCCGACGCCGGAGAGATAATGCCGCCGAAATCAACCTGGTTTGAACCGAAATTGCGCAGCGGCATATTTACTCATAAACTGGACTAAGAAATTTTTTGATTATCCAGACTATGGAAGAAGAAACCATCGATGAAATACTTGAAGGACGTTTACGGGTTCTTCAAACCAAAAAAGGATACCGGTTTTCTCTGGACTCGATTCTGCTTGCCCATTTTGTTTCTTTAAAACCGCGTACCCGCGCGATTGATCTGGGATGCGGCAACGGCATTATTCTTCTTATTCTGGCAAAGCGTTTCCCAAACGTTCATTTTATTGGTTTGGAAATTCAGGAAAAACTTGCCGCGTTGGCACATAAAAACTATCGGCTCAATGATTTGGAAGGAAGAGTTGAAATATTTTCCGGCGACGCAAGCAATATAAAAAATATTTTTCCGGCGCGTTCATTTGACGCGGCAATATTTAATCCGCCTTATCGAAAATTAAGTTCCGGCAGAATTAATCCTCTCGAGGAAAAAGCCATTGCCCGCCACGAAATAAAAGGGTCTTTAAAAGATTTTCTGAATGCGGCAAAACATCTGCTTAAACCAACGGGAGAAGTCTTCACAATTTATCCGGCGAAGAGATTGGTAGAACTCATTTGTCTTTTCCGGGAAAGCAGCATTGAGCCCAAAAAAATGAAGCTGGTTTTTTCCGATAATTCTTCTGATGCAGAATTTATTTTGGTAGAAGGGAAAAAAGGCGGTCGTGAGGAATTGAAGATTGAACCATCACTTTTTATTTATGATCTTGGAAAAAAATATACAGACGAGATGTCCAGAATATTCAGTGAACTTTCTCGTTTTCCCGCTGACGTCGGCGGCTGATTTCCAACTGCATCACACGCTTTAATACAGCAGCCAGTTCTCGATCAGCTAAAACATCCGTGCATTCGGCAATTATTTCTCTATCTCTTTTTTTCAAAACAGTTTTTTTTGCTTGAGAAACTTGTTCTTGCTCTTTTTCCCGGACAAGTGTGTGTCCTACCAGAAAACGGATTTCTTTTATCAGAGGTTTCCCCGCAAGCTCATTTAATTTACTACGAATTTCTCCTTTCATAAAATGAAGCTGCTGCACCCAGACCGATGAAACAGTTTTGACAAATAATGTGCCGTTTCTCAAAGAATCAGGTTGAGTTTGAGAGGCGATTTGCGGACCCACAGCTTTGGGCCAAAGTTTTAGCAGTGCGTTTTCTTCGATTTTTGAGGTCATCCCTCTTTTTTTTAAAATCAAAAATAACACATCGCCTATTGATTGCAATTGAGCCTGTTTTTTTCTTCTGCGCATATTTTCTTGTGGCATAAATTAAAAAACAGGTCAATAGGACAATCCCACGTCGTCGAAGATGCCCTTCAGGGTACTTCGCTCCTGGGATAATTTCCAATCCCGATGTATCGGGATTGGATAGTTCCACTTATGCTTCGAACTGCTACGCTTGTTCTTAGCGAGTGTCACTACGACTAACGCTTCCTATAGTCAGCGAGTTTCAAATCCCACGTCGCTTCGCTCCTGGGATAATTCGACTAACGCTTCAAACTTCACTTCGTTCGTTTTTAGCGAGTCTCATTAAAAAAGGCGGGGAGGCTTTAACACCTCCCCGCCTGGAGTTGAGTTTCAAAAAATAATTTTCTTAAATAGCAAATTGCTCGTCAGTTATATCCATAGCACTCTGCTCATTCTTCTTTATGTTTTCCAGATGAGCAGGGACAAGCCCGGTAATACGATTAATGAAGAATTTGGCGCCCCGAATCTTGCCCATGTAGAAATTCTTTTCCTGTTCGCTCGTTGCTATGAAATACTGCTTGGCGGCTACATTGGCCATTTTGAGATGCAGCCAGCCTACAAGAGCGTCACCCAGAGCGTTCAGATAATCGCATGCTCCAATAAGTGGTACGTAAGGCGTAGCGCCGATCATCTTGGAGAAGTCCTTTGCTGTCATTCCGCAGGCAGTCAAAGCACCTTCAACGACGGCCGCTTCTTCCTTGAGAAGGTCGAGTCCCTTGCCTTCGTCAATAGCTTCTTTGGTGTAGTTGAGCACGCTTATGAAGTTTTGGCCTTTTTTCATGCCCAGCTTACGGCCCAGCAGGTCAAGAGCCTGAATACCGTTTGTACCCTCATATATCTGATTTATCTTCTGATCTCTCATCATCTGCTCAACGGGATATTCACGGCAGAAGCCGTAACCGCCGTATGTCTGTACGGCAAGTTCGGTGCACTCCATGCCCCTGTCGGTGCAGTAGGATTTCACTACCGGCGTAAGAATTTCAATCATACCGTGCCAGTAGTCTATCTGCGCCTGATCTTTAGCGATCATACCATTGATTTCATTATCCATGCAGAAGTAACAGAACAAACACAACATGCGAAGACCTTCCGAAATGGATTTCATCCTGATCAGCATTCTGCGAACATCCGGATGCTTAATGATAGTCACTTGCGGCGAGTCTTCAACCTTCATAGCCATCATAATGACGTCTTGTCCCTGGCCTCTCTGCTTGGCATAATCAAGAGCATGGAGATAGGCTGCTCCCGCAAGGGATGCGCCCATCATGCCGACGCCCTGACGTTCTTCGTTCATCATGTGGAACATGATCGGCATACCCTGACGCTCCTCACCCATGAGATATCCTATGCACTTGTTGTCCGAGCCGAAATTCAGTGTACAGGTGGCGTTGCCGTGGATACCCATTTTGCTTTCAATGTTACCGCAGGTAACATCGTTGGGTTTGCCGAGTTCGCCTTTCTCATTGAATCTGATCTTGGGAACCATGAAAATGGAAATGCCCTTTGTTCCTTTGGGATCGCCCTCGATTCTGGCCAGAACCGGATGAATAATGTTCGGGGTCAGATCATGATCGCCGGCAGAGATGAAGCTCTTTGTGCCAACGATGGAGAAGGTTCCATCAGAGTTTCTCTTTGCCGTTGCCTTTAAGGCTCCGACATCGGAACCGGCGCCCGGTTCAGTCAGACACATGGTTCCCGACCATTCACCGGAATACATTGTTTCGAGAACTATATTGCGCAGAGGATGTTGGAAGTAATCCTCCATCAGACGTGCCGAGCCGTGGGTAAGACCGGGATACATAACAAAAGCCTGGTTACAGGAAAGAAACATATTAGCCGCTGAGGCTGCAATGACAGCTGGAAAACCCTGGCCGCCCACTTCCGGCTGGTCAGCCGTGGCCATATACCCGGCTTCGCAATAAAGTTTATATAGCCTTTTATAAGCTTCAGGTGTCGTTACTTTTCCATCTTTAAATGTTGCTTCGATTGGTTTACGATGAACTTCATCAGGATAGGTGGGAGCAAGCTCCAACTCCGCAAACTTTGCCGCCTGGTCCAGAACCATGTTGCAAGTATCGGCATCATAATCCGCATACCGGCCTTTGCCCAGCAAAATCTCGCCCATCTTCAATACTTCCCACAACTGGAATTTAATATCCCTCAAATCAAACCACAAACTCGCCATATAATCCTCCTTAATCTTTGTTTATTGTATTTTTTGCTCGTTTTTAATGAGCGCTTCTACTCTTTCCTTCTAGACATCTTGAATATATAATATTTACTGC
>Ga0182021_10007135_pt1 | contig 13229 bp, 6 predicted proteins | sample 612E3MmetaG_FD_120493 | JGI IMG/M metagenome (GOLD analysis project Ga0182021, IMG submission 120493) | Permafrost microbial communities from Stordalen Mire, Sweden - 612E3M metaG (Illumina Assembly) | ecosystem: Environmental > Terrestrial > Soil > Wetlands > Permafrost | place: Sweden... | reverse complement strand
GGCGGCCGAGGTCGCGGCGGCCAGCGGCGGCGTCTTAATCCCGCATTTGCCGGCGTCCGAAGCCTTTGGCGTGCTGATTATCAGCTATGCGCTCTGGGCCTTCTCGGTGCCGCTGGCGATGAGCATCCTCGTCATTCTCTTGCTGCGCCTCTTCCTGCACAAGCTGCCGGACCGGGACATGGCCGCATCGGGCTGGCTGTCGCTTGGCCCAATCGGCACGGGCTCGCTGGGCCTCATCCTGCTCGGCAGCGACGCGCCCGCGACCTTCGCCGCCGCGGGGATGCCTGGCGTGGGCGACGTGGCCTTCGGTATCGGCATCATTGGCGGCACAATCCTGTGGGGCTACGGCGTCTGGTGGCTGGCTCTGGCTGTGCTCAAGACGGTCCAATACGCCCGCGAAGGCTTTCCGTTCAATCTTGGCTGGTGGGCATTCACCTTCCCGCTCGCCGTCTATACGCTGGCCACGCTGGCGCTTGCCCGGGTCACGCACCTCGAATTCTTCTCCATCGCGGGAAGCGTCCTGGCGCTCAGCCTTGCGGGCTTCTGGCTCCTCGTCGCGGCGCGGACGCTGCACGGGGTATGGTTCGGCTACCTGTTCCAAGCGCCATGCCTCGCTCCCCGGCCGCACAGGTAAGCTTTCAGTTCAGCTCTGTACAGCCTCCGCCGGTTCTGCCTGGAAGCGCTCCAGGCGCCTGCGGAGGGCAAAGCCCGCGCGGATAAGCAAAAGCACGGCCACGATGGCGGCATAGACGATTGGCTCGGCGGGCCAGGATTTCACCACCAGCAGGAAGTGCGCCGCCGCCGCGATCGCCGCCACATAGACCCAGCGATGCAGCTTCTGCCAGGCCGCAGCCCCTAAACGCTTGATCGTCAGAGCGTTGGAGGTGGCCGCCAGAGGCACGAGGATCGCAAAGGACGCCATGCCGATGGCGATATAGGGCCGCTTCAGGATGTCCTTGCCGATTGCGTGCAGGTCCAGGCCTTGATCGAACAGCAGGTAGGACGCCAGATGCGCAGCGGCATAGAAGAAGGCCAGGAGGCCCAGCGCGCGCCGGAAGCGGATCAAGCTCGGGCCGCCAAAGCGCCGGATGGGCGTGACCGCGAGCCCCGCGATCAGGAAGCGCAGCGCCCAAAGCCCCAACTGGTGCTCCAGTTCCTTGACCGGATCGGCGCCCAGCTGATTGTTGAGCGCAAGCCAGAATACCCAGGCACCGGGAACCGCACCCGCAAGATAAAGCGGCCAGCGCGGCGCGGCACTCAGTGCGCGCTGGATGCTCCGCTTGGCTGGAAATGCTAATGCTGCCAAATCGTTAGTCTCTCCAAAGGGGCTTCATTCTGGCTCATGTACGAGGCCTTCCCATAGCGCAACACCCCTCACCCTGTCCCTCTCCCCATGGGAGAGGAGACGCCTTCTCAACGGGCACAGTCTGCCCCTTCTCCCATGGGGAGAGGGCGGGGGTGAGGGGCGTTGCGCTACGTATGGCTCACCCGGTTCCCCGCCTAAAAATACGTCATCAGGTCCATGCCGGCGTAGAGGTTCGCGACTTGCTCGCCGTAGCCGTTGAACGGAAGCGTGGGGTGCCGCCTGGCGAAGAGGCCGCTGCCGTCGCCGATGCGCCGCTCCGTCTTTTGGCTCCAGCGCGGGTGATCGACCTCTGGGTTGACGTTGGAGTAGAAGCCGTATTCGTCCCGGTCCAGCATATTCCAAGAAGTTACCGGCTGCTTCTCCACCAGGCTGATCCGCACGACGGATTTGATGCTCTTGAAGCCATACTTCCAAGGCACCACAAGCCGGACGGGTGCGCCGTTTTGGTTCGGCAGCGTCTCGCCGTAAAGGCCAACCGCCAGGATGGCGAGCGGGTGCATGGCCTCGTCCAGCCGCAAGCCTTCCCGGTAGGGCCAATCGAGCGTCTGGAACCAGCCCCGCTGGCCGCGCATCTCAGCAGGCCGCACAACTGTTTCGAAGGCCACGAATTTCGCGGACCCGAGCGGCTCCACCCGCGATAGCAGCGCGCTCAGGGGAAAGCCGATCCAGGGAACGGCCATCGACCAGCCCTCCACACAGCGCAGCCGGTAGATACGCTCCTCCAGGCTCACGGGCTTCAGGATGTCTTCCAGCGTATAGGTTGCGGGCTTCGAAACCAGCCCATCGATGGTAATGGACCAGGGGCTCGTCTTCAGTGCGCCCGCGTAATTCGAGGCATCGGTCTTGCGCGTGCCGAACTCATAGAAGTTGTTATAGCTCGTCGCATCGGCTTTTGGCGTTGGCGGTTCGTCCGTGGAAAACACGCTCTTCGAGAAGGCCAGCGGGGCGGCGGCGGCGGCCGCCGCCCCCCAAGGAAGAACGCCGGCCACCGCGGCAGCTAGCGCGCCCCCCAGGAACTCGCGCCGCCGCAGATAGACATCGCGCGGCGTAATCTCCAGGGAGGGAATGGGCTTCAGTTTAAGGATCATAGGCTTGCTCCGGCTCTAAGCAGGATTACGTCCCATACGCGCGATCCGTTACATAGGAAAAGCGCTTGGCCGCCACGGAGCCGCCTTCGGCCGTGCCGGGCCGTTCGATATCGTTGAACGGCCGCGAAGACTCGAGGAACAAGCGCGCTCTCGCGCGGGTTTGTTGCCGCTCAAGCGGTGCCCTGCGGCGGCGCGACACGAAAATGCTTACCGTTCACGCAAACCGTCGTGGCGGTATTCCGCCAGCGGCGACAGCAGATAATCGATAACGCGGCGGCGCCCCGTGAGGATTTCCGCCCTGACCGCCATGCCTGGCAGGAGCTTCAGCTCCACGCCATCCTTCCGCGGAAGGCTTTTCAAAATCTCGATCCTTGCGGTGTAGAACAGCCGGTCGCTGTCGCGGACATTCTCCGTCGAATCGGAGGCGCGCTTCGAGCCCGATTTCTGGCTCGCGGGCGTTATCGCTTCGGCGTCGCGGTCGACGCTCATCACCACGCCTTTCGCCAGCCCGAACCGCGTGAAGGGAAAGGCCTCGATCTTGATTTCGGCCTCCTGGCCAGCCTGCACGAAGCCAATGTCGCGGTTCTCCAAGGCAACCTCGGCCTCCAGCAGCTCGTCATCCGGCACCACGCTCGCGAGTTGCTGCGCGGCAGTAACCACACTGCCCACTGTGTTCACGTTAAGCTGCTGCACGGTGCCGCTGACGGGCGCCCTCAGCGTGGACAGCCCGATCTTCTCGGCGGCCTTGGCGAGCGCTTCCTCCGCGCCTCGCATCTGCTCCTGCGCTTTCGCGAGGTCGGTAAGTGCCGTGCGCCGCGTCTCGGCGCCGGTGGCATTGATCCGCTCGTCGATGGCGCGGATCGCGGCATTGGCGGAATTGATCTTGCTCTCCGTCAGCCCAATTTCCGCTTTCGTTTCCAGGAGGTGCTGCTGGGCCTCAAGATTGAGGAACCGGGAGCCGAAGGCCGTGTCGGCCGACTTTTGCCTGATTTCGGCACGTTCGGCGGCCAGCGGCAATACCGCATGCAGCTTCGCCAGGGTTCGCTGGAGCGTCTCGCGCTCCGATATTTTTTCCTCGCTGTCGCGGTGCAGGGCTGCAAGCTTCGCCTCCGCTTCCGCCTTCTGCGACAGGAAACGCGCCTCCGCCTCGCCGAACTGGGCCGCAGTTGCGCCGCCCGCTTCAGCGCGATCGAGCTGGTTCGCGCCGGCAAGAAGAGCGCGAAGGCGCAACGCATCGAGTGTCGCGGCGGCGAGGTCCTGCCGCGCCTTGGCCTCTTCGGCCTCGGGTGCCAGTTTCTCCAGCTCGATCAACGGCTGACCCGCTTTGACATGCTCTCCGGCCTTCACCAGGATCAATTTTACCGAAGCCGTCCCAATCGCCTCGACAACCTTGGTGCGGGCCTGTGTCACGATTTTTCCAGACCCCGTCGCGACGATGTCCACGTGCCCGATGACGGCCCAGATGAGCCCCGTAATGGCGGCGGCGATAATCGTATAGGTGACGATCCGGCCCAGAGGCGATGGCGGAGTTTCTGCGATTTCAAGCGCGGGCGCCAGAAACTCCAGCTCAATGCGTTGCAGTTCCGGCCGCTTCCTGGACAGGAGGCCACCGTCCGGCGAGGGGCGTATCTGCGCCGATTGCATTTTTCCCTCCTAGGCGGCTCCGGACTGCAAGCGGAGCAGCGTTGCATAACGGCCATTTGCCGCTACCAATTCGTCGGGGCGCCCGTCTTCGGTAAGCAGGCCATCCTCGATGGTGAGAATGCGATCGGCCACGCGCACCGCCGAAAGCCGGTGCGCGATAATGAAGACCGTGCGGCCCTCGACGATTTTGCGCATATTCCGCTGAATGATGCTTTCGGACTCGTAATCGAGGGCGGACGTGGCTTCGTCGAAGATAAGGATGCGGGGATCGCCGACGAGTGCACGCGCTATGGCGAGACGCTGGCGCTGGCCGCCAGACAAGGACACGCCGCGCTCGCCAACCAGGGTATCGTACCCTTCGCGCATCTTGCAGATGAATTCGTGCGCGCCGGCGAGGCGCGCGGCCGCCACTACCCGCTCCGCGGACATACCTGGATCGGCAAGCGCGATATTTTCGCGGACGCTTGCGTTGAACAGCACGTTTTCCTGCAGCACGACGCCGATCTGCCGGCGCAGCCACGCTGGATCGAGCGCGCGGATATCGGTACCGTCGATGAGCAGGCGCCCGCTTTCCGGTAGATAAAGCCGCTGAATGAGCTTGGCGATCGTGCTCTTGCCCGAGCCGGATGGGCCGACAATGCCCACGACTTGCCCCGGCTGGATCTTGAAGCTGACCTCGCGCAAGGCAGGGCGTTCGCTGGGTCCATAGCGGAACTGAACGCGCTCGAACTCGACGGCGCCTTCGAGTGTCCGCGCGGTTGGCGGCATACCGGGCACATATTCGACGGGCGTGTTGAGAATATCGCCGAGCCGGGCAATCGAAATGCGCACCTGATGGAAGTCCTGCCACACCTGCGCCAGTCTCAGGACGGGGGTGCTCACTTGCGAGGCCAGCATGTTGAATGCGACGAGTTCGCCGACGGTCAGCTCATTCTGGATGATGAGCCTCGCTCCGGCGAACAGCGTAAGCACTGTCGTGGCCTTGCTCAGCAGATTGGCGGCCTGCGTGGCGACATTGCCAAGCATCGCGGCCCGGAAGGAGGCTCCAACATAGCTGGCAAGCTGCTCCTCCCATTTTCCTTGCATGATGGGCTCGACAGCCATGGCCTTGATGGTCTCGACACCTGTGACGCTCTCGACGAGGAAGGCCTGGCTCAACGCACCGCGATTGAATTTCTCTTCCAGCCGCGCGCGGAAGAGCGGCGTCACAGCGATCGACAGGATCGCATACAGCGGCAGGGTGGCGACGACAATCCATGCCAGAAGCGAGCTATAGAGAAACATCACGCCAATGAAGATCGCGCAAAAGAACAGATCGAGCACCAATGTGATGGATGAGCCGGTGAGGAATTGCCGGATGGTTTCGAGCTCCCTCACGCGCGCCACCGAATCGCCCACGCGGCGAACCTCGAAATAAGGCAGGGGCAAAGCCATCAAATGACGGAACACGCGCGAGCCCAATTCGACATCGATACGGTTGCTCGTATGGGCGAACAGATAGGTGCGCAATCCGGACAGGACGACATCGAAGACTCCGATGAGAGCCAGGCCCGCGACCAGAATCTCAAGGGTGGAAAGCCCGCGCTGAACGAGCACCTTATCGATCACCGTCTGGAAGATCAGCGGCGTGGCCAGCCCGAAGAGCTGGATCACGAAGGATGCGGCGAGAACCTCGTAGAGTACGTGGCGGTATTTGGCGATCGCGCCCAGGAACCAGGTTAGATCGAACCGCCGCGCAAAGTCGCTGAGCCCGGCGCGCTTTGCCAGGAAGACGATGCGCCCATTCCAGGCTTCGCTGAACTCCGCGATTGAGAGCGTCTTCGGGCCGGGGTCGCCGCCGCCCTGAACGAGGATGAAGGCTGGCGTCACTTTTCCCAGAACGGCCCAGCCCCGGTCCTTCAAAAAGACCAACGCCGGCAGCGGAGCCGCCTCAAGCCGCGAGACGGTGGACGTGTGCGCCTTCGCCTTCACGTCCATCGATTTGGCCACTCTGAGGATATCGGGCTCCTCTATCCGCTCCGGCCGGCCGAGCCGGTGATGGATTTGCGCCGGATCGGCGGGCACTCCGAGGAGCCGCAGCGCCAGAGACAGGGCAAACGCGTCTTGCTCTGGGCCGCACTTCATTTTGTCTCCGTGTTATATCTTCGGACTGAACAGATGGTTTTGCTCTCCTTGCATAGGCCGGACCAGATTGACAAAGGCTGAAGCCTGCGGCGCAGTGTTTACCTGCGCGATCGCATGAGTAAACGACGAAGCCGCGGCGCTCACATTGAGCGGCTCCGATGTGTATGGGCCGGCCGCGTTGATGCTCCGAACGGATGTCGTGCCTGCGGACGTTGTGCCCGAGGCAGTGACTTTTTTGGTGCCTATGGCGTCGGCCGTGATCGTGTCTCCAGCCGCCAGGAGGGTCGAAAGGCCGACCTCGAACGTGGTATCCCAGTATTGTCCCGCGTAGGTGCCCCAGGGGTTGCGGATCTGGAACATGCCGGTCTTGCTGTCGAAGCCATAGATCGACATGGCATGGCCCGCCACCAAGGTCGTCTTTCCCGCGCTATCCTTGCCGTTCGTCCAGGAGCTTAGGATCAGGTCGTCGCCTGCCGCGAGATCGTTAATCAGGATCGATTGGATGGCCGCCGTGGATTTCCCGGTCGAGTAGCCCGTCAACTTTAGCGACGAGTTGTACGTAACCTGTGTCCATGAACCCTTCGATGCGCAGAAATCGGTGATGGTGGACGATCCGGTGATTTGCTCAAGCGCATATTCAGGACAGCCGCCATTGCCTATCGTCGACCAGGAATTACCGTAATTGACCGTATTTCCTGTTACTACGCCGCCAGCCTGAAGCTGCGCATAGCCTTTCTCCACAAGGCTCGCCCAGATGTTCGAGCCGTAGTTGAAGATATTTCCGCCATTCGCCAGCGCCGTGTTGACGGTAACGTATTGCTGCTTGCCATTTACGTTGAAACAAACACCGTATGTATTGTTCCCGTTCGATGTAATCATCGATTTAATGGTGTTCGGATTCGTATACGCGACCTCTTCCAGGCACGCGAGCAGATAGCAATCGCCCAAATATCCCTGGTTGATATCGTTCATGCTCGGGCCGCTGGTACCGTACACCGCCTTCGTGGAGTTCGAGTAGGTGACGGAGAATGGCGATGCGCCGGACATGTAGACCTTTGAGCTGGGAAGGTCGGTGCCCAGGAGCCACTTGCCGGTAAGCTCGGATAGCTGGGTTGCGGTGGTCCCGGCCTTGAGGTTGCCAAGCGCCACGGACGATGCGCCGCCGCCTGTCCATGTCGCATTCGCGGCATTGCCATTGACCAGATTGGTCATGATCCCGGTCAGGTAGGCAGACGTCGTTACCCCGTTATTGAGATTGGCGACAACGGTCTGGAGATCCTGGAACTGGGTGGAGGTGAGATTGGCTTTGGATGTGCTCAGCGTCGTGTTCAGGTCCTGAACCAGCTTCAACAGGCCAGAGTAGGTCACGGCTCCATTGGAGATCGCCGCGCACATATCGGTCTTGATCGAGGCGGTCGTTATCTTGCTGAGCCAGGACGGAAATGAAACCGCTCCAACCGTCTTCGTCTGGGTAGCGGTGGCCGTCACACTTGCGCTTTGGGAGGTCGCCGCGGCTGGGGCAGAAACGGCTGCGACGGAGGCAAACATTGCAGGCATTTGCACCCCACCCGCTACCGTGCCGGCAATACCCGTTTCGACGCTTGTAGCGATTGCGGGCCTGATCCCTCTATGCGAACCGTTTTGGTCCGCGAGGTCTTGCCCTTTGGGTTTAGAATTAGCAAGCGACTGCATGGGCACCTCCAGAGAAAGCAGCCGGCCTCCCGTAAACACTAGATTAACGGCCGCGCCTTTTGGATTGGTTCACACCAACTCCCCAAATTTAATAGAGTGCGCGGAAACAGGCGTGCCCAAGGGGCCAGCAAGCTCTGCTTCAGCCAGGACCAGGCAAAGGAACGGCGAAGAAAAGGTTTGCTGGCGGCTTGCATTTGGGGCTGCCCTACCGGCCGTTCCTATTCTCTGCTTGCGGCCGGCGGCGGAAACAATGATGCTCCTTGGACCGGCCCGGAATCCGGGCTCAAGGGCGTGCGACGCGTTGTCACGGCCAAGCCCGCTCACCTGACCGCGCCCCGGAGCAAAGCCGCGCCGGAGCGTTAACGGAGGTTCCGGTCTGTTCATATCTCCCGGTAAAGGAGCCAACTTGGCGGAGCGCTTAACGATGTATGCACGGTTTTTTGCATAAAACTCGAACTAGAGTTATTTTAAATGGTCCTTTACAGCCCGCACGCCGCTTAATGAGCACCGCACACAAGCCAGCAAGGCGCATCTTTTGCCCGGTACAGCCGGAGGCAAGTTCGCTCCCGCTTGCCGCACGCTCGCAAGCGAACTTGCCTCCGATAGGCTGTACTAAAATCGTTAAGTTGCTGGTACGCCCGATTTGCGTACTGGTCATGCTGCTCGCCGCGCTTGCGCTGCTGCCCAAGTCCGCAATGGCTTACGGCGGCGGCATGTGCCGGATGTGGCCGCAGAACTGCCTCGCCATCAGCCCGAACCTCAGAGCGCGGCACTTCGTGGTCGAACCGGCGGGCGATGTCGAGCAACTGCCGCCCTTCCTGGAGCCAGGCGCCCGCCGCGTGTTTCACCGCCCGTTCACGCTCTCGCTCGATGCCGCCGAGCCGATCGGCATCTACGGCACCTATTCGCGAAGGACCTGCATTATCGCGCGGGATAGCGATATCGCACCGCCGATCAGGATGCCGGTCTTCTTCCTGGGCCGCGAAGGAGAGGCTTCGGAGGAGGTGAAAGAGCATGCGGAACGGGTTGCCTTCACCCGCACCTCCTCGCTGACCGACGTCGAGGATTTCACATATGTGAGGTTCCACCTGAAAAGGGGCGGCTCGAATTTCCTGGAAATCCAGCCATTCTTCATCTGCGGCCTGCCCGGTGCCGTGCTTTGCGAGAGCAGTTGCCCGGCGGATCTACCGCAGATCGTGCAACCGCTTATCGAGTGGGTGCTCAGCGGCAGGCACTGGCCGCCGGACCCGGAGGAGAGCAGCGAGCCCGCGCCCACGCCCACGGCCAAGCCGGTGCAACCGCCCGAAGCGGCTCCCTCCGATAAAGGGGCGAGCCAGAGGACGGCCACCGTTTCGAAAGGGCCGGCAGCCGGTGCGCCGAAGGCACAGGTGGAGGCGGCAAAGCGGGAGGATTGTGCGCCGGCAGGTTCCAAGCCAGCGCCGTCAGCAGTTCAATCCGCTCCAGCTCCTCAAGCCGCGCAAAAATCCGCGGGTCAGGCTCCGCCTGCGCCTGCTGGTGGACAAAAGCCGCCCGTTGAGACGCCCGTTCCGGCCGCGCCGGCGCAAAAGCCCGTGGCTGAGCCGCAGGTTGCGGCGGCGCCAGGGCAAAAATCAACGCCAGAACAGCCCGCCGTTTCAGAAAGGCCCGCTGTACCGGATCGGCTGGCGAATAGCGGGAACTCCGGGCGAGACCATGAGCAGCCGGTGGCGCCTGCTGTGCCCGCCACGCCCTTGCGTCAGCTTGTGCTCGTCTTCGAGCGCAAGAACGGCACGGCAATCGACGCCGGCGATATTTTGCAGGCCGAGGGAAATGTAACCGTCAATGGCACCTCCGCCGCGCGCGTGGCCGGGAGCCTGGTCCTGTCTCTGCCCGAAGAGGCGCTTGCGGAAGCCACGAAGGTGCCGGCGCTGGAAAAGGCGCTTCCGCATTACGCGGTTTCGGATGCACGGGTGGAGGGCACGCGCGCGGTTGTGACCGTGGAGCCGCGTTTCGCCTGGGCCTCCGATATCACCGTTAAAATCGCGGGCAGCGCCAATGAAAACGTCAGCGGCTGCGATCTGGCTCTGGACGTTTTGCAAAACAAGCGGCTTGGCACCGGGTGGTCCAAGGCCAACATTCAAAACTTGCGGTTCCGCGACATGGGAGCGGTCTATGCGCCGATCCTGCCCCTGAATGCGGACCGGAACGGGTTTTTGATCGACACAGGCCAAGATGGCGGCGTGGCCAGGCTCTTAAGCCTTTCCTCCGGTTGCAAACTGGAGGCGCGGCCCTTCGTATCGGCGGAAGAGGTTCGTACCGGCCCGATCTCAAGAAACCTTCATGAGGCCACCGGGCAGATCCTCATCGCGCTGCTTTCCACCGATGGCGAATTCTCGGACCAAGTAGGGGACGTGGCGGCCGAAGGCTTTTGGGCGGGCGCGCTCGACCTTGCGGGCTCGGTTTCGGAGGGCGCGTGGGAGAGGAAGGTTTTGGGCCGCGCGCAATATCCGGGCGTCAGCCACAAGACCATTATGTTCGAGACCATAAGAGGCGGCAAGCTCGCGGCGGGGCCAAGCCGCGATCAGACCCTCAAGAAACTAATCGAAGGCTCCCGCCAGGAGACAAATTATCTTCCTGGAGCGGGCTCCAAGCCCATAGAGCGCTTCCAATTGGACAAGGCTCTCAACATCGTAAGGTCGGACGCCGGCATCGTGCCGCGCGAGGGCCTGCCGCGCGAGGGCCTGCTGCTGATCACTGGCGGGACCGATCCGGTGGGCGGTCATTTCTGCCGCCATCCGGTGCCCCCCGATTCCGTGTCCCCGGCGGCAGGGCAATGGGCAAGCGGGGTGCGCAGGATTTTCGCTGTGGAAGTCTGGAGCGATGCCGCTGCCCGCGCGTTCGAGAAGGCCTCCCGCGCCAAGCCCGCCGAAGGTGCGCCCGCAGGCATCTACACCTGCAATTTTCCGCTCCACGATGCTACCGCGGCACTCTACGGCGTACTGCCCCAGGCCCTGGCCCCCGGCGCGAGAACCGCCACCTTCACCTATTTGACCGGCCGCGCGAACGGCTTTCTCAGGCCGTAGCCGGCAACACCCCGTGTCCAAAACGTTAAGACCGCGCGAACACCCTTGGCGAAGAAACGATGCCGATGTACAGCTTATGTTCATGTAGCGCGGCCTAAAAGGATGGGAGGCCGCGACCGGGGCCTCGTGTAAGCTTCTGGCTAATTCCTCAGGCGGAACCGGCAAGCGGGATTCTCCGATCCGGCGAACGCTTGTCATGGCCCATGCCGCGGTTGGCCAGAGCCGTTTTGGAACTCGTACAGCAGGAATGATACAGTACCCGATTTTCTTCGATCCCAAAAACCGGCGGGCCCGGCGTGTATCCCGCGCCGCCTGGGCGTTTGCCGTGATGAGCACGGTTGCGGTTGCGGTCTTCCTGTCGAGCCTCTTCGTCTTCCGCACGTTCCCCGATACGCTCAGGACCACGACCGTCCAGCGCTACTCGATGCTGAACGACGTAGCGAAAATTCAGCACCTCGTGCCCACGGTGCGCAACTTGGCCCGGAAGGCCCAGTCGCATAAACGCCGGTTCGGGCACTCGCTGCATCCGCTGGCCATGGCGGCGGCTCGTGCCAAAGGCCAGAAGACCGCGCCTGCGGAGCGGCGCGAAAAGCCGCTGACCGTCGGTTTTTATGCAAACTGGGACGATGCAAGCTTCGCCTCGCTCAGGAACAACATCCAGCATCTCGATTGGGTGGTCGCAAGCTGGCTCTACATGCTCGGCGACGACATGGACTTGAGGATCACGCTGGACGACAAGGCGCTTGAGCTGATCCGGCAGGAAAAGCCTTCGGCGTCGATTCTCGTCATGATCCAGAACTCGTCCGCCTATCAGTGGGACGGAGCGGGGCTCGCGCGCATGCTCGCCGATCCGCAAAAGCGGAAAGACCGGATCGATGGCATCGCGAAGTTCATCGAGGCCAACAATCTCCAAGGCGTCACCGTCGACTTCGAGCAGTTCCCCGATACCGCGCACAAGGATGTGCTGGCGTTCCTGGCCGAACTCTCCGCGGCGTTCAAACCGCATGGCTGGCTGGTCACGGTGGCGGTTCCGTTCGACGATCCATCCTGGAACTACAAGTCCTACGCCAAGCGCTGCGACTACCTCATGCTGATGGGGTACGACGAGCACTGGGCCTCGGGCGATGCGGGACCCGTCGCCTCGCAATCCTGGTTCTCGACACGCCTGGCGCTCAGGATGCGCGACCTCGACCCGGCCCACACCATCGTGGCTGTCGGCAGTTACGGATACGATTGGACGGAGGGTGCGCCGATGGCGGACGACATCACCTTTCAGGAGGTGATGCTGACGGCCAGGGACGCGAAGACCACCATCGAGTTCGATCCGGAAACGCTCAATCCACGTTTTTCCTATGGCGACGCCGGCAAGAAGCACCGGGTTTGGTTCCTCGACGCGGCGACGGCCTACAATCATTTGCGCGCGGCGGATAAATTCCGCCCGGTAGGTTACGCTCTTTGGCGCCTTGGGGCGGAGGATCCATCGATCTGGTCCATCCTTCCACGGACCTACAACGCGCCACCGCCCGCCTCGCTGGCGAGCATCAACCCGACCAACGATGTCAACTTCATCGGCCGGGGCGAGCTTTTGCAAATTGCGGCGGAGCCCTCGCCGGGCGCGCGCGAGTTCAAGGCCGACGACGCGAATGCCACGGTAATAGACGAAACTTACACCAAAATGCCGGCCTCATTCGTGATCCGGCGCGGCGGCGAGGTGCCAGGCAAGCTCGCGCTGACTTTCGACGATGGCCCCAGCGCCGAGTGGTCGCCCAAGATCCTCGACATATTGAAGGAGAAGGGCGTGCACGCGACCTTCTTCATCATCGGCGAGAACGGCGCGGCCAATCCCAGGCTCGTGCAGCGCATGCTGGCGGAAGGCCACGACCTCGGCAATCACACCTTTACGCACCCCAATATCGGCGAAACGCCCGATAGCGTGGCAGGCATCGAGCTGAACGCCACGCAGCGGCTGATCGAGGCGCTGACGGCGCGCTCGACAAGGCTGTTCCGGCCGCCCTATTTCGGCGATGCGGAGCCCTCCACGGCGCAGGAAATTGCGCCGATGAGGGTCGCCGAACACCTGGGCTACCTGACCGTTGGCTTGAAGGTCGACCCGGACGATTGGCAGGCCAAGGTAACGCCGGACGAGATGGTCAATATCGTCGTCAGGCAGGCGACGAATCCCGACCCCGAGAAGCGCGGGCAGATCGTTCTGCTGCATGACGGCGGCGGCGAGCGCTCGCGCACGCTGGCGGC